>Ga0255756_1000282_pt1 | contig 61954 bp, 39 predicted proteins | sample 011ome_20_FD_179956 | JGI IMG/M metagenome (GOLD analysis project Ga0255756, IMG submission 179956) | Coastal salt marsh microbial communities from the Groves Creek Marsh, Skidaway Island, Georgia - 011509CT metaG (version 2) | ecosystem: Environmental > Aquatic > Marine > Intertidal zone > Salt... | reverse complement strand
CGTACTATCTAAAATACGCGTGCGTCGTCGTCTACTATACGCGGCGCGCGACATCCCAGACCCACGTCGGGTCATATGTCCGATCGAGGTCGCGAATGACCCGCGTCGCTCCGCATGCTCTCCATAGAGTAGTCCCGCGCGAGCCCTTCTCATGCGGTGTGCCGACCCGATCGTGTTTGACCCGACGTTGGGTATAGTTCTATGCTATACATAGCGGATGTTGCGTGTCGTGTACGTATGCGTTCGAGCACACGCACACCACGCCGCTCTTAACGCGCGCGCGCGCCATATATCAGCCCTATGCGTCGCGCGACCGTCGCGCGATGGTTTCTCGCGTCGCGTGATGGGTCGTACGGCCGTCACAGTACGATATCTTTCGTCGCGCCGCGTGTCGGTGCCATTATATGGGTGCGCGTGTGCGCGTGCGTGCGTGCGTGCGTGCGTGTGTGACATGACGTGCGTTAAGTATGGGTGTGTTTACGCGTTGTGTTGTGTGACACGATATATATGATGTGTGTCGGGGTTTAGGCGCGATGTGTGTGTGTGTGCGTGCGTTAGGGCGCACTCGGTGGCGCGCGGGGACGAGCACCGCGATCCGCGCGACGCGAACACGAGCACCGCGACGTCGTTTACGCTGTTTGAGTGTCTGTGTTGTTTTTGATTGCGCGCGCGGCGACAGGCGGCGCGAGGCGCGCGCGTGGGTCTTTTGTGTGTGTCTTTTGTGTGATTGAGAAAAGCTGGATTGATTGCATTGATTTGTATTGCTGGGGGCATTCGCGCCACGGGGTGATGGCGACGCGTGCGTTGCGCGCGGCGGGTTCGAGGTTATTTTTCGCGGCGGCGTTTGGTCGGTCACGCGCGGTGCGGTGGGTGCGGTGCGCGTCGGCGTCGGCGTCGGACGCGCCGTTGTCGGTTGTGTCGTGGAACGTCAACGGCCTTCGGGCGCTGCTCAAGAAAGCGCCGGATGCGCTCGATGCGCTCGCGCGTGACACGCAGGCGGATGTGTTGGTGCTGCAAGAGACTAAATTAGGGGCGAATGGTGAGGCGGATGTGGCCAAGGTTGAGTTTTTGCGCGACTACGGCACGCGCGCGTACGCGACGAGCGCCGCGCGGAAAGGATATAGCGGCGTCGCCGTGTTCGTGCGCGACGCTTTGAAATCAGAAATGCGTGACGTGACGCAAACCACGCTCGACGCCGGAGATTTTGACATTGAAGGAAGGACATTGACGTGCGAGCTGGATTCGTGCTACGTCGTCAACGCGTACGTGCCGAATTCAGGAGACGGACTCAAGCGGTTAGAGCCGCGCATTGATATTTGGGAACGCGCCATCAAGGCGCACATCAAGAAACTTGAAGCCACGGGTAAGCCTGTGGTGTATTGCGGCGACATGAACGTCGCGCACGAAGAAATCGACTTGTGGGGAAACCACGCGCAAAACGCCAAATCCGCTGGGTACACGCCGCAAGAACGCGCGGCGATGTCCGAGCTCCTTCGCGATTGCGATTTGGTCGATACATTTCGTGCATTCAAAGGCCCAAATGCGAGGGAGTTTTCGTACTGGTCGTACCGCGGCGGCGCACGCGCGGCAGGTAAAGGCTGGCGTTTAGACTATATTCTCGCGCCGGCGAAACTCTCGCCCAACATCGTCGACGCGTACATTCTTCCAAACGTTACGGGAAGCGACCACGCCCCAGTGGGCGTTAAACTGCATGTATAATAGTTTCATTATTAGCTTTGTATTGATATCGCATCGCGTAGTTCGCCTCGAGTGCGACGTCGTCGTCGCTTAAACATTCTCGCGCGCGACGCTCGACGTTTTAAATGTGTCCCGTACGAGCTGTCGCGAGCTCCACCGGCGTCAAACACCGCCGCGCCGCCGCCGCCGCCGCCGCCGCCGCCGCGCGCACGCGTCACGCGCACGCACACATGTCGCACCATTCGCCCGGTGACATCCTCCGCGCATGCGCGAGCGCGAGCGCGACAACCGCCGACGATGCGCGACGCGACACGAATCCAAACGTTCCCCAGCTCCTCGAGCGCATGCGCGCGAGCGCGTCGCTCGACGTCGCCTCCGCCGCCGATGGCGCGCAAGACATCGCCGCACTCGCCACAGTAACGCTGCGCGCGGCGTCGCGCGCGCTGTCGGGCGTGCGAGCGACGATGCGTGAACTTGAGCTCGGGAACAGCTCGAGGCGCGGACGCGGCGTCGACGCCGCGTCCGCGCAGACGATATCGACGAGCCCGACGACGAAAGCGAAAACGACGAGCAGACTCGCGATCGCAGATGAAGGTGAGTTTCCATCGTTGTCGAATGGCTCGAATGCTGGGGCGGTTCGATCGCTGAGGAGGAATTTAGCGACGGCTTTGGACGCGGGCGGGGACGCGCTCAACTGTAGCGCGGACGCCGCGGCGAATGAGTTAGGGGCGTTAGATGTTAACGCCATCGGTGGTGAAGCGGCAAATCGCCATGTAACGATGAGTACGAGTGGGGGTGATGTGGGAGTGAAGCCGCGACGGGTGGCGCCGACGCCGGTGGCGCCGGTGAATGTGGGCGCGGCGTCGCGCGAGCGACCGCCGAGCGGAGCTACGAGTTTCGCGGCGAGCGCGCATCGACCATCGACGACATCCGGAGCATCGCCGTCGGTGGCGAGAAGGATTGCGCCGACGATGGTTTCGAGACCACTTGATATGGATGGATCGATGATGACGAGTAATTTCAAGTCAACGACGACGTCGGGCGCCGCGACGCCGAGCGCTTCGACGCCGAGTAGCGTGGCGACTTCGCCTAATTCATCAAAGATATTATCGCGCTCAGCGTCAGCGTCGACGCCACTCACGGTAGAGCGCATGTATGTACGCGATGTGAAATCGCCACCGCCTGTGGCGTTGTCACCGGCGTTAGAAAATTTAGCTGCATTGCACGCCGCGGCGCTCGCGGCGGGATATCCATTAGATTTGTCCCCAGAACTCGCTGGATTGTGTCAACTTCTTGGCGTGCCGGGTGAATTAGAAGTCGCCGACGCCGATATCGAAGTCGAGGGCGAAGATGTATCAACAGTGATGGTGCGCACGGGGCGCGAGGCGCACGCGTACGCGTGCGCGGTGCTCTCTGGCGCGCCGTCGCTCGTGTGCGCGTTGGGCGAAAGCATGCTCGAGACGCTCGCGGAATCAAGCATCTTAGCCACGCACGCGGCGACGTTGCATGGTAAATTAGTGAAAGAATTAGGCACTGCGCGCGTGGTATCGAGTGAGTGCGAACGTGCGTACGACCTCGACGCTCGCGTGGGTGCCAAGTTGTATGGATTTGATTTACTGGACGCTCTGGCCAAAGCGGACGCCGGCGTCGCCGGACGAACCAACCTTCGCGGTGGGCGCGTCGTGTCTTTAGCCGAGCAACAAGTCATCGAACACAACCGTGAACGAATTAGAGACGCATTTTACGCGCTAGTACGGGCGTCGACGAGTCGTGCGCAAGGACTCGGGCAGGATGTGTCTATAGCGTCACGCGCCAAGGCGCTCATCGCCAACACGCATCCTGCAAACATTCGCTGGCTCGCCGACTTATTCGTTGCTCGGTTGTCACAAAGTAGCGCGGTTGGCGAAACAGATGAAGAACTCGGGAAGAGCATCACTCCCGCGAAATTGTCTCGCTTACACGAGCGCATAATAGGAAGCAGTAGTAACTCGCAAGCGCCGAACGGCGCCGGCCGAGGCGGCGGTCGAGGCGGTCGAGGTGGTCGAGGTCGAGCGGGTGGACGAGGTGGACGAGGTGACGCGTCGACGTCGGCACCTATACCTCCAGTAGGCGCTGCGGTGGCGCCAATCAAGGGCTTTGGGTCGGAAGCAGCGAAAGAACCACCGTCGTTTGCTGGATTGTTCCCGCCGGCGCAACAGCCGTACGTGCGCTTCATCGAAACCACGGACTCGCACAAGTTTTGCACCGCGTTACAACGCTCACTCATCGCAGCGCTACATGCACTTGATCCGAACTCCGTGCCCGCGGGCGAAGACAACCCTTCACGCGAGTCTTCGAGCGCTGGTCAGACGGAGCGCATGCTTGCCGCGCACGCCATGGGATCCTTTCTCGGCGTGCTCACCTTTGGCGTCGCCGCTGGATCCACGGTTACAGCCTCACCGTCCACGGCGTCACCAGTGCAGGGCATTGATTTGGTTTGTACGCTCAAGCGCGCCACCGCGCGAGGTGAACTCGTCGTCAGCGCGCCTTGGGTCCTCGCGTTTATACGCTTCGTCATGTGGGACGAAGAATCGTTGCGGACGCCCCACTACGTCGATACCCTCGCGTACCTCCGCGCGCTCGCCGCATCGCCGCATTTGAAGCCATCAAACCTTGGTTTCAATGCCGTGCGGATGTGTTTGCGCGCGGTGCTCGCCAACGGGCTATCCGTAGCGGCACCGGTAACGACAGCGCAAGCCAACGCCTGGACCGCGAATTCGGCGCTCGACGTCGCGGCTCCTCCTCCGCCGCCGCTCGCCATCGTTCCCGCGCTCCCACCGACGACGTCACAACACACACGCGCGCACGGCGATCCACTCGATGCATGGGGCGCGCAGTGGGTGCGTTCGGCATCCGCAAACGCGAGTGCGAGGGCGAATAATCAAGACGGAGCGCTAGAATCACCATCCCGGGAAGAGCTCCGTGCGGCGTCGACGGACGCGCCTGATTTAAGTCGCGTCGGTGTCGATCGACGCTACGTCGAGACCGTGTGTCCGAGCGTTGACCGTGCGATTAAGACAATCAAGCAGCGCGAGGACACCGCGCGCGCGCTTCGCGAACGTGTGAATGCGCCGCCAGAGACGACGTCAAACGCCCGTGCGAATGCGGAGACGCCGTCGCTCCAACCGGCGGGCGCGCCCAGACGCGTTCAAGCGCAACCGCAAACGCGCGTGGAGCCAACATCCGTGATAAATTCTACATCACATGTCCGCGCATTTGGATCGATTGAGCCCGCGTCGGACTTATCGCCAACATTTGGCGTGGTATCGCCGTCGACGGCGGCGCGGCCGCCGCCCACGTTTGTCGACGCCAAATCATCATCCAGTGAAATTAAACACGCGCTCCAGCGCGCGTTTTTGCAAAATCTCCCCGGTTTACGCAGGTTAGTGGATTTCGCCGTCGATGCCGCGACGCTGGCGGCGGTGGATGACGCCACGGCGGCGGTGACAGCGGACGCGGTGACGAGCGCTCGCGCCTCTGTGAGCGCCGCCGCAAACGTCGCCGCCCACAAGGTCATCACTGCCGCACAGAAAAAAGATGGCGTCGCTACGCTCATCACGCACTCGCACGCTGTCATTGAAGACGCATGGACGCCAGAATTCGAGCGCGCGGTGGAACGCGCGGCGATGGCAGCGACGCGAGAAGTCATCGCCTCTGTCGCGGCTACGGCGGCTCAAGACGCCGGCGCTCGAGCCGCGGCGGCGGTGGCCGCGCTTTCCGGCGCCGGAAACGTACGCAACGACGCCACGACATCCACACAATCTCGCGCTGCTACGCGCGCGGCGTGTGGCGTCGCCGCCGATGCCGCGAGCTTCGCTGCCGCCGACCGCGTGCGACGGAATTTGCCATTTGAGCTTCACGCCCGCATCGCGAGCGACGCTCGACGCTTATTAAAGGCGGCGCTCAACGCCGCAAAAACAGGATCTAGCGCCACCGGCGCCATCGGTGGCACCGTCGTGGACGACGACGTCAAGGCGCTGAGCGCCATGGATGCCGACTACGCATCCATCGCGGCGTCAGCCATCGCGAGCGCGTTTGCGTCGGCGTCCAAATGGCCCGCCGGTTCGCTCCTCGCCGAATGTTCGTCGCTTCGTCGGTTAGCCAACACCGGTGCCGACGCGCTCGCATTGGCGCGTTCAATCACCGCCGTCGTAGAGTGCATCAAGAGAGTCTTGGAGCAGGACGTCAAGTTTAGTCGCGCGCAGATGAGCCGGAAAAAGCCCATCATTTCGACGCGCGGCGGCGACAAACCAGTCCCGGATTCTCGGCCGGGCGAAAAGCTCGCCGCGACGCTCGCACTCTTCGCGCGCGCGTACATCAAGTTATTGCTCGCAGCGCCGCAAAACGCGTTATCGAAAACTACCAAGGCGAAGACTGCTGAAGATGGCTGGGGCATCGCTCGCGATGAAGTGTGCGCTGGGGCGACGTCGGCGCTCGTCTCGGCGTTTCGAGCGGCGGCGCCCGCGTTAGATCTCGTCGCTGCCCTCGCGCCTCCAGACGCGCCGAATCCATGGCGTCGCGTCTACGCCGAATTATTCGCGTTTGAGCTTTGGCTCGGACCGCTGCGCGAGTTCCCCGAGTCCCCGTTCGCGCAAAAGCGCATCGAGCTTGTCTTTGCCGACGCGTTGGTTGAACTCCCGCGTCGCAGAGCGGCGTGCGAAGCATTCGCTGCGCTCATCAACGACGCAAGCAAACGCGTCGGGCTCGTGGGTTACGCCTTATGCATTCGCGCCGCTTTGCGCTTCACCGCCGCAGTCGTGGAAAAATCGACATTCGACGCCGAGGATGACGCGCCCGCCGTCGCGGCGTTTGCGAGCGTCATTCGCGAGCGGTGCGTCGCCGCCGGCGAGCATCGCCTCGCTCGACGCGCGCTCGCCTCGCTGCGCGCGCTAGAATCCGGCGCTATTTACGCCAACATAAAGACCGTCACTGAGCCGCCATAGAATACGTACGTTAGGGCTCAAAAACGACGGAGAGCCGCATGTCATACAAAGACACCAAAGCGCGACTGAATGCCGCACTCTCTGACGCGAAAGCTCATGCGCGTCGCCACCTCACCGGCGCCCACTGCGGGGCGCACACACGCGTTGACATCGAACTCTGCGCGGACGATGTCTCGCTCGGGTCGTGCGACGACGACGACGACGACAACGACCACCACGCGTGCGTTTTCGCCAGCCTTTGCGGATAACGCCTCTGGCGAGTTCGAAGGCCACCACATCTCCGTTGACCCGGTGAGCGGTGACGTATCGACCCTTCCCGCACACTACGTCCCGGACGCCTTTCGCGAATGGGGCGTGGAGATACTCGATTGGCAGAGTCAGTGCTCGACGACGCTTCGCCCAGACGAAGGGCTGTACGTCCGGGACGCGCGATTCGTCCCCGTCGTCGGTTGCGAAGCCGATGCGAGCACGGTTGAAAGCTTCGAACGCGACGTGATTGCAGAAGATAAGATGACTACGAACGATGATGGCTGGTATAGCGCCGAGTACGTGGACTCAAAGTCGGTTGAAATCGCGACGCACTGCGTGACGGTGGACGACGGCGACCAAAAGCTACGCGTACGATTGAAGCATCGCGTCGATAACTGCGGACCGGCTCGCGTGTGGCGCGAGACGTATTACGAACCGTTCGGAGACGGCGGGTCTCTCGCGTCGGCGTGTGGGCAGTGCGCGGCGTCGGCGAAATTTGGCGAGTATCCAAAGACGACGGATGCGACGCTTCGCATCCGCGACGCCGCGTTCGTCGCCCCGTCGAACGCCGTCTACCTCGCAGTAGGCATTTGGTTTGCGATCACCGTCGATGATGACGCGAGTGGGGCGTACACGTCCGCGCTGGGGTACGTCAATGAAAAGGCGAACGTACACTGCGTGTCCCGACGCTCGCGAGACGCAAACGGCGTCGTCGACGCTTCGTTTGAGCGCCGCACGCTCTCTGCTGCATGATATATAGGTCCCCGCCCGCCCGCACGCACGCACGCATAGAAACCATCATTTATTGAAATTCCCAATGTCCATGTAACCATCAGCGCTCCGCCGCACGCGCGCGCGATGATTGTCACGTTCGCGTCGCGCGTCGGCGTTATCCACACTCTCGAGCGCGCTCGAGACATCGCACATGTTTGCCACCTCGCCCGCGCTTCGCGCCGCGTTCGCCGCGCGCGATGCGCGCTCTTCGACGCCCACCTCGCGCGGTGCGCGCACGGCGTCGACGACGACGCGAGCGTTCTGGAAGAAGGCTGAGCCAGAGCCAGAGCCAGAGCCAGAGCCCAAAAAGTTTTCCCTCTTTGGCGCCAAGAAGTCCCGCGCGCCGCCCGAGCCCGAGTACATATACGAAGAAACAAAAGGCGAGGCGTACGCGCGCATCCGTAAGCAACGCGCGAAGCGTAAGGCGGAATTTGAAGCGCGCGAAAAGGGCGGGTTCGCGAGCGCGTTGTGGAAGGTGACGAGCGCGTTGGACTTTCAAGAGGACATCGAAGCCGATCGTGGGTTGCTCAGCGCGGCTAAGAACATGAAAAAGGGTGAGAAGATGGATAGAGCGCAATACGGGGCGTTGCGGCGTAAAGTTGGCGGGTCAAAGTCTGGTTTTTTTGGTGAAAGCGTCGACGTAAAGGTGCGTCAAAGCTCTCGCGCGGTTTCGCATCGTCTCCATCATCTCGCGCGCGTCATCGATGTGTATACGCGTGTGTACGTGTATACGTGTCTCTAACATCTTCCTCGTCGTCGTCGTCATCCACGCACGTCGCAATCACAGGGTAAATACACCGACGCGGGCTACGTCGACCAAGAAGACGAAGGCGTCCCGCAGTTTTCCTACGGCCCATTCCTCGGCGCCGTCGTCTTCGCCGTCTTGGCCACCACCGTCTGGGTCGCCTCGCAAGTGCCGTAAACCCGCACTCCATCGTAGTCTTATCTCGTTCCCGCGCCGCGTTCGATTGCCTTTTTATTCATTTTACATTCACGTATTCATTCCACGGCGTCGCTTTATCCACACGTCACAGGCGCGCGCGCGTCGCCATGCTCGCGCCGAGCGCATTCGCGCCGCGCACGCGCGCGCCGGCGTTCCTTTGCGCCGCCTCGTCCTCGTCCTCGTCACCGTCGCGCGGCGGCGGCGCTCGGGCGCAACCGAAACACCTCATCGCCATCGTCACCGGTGGCGCGGGCTTCATCGGCGCCCACCTCGCGCTCGCCCTCGCGCGCGACGCGCGATGCGCGCGAGTGATCGCGGTGGATGATTTCGACGCGCACGGACCGTACCCGCGCGCGTGGAAGCGCGCGAATGCGGTCATGTTGACGCGAGCTGGGACGTGCGACGTCGCCGAGGTGGACGCGAGCGACTCGGAAGCGTTCGAGCGCGTCGTTCGCGACGCCGTCGCGCGCGCGGACGCGGGCGAGGGCGGGGTCGATATTCGCATCGCGCATCTCGCCGCGCGGAGCGGCGTGGGCGCGGCGGCGGGCGATGCGGTGGGGGCGACGGTGGCGAACGCGTTGAGCGCCGTCAACGTATTGAGCGTCGCGTCGCGCGTCAATCGTGCGTATAGTGAAGGTATCGCGCGCGTGCCGCGCGTCGTGCTCGCGAGTTCAGGAAGCGTGTATGGTGAGGCGTCGATGACGGCGGATGGCGCGCCGATTGCGAGTCGGGTGGGCGATGGTACGGATCATCCGACGTCGACGTACGCGGCGACAAAGCGGTCGAGCGAGTTACTTGCGAAAGCGCACGTGGCGACGCACGCGCGCGCCGGCGCCGGTGGGGTGTCGGTAATCGTGGCGAGGATTTTTACGGTGTTTGGACCGCGCGGTCGGCCGGATATGGCGGTGTGGCGGTTTATTAAACAGTTGACAAGCGGCGCGCGGTTGACGCGATTTGGCGACGGGCAATCGACGTGGCGCGACTACGTATACGTTGATGACGTCGTCGATGCGCTCACGCGAGCATTGATGGTGGAATTACCCGAGAGTAGCGATGGGTTTGAAATCGTCAACATTGCCGGGGCGCGACCGGTTTTTTTGAGTGAAATCATCGCGGCGTGCGAAGAGGCGTGCGGGACATCGAGCGCAGTGGACGAGCTCCCGCAGCGTCCCGGGGACGTCGGCGGCACGTATGGGGATATCACCGAAGCGACGGCGTTGTTAGACTGGACTCCAAAAACGACGTTGCGCGATGGATTGCGACGGACGGTGGCGTGGTGGACGTCGCCTGAAGCTGACGAGTATAGAAACGTCGAGTGACGCGACGTCGTCTTTCGGCTCGCGCGTGTAATTTTAAATCTACAGTACTAGAATTCTAGTCAATGCTGTCGAGGTTTCTATACGCCACGGATGAAATTGTTCCATCTTCATTCACGCGCGTGACCATTGCATCTTTGTCTCGATCGTCGATGCGCGGCGGTGGACGCGTTCCGATGGCGGCGGCGTAGTCGCACTTCTTCGCCGGTCGCTTCGTGGACACCGTCAACGCCCCGGGTGAGCGCACACTCGCGGAGAGCACGAGAGGGAAATTTTCAATATTTGTCAGCGCGAGTTTGTTCGTGATTGTCGCTGCACCGCTATCGGCGTCGATGTCGACATCATCCATCGTCCCGCCTTCTTCGGCGGCGTCTTCGGGATACGTCAGGTACTTGCGCGTTTCATACGTCAATCCCAGTCGATCCATCTCCTGAATGCGTTTTTGTGCGTTTGGTGCGGTGAGGTCGGCAATGTCATGGCCGCGATCAATCACGGCGTAGACTTCTGCGAGGCGACGCTCGACGCTTTCGATCGCTTCACGGATTTTAGCGTTTTCACTCGTCGCCACCTTGTACCCGTGATGCGAGCTACTCGACGTCGCCGCGAACTCCTGCGTGCGTTTGCGATAAAACACAAAGGAAATCGTGTGTCAGTGTGTTGTGCGACCAGGAGATGCGCCCGGTGTGCGCTTTCGCGGCGCACGCGACGTACTTCAAACTCCAACTCGAGCATTTTTGCGTGGAAAAGGCGTTATATTTCAGCCGTTTTTCTCCGTCGTCGGCTCGACGTATCGACGTCGACGCGTCGCTATTCCCACGATTCACTCGAGCGATGACACTAAGCTGTCGTGTTTATCACAAATCCTTGTCTTTGTCGCGTTCTGAGCGTCGAAAAATGACGAGTGTCAACTAATTTGTGCCCTCGGCGTCGCTCGGAAAAGCTCACCCGCTCGTAAAAGCTTGCCCTCTTGGTACGTAAATGATGGAGTTTCTGCACAAAGTCGTAAAATCTCCTCACGGTAATCACGAACAATGGCCGGAGCGCTGTACATCATGAACATTCGTTTCCGTACTTCTGGATTGTAGTCGTCAATGTGCGGGAAGACTTTGCGTATCAATTCAATCACGTCCTCTCGCGAAAGCTTAATCATCGACGTCGACATGGTTTGAACGACTACGCTGGCAATGTCCGGTCGAATGTCGTCCTCATCACCTGAACAAGACAAGCGTTTAATAAGTGCGTTGACAAGTATTTTACGCTTCTCCAAGGTTGGTTGTAAATCGCCTCTACCCGCCGCCAAGGCGAGTGTTTGCTCCAATGAGCCGCGGACGCCAAGAATTTCGCGCACGAATGTGAGCGCGGCGTAGAGAACATCGTGCGAGCACACGTCGTCTTCGGCTAGAATGTTGAGCGCCACATCTGCCACATTGTCGACGCGGCCACGCGACGTCAGCCAAAGTGAGAGCAATTCCGATTCTTGTACAGATGCGACGTTCGCAAATATTCGCGCGGCGACCGAACGGAGAGTTGACGCAGCTGCACCGGGACTCCAGCGTAAACGTCCTACGAGCGCATTCAGAATTGGGCTGAGCTTCTCCACCACTGGTCTGTTTCCTGTCCATTTTTCGCGCTTAGGGCTCATAAGAAACGCTTCAAATGCGCGCATAAACGTCATGGCTCTAATCGCGTTCGTTGGAGAGTCAACGACCTTAATGCAACGGACGAAGCGCTCCACGACTTCTTTGTTCATGACGTCGTTTTTAATACGCTTGAACAATGCGGCGTACATTCGTGTTCTCAAGGTAAAATGATGTGCGGGATTATTGCCGTCGAAGACCGTGTACCAATTCGAGTCAGTCACCGGAATTTGTTCGCAAAGCTTGGGAAGCTCGTCGAGGATGCACTTGAGAACATCTTGGTGGCCAACTATTTTTTGGAAGAACGCGTCATCGTCAATGTCTGTAAAGTTCAAAACGTCCTCCGTTTGAGCCAAACACAAAAGCCGTAATGAGAGTAATCGGGCGTAAAACATTTTGTTTTCGTTCATTGTCTTCACCATTTTTTTCGTCCATTTGCGAACTTCGTGACTCACTTGCTCAAAGCAAGTGTCTACGAAGGTTTTGACGAAGTCCATGATTTCGGCCAAGTTGAACGTCGGCGACGTCTGCTTCAACGCACTTTGGCAGACGTTAAAAGCATGTTGCACGAGAGGTTTCAACTTGTCTAGAGTTACGTTTCCCTTTAAGTGGTCAAGCCTCATTGTGATCGCGCGAAGAAGCAGAAGAAGAAGATTCCTACGCGTGCCAATGTCTGCATTCGCTACGTCTCGAGTCATCAGGTCAAGCCAATCACAATCCGGCACCTCTTGTTGCAAATCATGCAACACCTGCATCGACAACGTTAGTTCCGAACTCGACTGCGTTCCACTATTAAAAAATGTCCCGTCCCACACCATGGCGACGTTATTCATGATTGCGTTAAAGATTGCATCATGGTGGGTGTCGTCATCGCGGACAGTTGCGCCGACGTTTTCAATCCACACAGACATCGCTTGAATGCATTGTTCGTGCGCCGCCAAAGCCTCACACGCGCGCAAACTATCATCTGACATGCACTTGAGGATTTCATCTAGCACGCATGTCATCACATTCGCATTGCTTTCTACAAAATTACGCGCATGCGCGCGATTGATGTCATCCAAGTACCCCTTAAGTTTCTCGTCCGCAGCCTGACACACGCATATTGCATACAACAATTTCGCATCCGCCGCCCGAAACGTCATCAATCCGATCGCCATGCGCGATTTCATATGCTCTGCAATCGATGCACAGCACGCTTCGCGGACATCAGGCTTGGCATCAACGCTCAGACGAAGCATGGCATCCGCGTAGTCGTCGTGGACGGCGCTTTCGGGACATCGAACGGCGTGGACACAAGCCAACGCGCCGCACGCCATCACCCCAGCCACGCGCATAGCCTGTCGACGATGACGCATCGCGTACCCTTGGAGCATATAGTATGCAGTTTCACAACTTTTCGTCACCGTGTAATCATTCAAAGCTATCGCGCGATTGCATAAGGTGCGAACGCATTCGACGTCCACCATGGCCCGAACGTCGTCGGCTCGCGCTAACGTTGCGACAGCCTCCATCGCCGCGCATACGTCCTCACACGACTCAATGTGCGGCGTCAAATCAACAAGAGCATGTGAAAGATTAACCACGATGTCTTCTTCGCGCTCGATGTGCAAGCGATTGGCTATAGCATTCAACGCGCGACGCACGATGGCGTGCCCGTTCGCGTTCTCGGCGTTGACCGCAGCTCCCGCGTCGAGCGCTCGTTTCCACAGCACCCGAAACGCCGTAATCGCGCGCGCACGAACATCAATCGATGCGTGATTAATCACCGCGTGCTCGATGCGCGAGAGCACGTCGACAAACCCCAGGCTCGGCGTGAGCTCGACGGACGAGGCTGTAGACTTGAGCGCGTCGAGCGCGGAGCAGAGCGCAGACTTTTCCGTCGCGCGTTCGACTTCGACGACCGTCTGGAGCAGCGCGTCGAAATCGTAATCGTATGCATGTGGGTCTCGCGATGGCGGCATGGTTCGCGTGCGACAGGAAAGATGTTGAATGAGCGCCGCGGTGTGAGGACCGCGAATAGCCTCGTCTCGCGTTGGCCGCGTCCCGCTAAAAGTCTACCGACTACTGTAACAAATACTATGAATATTCTATGGTACCATGCCATCGACGCGCGATATGGCACGCAATAACGCACACGCCTTGAGCTCGATCTCTTCCCATTCGCCCTGAGGATCGGAGAGGATTGTAATCGCGCCTCCGGCGCCAATCCACGTGTCCTCGCCCCGCATTAATACGCTTCGAATGATAATGTTTAAATCAAACGCCTTGGAGTGGGAGAAGAATCCAATCGAGCCACTGTATGCCATGCGTGGACCGGTTTCTAAGGCGTCGATGATTTCCATGGTGCGGATTTTCGGTGCGCCCGTCATCGAGCCGCCCGGAAACGTTGACTTGATGACGTCGATGGGCGAAAACGCCGCGCTCCGCTTTCCACGCACAGTGCTCACGAGTTGGTGCACGGTGGCGTAGGACTCAATTTTCATTAATCCTGGAACTTCGATGGATCCAACGTCGCACACGCGCGCGAGATCGTTGCGTAATAAATCCACAATCATTAAATTCTCAGCGCGATCTTTGACGTTTGCTTCGAGCGCCGCCGCCGCCGCGCCGTCTTCTTCACATCCGAGTGGCTCGATGCGTTTCGCCGTGCCTTTAATAGGTTTAGCCTCGAGTATGCCGTGAGAATCATGCCGTAAGAAGCGCTCGGGAGAGCAGCAACAGATGACGAGAGGTTCGCCGTCGGCGGCATCGTCCCCGAATGACAAGAGCGCGGCATACGGCGCGGGATTACTTTGACGTAATTCCGTGTATAAAGTTCTCGCGCGAGAACCTAAACGAAACAGACCTGGCTGTTCACGACGATGAAGCATGTTCGTCAAACACACCTCGTACGTTTCGCCGTCGACGATGGCATCTTTACTGGCCTTAATATCGGCGACGTATTCGTCGCGATTTCGTCTCCATGAAAATTTGGTCCTCTCCAGCAGCGCTGCCGCATCGAGCGCGCGCACGTCGTCAGCGTTGGAACGCGTCGACGTACCAGACAATTGTGCATTCTGTGTCGCGCAATCTTTCATGAGAGCTTCAATCGCATTCGCCAAGCGCTCAACTTCCTCCCGGCTCTCCGACGACGCGGAGTTCAGCCGCGACGTACCGACGACGAACACTCGGCGTGTCACGTGATCAAACGCCACGAAAGTATCAACCAAAAAGAACGCGGCATCAGGAAGCGGCGAATCGTACTTGGGTGGCAGCGAATCGCATTCGTTCCGCATCTCGTACCCCAGGTATCCCACAAAGCCGCCGGTAAAATCAAACGGAAGCGCCGCGACGTCCTCGCGAGTAAACGTGCGTTCGTTCAGTTTTTCATCGAGCCAAGGCAGCAAACCACCCTTGAGATAGTCGCTGTGCGTCGCGCCGCTGGCGTCGGTCACAGTGAGTGTGCCGCTCTTGGGTGCGATGTCCGCGCCGCCGCTTCGCCACGAAACTTTTGCGCTCTCGCTCGTCGGCTGCTCAATCGTCGGCGATGGATCGAGCGCAAACGTCACCCGTCTCCAAGACTCCCCCGATCTATGTCCCATGTAACTAAATCTCCCTTTGCTCTCATCCGCACTGTCAAGCCACCACACGTCGTCGGCGACGCTCGAGCTTGAGCTCGAGCTCGACCCAAAGCACGACCAGAAAATATCCTCCGTCGTCACCTTGGACGTCGACGCATCCATTACGCGCACGACCAACGACGCTCGCGCGTGTGTGTCATCATCACGTTCATCCCCAAGCGCCTGGACAACGCCAGCGCGACCGAGCGCGCGTGGAATTTGAGAAATAAACGCATCCGGAGCCGCCGGAACGCCGCCTCGAGTTCCCCACCACGCGTCGGCGCACTTTTTAAAATTCGCATACATTCGCTCGCCGAACGTCGTACACACGCTCTCGGGATGAAACTGCACGCCGAAATGTGGCACGCCACTGACGCTCTCGAGCGCCATGATGGCTCCGTCGTCCTCGGCCCATGCCGTCGCTCGATGCCTCTGCGCGTCCAATTTTGTCGTCGACAATGAATGATACCTCGTCACCATGAGCCCATTCGCGCCGCCACTCGGCACGCCATCAAACAACACACTTTTCTCGTCGTGTCTCACCCCGACCACGCGCCCGTGCATCGGTCCGCTCGCGTTTTTATCCACAGAACCGCCGCCGAACGCGCACAACGCCTGGTGCCCCAAACACACGCCAAACACCGGAACATCCCCCTCGCGCGCGCCTCGCGCGCGCAGAAAATCCGCGACGACGCCTAAATCCCCATCCCGCGCCGGTGTGCCCGGCCCTGGCCCGATCACGACGCGCGCGAACGACGCACCGACCGCATCTTCGTCGCGGCCCAAGTTCGCGCGCAGCGCTTCCCAGCACACGGCGTCGTGCCTGAGCACCACCGGCGGCGCGCCGTCCACGCGCGCGATGAGATGCGCGAGAATGTTCACGTAGGAATCGTAATTGTCGATGAGCAGGGTCGCCATCGCGCGAGGCGCGCGAGGGCTGTCGCGGAACCGCGCGAGGGCGCGAGTGAGGCGCGACCGACAGATGACGCCGAGCTCCACTCATCCACGCGCGCGACGTGCGACGGACGACGACGCGCACGCGCGCGACGGGTAGAAAACACGTTATCTCGCGCTTTATCGGTGCGGGCGCGACGCGCACGGGCGTGAACGAGACGCGAAGCGCGCGAGTCGTGCGGTGCGGAACTCTCCGCGGATAGCGCAGCGACGCGTCTTTGGCGTGAAACGCACGCGATGAGCGACTCGAAAGCCACGGCGGCGGCGGCGAAGGATAAATTGGTATGGATTCTCATCTACTCGGCGTGTTCGAGCTCGATGCTTGTGATTAATAAGCTCGCGGTGTCATCGAATGGGTTACCGACGGTGGTGAGCGGGGCGCAGCTCGTCGTGAGCGCCGCCGTCGTGGCGGTCATGGAGGCGTTCGGCGCGGGCGTTCTCGGGCCATTCGAGCGCAAGCGAATCGTGCCTTTCATTGTGTATACCACCATGTTCGCTGCGGGGTTGTTTTCGAATATGAAGGCGTTGATGTTGACAAACGTAGGGGCGGTGATCGCCGCGCGGTGTTGCCTGCCGCTCATCGTGTGCGTCATCGAATGGGCCTTCATGGGACGTATGTTCCCCAACACGCGCTCAATTGCGAGTTTAATTGGAGTGGTGTTATCGGCGAGCTTTTACATCACGAACGATACGGGTGTGAGCGTCGATGGTGGTGCTGGGATGTTTTGGTTGTTGACGTGGTGGCTGTTGTTGGCGGCGCAAATGACGTACGGGAAACATTTGACGGATAACATTCAAATGACGCAATGGGAGCGAGTGTTTTACACCAACGCGTTAGCGATTCCACCTACGATTGTGTTTTATTTCGTCACCGGGGAGAACACGATGGAGATGAAGGATGGCGACGGCGCGTTTTTTTATTTAGTGCTTTCGTGTGTCGTCGGCGTGGCGATTTCGTACAGCGGGTGGAAATGTCGCTCGGTGATCACCGCCACGACGTTTACGTTGGTTGGCGTGCTTAACAAGATGGCGACGATTACGTTTACCATCATCGTGTGGCCGAGTGATTTTTCCGTCTTGAAGACGTTGTCGTTATTGGCGTGCGTCGGGTTTGGGTTGTTGTACGTCGACGCGCCCAAGCGACCCGGTCACGCGTAGTCTATCGAGGAATGCAATATTATCTGAATGAAAAGGTAGTTTGAAACACACAGTAAACTCGTATTGAGAAAAGAAGACGAAACTCTTATATATGTAAGGGACGTGGAAAATTGTGGAAGTCTAAGAGTCTTGTTCGTCTTCGTCTTCAGCGGCCTGCGCGCTTTCATCCATGTCGGAGGTCCACAACGTCAAGTTGTCGCGTAAGAGTTGCATGATCAACGTGCTGTCTTTGTATGACTCTTCACCGAGCGTGTCGAGTTCGCTGATCGCTTCGTCGAACGCTTTCTTGGCCATTTGGCACGCCCGTTCTGGGGCGTTTAAGATTTCATAGTAGAAGACGGAAAAGTTGAGCGCCAACCCGAGTCGAATCGGGTGCGTCGGCGCCAACTCCGCCTCCGCCGTTTGCTCCGCGCTCTTGTACGCCAGCAAAGTTTCCTCTGCCGCTTCCTTACGCTCCGAACCACCCTTGAACTCGGCTAAATAACGCCAATAGTCCCCCTTCATCTTTTTGTAAAACACCTTTGACTCGCCCGCGGCGCAACGATCTTCAAGGTGGTTTTTGAGCAAGTCTAGAATACGCGTGCAAATCGACGTAAGCTCCGTCTCAACATTCGCTTTGTACGTCGCGATGAGTTGGCACTTATCGCTATCCTTGGTATGCTTCGCTTCCTCCTTGGTTTCGATCGAGCTCACGATGCGCCACGACGCCCGTCTGGCGCCGACGACATTCTTAAAAGCCACACTGAGCAAGTTTCGCTCCTCAACGCTCAACTCTTCGTCGGTAGATTTCATGGTCACCTCACTCATGTAATCCATCATCTCTTCATACCTATTCATCGCGCAAAACACGCGCGAGCGTCAGTCTACGATTCTTTCCCCGCGCAGAGTCGTCAGCGCCAGCATCATCATCGAAACCAATCGCGCGCACCCTAGGGTGCACGTGCCCTCTCTCTCTCGCGCGCGAACGCATGCACCACCATCGCACGCATCCGCATCGCACCGCGAACGTCGCATCGCGCATCGAGCACGCACCGTTCGGCTTGTTCCGCGAGTTTGGCGCGGTACACCAGATCCTCGCGCGAGAATGCGCTCAAATCCTCCTTTAACGACGACATCGCGACCGTTCGCGCGGCGTGTGCGGGCGATCACGGGTGCGCGTGACTGTGCGGGTGATCGTGCGCGCGAGTGACGCGGCGATCGGGGCGCGCGACGGCGACTGGCGACGCGCCGACGACCGACAGCGCGCGCAGATACGCGCACAGTCGCCACACAAAAAATGCAACAGTTGCGTACTGTACCGTTTTGTACCATATGAGCTACTTTTTATGAGTAGGGCTTGCATCCACGCCACGACTGGGTATTCTGCGATCTATTAGACACATTTTTAACAATATACGAGAATCGACCCGCCACGGATGATCGCGCGCACCACGGCGACGTCACAGTTCGACGCCGCGCATCGCCACCGCGCATCGCCGACGACCGCGCCTCGAACACTCGCACAGCGTCACACCTCGGCGTCATCTCACCCATCGCCATCCGCCCATCGCATCGCGCGTCGCACAGAGAGCGAAGGAAATTGATTTGAATTTGAAGATGAGCGCTGAAGCACCGCTGTCGTGCGAACTTTTATTCGCCGGCTGCACGGATTTCGCCAACGTCGGACGCAAAGGCGCGAACGGGAACGACCCATTATACCCAGATTTGAATGAACCGCACGCGTATGCGCCATTGGCGACGAAGACGTGGAAATATATCGGCGGAGGCGCGTCGGCGAGCCACTGCGGAGCGATCGACGACGCGGGCGCGCCGTACGTCTGGGGGCGAAACGAGCGCGGTCAGCTCGGATTGGGGGATTATAAAACCCGTGGATTGCCTACGGTTGTTGAATCGTTGAAGAATGTCAAGTGCGTGGCGATTGCGTGCGGTAAGTCGCACACGGCGGTGGTGGCGGAGAATGGCGACGTGTATTGTTTCGGTTCGAATAAGCACGGGCAATGCGGCGACGGGAAATTGAAAAAGCAAATGAAAAAGGGCGAAACTGAGGATGATAAGTTGACACCGGTGAAGGCATTGGTGACGAATGGCGTGAGTGTGACGTGCGGGGCGGATTTTACGTGCGTGTTGACAAAGGATGGTGAAGTGTTTACGTTTGGGATGCCGCAACACGGACAGCTCGGACACGGCACGGATCACGAATACAACGCGAGCGCGAGTTCGATTAAGATTGTGTACGAGCCACAACCGCATCCGCGGAGAGTGACGGCGAATGGGTTCGGTGAGCGTAAGATTGTGAAAATGGCGGCTGGTGTGAACCACGTGGTGTGCTTTGACTCGCTCGGGAAGATTTGGACGTGGGGCAACGGCGGTTATGGACGACTTGGACACAAGGTGCAAAAGGATGAATTCGCGCCAAAAATGGTTGAAATTCAGGGTGGTGATCGCAACTTGGTGCCTGCTGATGCGGTCATCGGCGCTGGATCGACATCGACGTTTGTTAGCGCGTTGCAGGGGCAGATGTACGCGTGGGGCAAGCTCAAGACGACGGGCGACAACCAAATGTACCCGTCGCCGTTAATGGACTTGCAAGGGTGGACGTTGCGCGACTTTGCGTGCGGGAACGTGACTTTTGCGGCATGCGCCGAAAAATCAGCCGTCACATGGGGCGGTGGCGCGTACGGCGAACTCGGATACGGGCCCAAGGGGAAGAAGTCGAGCGCGAATCCGGATTTGGTGCCGTCGCTCGAAGGCAAGACGACGCGTCGCGTTGCCGCCGGCAACGGCTACACGTTGTTCTTGGTCGATAAAGAAGACGCAAAAGATCTACCGACGTTCACGCCCGGTCCGGACCAAGATCCGCCGAGCGCGACTGGGAAAACAAAGGCACCGCCGGCGAAGGGCGGCGCCGCTAAAAAGGCGAAAAAATAAACTGCGCGCACGCACGACGAACCAATTGTTAATCATTAAGAACATAATATTATTATCATCATCTCAAAAAAGAATGAATCGTTAGTTATTACACGTGCGATGATTAATTAGTAAGTAAAGCGCGCTGGCCGTCGTTGGCCGTGGCCGCGTGCGATGCCGCCTAGCTGAGACCGAGAACCTTTTCGGATTCCAAGTCGACGGAGATTTCATAGTACGCCGGTCGAGTCGGCAAACCCGGAATGGTCGGGAAAGCGCCGACAAGCGGCACCAAGAAACCAGCACCCGCGCTCAAACGCAAGTCGCCAATCGGAAGCGTGAAGCCACTGGGCGCGCCCTTCATGTTTTGGTCGTGCGAGAAAGAGTACTGCGTCTTAGCCATGCAAATCGGCAAGTTGCCGAAACCTTGCTTGGTGTACAAGTCAATCTTTTCTTGCGCCTTTGCGGACAATTCAATACCGTCAGCCTTGTAGACGTTCTTTGCGATGGCTTCAATCTTGCTCTTGATGTCGAGGTCGGTGTCGTAGCCGAACTTGAAATCCTTGCAGTCTTGGTTAGCTTCGCACGCCTTCTTGACGGCTTCCGCGAGTGCGACAGCACCCTTACCACCATGAGAGTGGTGGGTACACAGCACGGCGTCTTCAGCGCCAGCGGCGATGCACGCTTCGCGAATGACGGCGTGTTCAGCTTCGGTATCCGTCGGGAACGCGTTGATGGCGATGACGACCGGAATGCCAAACGCCTTGGTGTTTTCAATGTGGCGCACCAAGTTGCACATGCCTTCGCGCACCAAATCGACGTTTTCGTTCGTGTACGCGTGGTCAAGCGGCGTGCCAGCCTTAACCGGCGGACCACCACCGTGGCACTTCAACGCGCGCACCGTGGCGACAATGACGGCGCAGTTGGGCTTCAAGCCACTCTTGCGGCACTTCAAGTTGACAAACTTTTCCAAGCCAATGTCGGCGCCGAAACCAGCTTCGGTGACGACAAAACCACCCTTGCCAACCATGGAGAGGCCGATTTGATCAGCGATGATGGAAGAGTTACCGCTCGCGATGTTCGCGAACGGACCAGCGTGCACGAGCACGGGCGTGGCTTCAAGCGTTTGCATCAACGTCGGCTTAATGGCGTCGCGCATCAACGCCATAAGCGCACCGGTGCATCCCAAGTCGTCGCACGTCACGGGTTCACCAGACTTGCTCGGACCCACGACCATCTTTCCGAGGCGGTCCTCCATATCCGCGAGCGACGTCGTCATGGCCAACACAGCCATGATTTCAGACGCCACGGTGATGTCAAATCCCGTCTTGCGCGTGCGCCCCTTTTCAGTCGCCGCTTCGCCGACGGTGATTTCACGCAAAAAGCGATCATTCATATCCACGACGCGACGCCACGTGATGCGATCCTCATCGATATCCAAACGCACAAACTTGGAACGTTCCTCCTCCGTCAAATCATCCGGGTTGGTTTTCGTAATTCCGAGCTTCTTCAAACGCTTAAACATGATTGCAGAAAACTCGCGGGTGCCATCCTTCTTCGCCGGCATCAAACGCTTCCATAGCGCATCATCGCTTTGCGTCGCTTCGTGGAAGCAACGCGCATCGACGGCAGCCGCGAGCAAGTTGTTCGCCACGCCGATGGCGTGAATGTCCCCAGTCAAGTGCAAGTTCATCTCCTCCATGGGAATCACTTGCGAATAACCACCACCAGCGGCGCCACCCTTGATCCCGAACGTCGGTCCCATCGACGGTTGACGAATGCACGCCACCGCGCGTTGGTTCGTGTGCGCTTGAAGCGCTTGAACCAAACCAATCGTCGTCGTCGATTTCCCTTCACCCAACGGCGTCGGAGTAATCCCCGCCGTCACGACGTAATACCCCACATCCGTCGTCGACTTGCGCCCCGCCAACGTCGTCGACAACTTCTCACTCACCTTTGCCTTGTACTTGCCATACAATTCATAGTCATCCTCACCCAATCCACACATCTTTTCCGCCACGAGCTTTATCGGCAACGCCTCCGCCGCGCTCGCCACGTCAATGTCGCTCGGCGTCGGGCTCACCAAGTTCGTAAGCTTATGCGCCCCGAAATCATACGCCACCGTGGCGCCATCGACACCAACCACATCCGTCGTCATCGTCACCGCGTCGTCCGCCGCTCCAATCGCACGCACACGCGTCGTCGACACAGATAATCGTCGCACCACCGATGACGATGCCGCCGCCGCACCGCCTCCGCGCGCGCTCAAAAACGTCCGCACCACGCACGTCGACGCGCGACTGGACATATATACCGCAAAGAACGAAGAGAACGCGCACGTAGAACACTCGCGGTCGAACGCCGGGGTTCGATCGAGCGTCGCGCGCGCACGAGTGACGCCCAAAGTGCCGACGTTATCCATCTTGTTTTTTTTAAAGGGGCCTCTTCATGGGCTCCCGGGTGTCGCGCCGCCACCGCGCGCGCGACGCGTCTCCGCGCCCGTTCGCGCGCGATGTCGATTGAGAAAAAGTGCGTGGATTTTTCGCGCGCGCGCGCGCACGCGTTCGAGCGCTGACGCGCGCGCATGGAGGTGGAGCTCGCGGTGCGCGCGCGTGGCTGCGTCCAATCATTGACTCCAACGCGTTCGGGCGCACGCGCGGCGTCGCGCGGCGTCGATCGCGATCGCCCGAGCGGCGATGCGCGCAGAGGTGATGCGTGCGCACGCATCGATGCGCGGCGTGAGAGATGCGCGCGAACGCGTCGTCGCGCGAGAACAAAGGCGTCACGTTGATGACGTGACACAACGACATTGCGCGACGCCAAGAGTCATGGCGGCGCCGTCGACGCCATCGCGCGTGGCCGCCGCCGTGGCGCGGTGGACATCCTCGGCGCGTTCCGCCGCGCCGTTTTTCGCGCGCGCCGTGCTCGTGCTCGACGAGGACGCGGCGCGAGCGATGGAGACGTCCATCGGCGCGCGCGCGCTCGGGGAGACGTGCGAGATTGTCGCGGCGTGCGCGGTGCGCGACGTGGTGCGCGACGACGGTGAAAGCGCGGATATCTATGGGTTTGATGGCGCGCGCGTGTGCGACGACGCGCCGGTGGTGATGTGTTTCGGGCGCGCGCTGGCGCGGTGCGCGGAGGATGTGGAGCGCGTCGCGCGCGCGCGCGCTCGAGCGTCTCGCGTGGTCGTATTCGTCGGGTGCGACGGTGGAGACGCCGAGGCACACGCGCGGGCGGTGGCGGCATTGACGTCGACGTGTACGCGCGCGCTCGCGGGCGGTGGCGAGGCGAGGGTGGATGGTGTAGAGGGTGAGCTCAACGCGAAGGCGGTTACGAGCGTCGACGTCAAAGACGCGGAAGATGGGGCGTCTGACGTCGCGAGCGAGGAGTGGGGGAGCTGGGGTGATGATGATGATGATGACGACGACATTGAGGGTGATGATCGCGACGCGCGTTCGGCGGCGTTTGCGTCGGCGTCGTCGCTGGAGCATGTGTCGAGCGGCGAACGGGCGTCGGCGTTCTTCTCCATTAAATTTTTCCCGCCGCTCATGTATCGCGCACTTGGCAGCGATTCCTTTGTGATTTCGAGCGCGCGGATGGATGAGGCGCGCGAACGCGATGCGCTCGAACGCGCGAATGCGGCGCGAGGCGACGACGCGTCGTCGGCGTCATCGTCATCGCACGTCAATCGCGCGCTCGCGCACCATTTGGCTGAAATTTTCGCGCATTGGGCGTTGGCGCCGGATTTTTTCACGTTGGGCCCGAACGCCGACGCCATCGCGCGCATCGCCGCGCTCGCCAAGCCCGAGGCCGTGGGCGTTGACGCCGAGATGCCTCCTGAGAGCGCGGCGGTGATTCTGATTGATAGAGAAATGGATTTAATGACGCCGAGCGTCGACGTCGGCGACGGATGGCTCGAACGCGTCGTCTCGAATTCAAATTCACCCAGCGTCGTTTTGAGCCCTTTGCTCGACGATCCGCGCACGGTGGACATGGATGACGTGTTATGTCGTAAAAATACTCGCGATGGCGCGATGTATATCATCAAGGCGATGCGCGACATTGCCGCGCGCGAAGATGCGCGCCCAGATGCCAAAGCGACGCCGACGACGCGGATGACTGACGTCGCGGATGAATTGCGCGCGCTCATTAACGCCCTCGACGTCGACCCGAGCGTTGCGCTGCGCCACCGCGCGGTGCTTCAGCGCGCCAAACTCACGTTGGCGAGCTTGACGAACGCCAACGAGTTGAAATCGACGAGGCAAATCATCGCGTTGCAGCGGCTGACGGCTGCCGCCGCTGAAGGAGGCCCCGGGCGCGTCCGCGACGTCGCGACGCAAATTTTAAAGATGATGTACGCCTCAGGCGGTACCGCGGTGGGGCATCCGCTAGAAGCGTTTGCGCTCGTGCTCGCCGCGCACGTGCTCGCGGTGGAGGCGAATGTATGCGCGCGCGGGGGCGTCATTGAGCCGCGCGCGACGGGCGCCGTCGTCGCAGAGGCGTTTGACGCGGCTTCGAGCGCGGCCATTCGAGACGCATTCATCAGCGTTCTCATCGCGAGCAGCGCCGAAGAGGTGGATGCGCAGGTACCACAACTCATGACGATCGCACCGGGCGTGCGTGAGGCGTTGGAGATGCTTCGAGCGGTGCGGGGACGAGCGAGAGAGCCAGCGACGCCGCCTCGAGCGTCGAACGACGGCTGGGACGACGACGACAACGGATGGGGCGACGACGAGGATGACAAAGACGACGATGGATGGGGCGATGTGCCGTCGCCTGACATGAACCAGAAAAGTATCAAAGGTGACGACGGCGAGGAGGATGAAAACGTCGCCGAAGCGACGCGGATCATTCGCGACGCCGTCGACGTCGCATTCGCCCGGCTCGCCGGCGCCAGCGCCGCCCGCGGCGCGCTCAAAACCACCGAATCTCGGTCTTTATACGCCAACGGTATGCCCGTGCCAAACATAGTCGACGTCATCGCTCGAGTCAAAACCAACCTCGACGACCAGGGCGTGGCGGCGAATTTCTCCCGCGTCGCCGGCTCGCTCGGCGGATTGCTCAAAAACGCCGCCGGCGCAAGCGCGTCCATCGTCTCCGGCGCCATGGGCCGTCTCGGCTCGCTCATCACCAAAGTTGCCAGCGCACCAAAACCTAGTGACCACGACATCGTGGTTGTATTCATCGTAGGCGCGATGACGCGTGGGGAATTCGCCGTCGCGCGCGCCGAAGCCGCGCCCGGCGTCGAACGCGCGCTCGGCGCTCGCGCGCGCACATTCATCATCGGCGCCTCCGACCTCGCTGCGCCCCACGCGTGCGCCGTAGACGCGTTGTAAAACATCATAGTTCACGCACCACGCGCGTGCGCGCCACACCGACCGCGCTGAGGGACACAACATAGAATTCCACCAATCCCGACTCAAGAGCACAGAAAAGTGATTCAAAAACGCGAAAGCCCCAACCGCTGTCGTCGCAAAATCGGCACACGTTGTCGCGTCGCGCACCACCGCACGACGCCCGGAACGCACACACGCGCACGTTTGCGCGCGCTCGAACGTTCGCCATTGAGCGCAACGCGCGGTCGTCGACGTAGATTGCACGAAAGATCACTTTTTCGCCATGGATTTGGCGGCGATATTGAACCCAAACTCGATCGACGCCTTCACGCACCTGCTCTCTGGTTTGTCGAGCGCGGATAACGAGCAACGGGAGCAATGCGAACGTGTGTTTGAGAGCGCGAAAGCCGATGGCAATGGGCTGGCGATGCAGCTCGTGCGAGTGCTGAGATTCAACGGCGGGGAGACGCGGGCGCGCGAGACGGCGGCGGTGCTCGCTCGGCGCGTATTTACCGCCGATAACGGCGCTTTATTCGCCGCTTTAGCGCAAAATACGCAAGATGTTGTCAAGAGTGAGTTGCTGAATGCGCTGAAAGAGGAGAGTGAGGTGAAGATTACGCGAAAGGTGTGTGATTTGATTTGCGAAGTCGCCGCGGGGTTGATGGAGCGAGACGAAGGCTGGAACGAATTATTGCCGTTTATGTTTGGTGCCGTGAGCGAAGGCGGCGATAGGTTGAAGGAGAGCGCGTTGAATATCTTTGCACAGCTCAGTGGGTATATTGGTGAGAGCCTGGTGCCGCAAATTGCAACGTTGCATGGGATTTTGAATGCGTGCTTGTCTTCGGCGGATATGCCGGTGCGGGTTGCCGCCTTGCGAGCGTGCTGCGCGTTCGTGGAAGCGTTGGAGAACCCCTCAGATTGCATGAAATTTCAAGATTTGTTACCAGCGATGTTGCAAACGCTCGTCGCGGCGTTGCAAGGGCAAGATGAGAACACCGCGCAAGAGGCGCTCGGGTTGTTCATCGAGCTCGCCGAGACGGATCCGCGATTTGTGCGCAACCATTTGACGCAAATGGTCGAGACCATGCTTTCTATCGCTGAACACGCGGACTTGGAGGATGGCACGCGTACGTTGGCGACGGAGTTCTTGGTCACGCTCACTGAGGCGCGCGACCGCGCGCCGGGAATGATGCGCAAGGTGCCAAATTTTGTGCAGCGTCTGTACAATTGCCTGGTGACATTTTTGTTGGACATTGAAGACGACGAAGACTGGCACACGGCTGAGAACGAAGAAGACGGAGGTTTGGGTCAAGGCGACTTATACGAGGTTGGTCAGGAGTGCTTGGACCGCATCGCTATCGCGCTCGGTCCAAATACCGTGCTGCCCGCGTGCGCGCAAACCATGCCGGCGCTCATCGGCGACGCGGATTGGAAAAAACGACACGCGGCACTCATTGCGCTCTCACAAATCGCCGAAGGTTGCGTCAAGGGCATGAAGAAGGATGTCGTTGGTGCAGTGCAGCCGTGCTTACACGCACTCGCGACGGATCCGCACCCGCGCGTGCGATGGGCGGCGATTAATGGCTTGGGGCAAATGTGCACGGATCTCGGTCCGCGATTGCAAGAAAAGGCGCACTCCACCGTGCTTCCGGCGCTTCTCAACGCCATGGATGACGCTAAGAATCCTCGATGCCAAGCGCACGCTGCGGCGGCGACTGTGAACTTTAGCGAAGATTGCCCGCCAGAGTGCATGCAGCCGTATTTGGACTCGCTCATGAATAAGCTTTTGACGTTATTGCAAGCGGGGAATAAATCTGTGCAAGAAGCCGCGCTCACGGCGCTCGCGTCCACCGCAGATAACGCGCAAGAATCCTTTGTCAAGTACTACGACGTCGTGCTCCCGTACTTGAAAAACATCTTGATCAACGCCAATGGTTCGGAATACCGCATGTTGCGCGCCAAGGCGGTGGAGTGCATTTCCCTCGTCGGCATGGCGGTTGGTCGCACGCGCTTTTCTCAAGACGCGCGCGAAGTCATGAACTTGTTGATGCAGCTTCAATCGGGTGGATTCGAAGACGATGATCAGACGGTGCAATACATGCTTCAAGCTTGGACCCGTCTGTGCAAGTGCTTGGGTGATGAATTCATTCCGTATCTCGACTTCGTCATGGGTCCACTGTTGAAATCTGCAAACTTGAAACCCGACGTCGTCGTCAAGAAACGCGGCGAAGAAGAAGAAGAAGAAGAAGAAGACGATAACGACGATTACGAGCACATCGATCACGGCGACAACCGCGTATCCATTCGCACCGCCGTGCTCGAAGAAAAGGCTACGGCGTGCAACATGTTGTGTTGCTATGTCGACGAGTTGAAGGATGGCATTTTGCCGTTTTTGCAACCCATTCTCGAAACGATGATTCCCTCACTCGAGTTTTACCTTCACGAAGAAGTCCGAACCGCCGCCGTGGCGTCAATGCCGGATATCTTGCGCGCCGGTAAGATTGCCATGGAGAAGGGTGCGAAAGACCAGGCGTGGTTCGCGCAACTGGTCAACCACATCATTCCACCTCTTATCAAGGCGATGGCCGCGGAACCAGAGGTTGAAATTCAGGTGCGTGTTTATTTTCGCTTGCGCTCGCGCCCGTATTTTTGAAGCAGGTGATGAGACTTATGGATTCCCCTTCAATACGCTTTACGGCACTGCTGATAAATCCGATAACAGTCCCTGATGCTTTTTTTTGTTTTTGTTCTTTCTCTATGACGTTTCAACACCCGGGCGCTGACTAACTGCGTGTCTTTTGTTTTCATACTTTGCAGGCGCGTATGCTCGAATCCCTCGCAGAATGTGCCGCCGAAGCCGGTGAACTCGTGCGCGATCACTTGACTGCGATGTTGGAAACGTTCAAGGTGTTGCTCACCGAGTCTCTTGAGCGCCGTGCCGAGCGTAACAAGCGCGCGGGTACGGATGACTTTGACGAGGAAGAAATGCAAGCGTTGGAGGAGGAGCAAACAGCGGAGGATGAAGTGTTTGATCAATTCGCCGAATGCGTTGGGTCGTTGTTAAAGGCGTTCCACAGCGCCATTCTCCCAGCGCTCGAGCCATTGTTAGGGTTCATCGTTCCGCTTTTGGATAAGAAGAGAAGCCCGGCTGAGAGGCGAATCGCGATTTGCGTTTTTGATGACATCTTTGAACACGCCAGCGACGGAGGTGCGGCGATCAAGTATCTCGAAGGTTTCGTCACGCCGTGCATCGAGGGGTGTACCGATGCCGACGCTGACGTTCGACAAGCGTCTGTGTACGGTGTAGGTGTCATGGCTGAGCACTGTGGGATGAACTTTAGCAATTACGTGCAGCACGCGCTTCAAGCGCTCGCGAGCGTGATTCAAGCCCAGGGCTCGAGAGATGACGAAAACATTTACGCGTTCGAAAACGCCGTGTGCGCGCTCGGTAAAATGTGCGAATTCCAAAGCTCGTCATTGGACACGAGCGTGATCTTGCCTTCGTGGTTGGCCAATTTGCCGTTGACGGAGGATAAGGTTGAAGCGAGAAACGTGCACGCGCAACTCATGCGCCTGCTCGAAACCAACGCTACGGCGTTGTTGGGTGCATCGCAAGAGCACCTTCCTAGAGTTGTCAGCGTGTTGGCCGACGTGTTGCCCACGTCTGGTCTCAGTGCTAAGCTGCGGTTGGTCGATCCCGAAGTTGCGGCGCGCATGAAGAACTTTCTTCTTCAAATCCAGTCGAGCTTGCCGCAGGAAAAACTCGCCGCGGCGTGGAGCGTGTTGAGCGCCGAAAAGCAAGCAGCATTACAAAATGCTTTGGCATCTTAAAAAGACAACGACGTGTCTTTTAGTTGGAAAATAGAATTTGTGATTAATACTTTAATCGCGATACGATTACACGGCTATTCAGTCGCGCCGTATTTTCAGAGCGGAACCGGGGGCGTGTGGTGACTCTACGCCTCCCACTCGGGACGCATCTTCTGTTCCCAATCATACCGCCCGTCATACATGGCTGGATCCCACCCTGGCAATTCAGACACCGACTTTGCAAGGTCTGAATCGTATTCTCTCGCCTTGAGCAATTTCGGCTCAAACACCGCCCTCGACGCCCCGCACGAGCCCAACACCGCGTTGCCCATGCGTTCGACGTTAAACGCGAGCAACTCATTGAAGAACCCCAGACGAATCTTTAACGACTTGAACTTCACCCCGGTGCGCATGCATATCGCCTTTCGTACTTCAGACTTGGTGTCGGTTTCGGAAATATCAACGTCAATGTACCACACGTGGAACATTCCAGACTTGACGCGTCGCGCGCCGGGCACTTCAAAGAAACACTGCACGCGCGTCGGCGCCATGTCAACCCTGTGCTTACGCCACGCCCGAACGAGGATAGGCGCGAGTGAGAGATGCGGAAAAGAAAATGTATGCGCGTTTTACGCGTCGTCACTGTGCGGCGTGGCACAATCCCGGCGCGCGAGCGGTGACGGCGTCGTTACCGCAAGAAAAACGCCAAAAACGCTCGTTGCGCTAAACCCTATACCCTAGAAAGTAGGGCTTTCAGAACCCGAATTGGCCCCAGCCACGGCGTCATAATCGCGCGCCGCGCGCCGCGCGGGATGAACATCTTCACCGCCCCGCGCGCGCGAATCACACCCAGCGCATCGCCAAACGCCCCCGGGTTCGTATGCGTCGACGCCGACGTCTCTCGGCGACGCAATCGTCGCGAACACGACGAGATCGATGCCGATGCGAGCAGCTCGAGTGACAACGATGCCGACGATTCCGAGCCCGAAAGCGACGACGACGAGAGCGACGGCGAAGATGCCGACGCAGACGCGCACGTGAGTTCCTTGCGCGCGGTGACGGGCGCTGGGGATGGGAAACAAGTGGTCGTGACGGGCGCGGATGGCGTCGCGTACGGCGTCTGGCGCTGCGCGTTGTACTCTGAACGCGAGGACGCGAGCGCGATCGACGCGGGTTCCGCGCTGCGCGCGCTCGTAGACGCGCGTGAGCGTCCTTGGGTGATCGTGCTGGCGCGGGGTGGCGCATTCGCGGCGAGCGTGTTTGACGTACGGAAGCTTGAGGGGGGCGGGGACGCGCCCAAGGCGGCGGCGGTGGAGCACGCGACGGCGTCTCGGTACGTCGTACGCGCGAAAGCTGGCGGTCGACAGGTGTCTAAAGATGCAGGAGGGAAGAATATAAAGAGTGCTGGAAGTTCGATGCGAAGGCAGAATGAGGCGGCGTTGGAGGCGGATATGCGCTCGACGTTTGAGAGTTGGAAGGATATCATAGCGGTGCGTCACCCTTCTTATTTTCATGCGTGAGTCTACGCGCACGCGCGTCTACGCGCGCGTCGCGTTTGTTCCGGATGATGACGATATGTACCTAGAGAACGATCGGCGTGCGAGCGTCGATTGAGTGGCTGTGATTTCACGCGCGCGCGAGCGGCGCGACGACGCGAGCGAATTTGGCGTTCACACGGCGCGCGAGCGTTGTACGGGCGTCGAACGAGCTATAAAACGCGCCTGATGCCCGCACGCTCGATTTTGTGATTTTGCGCAAGGTCCTCTATGAGAGTTAAGATATGAGAGCTGACGGAACGACGTAGCGATGCGTTTGAGCGTTTCGTGTTGAACGTTTGAGACTAACCCCGGGCACTGTTTTTCTCCCGAGCAGCGCGCGAGTCGCATCTTCATTAGCGTGAGTAAAGTCGACGCACGGACGTTATTCGATAGCAAAAATCCCATGCTCGATCGTAAAGATCCGCGCATTAGGCGTATTCCATTCATGACGCAAAAACCAACGTTTAACGAAACCCGACGCGTCGTCGGGCGTTTAGCCGCGGTGAATACAAACGTGGTCGCCGAACCAACCGTTGAAGAGTTGACCGAGCTCGCAGAGACAAAGTTTATCGTCGCTGCTAAGCCAAAGCCTGCGCCAGAACCCGTTGTGGAAGCGCCGGTCGAGCCTGAATTACCGGAGCCCGAATTACACGCCGCAGCGCGCGCAGGCGACGCCGAACGCGTTTTTGCTCTTTTAATGGATTCCGCCGCCGACCCCACCGAGGTCTATCGCGGTAAAACTCCATATATGGTGAGCAAGACTCGCGAAACGCGCGATGCGTTCCGTCGCGCGATGGCGCGTATACCAGACGCATGGGATTGGAGCGGCGCCGCCGCGGTGCCGAGCGCGTTGACGGAGGATTTACAAGCCAAGCACGCAGCCAAGGAAGCCGAGTACGAAGCCGCGCGCAAGGCGAAAGAAAAAGAACGCAAAAAGGCTCAGAAAGAACGCAAAAAGAAAGAGTCGAGCGCGGCGGCCTTGTTGGCAAAGATGGCGCCGCCGCCGACTGACGAGCCGGGCGCGAAGAAGTCGGCGGCGTTGATGGACAAAGTGGATAAAGCCGCGAACGACAGACGCGAACAAATGGTACGTCACGACTCGTCTCGAATTGTTATTCCTACACGTGCCTTTCGCGTCGTTCTCGTCGTCCTCGTCGTCGTGTACTAACTCTTACTAACTTAAGGCGCTCGCAGCAGAAAGACGTATGCAAGCGCTCGAGGCGGCTAAAAAAGCACCCCTCGGCGCGCTCGGCGGCGTCGGCCACTTTCGTGACTCGACTACGTTTGGCGGCGGTTCGTACGGCGGCGACGGCGCTTCGCTTTGATGTCATTTCAAAACTCGCATTCACTGCAGCGGCACTTGTCGTCGTCACGCAAAGCACCGCGCGGGCAAAGACAAACGCAAACACCCGCGCTTTTAGGTGACGCAAACGCAAGGATACAATGATGATTAAATAATTCTTTAGTGTACCAACTGTACTCCGTAGTAGTAGAACAGCAATAGCATATTAGTTGACCTCAACCTTGGGCGCATTTTCAATCGCCTTCAAGCACTCAATCACTGGTGCGCCCTCTTGCATCTTCTCCGTCAACGCGTCCCACGCCCCGCGATGCGTCTTTAAAATGCTCGCCGCGTACCACACCGCCCACCGCGTCGTCTGTTGTTGCTGCGCGTCGCTCAACTTGGGATTCACCCGGTTCAATATGCGCTGAAGATCATACAAATCCGCAGTTTGACCCATGACCTCGTCAAACTCAACCGCCTCGGCGGCGACGCCCGACATGCTAATCACCGCGAGCGGTAAAACCTCCTCCTGGGACAATTTCTCGCCTTGGAAAATTTTCCGCTCGAGCTTCGCTTCCAAAAAATTCACGTGCGAGGAATCAATGCCTAAATCGTACGACCCCACGGGAACGCCCATAACGTACCCAACCAAAAAATGCCCCGCCTCGTGACGCGCGATGCGTCGGCGATACTCGGGATTAATCCGCGAGAACCGGTCCACGGCAACCTTGAGCAAGCCGGGCGCCGTGCTCCCGACGGCGAGCACCGCGAGCGAAATCCCACCAATCAAATACGCGCCAAACGCGCCCCAGTCCCCGGGCAACGTCGCACCGACGACGACAGCCAACGCACTCGTGGACATGGTCACGGCGAGCATGAATTTCGCGTCGTTGGCGTCGCTCGGACGCCCAATGGATTCGGCGTCGCGCACGCCCACCTGCGAAAACTCGCGCGGGAACACGTTCCTGCGTTCGAGCTTTGCACCGACCGAGTCCCACACCGCGACGGTGGACGTGGCTTTCATCGCGTTCAGGGCGTCGCGCACGACGACGGTGGCGCGTTCGAGTTCCTCGGGTCGTTCGGAGGGTGGGAGCTGTTTGACTTTGGCCAAGGCGACGTCGATGGCGCCGTAGGCATCGGACGCGGCGGCGCGGATGGGCGCGGCGACGCGCGCGCGGATGGGCGGTCGCGGGGCGTGACGGCGCGCAGCGCGCGGGGCGAGATGCGCGGGGGCGGGGGACGTCGCGGTGCGCATCGGAAAGGCTGGGCGTCTGAGAGTGAGGATGGTGGATAGCGTTGACGTCGTGAATTAAATTAAATGATTATCACATCGCGACGCGTATGGCGTGCGACGAGAACGACGGAGGACGACGATGCGATGTGTAATAATTACGCAATGTCACACTCGTTGGCCAAGATTTGATCGAGCGTTTGCTTTTGTCGAATGAGCGCGAAGGAGCCGTCTTCGAGCTTCATGACTTCGGGCGCTTCGGGGAAGGAGTTGTAGTTTTTGGAGCTCATACCGGCGCAGTACGCGCCGGAACCTTCGATGACGATCAAGTCGCCGATGTTAACTTCGCCCATGGTGCGCTCGCTGATGGTTTCCGGCTCGTCCGGGGCGGGAGTGAGTAAATCGCCCGACTCACAGCAGTGACCGACGACGACGTAATCCGCGGTGGTGGTGGGTAAAGTGCCCGCAGCGCTCACGGACACGAGCGGGTGTTGTGAGCCATAGAGCGAAGGTCGCAAGACCTCGGTCATGCCCATGTCGAGCTTCAAGAACGTGTGACCTTCGGAGGTACCGGTGACAACCTTGTCTTGCACTGACGTCACGACGGCGCACGAGTTGGCCAACAAAAACGTACCCGGCTCAATTTCAAGTTTCAATTGACGACCGGTGTCCTTAGCGAACGCCTCGAACGCTTCCTTCACCGGCACGCCGACGACTTGCAAATCCGTGGATTTTTCATATGACATGCGTCCAACCTTGTAGCCACCGCCCAAGTTTAACGTCGTCACGCCCGGGAATTCCCGGCACAAATCGAGCGACATCCCACTCACCTTTTGCCACACCGCGGGATCACTTCCACTGCCAATGTGCGTGTGAATGCGTACCACCTTGAGTTTGTACTTCTCTACGATCTCCTTCACCTTGGGTAACGATTCGTACCAAATCCCGAAACTCGAGCTCGGGCCGCCGACATTCGTCTTCCCCGTGCCGCCGCTTCCTAAACCAGGATTGAATCGCACGCCAACCTCGCCCCCAGGGAAAGCCTCACCGAATCGTTCTAACTGACTCAAGGAGCACGCATTAATTTTCACCCCTTGCTTGACTAAATCCGGGAAAAACGTCGGGAGCTCTTGCGAAGACAACGATATTTCCTCCGCCGCGAACCCCGCGCGCATCGCCCGTTCGCACTCATACCCAGAACTCGCGTCGATGTTCAACCCACGAGCTTTGAAAATCTTCAAAATAGCCTTATTCGGCGATGCTTTCATCGCGTAGCGCACGGTTAAGCCGAATGCGTTAGGAAACGCCTTGGCCGCGTCGGCTTGCGCGACCAACGTCGCGCGATCGTACACGTACGTCGGCGTGCCAAACGTCGCCTTCACCTTGGCCGCGTCGGCAGGGGTCAAGAAACGCAACGTTTCAATTCTACCATCCACAGCGGTCGCCCGCACGACCGCGCGCGCGCCAGAGCGCTGGTGATGACGACGCCCTCGACCATGCCCCAACATCGTCACTCGCGACGTTCTCGACGCCACATGCGACGATTGCGTCATCGCGCGCGCGTCAGAAAGAGTCGATGACAGTACAGATGCGCGTGCGAGCATGTTTGGCCCGGTGGAACGCGCGTGAGCGTCGTGCGCGTCGGTGTATGTGGGTTGGAGCTGCGCGGTTAAACCTTACACTGGCGCGCATCGGAGCCGCCACCGACGCGATGGCGCTCGCGAGCGCGCTGGATGCGCGCGCGAATGTGCGCTCACGCAACATGCGCGCGCGGCGTGGGGCGCGCGGCGCGCAGAGGCGCGCGAGCGCGCCGCGCGAGCGCGATGATTGTAATGTCGTGGGTGAAGGCTTTGCATCGGATTCGCGAGACAATCACGCGCCGAGCCGGGCGGACGAGCGCGTGACGTCGCGGCGGTCGGCGCTCGTGACATCCACGGCGTCGTTCGTGTGGTCAACCGCGCGCGCGGCGTCGGCGGTGACGGATATTACGTATGAAGGCGGGCGAGCGTCGGCGTACGCGTTTGACGTGCCGCTCGACGTGTTGGCGTTACGACAGTCGATTAATAGCGCCGCCGCCCGCGAGTTCTTATCGACGCAAGGGAAGAGAGTGAAATTGAACGTGAAGACTGCGCCGTCGGTGGCGGATGTGTACAGTGCGATGGCGTCTGGAGGGAAGAAGATTAAAAACGTAGACGTGTGTACGCTCGGCGACGAGTGGCTGGCTCCGGCGATTTCGAATGGGCTCATATTACCGCTCGGATCATGCGAACGTTCGGCGTGGTATAATGGATTGTCACCGATATGGCAAGCGCTCGTGAGGAGAGATCCGAGAAGTGGTGCGGTGAGCGCGAGCGGCGAGGTGTACGGCGCGCCGTATCGGTTTGGGTGTTCAATGTTGGCGTATAGAAAGGATAAACTCCCGAAAGGCGTACCTCCGCCGCGCGATTGGAGCGATTTATTCGACCCGCGACTGAAAGGGTTGATTGGTATGCCGAACGCGCCGAGGCTAGTGCTGAGCGCGGCGCTGAAGGCGGAAGGAATGTCCATGAACGCCACAGACGTTGGCGGCGTCGACGGACGAGTGAGTCAGCGCGTGAGCACCTTGCGGTCGAACGTGAAAATTTTCGATGACTTGCAATATTTACAGGCACTTGCGTGCGGCGATTGTGCGGTTGTCGTCGGGCCGTCGGAGGATATATTTTCCGTGGCGCGGCGGTCCAATTTAATAGGACTCGTCGTTCCGGAATCGGGAACGTCACTTTGGAGCGACATATGGGTCGTTCCGAGCGCAACGTTGAGCAAGAAGAGTGGACTTCCGTCGCCTGCGATCGAGCAGTGGATTGAGTACACTTTGCAACCCGCACGGGTGAACATGCGCGTCGGGTTGAAAGGAGGCATTTCACCGTTGATGTACGACGGCTCGGGTATCGAAGCTGGATATGCGCGCTACCCATCCGTGGCGCGCCCAGTGCTTGGCGGTGAAGGAGATATGCTCAAAGGGTGGATTCCGCCCGATTCAGTGTGGCGAATGAGTGAGTTCCAACTGCCACTGAACGATCGAGTGCGCTCGCAATACGTAGCCATGTCGAAAGCGCATCGAGGGAAAAGATAGTAGCTGTATTTACTGTACGTCGTAGCCATTTAACAAGGAGTTGAATATAGTGTAGTCTTAACGAGCGTGAGTTTGAAGTGTATTCTCAGGTTTCGATGGGTATGTGAACAGATTTAGAAGTCGCAGTGAGTACGCGTGAGGACAGTTGCTCTTCCTGCCGAAGCAGTGCGCGAAAGTGCTCGACGCGCGCGCGAAGACGAGCGACATCATCGGCACGCTCGGCGAGAATCGCATCGAGCTCATCCACGTACACATCCACGGCAGAGCCAGGTTTGTCAACGCGCGCTAAGAATTCCATCTCAGTCTTGACGACATCCATCGAGCGTTCAATATGCGCTCGATGCTCGGCAATGATTGCGTCTTCTTCACTGAGTATGACGTCTATGAGCGCATCGTGCGCCCGCTCGGCTTCTTCTGGTGTCATGCTTGACGCATTTTTCTCCTCCGAGATGAGCGGTGATGATGTCGACGATATTGGTACTTTCGAGCGCCGGGCGCCGGGTGACGATTTCCAGCTACCCACGCTAAATATCTTAGTCGTCGAATCTGAATCCAGGCGCGCCGACGGAATCAATGACGACACCGTTGATATCCTTGAAGAGTATGATTTCCTTGGTGTCGCAGGTGCAGACGTTCGCGGTACGAACGCCATCGTCCGCGGATCCCGAGCGCCGTTCGCCAAATGCGTCGAAATTCTCGCCGACAATGACGGGGCATCGACGACATTAATCGATTCCCCTGAGCCGCCACCCGCGCGCGAAAGCTCCTTCACTCTATCTGCATATCTTAACGTATTCAGCGTGTGCTCACATGAGCCTGCGGCGGGGGAAATATTCGCAATCATCACTGTCCGCGAGTCACCGAGAAACGAGTCCCGAAGCACTTCCGTGAGCTTGGATCCGCGAAACGGTACATGTGACTGCCCCGAATCCAACGCTCGAATGCACTCTTTCAACGCGAGCAGAGATTTATTGATTTCAGCACCTTCAATACGCGTTTGCCGGTCGTTATCAGTCGTATCCGCACCGCGCTCGCTACCCGCTAAATCGATGAATGAAAGCTTACCAAAAGTCTCCGATGTTGGCTCGTTGGCGTTCAATCCACCCTCGTGTCGCGCGTCGAGCGCTGGTTTCTTCAACACGAGCTGCAAAATTGCATGCGAACGCGATGATTCAGCGTTTGCCCCCGTGCTTCCCACGCATCGTGCCTTTGTGCTGTGCTCCACGAGCCGGTCAAAGGTTTCCGCGGCGTCGACTTTATATTCTCGCAAGCCGACGACGCACATTTGTGCCTTTGAATCTTCCAGCACGCGGAGCTTCCGACGCGCGTTGAGCAAATCAAAAACACGTCCACCATATATTTCAAACGCGCTGACCCATAGCTCGAGCGATGCGAGATCATGGTTGTGGTCTGTGGCCTCATGAATGACGCGCAAGATATCCCGAGCCGCTCTGCCAGGGAGCGGCTGCATGGTATACGTCTTCCCGCTTCCCGTTTGACCATACGCGAAGCACGTTGCGTACGCGCGAGAAAGCACAAATTCAACCAATGGTCTGACTTCGCTTTCGTATACATCGTCGTTCGATGCACATTGGTCATAGACGTGATCAAACGCGAACGCGTGCCGCTCGACGTAGCGAGACAAGTCAACTTTGACTTTCGGCTCCCACACGATGAGTTCGGATGGATTATCCGTCGTACAAATATCTCGCTCTTGACGGGATGCTTCTTTTGCATTCAACGGCCGTTTACGCACCGAAACACGGATTTTTGATGCGCGAGGTGCGTACGTCGGTGGAGAAACGATCGCGCATTGACCGTTTGGCGATGCGTCGGCTACTACGTCGGCTCGAGGCGACGATTCCATCTCTACGACTTTTGCCGACGCACTCCCATTCTTGCACACGTCTACTTGAGCAACAGTAGAATGTACATCATCATCTGCGTCGTTACGTTGATCGTTGTCTTCGTTCTCGTCGTCTTCGACGTCTTCGACGTCGTCATCGATAGTCTCGTCGGCGTTCTGACTCACTCGAGCGTCTCTCGACATTTCCCGAACCATCTTCATCATCTTCGCCTTCTCCGCCACATCCCGTATCCCGAGCGCGCTCAACCGCTCGTTCGTCAACTCCATCACCGCGCACGCGTCCATTCCCTTCAAATTATCGCGATACCGCGTCAAGCCGTGCGCGCGTAGATATCTATCCAGCGACGGCGCGTACAAGTCAGTCCAAAGCGCGCGCGCGACACATCGCATCCCACGGCGCGCGCTCTTCGCCCGTCTCTCGCACCGCGCGATCGCGAACCACGCACGCGCGCGCACGCATCGCGTCGTCGTCGTCGTCGCTACCGCCACCGCCACCGTCGTCGCGCGACGCACCGTCGAGTATCATCCGGCGCCATGGTGTTTCGTCTATCGCCAGCCGACGATGGGCTACGCCGAGCTACGCCGCGCCCCGCGCGTCTGGCGCGCCGCGACGCGCCGCGATCGATGGGTGCGAGCCTGCCGCGCCGCGCACGCGCGCGCGCGGGGTCGTGCGCGCGAGAAATCACCCCGAGCTCGGGCGCGAAAGTGGCGACTGGTGGTGGCGTTGACCGGCGCTGACGACCTGAATCGTCATTCGCCGCCTCGCGACCGCGCGCCGTGAGGCCGACGACGCGCGCGCGCGACGCGGCGATGACGAACGATGCGATCGATGACGACGCATCGCGCGAGGACGCCGCGGTGGCGTTGCTGGCGAGCAGTCGCGCGGCGGATGATGTGGCGAGATCGATAGATGCGATGACGGATGAAATCACGCGCCTGCGTCGCGGTGACGCGGGCGCGGGCGCGGGTGAGGGCACGGGTGAGGGCGTGGATGGTGATGATCTCGATGAGCTCGGGCGATCTCGCCTGCGCGTGGCGCTGACGAACGCTGAGAGGCTTGCGCCGATGACGCTGTTGTTTACCGCGGTGTTCATCTACGAGTATTTTTTCATGTTGTTTTGCGTGGCGTGGCTCGCGTACGTGAGCGCTTCCGCGAGTGCTCGAATCGTTGATAATGCGAGTGCGAAGGAGCGCGCGAGGATGCCCGAGATGACGGCGGTGGGGGTGATTTTATTGACGCATTTAAGTGCGGTGGTGTGCACGAGGAGCGCGAGCGACGGAGCGTACGGAGGGAAAATGTGGCGACGTCTGCTGTTCGTCGTGCCTCGGGGTGAGAAAGGGTCGTGTGGGTTCATTGAGACCGTGCTTGAGATGTGTGTTGTGGATTATGCGGCAAAGTACGTGACGATGCTGGTGAAAATCGGTATCATATCGCTTCCCATCGGACGTCTTCGCGCGCTCGTGGGCGCGTCTACGTCGATGACTTCGACACCGTCTGCGACGACGGCGTCCGGAAGTGCGGCAGCGAAAATGCCGACTAAGCGCGTGTATCGTCGACGAGCGGCTGTGCTGTCCACAGTGGAGTATGCGAGTTTAATTGTTCGAGCGGCGCTGCCGACGCCGATGTGGTGCGCGTGGTTTCAGCGCGAGCTCGTGAGCCTTTTCGCGTGGGTCATCACGGGCTTATACGTCGTGATCAAGCTTCGGAGCGTGATTCATCGTGTGGGGGATTTCATCGCCACCTTGGGCTTACCATGGGCAAAGAATACGTCGTCTGCGCTGGGAGAATCTGCGACGAGCGAGGAGTTGATGGAGTCGGGGAATCAATGTGCCATTTGTCAAGAGGCATGCGTGGACGCCACGAAATTGACGTGTTCGCACATATTTTGCCAGGATTGCATCGCCGAGTGGTTCGAACGACAACCGAGCTCGGCCACGGGCGCAAATAGTGGCACAAACAAGACGTGCCCGGTGTGTAGAGCTGTCGTGCAGCGTGGCGCGCGGAAATCCTACGGCGATGGCACGACAGAGTTCTGGCCGATGGTGTTTTAGAAGAAGAGTTGTAATAGCGAACTGTACTTTGTAATAGTGAACTGTAGCGAATTTCACAACAAATGGCGATGAGATGATGACACTAAAAATAAAATAAGCCATGTGCTTGTTTTGATATTTTCAACGCTATCAACACAACTTGTGATGGAAAGATTTCGTGCGTGGCGTAAATGTGGCGCGCGCGCGTTTCAAAAAAATAGTACTACTTGAATCGTTCCAGTCAAACTTACAACTTTTCTTCACCGTCAGCGGCGCGGAGCGCGCCGAGTTCCGTCGGCGCTTGCGTGCCGCAAATCGTCGACTTGCCAAAAGCGGCGGCGGTGTCGACACCCTTCTCAGCCTCCTTGGCGATTTGAGTAGCGATCCACTCGAACGTCACCTTGAGACCATCGGCGAGCTTCACCGAAGGCGCCCAGCCGAGCTTTTCCTTGATGAGCTCGTTGTTGGAGTTGCGACCGCGCACGCCCTCCGGACCCGGAATGTGCTTGATGGGCAAATCCTTGCCCGCGAACTTCATCGCCATGGCTTGCATTTCGTTCATGGAGATCATTTCATCGGAGCCAATGTTCACGGGCTCGGCGAAATCACTCTTGGTGAGACGCAAGATACCTTCAACGCAATCGTCAATGTACGTAAACGAGCGCGTTTGCTTACCGTCGCCCCACATTTCAATCTCAGTCGTCGCCGTCGCCGCCTTGCGGCAAAACGCCGCAGGGGCTTTCTCGCGACCACCCTTCCAGGTACCGTACGGACCGTAGATGTTGTGGAATCGACCAATGCGCGTTTGGATGCCGAAGTCGCCTTGGTAATGCTTGTACACTTCCTCGCTGGCAAGCTTTTCGAGCCCGTACGCGTCTTGCGGCTGCGCAGGCCACGCGCACGCCTCCTTCAAGCCATCCTCCATCTCCGTGGATAATTGCGTACCTTCCGGGTAAATGCACGCACTCGACGCATAAAAGCATCGCGTAATGCCTTGCACACGCATCGCTTCCATCATATTGAAAGAAATCATCACGTTATTGTAGAAAATAACAGAATGGTTCGATTGAATGAACCCCATGCCGCCCATGTCGGCTGCCAAGTTGAAGCAGTGGTCGCACCCTTCGAGAACCTTTTTACAGTTTTCAAACAATCGCAAATCAGCCAATATGAACTCATGGCAGAACATATCCTCCTGTAGCATTCGTGCGTGTCATACACATCCAACCGCGGCGTCAGTCGTCGATCCTCGTCGCGTCGCGCGAAAAGCGACTTTAACCCCGCGAGAGCTCATCATAATATAATCACCAATACTCGTCTCAACATCCGATACGAACGACGACAAAACACACACAACAACAACAACATACCTCCATGTGTTCATTACGCTTCCAATCACACGCGACGATGTGATGCCCTTCTTGCTTCAAACGCATCGCCAAGTGCGAGGCGATGAAACCCCCAGCGCCGGTGATACAAATCTTCAACTTTTTCTCGGGCCAGTACGGTTCAGTGCCGTAGATCCCGCGTAATTCATACCCAGCGGCACTCATGATGCAAAAGTGGGGTGGTGTGAGGCGTGCGAAGGGCGTGCGTGCGTCGAGCGACGACGAATGGCGGCGCGTAGACTGGGTTGGACCACACAAAAAGTGCGCCTCTTCGACGCTTTTTCCCCGCGTTTATGACATAGGCATCACGCGCGTTCAGTACGGCGAATGTGTGTGGTGACGTCATCATCGGGCGTTGCGAGGCGCTGACCAGTACCCGTATATATGATATACTTTGTCCAGTTAAAGTATATGCATATAATAAAACCTTTTATCGTCTCGTGTTTTTGTGTACACGAGGTGTTTTTATGCCTATGAATGGCATTTATTTTGTTTTCTTTCGCTGGCGGCGCCGCCGAGCGGTCCCGCCGCCGCCATCACGCGCGCCGGCATTCTCCGCCGCGCTACGCGACGACGACGACGACGACCGACGCGAACGCACGGCGCGAACGCCCGACACACACTCGTCCTTCGCCCGCGAACCGCGCGACGACGACCGACGCGCGCACCAACGCGCGCATTTATATAAAACACCGAACGACATGTCCGCGCCGCCATCGTCGTCGTCGCTGACGCCCGCGCGGCTCGGGCCGCTACTCCGACCCGTGGAGGCGTATTTACGCGCGTGCGGGATGATGAAAACGATTACCGCCATGCGCGCAGAGCGACGGCTGAAGGCACACGCGGAGCTCATCGCGCACGCCGGGAGCGATGGGGGTGAGAGGGATCTCGAGGAGGCCGCCGTCGCGGCGGCGGCGGCGGCGTTCGTGGAGGCGTATGAATTCGGTGCGGCGAAACGCGCGCGAGAGGGCGGTGATGATGGTAATGAGAATGCAGCGAAGAAGGCCAAGCCGAATAGTTCGTCGTCGAGCAGTTCGTCGAGTTCGTCATCGTCGAGTAGTTCTTCGTCGAGTAGCAGCGATTCGGATTCGGGGGCGAAAAAGGCGAGCGCAAAGGCGGCGAGTTCGTCGAGCAGCAGTAGTAGCTCGAGCTCAAGTTCATCGAAGAGCAAGAGCAAGAGTAAGAGCTCATCGAGCAGTTCATCGAGTTCGTCCTCCAAGAGTAAGAGTAAGAGCGCGTCTTCTAGCGATAGCGAGAGCGACAAGAGTGCCGAGAAAAAGGCGGATTCGAGCAGTAGCTCGAGCTCAAGCTCGAGCAGCAGTTCTTCTTCCGAGAAGAAGGCGCCGGCATCGGCGGCGAAGAAAGCAGATTCGAGCTCGAGCAGTAGTTCTTCCAGTAGCTCATCGTCGAGCTCGTCTGAAAAGAAGGAAGCTGCCAAGAAGGAGGCGTCCAGCTCGTCGTCCTCTTCGAGCTCTTCTAGTTCTTCCAGCGAGTCTGAGAAGAAGGAAGAAGCTAAGAAGGAAGCGTCGAGCTCGTCCTCATCGTCGAGCTCGTCCTCATCGTCGAGCGAGTCTGAGAAGAAGGAAGAAGCTAAGAAGGAAGCGTCGAGCTCATCTAGTTCGTCGAGCTCGTCCTCATCGTCGAGCGAGTCTGAGAAGAAGGAAGAAGCTAAGAAGAAGGCGTCGAGCTCTTCGTCGAGCTCTTCGTCGAGCTCTTCCAGCTCTTCCAGCTCGTCTTCCAAGTCCAAGTCCAAGTCCAAGTCCAAGTCCAAGTCGAGCAGCTCGTCGTCGTCTTCGAGCTCGTCGAGCTCTTCTAGCGAGTCCGACAAGAAGGAGGAAGCTAAGAAGGAGGCGTCGTCTTCATCTTCGAGCAGCAGCAGCAGCAGCAGCGAGAAGAAGGAAGATACCAAGGATGATGAGTCGTCGTCATCATCGTCGAGCTCGTCCGACAAGAAGTCGTCATCGAGCTCGTCGTCTTCTTCGTCGAGCTCGTCGTCCTCTTCATCATCCAGCGACAAGGTAAGCAAAAAGAGCAAAACCCCTCAACCGTCGAAATCTTCAAAGGCTGACGCGGCTAAGGGAAGTCAAAGCGTCCCGGTTCAAAATGAAAAACAGCCGGGCGTGCCCTTTCAGAGGTGAGAGCCTTGACTGTCGCAATCACACACGTGTATAAGGTGTATCGCGAGCGCGCTGTACAAATACTGACCACATCGTTTTCGTCTTTTTGATTCAAACACAGAGTTAATAGCGCAGAATGGCTAGGTAAGAAAGGTTCGTGGGACATGTCTTATGAAGGCACGTTTGGCGAAGCTGGATACGGAGCCAAGGCGCAGCAAGTGCTCGGACAAGTTCGAGGCGCTAGATTCCAACACGAGAAAAACAAACGTAAGAGAAGCTACTTTGGTGGAGCCATTGACGACGCAGCGGTGAACTCGATTAAATTTGATTCTGATGATGATTAGTCAGCACCATAATACATTTAAAAATATCGAACAACAAAAATAAATGCGTGCGTGCGTATCACAAATCCTATCTCCTCTTCACGAGGTGCGCTGCGCAAAAAAGTATAAAGAATAGTGTGTGGTGCCATGCTCTTAACTGTTCCCCTTGGACTCTTTCTCTAACTCGCTCGAGAGGTTTGGTTGAAGCGCATACAATGCGCTTCGCAATTCCTCATTTGACTCTCTCAAGCTTTCAATTTGCAATTCCATGCTACGAATTTGTTTCCGCGCCGCGCGCAGTTCCTCCTTTTCTCTAATGCGCAACCATTTGGAATCTTCTGTGGAATCAGTGGTCATGAACTCAGCACCGTCGAATTCGCGCATCATCGCAATTTGATCATTCGTTCGTACAGGCGTAATCGGCACTGGTGCGCCGAACCCGAGTCGAGCAGCGGGACCCAACGCCTGCGGCGGCGTCCCGGCGGGCAAAGCATCTTGAGCTTGCTGCGCCTCTGTTTGCGCTGAAACCAACACCGCGAGCTGAAGTGGAACGACGACTAATGCGGTAAGAATCGCGGCGACGGTGGCGATGCGCCCTTCTGCGGTCACTGCCTCAAACGGTTGCCCAATACCCGTCAACGTCAAAAAACTCCAATAAATCGCGTCGCCGACGTCGGAAATGTTTGGATTTTTATCCACCTCCAAATCATAAAACAACTCTCCACTGATCAAAAACACACACAAAAATTCCACTGCAACGGCGACGACTTTTTCGTTTTGATTCTTCACGCGCGGCGTACCCTTGTTCCTCTCCTTATCTTTGGAGCCATCCAAGTCGAGCACGCGAAGCAAACGCAACACGCGGAATAACCGCAACGGACGGAACTGATCGGTCGCCATCTGCCCTGCACCACCAATCCCAAGTAAACTCAACAAAAACCCAAACGTCGGGAGCAATGACAAGAAATCAATCAGCGCTGTCGGCGAACGCAAATACTTGAGCTTGAACTCCTCCGACCACGCGCGAACGATGTACTCAAACAAAAACACCGCTTGAAGCACTTGCTCCGCGCGCTCGATGCCGCCATCCTTCAACGCCGGCACGAAAGTCAACGGTACAATCGGAGGAAGTAGCATCTCCAGTGGTTCACCGCGCACCGCAGCTTCCGCTTCTAAAGATTCCAACCCAGCGATGACGAAGACGCCCACCGTCGTCCCCACCGTCCAAATCCCCGACGAATCCGTCTTCCGCAGCACATCCTTCGTGCGCTTCGCCAGCGTCTGCGCGTGCCACTCCACCCCATCAAACGCCGTGCGCTCGGGATCATCCTCGATCTCATCGTACGAGTCGTACGAATCATACGTCCCAGATCCCATGTACCGCGCGCGCGCGTCGTCGCCTCGCCTCCGCGTCCTCGTCCTCGTCCTCGTCCTCGCCCTCGCCCACCAACCCATCATTCGTCCATCGCCACCGCATCGAGCGTCGGCGCACACGACCGACCCATCATCACCCGACGCCGCTGCCGCCGCCGTGCACCGACGCCTCGCCCCGACCGTCCGCAGCCGCATCTTCATCGTCATCTTCATCGCCATCGTCGTCCGCATCGTCAGTCCACCCGGCGACGCCCTACGCGTCATCGCCACCGCCGACGTCGACGCGAACGACGCGTCACGCGACGGCGCCACCGCGCGCATCATCCGTCGCCGCACCCGTCGCCGCGCGCTGCCGTCGACGCCGTGCGCGCGCGCCGTCGCCGTCGTCGTCGTCGTCGAGCGCGCGCACACACACGCCACCAATGTATACACGACGACAGACATAAACCCACGCCCAATCCTATACCCTACTACTCTACCTAAACATCGCCCATCCCTGACCCAGGATGTGAATCGCCATCGCCCGCACGCCCACATAAAACCCATGACATAGTACCCGCGACCGCACAGTACGTCAAAGCTCCACCAACGCGAGAAAAATACGTCAGAGGTGCCTTATCCCAACGCGCCCATAGGGGGCCATGTCGCGCGTCAAAACTCGCCGCTCACCGCGCGCGCGACCGACGCCATGCACGCCATGCGACGCACGATGCGCGCACGTGAATTATTACGCCTCGCTTCGGTGATGCCGAGCGCGTCCGTGCCCGCGACGCGCGCTGGATTTGGATCTTTCGCCGTGGGTGCTCGATCGGGGGGCGCGGCATCGGCGAGAATCGTCGTCGGCGCGAGCGCTGCGGTGTCGTCCGCGGGCGCGATGGAGACGCGCCGTGGGGTGTCGTCGAGCGCGCGTGTGGGGGATTCAGCGTCGAGTGATGCGGACGTGCATCATTTGCTTAAGGGCGTGGATGCGTCGAAGCTTGGGTTTCATGATAAGCCTCTGCCGTTGCGCGCCGCGGGCGGGCTCAAGGAGTACAGCGTGGTGTACACGGACCGCGCGTTGAATCACATGTCCGCACCGTTCTGCGATACGATGAAGAATTTAGATCGCATGTTGAAGAGTGCGTATAACGCCACGAGCACGTTGATCATGCCGGGGAGTGGGACGTATGGGATGGAAGCCGTCGCGCGCCAATGGTGCTCGAATAAAAAGGCGTTGGTTATCCGCAACGGGTACTTTTCGTACCGTTGGACGGATATTTTCGAGCAAACGAACATTCCGAGCGAGACGATCGTCATGCGCGGACGCGCTGTGGATGATGAAAAGACTCCGGCGTTTGCGCCTCCGCCGATTGCGGAAGTTGTGGCGATGATTACCAAGGAGAAGCCCGCGGTGGTGTTTGCGCCGCACGTGGAGACGTCTACGGGTATCATTTTGCCGGATGACTACATCAAGGGTGTCGCTGATGCCGTGCACGCGCATGGTGGATTATTTGTCTTGGACTGCATCGCTTCTGGTACGGTTTGGGTGGATATGAAGGCGACTGGGGTGGATGCCATTTTGAGCGCGCCGCAAAAGGGGTGGACGGGGCCCGCGTGCGCGTCTGTAATCATGTTGAGCGAACGTGGTACGCACGCCACGCGTAACTCTCAATCGACGTCGATGGTGATTAACATGCGAAAATGGCTTGAAGTCATGGATGCGTACCTCGGCGGTGGATTTGCGTACTACACCACGATGCCCACCGACGCGTTGACGCTCTTTGAGCGCGCCGCCATGGCAACCGAAAAGGTTGGCTTTGAAAAGGTGAAGCAATTGGCGTGGGAACTCGGTCGCGAGACGCGCGCGATGATGGCTGGTAAGGGATTAAAATCCGTCGCCGCCAAGGGGTACGAAGCCCCGGGCGTGGTGGTGTCCTACACCGACGATCCGACCATGTTTGCCAAGTTTAAAGCCAAGGGGTTCCAAATTGCCGCGGGAGTTCCGTTTATGATTAACGAACCGGCTGGCAACAACACGTTCCGCATCGGTTTGTTCGGCTTGGACAAGATTGTCAACCGTGAAAATACCGTCAGCACCCTCGAGCCGACGCTTGAAGAAATCTTACGCGAGAATGAATCCGCGAGCGAAACCGCGTAAGCGACGCGCATCTTTTGCATTATCAACCGTCGAGCGCGCGCGAGCGTATACATTTACCGTATACCCATTTAGAGTGCTCGGCGTCATCATGCGTGCATACCGCGTGGCGCCTATCTGCACCCACGCACACGCACACAAATCACCGTCCCGGCTCGTGTAAACGAGCATAACTTGCTGTAATTTTAATGGTCCTCTATGCACGACGCGCCTCTTCAACCTTCTGCTCGACGTCACTCGCACGCGCGCACACCGCTCACTCACCGTTTCACGCGCACGCCCCGCACGAACATCATGTTCACCACGCGTGTGCACGCCGTTCGCGCCGCGTTCGCGCCGCGCGCGACGATATTCTCGAAAACAACGCGCACGAATGCCACTTCAGCCGCCGGCGGCGCCGCGGGCGCTCGCGCGCCTTCGACCGGCCGTGGCGGCCGCGGTGGCCGCGGTGGCCGCGGCGGCCGCGGTCGCAGCGACGACCAAGTCATGCCTCGTCAGCGACGCAATTTTACCGACGCGCAGCTGGAGAATTTGGCGCGCTTGCGAGGGATGATTGATGCGAATGGCGAGAGCGAGCGCTTTCGCGTCGTCGTCGTCAGCCGCGGTAAAGCAAACATGTTTTTAGACGGAAATCCGATTGTCTACGCCGGGGCGATTGAGAAGGTGATTGGAAACGTGAAGACGAATGATTTTGTGTGCGTAACAGATCATGCTTTGGCACCGATTTGTCTTGGGATGTATAATTCGACGTCGGCGTACGCGGTTCGGGTGACTGAGATGGCGTGGGAGCACGAAGGCGTTATGAGCGTCGGGGACGTTGTGCGACGTCGGATACGCGAGGCGTTTGAGCTGAGACGGGATTTGGGTTTGACGACTGGGGATTCGTCGTCGACGACGTGTTATCGATTGGTGAATTCGGAAGGTGATCGATTGAGCGGGTTGAACGCCGACGTGTACGGGGACGTCGTGGTGTGCTCTTCGACGGCGGCGTGGATTGAAAGTGAGCGCGTGAACGTCTGTCGTGGCATCGCGGACGTTTTGGGTGCGAATACTAAGGTGGTGTGGCGACGCGATGCGAAAATGTATGAAGCTGAAGGTACACCCGTGGTTGGAGATTTCATGTCGTGCTACGACGCGGCGACGGGCGAAGCGACGGCGATTCCGGGCGAAGTCCGCGTATTCGAAAATGGCGTGCAATACGCAATTGATATCGAGCACGGGCACAAAACTGGATTCTACGTCGATCAGCGCGAAAATCGCATGGCTATTCGCGATTTATCTCGGGGCAAGAAGGTTTTGGATGTGTGCTGCTACACTGGTGGATTTGCGCTCAACGCGGCGGTGGGTGGAGCGACGAGTGTCGTCGCTGTGGATTCCTCCGATGCCGCCTTGCGCGTCGCCGCTCGGAACGCTGAATTGAATAATGTGCAGGACAAGATTAACTTTGTTCGCGCCGATGCGTTCGATTTCATGCAAGAGGCGATTGACCGAGGCGAAAGCGGGACGTACGACGTCGTCGTTTTAGACCCACCAAAATTTGCACCAAACAAGCAATCCTTGACGAAAGCCTTGCCCAAGTACGTCGGCCTGAACAAACGTGCCATGGCACTTTTACGCCCGGGCGGCGTGCTCATCACCTGCTCGTGCTCTGGTGCGGTGACGCAAGACGATTTGATGCCAAAGATTATTGAAAACGCTGCGCGCGCCGTCGGCAAAACGGCAACCATCGCGACAAAGAAATCCGCCGGTGGCGACCAGCCCATCGATCCGTGCTACGAATTTGGCGAATACCTCACCGTTCTCACCGCACGCGTGCGTTAGCGCACGACCACGCACATCGAGTTCGTGCACAATTTTTATCGACGCTCGTCCATGTCGCGCCGCGCGGCGGCGCCAAACTCGTGCTTGTTGTAACATTTACTACTACTCTATTTACAAGCGCGCGTCAGGCGCGATAACGTTACATCTCGCATGTTTACATCGCACACATTCACGAACGCGCGCGCGTGAACGCCATCATTACGCGTCTCGCGCGCGGCGCGCGAAAGCCATCATAAACCCTAACCCGGTGTGGGTTTTCGGTGGTCCGATCGCTGAACCGCACACGCCGCCGCACGGCGCGTCGAGTCACGCGCGCGCATCGTCAGCGCCAAACACACGCGCCGACGATGCCCCCACACGCGGACCTCGACGCCTGGCTCGCCAAATGCCGCGCCTGTGAGCCGTTAGAAGAGTACGATTTGAAGCGCCTGTGTGGCATGGTGAAGGAGCTCCTCGTGGAGGAATCAAACGTACAAAGCATACACAGCCCAGTGACGGTGTGCGGGGACATTCACGGACAGTTTCATGATTTATTAAAACTGCTCGAGACCGGGGGTGAGGTGCCAGAGACGAATTATATATTCATGGGGGATTTCGTCGATCGCGGGTACAACTCGCTGGAGTCTTTTACGTTGTTAATGTTACTCAAGGCGCGTTGGCCAGCGCACGTGACGTTGTTGAGAGGGAATCATGAGTCTAGGCAGATTACCCAGGTGTATGGGTTCTATGATGAGTGTCAGAGAAAGTATGGGAGTGCCAACGCGTGGCGATGGTGCACGGATGTGTTTGACTATCTCGGGTTGGCGTGCGTCATCGATGGAAAGGTGCTCTGCGTACACGGTGGGTTGTCGCCGGATATCCGAACGATCGATCAAGTGCGTACGATTGATCGATTGTGCGAAATTCCCCACGAAGGGCCGTTTTGCGACTTGATGTGGAGCGACCCAGAGGATATCGAGACGTGGGCGGTGAGCCCGCGCGGCGCCGGTTGGCTCTTCGGCAGGAAAGTCACGGATGAGTTTAACGAAATTAATGGATTGAATTTAATTTGCCGCGCGCACCAGCTCGTGCAAGAAGGTTTGAAGTATATGTTTCCCGATAAGAGTTTGGTCACGGTGTGGAGTGCGCCGAATTACTGTTACCGGTGCGGGAACGTGGCGTCCATCTTAGCGTTTGACGAAAACCTCGATCGCGAGGTGAAGTACTTTACGGAAACCACAGAGAATGCGACGATGATGGCGCCTCGGGCGACTTTACCCGGGTATTTCCTCTAGCGTGCGCGCGTTCATCGCGTGTGTGCGCGTTCATCGCGTGTGTGCGCGTCATCACGCCGAGTTTTATTTTAGCATTGTAGCCTCGCGCGAGAAACCGCGCCTCACGGTCGGGCGCCGCATTCCCTAGCCACGCGGTGTTTTACCCATGCGCGCGCTCGTGCGTTGTTGTGAAATCTTCCTCAAACATATAGCTCATCATTACAAAATACACCGCTTCCTTAAATCCTTTCGTCGTCTTTCTTTCAGCGTTTGTCGCTCTCAAAGCTCACGCGCCTCGCTTTTTCTGCTTCACCTGCAACTTTCCTCTCAACAATTTTAACTCCTTCGCCTTCGCCTTGGCCTCGCCCGCACTCAAGCCATTCCACGCGCTCCTCTCGTACACCTCCAACGCCTCGACGTCCGCTTTAAGCTTCTCAAACTTGACGTAATCGGCACTTCGTTCGCGAACAATCGCTGGCTTGCTCACTTTTCTCGACTGGGCTCGGTGCGCGCTGACGCCGCTCACGCCCAGCCGACCGCGGTGGCCTTGCTTGGGCATCTTCTGCTTGGTGATTTTTCCCATGGCGACGCGCGAGAGGCTGCGGGCGAGGGCGAGGGCGGGCGAACTGTGGCGAGAAAGCGCTCAGCCGCCACTTCGAGTGTGTGTGCTTTGTAGCATGCTTTACTTTTACAACTCAACGACGAAATGACGTCGCTGGGTAAGCTATGTGTGATATTGCGCGGTTTACGTGACAGTGATGATATACGGCGCGTTGCGTGCGTCATCGGCGCGTGCGGTGACGTGAGACGCGTGCGATTGAAGCGCGTGCGCGCGGCGGGACGGCGACGGCGGCGATGGGGCGACGGGCGTCCCGGACGACGTCGTCGACTCCGTCCACGTTAATGCGTAGCCATCGAGCACGTGGTCGCCGCGGGCGAAACATGCGGCGATGAGCGGGAATTCTGCGATCGCACCCGGGGCGACGGCGCGAACGATGCGCTTTACGGGCCCGATCCAAATCACAGGTTTGCCGGGTGGCAACGGAATTGGCCGCCGGTGGGCTTCACCCGTGATGGATGACGTCGTCGGTGGCGCCACTGTGAGCGCGCTGAGCGACACTGCTTCGCGATTTTGCCACGCATTCTTGTCGTGCTCGAGCGCCCAGCCGCCGCCTTCGATGTTGACGGGTGCTGATGCTGTGGCTTCGGCGACAAAGGCGACGTCGAGCGTCTGCGAGGATTCGTTACGAGCGCGTAAAAGCACCGGGACGCACGTCATATTCTCTGGCGCGGACTCATCAAGAACGACTTCGCTCGCATGTTCGATGGTCCAGGAGACTTTTGCGCGAGCGGCGACGGGCGTGCGTGCGGTGTCGCCTGCGCGCTCGAATTCAGACACGTCTGAGATGTGATGCGCGCCGACGACGGCGCCGTCTGGCGTGGACCACGTCACCATCAAACCATCATCAATCGTCCCAGATCGCCGCGATCCAGGGGCTGCCTTTCTAAGTGACTCGTGAAACGCAAACATTGGTTCGGCAGCGGCTATGGCTGACGTTGCGCCGACGAAATCAAACCATTCCTTTGGTTCTTTGATGTTGTCAGGCGCGCTGTCGGGCGAACATTTAATCAACGTCTCCATGGCTTCACCAGGCTTCACAACGCGCGGTACAGTCGCAGTTGCCGTTAACGGCGTGAGCGTGTACTTGACTGGAGTAAAAGCTTTGCCTGGTGGCGTTCCGAGCCACACCCGCCCGAGCGTAAACGTTTGCTCGCACTCGCTGGTAATCGTCAACCTCACGACTCGGGCGAGCGGATGCGTCGACGATGGCAGCGCTTGACTCTTTATCGTCAACGAAGGCGTCACGGTCACGCTCTCGGCGATGCGAATGGTGCGATACTGAAGAAGTTTTGGAGCCGGCGGTTCGGGCTGGTAACACACGCAAATACGTACTCCGCATCTGCCGACGGCGGATGGATGAAACCACAGCGGCCATCGAATGGAAGTCCCGGACGCGAGGGTGTGCCATTCCGGAAGAGCGTAGACTACGCCATCGGCATCGAGCGCATCGCTTGGCGTGAACGTCGAAAGTGCATTTGCCGCCGATGCTTCGCTCACGTTCGGATGGCTTGTGTTTCTTCGAATCGTCGGCTCGTTCACGGCGACGTGTGACGCGTCCACTGGACGTAACACTGACTTGGGCAATCGCACGCGAATCCACTTCGCCATGGGTTGAGTGACGTTTGATATCACCAGCTCAACTCGATGCAAGGCACCATTCATGGCGGTGATGGGAAGCATTTCGAGTGCAGCGTCGCACCGAGGTACGGTTTCGCACACGTTGAAAATCAAGCGTCGATGCTTTGGGACATCGCGAAGCCATTCTCCATTGGGACCTCGGCGCGTGCGCGGAGCTTTAATGTCAAAGTATCGCCGTCCGCGAATTATTTGCTTCTCACCAACAGTCCACGCAATGCCTAGAACGCGTAATGTGCCGGCAACGCTCGGGGTGATGGTGAGCCGTATGACTCGCGCGGACCTCGGCTCGAGCTTCGCGGTGCCTACGTGCGCGCGTACCAACGATCCCACGGGGTCGTCTCCACACGCGTCGTTCGTCTGCACGTTATGATTGCTATCTTCACTCGGTGTAAATTCCCAGAGCACGCGTAAATTGCGCACATCCATGGCTATATGTAATGGATTGGTGAGTGTAACATCCACCTTCAAATCTTCACCCGCGGCGCAAACGTCGGTTTGATGCTCTTCAAACTTCGCTCGGCCGCCTTGAAGCCAGTTCGACGAAGACACGGAGGAGGTGAGGCTTGGAGGAATCACGCCGCCTTGTTCGATCCCGTTCCATGCGCTTTCACTTTGATCTATCCCGGATTCGTCGTGAGATTCGCGGTCGTCTGCAAACGTCACGTGCACGTCGCCGACGTCAACGCTGGGTAAAGGACACGCCAAATCACTCGCGCGATCGTCGCGTTCGGTGATTGGCGTCGACCTCAAATACATTTCCATGGTGTCTTCAAACTCACTGATGCGTTCACGTTGGAGATTGGCAGGTAAGTGCGCGCACCGCGTGGCGTCCCGGAAGAAGTCCACCGCATCCTTTGTTCTGCCAGCGCGCGCGACGAGGTGCCCGAGCGTCGTGTTCAAGTGTTCTTCGGCCGCAGCCCATGCTTTACCGCGAAACACGGGCAATGCGTAGGCATAGCACCGCGTTGCGCCGGCGATGGCGTCCGCGCGCACGTACCGCGCGCCAGCGAGAACCATGTAAGACGCGAATTTGCGCATCATCGGCGGCGTGCATTCGACAAATGTAAACGCCGCTTTTTCGAGGAGCAAACCCGCGCGCAAGTCATTGCCACCCATAGCCGACGCTTGAATAAATGGCACATTTGATTCGCGATGCGCACTAAGCGCGCGCAAGGCTTCACCGTACGCAACAGACGCGCGCACCTTCAACCGAGTTGCGAGCGCCGACTGCGCGCCCCCAGTCGCCGCGTCAAACTTTACATAACTCGCAATCGCTTGCGTGTACGCGTGATCAATATCCTTTTTCAACTCGGGAGAATTCGCTCGCGATAACATGTGTACGTGCGCCATGGCTTCGTACGAGCTCCCGAGATGTCGCCACGCGCTTTGCGATTTATAATCCACGTGCGCGAGCTTGTAGTGTCCCATCGCCGCGTCGTAATCTCGGCACATGAACGCCAAATCCCCAGCCAAACGAATCTGTGACTCTGGCGATTGATGCGTGTATCCATCTACCTCGCCCTCACGCCGCGTCGCGCCCGCGCTACGGCCCCAGAAACTCTTGAATTGATTACGCAAGCCTTTGCGAGTGTTGAAAATCTGCGTCGACAACGTAAACAGCTTTTGTTCTATGTGCGGCAGCAACGTCTTCGTGGTAAACGTGCGCATGTAATTTCGCGCACACTCAACGTCACGATCGCTCATGTGCTCTCCCATGGTTGAATCATCATTACTATCATCGACTTTACGCGTTCGATTGACGCCGCTCGGGCCGTCGACGCCGCGCTGTCTCGCGTCCCGCCACGCGCTGACAATGTCCACCCGAGACGAAAACGACCCCGCGCTCCCGTGCGCGTCAGCCGTATTCACAGTAATCAATTCGCAATCCCACGCCCCGGTTTGCTGCACCGACTTGACGATCTCTTCCGCCTGCGCCCGCGTCACGCCTCCGTCGTCCTTCGCGTTCCACACGACGCACTTCCCAAAACAAATCCCGGGATCCGCCGCGCCGCTCGCGAACGCTCGGCTCGCCAACACTCGCGCTTTTTGTGCTTCAAACGCGGCGACGACGTCCGCGACGTTCGATCTCGCGCGCACGCACACTATTCCTCCGAGCGGATGATCCACCGCCTCGACGTCGTTGCATCGCGTCGCGCGCTCTTCAACGTCAAAATACGCGTCGCACCTCGCCACTGACGCTTCAGCCTCGCGCCTCGAGCGCTCTGCGAGCATCGTGGCATCGTCTCGCGCGCCAGCGCACGCGTCGCCCACGCTCGCGACATCAAACGCGTCGCCACGCACGGCGTCCGCGGCCACCGCTGCGACGCGCGCGTCCTCATCATCGCCGCCATCGTCGCCGTGCGCGTCATCCACGTCGCCCAATCGCGTCTCGAGCGCTCGCACCGTCGTCGCGCGCGTCGGGTTCTCCGCATCCAAGCGCGCGACGCGATTCAACCCGCCGACGAAGGCGTGTGCGGCGAATGCGATGCGCATGCACGGCGCATTCGTCGCCGCGAGCGCGCTCGCGAGCTCGGGTTCGACGCACACGAGCACGCGCGGAGTGTAGCGCGACGCGATGGACCGCCGCGCGCCGTCGCTCGGCATCATCGCGCCGCGGAGCGCGCGCGCTCGTGCGTCGATGTGTGTGGAGCTCAGGAATCATCACGCGCGCATGCGCTCGCAAGCTCATCGCCGCAACGCATCATTCGCGCGCCTGCGTGCGCGTGAGCGATGACGCACAGCCCCAACGCCGTGCGTGCGACCGATCGGGCGCCGCGCGCGGGCGCTTGGACGCCGCGCGGGCGCGCTCGCGGCGCGTTTCATGGCCATGTGACGTTTCATAGTCCCACATGGGCCAACGCCGTACTTTGTCGGCATATTTCGCCGCACCCGTCGAGCTCGCGATGGCGCTCTTCGCGGCAGACATCGAGATGTTATCTCCCAAACACGCGCTGACGTTTGCGTGCGCGTTTGCCGCGGCGTGGCTCGCGTGGCTGATTCCGATGGCGCACGCGTGCGCGACGGCGCTCGAGAGCGCGCGGGTCATTGTGTTTTGGATGTGTACGTCGTTCATCGGCGTGTTTCCGTGCATTGCGGTGTTGGCGCGACTGCGTTGGATCACGTTGAGGCGAGGTGCTGATGCGGGCGTCGCGCGCGCGCGCAGTGGGGCGCCAGATCCACTGCGCAGCGCGACGGTTGGGACGCCGCCGAAGCGGCGGGTGTGCATCGTTGGATGCGGCGCGAGCGGCATCGTGGCGATGCGTCACGCAATTGATGCTGGTTTTGATGTCGTGGCGTACGAAAAGTCGGATTCCATCGGTGGCGTGTGGGCGTTTTCGCACCCGTCGTCGAAAGTGTTTCGGTCAGTGTTGCAAAATTGTACCAAGATGAACCAAGCGTTTGCGGACTTGCGAATGCCAAGCGAGTTCCCTGCGTACGTGGGCTGGGCGCATACGATGCGATACTTTCAAATGTATTGCGAAAAGTTTCGTCTCGGGCAGTACGTGCGCTTGTGTCACGAAGTGGAGCGCGTGCGAGCGTTGGATGATGGTTCTGGATTTGAGGTTTCAATATCGTCGTCGTCTTCGGCGGCGTCGTCTTCAGCGCCGGGAAAGCGATGTAAGAGCGTCGAGCGATTTGATTTCGTATGGGTGTGCTCGGGTCAATTGACAGCGGCGAATGTGCCCGATGTAAAAGGTTTGGATACGTTTCCAGGCAAGGTGATTCATTCCGAAAAGTACACGCGAGCGTGTGAATTCGCCGATCAACGCGTGCTCGTCGTTGGACTTGGAAGCGCGTCAGGCTCGGACATCGCCCAAGAACTCGCCGATATTGCAATCTCAACGACACTCTCGATTCGCACCGAGCGTCGGCTATTAGGACGTGGCATTATTCAAGGTACGAGCACGATGATGAATTGGTTCTCCGCATTGTGTCCGGCTTGGTTTGGTGTGGTGTGGAGCCTCTACACGGATTGGTACGGTTTCATACATAAAATGAAGCCGGCAGTGACGGACAGCGGCGATTTACTAAAAGCCATTGCGCTGCAAAAGATTCGTCGCGTTAGCATTATCGATCACATTCACGGCTCAGAAGTCACATTCGTCGACGGACAAACCGCGCACTTTGACGCTATCATTTTCGCCACTGGTTACAAGCGCGAATTCAAGTTCATGCCTGATGAACTCAAGCCGACGACGAGCGGATTGTTCGAGCACTGCGTGTTGCCACACGAGCCGCGCGTGGCGTACATCCTGTTCGTCTTACCATTCGGAACGCACTGGCAGCTGGCTGAATTACAAGCCATGTTCGTCGCTCGCGCGCACGCGGGCGTCATTCCATTACCGAGCATAGGCACCATGCGTGAACTCGCCGAGTCGTTCGAAATCGTCGGCCATCACGAACATCTCTCTGAATTTTATCGCATGCTGTATCTCGCGATTTTGGCACCCTACATTTTTCCGAGCGTCAAAACGTTGCTGGCGCAGCCGAAAACGCTCGCGCGGCTCTTATGGTCGCCGTACAACGCCCCCATTGCAGACTGGATCGGCGTAGACCCGAATCGCACGCGATACGCCGACGTTTTACGTCTCTACGTCATCGGTTCGGGGTGGACATCCACGCGGTTGAACCGATGGTAGGCCAAAGACGCCGCGCCGCGCCGCCACATCGTTGCGTATTATACACAATTACAATCCATACATGTACACAATCCGTACCGGTCCTGTCGAATGCACATAAGTCCTCCATATGGTCCAATTACTCGTACTGTAGACATGATCATGCTAAATACGCGCGTACGTCGGAACACGTCGTGTTCCGCGGAACACTTGGGTGTGCCGCACCATCCAAAAGGTGTTGACCCGCGCGCGCCGCGCGTCGTTCGTCATTGGCGCGCGCACCCCACACATCGACGACGTGTCGCGCGACACAACCTGCGCAAACGTTCGTTCGAGCCATGTCCACCGTCTACGGCGCCGTCCCGCGCGGCGTCGACGTCGAACGCGCGTCGGAAGGCGGCGTTGACGTCGATGCCCAACACCCACGCCGGTCTCGCGTCTACGCCGCCGCCGTCAGCCTCGCCGCCGTCGCCGGCGTTCTCGGCGTATCGATGATGCGCTCGAAGTACGCGCTCGGGATCGCGCCGTTGCCGCACGTCAAGCCGGTTCCCAAGACGGCGACGTTTACGTTGGACGCGAAGTGCGTCGACGACGCCCCCACCGCGGGCGCGCACGCCGGCTTCTTTACGTCTCCGATCACCGGCGCCGCCGTGGTGAAGCACAACTACGGTGAGGATGACTTTTTCTCGTACGGTCAGAAGATTCCCATGCAGCTCGTGTCGAATAAGAAGTTTACTTTGACCACGGACCAAGTCGATTGGGAGTGGAGCTTTGTGCTCGAAAACGCGCGCGGCGAGTACTTGTACGAAGCCGGCCAGTCGGGTTCTCCGCTCGGCCGCACCTGGACGAGCACCGCCGTGAAAAATGCGGACAAGCATTGCATCCAACAGTATGGCAAGTACTTTAACCGCGTGCGTACGATTGATACGAATTCGGCGGCGCCATCGTACACGTTTGGCACGTGCGACGCCGCGTGCCCGCCGCCGCCGCCCCCGGCACCTGTTGAGGTTAAACAGGCCGAATCGCCGCTCGAACGCACGTCTACGCCACCGATGGTCCAACCCTCCAGCGGTGGTCGCGTGTCTATGGCTATCGAGGGTAACCCTGGCGTGCCCGTCGGCGAGTTTGGCGCCATCGCCACCGCGTACGGTGACACCGTGCAAAAGGAGGTTCGCGCCGTGTCTTGGTACGCGTTCAAGGCTGGCAGTCGTTCGGTGAACGTGCACAGTGTCGACCAAACGAAAAACCAAAAGTGGAAGCAAGACGCCAAGGTGACGTACATGTTCACGTTGAAGAAGCTCGTCGAACAAGGCTTGGTGGTGACCATTGGCGGTTCAAACGCCAACTTGTACAGCTCCTCGTCCGGCGTCAAGAACGCCGGTCCGTGGTCTTACGACTTTACCAAGATTAACGGCAAAAAGCCAATCATCTTGTGTACGACGTGGACGCCGCATAGCTACCCGGATACGTTTGTGCCCAACGTGTACAACCTCAACACCGCGACTGGTAAGTTCAACGTCGGCGTGTCTCGCGTCGATTCCCCGTGGACCACGACCTACGGCTGGGGTGACAACGCCATTGTCGTCTCGTACGTCGCATTCGACCCGGATGCCGCGATAAAGGCGCCCACCGAAGTTCTCGCCATTGGCGAAATGAAGGTGCCCAAGCCGTCGGCTACGGACAAGACGTACTCCGCCGTCGAAGTCAAGCACAATCTCGGTCACTCCAACTACAAGTGTTTGGCCACCGTGCGTCAAGACATTACTGGCTTGACCACTAGCGACCGCACGATCGGTGTCGAGTGCCAAGCCGCGGGCCCGAACCAAGTCACGCTCATGACCATGGATGTCGGCTACCGGGATTGGTCCTCCACCACCGCGTACAAGTACGCCGACAACGTGTACGTGCAATACGTGCTCGTGCCGGACATTGGTGCGCCGGTCATCAAGGCGGATTATTTCACCGGCACCCCGAGCGGAAACGTCAAGAAGTAAGATTTTAAACGCCTGAAACGTCGCGCGCGCCCACTCGCGTCGTCACCGACGCGGGCGCGCCGGCCAAATTTTGAACGTCATCGTTCGCACGCAACTCCAGCGCCGCGATGCGTTTTTCTCATCCAACTGCCTTTATACTAGTGTATATATACAACCTACGGTACTAGTACTAATATGTTCACGTCGACGCGGCGCGCGACGCGTACGTGCGTTTGGGACGTCGACGCCGCACACCGCGCCTCGCGGCGCGCTTCTCGTCATGCTCCACACCCTCCACCGGCGCGCACGCGACGTCGCCGCGCGCGCACACACCACCCTCGCATCATCCTCCGCCGCCCCGCGCGCGCGCACGTCCCATGCGAGGCGTCCAGCGGGTGTAAAACCCGTGGAGCTCCCGCGCATCGAGCGCACCACGCTGCCCGCGCGCGCCGACGGGCTCACGCGCTTTAACGTCCCGCACGCGCTCTACGACCACATCTGGAGCGCGCGCGAACACAAGCTCACTCCAATGGACGTGCTGAGCCCGGCGGCGGCGCGCGTATGCGCCGAGGTGCGACGAAGTTTGGGTAAGAATGTCTACTGCGTGGGCGGCGCCGCGCGAGACGCGACGAGGTACGGGACGGCGGCTCACGCGCGGGACATTGATTTAGTGACGGATGCGACGTATGGAGAGATTAGACGGGCGTTTGGACGACGAGTGCGATTCGTGGGTAGACGATTTCGCGTGGCGTTGGTGCGAGAAAGAGATGAGGTTGTGGAATTGGCATCGTTTTCAACGTCGGTTGGGGACGCCGACGGCGCCGGCGACTACGACATAGACGATGGTAACGATGCGAATGTGCACGATTTTGATGACACAAAGCCACGAACGGCGAGTGGGGAGATAGATTTTGACGCCGTGTTGCGTCGTCGTCGCGGCACGCGCACGGAAGAGGAAGTTTCGACGTCATGGAAGGCGACAAAGAGCGTCGACGGCGACGGGGATTTGATGCGTCTCGTGGCGTGTAGAGAAAATGCCATGGCGCGCGATTTCACCGTCAATGCGCTATATTACGATCCGTTTCGGAATGAAATGTTAGACTTCACTGGCGGTGTGTACGACGCCATCGCGGGCATCGTGCGATGCGTGGACGATACACCCAAGAGTTTACGCGAGGATCCGGTGCGAATGTTACGCGCCATTCGACTCGCCGCTCGGCACGGGTTCACGATGACCAAGGAACTCCGTGCGGGGTTGCGTGCGTATGCACCAATGTTAAAAAGGGCGTCATCAATGCGCGTGACGCAAGAAATTCGCACATTGATGCATGGCGGGTACAGCGAGACGACGATGAAGTTATTTTGGCACTCGACGTTGATGAAGGTTGTCTTTCCCACGCAGTATGAATTTTTAGTCAAGCGTTTACCCACGGCAAAGACGCTGACGTACGAGCTCGACTCCACGTTTACGACGAGTAAGCGAGACGTCGACGGTGGCGCGTCGCTGCTTTTTAACGCGTTGAAGGCGTACGACGACGTTGTGAAATCTCGCGGCGCCACCGAACGACACAGAGAACGTCCAGTCGCGGAATGGCTCGCGCTTCTCGTGGCGCCGATTGCTATGACGCGATTGCTCGAACACGACGCGTTTAAAGGCGCATCGTCGACGTTACCCGCGCCTTGGCGCGGTGGGGCAACTCCCGAAAGCGCGCCCGACCTCTTTGCGCAATGGGAGGCGTTCACCGGCGCCGTCCTCGACGTCTTAGAAGACATGTCGAGCGACGGTCACGCGAGCGCCAATCCAGAGGCGCTCGATGTCTTCGTAAAAGGTGACTTATCGGCGGCACTCTTGATGCTGCTCGCACGTGGGCCAATGTTTGTTTCGAACGACGAACGGGCGTCTGAAGACGCGTTGGGATGGTATCACGCGGATTTCCTTAGTCCTCGGATTGCCTCAGCCGCGCACACGGCTCGCATCAAGCCGTACGCGAAAACGAAAAAGGTAGGTTGGTTCCAGGCATCGTTCTATCCCGAAGACATCGACCTCATTCGCGCGTGTCTCGCTGCGCCAAAGCCATGATGCGCGCGCACAGCGCGCGCGACCGAGACAAAATAGAAGAGTCAGTCGAGCCTGCTCGAATGCATTTAGGTAGTAGTTCTAGAAATTACCAAATTACAATACACTAAATCAATTCCTCCCCTGTGTCCGAGGACGATGAGGAGGTCCTATGAAATGCGCTTTAGAATTCGGCAGCCAGCGGGCGT
>Ga0255756_1000277_pt1 | contig 62193 bp, 48 predicted proteins | sample 011ome_20_FD_179956 | JGI IMG/M metagenome (GOLD analysis project Ga0255756, IMG submission 179956) | Coastal salt marsh microbial communities from the Groves Creek Marsh, Skidaway Island, Georgia - 011509CT metaG (version 2) | ecosystem: Environmental > Aquatic > Marine > Intertidal zone > Salt... | reverse complement strand
TCGGGTAGTGGTTGTGTTGACCTATAGGAATCAGGGTGGTTTCTTCCTGGTTGCGCTCAATGAAGTCTTTTCCTGTGGACAGTAGGAGTAGATCCCCGGCTTGAAGGATTTGTCTACCAATCTTTCCTTTTAGTGGTTGACCACCTCTTTGAACTCCAATGATAACAGCATCGTAGCGAAGGCGGAAGTTGGTTTCTTTTAGCGGTCTTCCGATGAGGTCAGAGTTGTTTGGAACAATTACTTCAATAAGGTTAGAACGACCTTGTACTTTGAATTTCTCTTCGACGTTTTTCAATCCCTTAGGGAATTGATCGAGCAGCTCATTTACATGTTCTATGGCACCTGTGAAATAAAGAGTGTCATTCGCTTGAAGGACTTCTTCAGGGGCTACTGGAGAGATGAATTCACCATCCCTGTAGATCTCTGCCAAGAACAGGTCGTTGAGATTTCTTAGGCGGGCCTTTTTGACGGTTTTGCCATCCATAGTGCCTCCTGGAATAACCTTGAGCTCGGTAGTGTAGCTTCTTGCAGATACTAGATCCTTGCCTTCGTTTTTGCTTTCAGACTTTAGAAGGATAGGGGCTAGGGCTATAGAAACCAGAAGGACACCAAGGGTAACTAAGGCTCCTGGAATGAAAAAATCGAAGAATGTAAATCCCTCAATGCCGTTTTCGAGCATCATGCCGTTCAGTACAAGATTGGTCGATGTGCCAATCAAGGTGATGGTACCACCGGCAACTGCAGCAAAGGATATAGGCAGTAGAAACAGTCTTGTATTCCATCCTTTTACAGCCGAACGCTGTTTGATACTCGGTATAAGTAGAGCGACAATAGGGGTGTTGTTTACCAAACCGCTCAGTAGGGCGGTGAAAGCAGCGGTTGAGAAAAGAAAGGATCGTTCTGAGTTTCCCAAATTATTAAGGATCAGGTCAATTCGAATTTGTTTTTTAAGAACACCAGTAAGGGCAATCAATGCCATCACCGTTAGTAGCGAAGGGTTTACGGCGGCACTGTAAACATGCTTGATGCCCATAAAGCCGGAAAGCAGCAGAGCCAACACTGTAAAGCCGAAAACGTGCATTGCCTTAAATCTGCCCCAGAGTAGACCTATGACGATACACAAAAAAGCCACTACATAGATGTAATGGCTCATTTCGCTTGTATGTGAGAAGGTTTCTATCAAACTAGTTTGTTATGTATCTCGTCCACACATTTTTCACGGGATTAAAAATACCACGTGAGAATGAGCGCCAAAAAATACGCAATTGTACGGAACGATGGCGAACAAATAAGTGAATTCCTAAGAGTATGCAGAGGTTTAATAGAATCATTAGGTGACTGTTGAACACAGGTGCACACAGCTTATTGACTAAAACTATTCCACCAACGCAAGCCATGATAAAGGTAGTTGTTCCAAAATGTGAAAAACCTTTATCGAGTAGGACGTGATGCATATGTCTCCTATCAGCGGTAAACGGACTATTGCCTGAAGCTAATCTGATGGTAAAAACTCTGAGAGTATCTGCGATTGGATAACCAAGGATGGCTATTGTGGTAATTACAGGGTTTAAGTTTAAGTGGGCTGTATTGCCATTAGAGCTGTGCAATAGCTCTATGGCCATCGTAGCAAGTATAAATCCTAAGCCCAACGACCCTGCATCTCCCAAAAAGATCTTTTTTTCCTTAGAAAAATTGAACCCCATGAAAACAACAAGACCTAGGCCAATGAAAGAAAAAGTAAAGGTGAATTCTGGGCTCATCATTAGCGCACTAAAAAGATAGAGACTAAGCATAGATGTTCCTGCAGCTAAACCGTCTACACCGTCGATGAGATTCACAGCATTAATGAGGTATACTACGGTAATTATACTCAGGGATATTCCTAACCAATCAGGTAGTTCTCCTACACCGAATAGTCCATATAGTTGGTCTATGTAGTTACCAGAGCTTAAGACATAATAGGTGGCAACGCCGAATTGAACCAAGAATTTAAGTCCACTTGAAAGATTGAGCCTATCATCTATGGCGCCCAGTAATACTATAATTGTAAGGCCTATCCAGTAAGGAATGTTGCTTTCAACAATATTGAACCCTGACAAATATAGGCCTAAGCCAAATAGAATGTAAGGAGCAAAAAAGCTAATTCCCCCAACCCTTGGAACTATTCCTTGGTGTGAAGAACGTTTATTAGGCTGGTCCACGAGACCTAGTTTGTAGCCAAAATCCACAAGTAGTCGGGCGGCTAGAATAACAACGGCGATGAACGGAGGCACCATGGTATAAAGTGCGGAACTCATAGTTCTAGGTTTTTGGTTTGGTCGTCAAAAATAACACAATTAATAAGCAGTTTTGTTAACTAAACTTAAAGTCTCAAGAATAGTACCAAAGTAGACGCGCTAAGTGAAAAGTTGTCGTTTTAGCGCGTATTATCCATCGTTTCGACTTAGTTTTGAACAGTAAAATAACCCTATGAATTCTCCATTTTCAGCAGTTTTAAGTCAATTGAGCGAAGAAGGATTTAACATTATTTCTCAAGATGTTGAAAGACCTTGGGGCGGCTTCTTCGTTATTGACGAAACGCAATCTCAAGATTTCGCAGATAGGTATTTTGGTGGACAAGACGTAAGCGGACTGCGTGTTGCAGGAAAGCTCAGCCCAAAGATACTTTTAGTCAAGCCAGAAGCTCGTCTAAGCTGGCAATACCATCATCGTCGAGCAGAGACATGGAGAGTCATTGAAGGTCCTGTAGGTATTGTTCGTAGCGATACAGATGAAGAGGGTGAACTGGTTGCTTTTGAGGCTGGCGATACTGTTGTTCTTCAAAAAGGTGAACGCCATCGCTTGATAGGATTGAAAAACTGGGGTATTGTGGCCGAATTTTGGCAGCACACAGATCCGAAGCATCCGTCCGACGAGAACGATATCGTGCGTGTTCAGGACGATTATAAGCGTTCTACACCAGCTTAAAGGCGCTTATCTACATTCGTTCTTGGAAGGATTCCTTTGAGATCGTATACCACTTTTTGAGGCGTGGTTTTGATTTGAAGATCTTTGAATTGATCGTGTGCAACGGCGAGAAGTATGACTTCATAGTCGATGAGCTTAAAGTCTTCAATGAGCGATATCCCGTATTCTTTATGTACTTGGTAAGTGTTAGCATTAGGATCGTGAACATCTACTTGCAACCCAAAGTCTTTCAACTCCTTATATACATCAACCTTTTCTTTATCGATATCGTACCCAATGGTTGGAAACTTTTTAGAGAATGCAGCTGCTAATGGCAGTCCTAGGTAGCCTAATCCAACTACTGTAATCTTAGTATGTCTGGGGTTAAATTCCATTGAGATTCAAAGGTACGATAACCAAGGTTCAAGATTATCAAATCATTAAAAATCTGATTTTAAGTGGTATAGGGTTAAAATGAAACAGCGTTTCGTTTGGTTGTTATTAACTTATTGTCGCAAAACCAACAAAAAAACACACAATGAAACGTATTGCATTATTGATGCTATTGCCTGTATTGGCGATAGGTCAGAAAAAATCAGGGGTGGTCTATTCAGAGCACCCAGCGTATGACGTGGTGACAGAATTTTACCGCGTTTGGGAATCAGGAACCGAGGAAGATCTTCGGGCACTCTACACAGAAGACGCAAAAATTTGGTATTCCGGTGATACTGAACCTAGAAACATTGATAATCAAGTTCAAGGCGTACTGTGGTGGCAGAAGAATTTCGACATTTCTTTCACAAACATGGATCCTGCGAAGCCAGATATCATTCAGTACAAAGGAGACAAAGGTGCTTGGACCTTGGATTGGATGATTTTTACAGGGATTAACAAAGAAAGCGGAGACACGGTAAAACTACCGCTACACACTGCCAACTATGTTAATGGAGATGGGAAAATCACGATGACCGTCAATTATTTTGATCGTGAAACCTTAGGCGCTCAAGTTCAGGAATCTTTTGGTGTTCACAGAAATGGTCGTGTATTCGACGAGCACCCTTACATCGAAATCTTGAAAGAAGTAGTTGCTAGTTGGGAAGCAGGTGATCCCGATGCAATGGCCACTCACTTTGCTGATGATTGTACGTTCCACAGATTGGGCGACGGCGACGGTTACAGAGACAAAGATTTGGCTTTTAGAAAAGAAAGCTGGTCAGCGGGTATCGCAGGGACAAGTTCTCGTAAGATGAATGTTTACGGGTATCCTGACGCTATATACTACGAGAAAGGTGAAGGTGGCTGGGAGATCCTCTCTTGGTGGAACCACACCTTCGTAAGTGCTGAAACCGGAGAAGAGGATACAGTCTTTTTACACCTGAGTCACTCTTTCAATAATGATGGAAAAATTACCAGAGAAGTCCTCTGGGTGGATTAATATATAACTAAACAATCATGAAGAAATATATCGTAATTGGGTTGTGCGGTTCGTTATTCGCGAGCTGCATGCAACCTGGTTTAAGCGAGGATGAGGTAAGGGAGTTTGCCACCTCGCACATTGAGAACCAGATCGGCTTTGCTGATGCAGTTGAGCCATACTATGAAGGCTTATCTGATGATCTAAAGATTTGGACAAATCCTGTATGGAGAAACACGCCGCGTGACTATGAAAAAGATCCTGATAATGACGGAAGCTACTTTTATGAAGATTCAATCAAGGTGACTTTACACGATGTGTATATGATGGGCAGCCATGCGAATGTCATGGGAACCATACAGTGGTACATCGCCGGAGTAAATACTACCTACAGAAACTTTTCAGGTATCGTTACAAAAGAAGAAGGACAGATGAAGTGGACTCGCTTTGTAGGAGCTGATCACCACACTTTATCAAAAGGGTTCTTATGGCCGTCGACAGAAATGGAAGGTGGCTTAGGTGCTTATGGCGCAATGCGTTCAGCCATGATGGATTTAGAATTTGAGGAGGCAAAGGCCATCTCTGACTCTTTAGTGGAAGCCGACCCTAATTGGGCAACAGCACATTTAGGACAACTTCAATATTACTGGATGAAGCGTGATGTTGAGAATTTGAATAAGACACGTGTAATTGCCGAATCAAAATTAGGTTCAGCAAGCCGTGCTGAAGCTCATTTTATTAAATCCTACACGACCGACCGTGAGGCAGGTAACCGGCACCTAGAACAAGCGTTGATTTATGCACCGGCAGATCCAATGGTGAGAGTTTGGTACGCTTGGGGTCAAGAAGCTGAAAAAGCCATAGACATCATGAAGCTTGCATGGGAAAGATTCCCTGAGCAAGGCGGAGTAAACAACATGATGGGATATAAATATATGGCCGCTGGGAATATGGAAAAGGCAAAGCAGCACTTTGAGATTTATGCACGTGCCAATGCTGATGTTCCAAATGCCTATGATTCTTATGGTGAGTATTATCTAAATACTGGGGATACTGCAATGGCAAAAGAGATGTACATGAAAGCCTATGAAATTGATAATAATTGGACCGTTTCGAAAGAGCGAGCCGAAAACCTTTAAACCATGAAGAATTTAATTTTTACTGTATTGACTGCGAGTTTACTTGTCGCCTGTGCACAGACTTCCGCGCCTTGTCCATCCAATGACGAGGTAGTAGGGTATAACTATCTCGTTGAAGATTTCCCCGGTATCGAAGTTGGTAATCAACCTGACGTTGAAACCTGGCTTGAGTATCTAGGCCATTTGAACGACAAGGATCTTGAAGCGATGGCTTCTTTAGAAGCAGATAGTATTGAAATATATACTACGGATGGAAGACTTGTTGTAGGAAGTCAAACTCACGTGGATAAACTAAGCGAGTGGATTTATGATACTGATATCACGTGGAAGCCGGTTTGGGGCTTAGCGGTCAAACCTAAGGGAAGCGAAAGTAATGGCTCCTTTGTTATGGCAGCATCTGATTTAAAAGTAGTCCAAGAAGACACTGTAGTTCGAATGAATCACATATTCAATGCATGGATTGATGAAGGCAAAGTGCAGGCTATATGGATTTACAAGCGTGAATTCACACAAAAGGAATTGAATATGATAACCGCCGCCGAGGCAAAAGAAGAATAGAATGAAAAAGACACTTTTTGTATTAACTATAAGCTTGGCAGCCGTAGGTTGTCAGATGCAGGCAGATGAAGGGAATGATGTTGATGCGACGTTTGCCGCGAATTGTGAAACGGTTGAAACAGCCTTAAGTAATTTCCAAGATGAGGTTGCCGACTATTCCATGTACAGCGAAGATTATTGGGCGCGACCTACTAGAATGAATCCTGAAAGAGGAGATTCAGTCCGTTTAGAAGACGTCAAGGCTAGTAATGCTGGAGGCTGGGCAATTTTTGACTATGAATTAGTCAGTGAACTGGCTTTTTTACCGGGAGTAAATCCTGATTCAAAAGAGATGGATGGTTCGGTCCGCTATTACGGAATGTGGAAAGTTACCCGTTCTGCGACAGATTCCTCAGACGAGGCAAGTGTAATGATTCCAATTTATTCTTCGTTTGACTTTGATGCGGACGGGAAAATTTTGTTCCAACAGAACTACGGTGATTTCACCGCTGCCTTTAACTCGTTGAGATAAAATTTAGTGAATTGACGAAACTCGCGAATGATAATGAGTTTTAGAAGAAACCCACCCTGAATACAAAGGGTGGGTTTTTAATTTCTACCAATATTAAATGCTCTGAAGACCTGTGCTTAGTATCCAAGCGCGGTTGCCTTTATCATTGATTGCGGCCTTCGCTGCGTTGGCTTCTGCGCGGCTCTTGTGCATGCTGTGGACAACGTAATATTTGTCGTTGTAGCGTGACAAGAAGGCTCCAGGGGCCCATTCTTTAGTGATCTCGTTAAGAAACTTGTTTGCAAGCCCGCGTTCTATAAAACCGCCCACTATGATACTGTAGCCTTTTACTGTACCTGGTTCTGGGGTATCGTCGGTGACCCATGTGTTTTTCTTGGGTGCTGTTGCCTCTGAAATTGATGCCGTAGTTGTTTCCTCTGCAGGGTCTGAGGTTATTGCTCCATCTATTTCTTCAACTACCGCCGCAAGAGCAGTGCTATCCATTACGGTGCTGTCCGTAGTTTCCTCCACTCCTTGTGCAGGTGTTGGTTTCGGCAGTGGTGTGTAGAATATGAAGTTGGATACGCCGCCTTTGCGCTTACTTTGGGCCGCCATAAAGGTGGTATCGTTAATTTGTAGTAATCCCATATCGTCTCCACGGCCATTGATGGCTAGGGCTGTAGCTGCTGTGTCGCCAGGTGCAACAATGTGCAGTTGTAGGCCGTAGTTACGCGTGGCTCTTGAGAAAGCCATGATTTGTCCCGGGAGCAGTGTTGGGAATACCTCGCTTGCGTCGCTATTGACGTTGGCAATTGCCGAAGGTTGGCTCCAAACACCATCAAAACTAAGGGTGCTTTGGTAGATGTCATAGTTGCCTTCGTGTCCTACATCTGAGGCGAAGTAAAGTGTGTAGCTTTCCTCATCAAAGAACGGGTGAACGTAGTTGGCAGCCGGGTCGATGAATGGGAGTTCACTGTTGGCTGCACCACTGAACGAGAATTGACTCAGGGTCATACGGACATTGCCTTGGCTATCAGCTTTTTGACGGCTATGATTCATTATGATGGCCGAGCTATCTGGTAGGAGGGCCGCAGGACCTACATAATATTTGAGGTCGTTAATGGCTTCATTGCCCTTGTATGCGATTACCTTGCGGTCGCTCAGACGCATTAAGTAGAGCGATGGAAGCGGTTTGTTGGTCTGAGGATCTTTTGGTGTTAATGCACTAGAATTCCGGTTTGAACTGAACAATAGATGCCCTTTGCCGTAAGGCACTGCGCCGTAATCTTCGGCCCCTGGGTCGCCCATTACATCTACGCGCAAAGAATCTGGTGTACTGAGCAGCTCTAAAGAAATCTGAGCCTGTAGCGGAGAGGCGCAAAACAATGCACCAGCAAGCAAAGAGAAGGTGTATTTCATACGCATCATAGGAAGAATCTTGGAGAGGTTAATTGGGTGGCCTTATTTGTTACGTTAAACGCAAAGCCAACAACGTGACTGCTTCGTGTGACGTATACAAGATCAGTCAGCGGGAAGTTGTATTGATAAAACAAATTCCAATCTCTAGCCATATTGATTTTCATCATCATACCCATTTCATCTTCTGGGCTATAATGCATCCCCAATCCCCATTTATGATGGTGTTCCATAAACAAATGGAAATTAAGATCAGCAGGACTATTTGTTGTTCCTGTTGCCAGGAAGCTTGTACGCGCAGTCCAACCATTTTTAAGTTCTTTGCTGAACCCACCAAAAACATGAAGAATCTGTGCGGTGTAATTGTTTTGGTAGATTTCTGAACGATTAACATTCTTGTAGCTAAAGCCGAAATACGAAAGCTTACTAGTAATCGTCGTTCCGAGATCAATATTGGCAATAAATGGACCTGCAAGGGTGTAAATATTTGGGTCCAATTGGTCGTAATATACTTCGTTGTTTAAATCCACTGTGGTACGTCCTAATGTGGCGCGAAGTCCTGTACTAAGTACGAGTTGATCGCTGATAGGAAGATGGTATGCGCTGCTAACGGCAAGCTGTCCGGTACTCATGGGTCCTACTGCGTCACTAATAGCGGTAAGGTTGAAACCAAGCCCTTTGTTTGTCTTAAAATCGGCCGATACAATACCCGTGCGAGGTGCTCCTGGAACGCCCACCAACTGTGCATCTACCAAACTAATTATATCTTGTTGTTGCAAGCCCGCGTGAGCTGGAGAAATAGCTACAGGAGTAAATAGATAATTATCTAGCGACGGGTGCTGCTGCGCCCATAGCCCGTTTGCGAAGAGGCACACGAGAGTGGCCGTACGCATCTGTTTCAAAAATGTCATTCGGTAACTCATGTGCTTATCTGTTTATGAAGAGGTATCCATTCATCGTCAAATCTGTTCCGCCGTACTGGATGTAGTAATAATAGGTTCCGGTTGGCAATTCGCGCGTATCATTGGTTAGGTAAGTTTGAACATTTGCATTACCGTTAAATTCATTGCTGTAGTCATCATTGAAATACACCATGATTCCATGACGATTGTAAATACGTACTGAAGTATTCGGGTATTGCAATAGCTCAGGAATTTCCCAGAAATCATTTCTTCCGTCTCCATCAGGAGTCATTACTGTTGCCGGCTTTGGAGTACAAAGGTCAGCATCAAGGAAATCGGGTTTTCCGTCACCGTCACAATCATCAAACGGGATACCGTCGCCATTCGTGTCGAATTCTAAGGCATCAGCAATACCATCGCCATCGCTATCTGGGTCCTGTTGGTTGGGGATGCCGTCTCCATCTGTATCTGCCATGCCGCCACCGCCGCCCGGTATACCACCCTCGTCGTCGTTGAGGATGCCGTCACAATCTTCATCAAATGATATTATGTTGGCACTGTCAGTAGCAAATGAACCGTTGGTATCAACCACCGTGACGATGTACAACCCGCTATTCATTCCTGTGAGGGTATCGCCAGCGAATCCGTTTAGCCAAGTAATGGTCATTGGACCAACACCACCAGTGATGTCGGCATATACTACCCCGTCGTGACCGTCAGGACAGATGTTGTCGCTCAGAACGATGACATCTACGCTGAGCTCGTCGGGTTCAGAGAGCGTAATTGTATCTGAGATGGAACAACCGTTGGTGTCGGTTACGATGACGATGTAGGTACCTTCGCTCAGGCCGCTTTGATCTTGTGTAGTTGCGCTATTATTCCAACTGTAGCTGTAGGGTATAGTACCTCCGCCCACTGTGATGTCGATGGATCCGTCATTGGCGCCTTCAGAACTAATCCCATAGCCATTATAATTGGAGGTAATATGACTTAGTGTTAAAGGTTGTGGTTCAAAAATCGAAAAGTTGGACTGTGACAAACATCCGTTCGTATCACTAACTGTGTAGCTGTATGTGCCTGCGGCTAAGCCAGAAACACTCTGTGTTGTATCTCCTGTATTCCAATTGTATGTGTACGGCAGACTGCCGCCACTCGCACTGATAAATGCCGTTGCGTTGCTGTCTCCAAAACAAAGAACATCCGTAGTTGAAAGTGAACTTTGAACGACACCTGCTGGGTGGGGAAGTACTGTAATTGGCACCAAAACACTATCGTGGTACCCTAAGCTGTCTATACCATGGAACCAAACCACCGGAGATCCTACGTCCATACACACGAACAGTTCTTGGGTAATCCAGAGCGTATCAATCCCGCTACAATCGAACGACCCGCTATCCACTTGTGCTGCAGTAAGCGTAGCAAAACCGTCACTATCAAGTGTGAGCGATTGGGTGTTGGTATAAAGCGCAGGACCAACATTGTCGATCACTGTGATCGTGAACCCTATGGAGTCTGAAAGACCGGCAGCGTCAGTTACATTGTAGTACACGGTGTGCGTACCTATACCGAAGTTGCCGTTTGGTGCATTGACGTTTGAAGTCGCCGTGTAGTTGGTCGAATTTTCTGCAATGGTAGGTTGCGTCCAAGCGTAGTATACGGAGCAGCTGTCTTGCGTGGTATACAACGTGGTATCGTTCAAGGTGCCCACAAAAGCTGGTGCCGTGGTGTCCTGTATATCGATATAGAAGCTACAGGTGTCGCTGTTGCCGCTAACATCAATGGCGAAGAAATCAATCTTAAAGAAGCCGAGCGGCAGATAATCGCCGTTGGCTAGTGAGAAGTAGGAGGTATCCATACCACAGTTGTCCCAAACGCTGTCGCCGGTCCAGGATACTTGGGTCCAAGTGCTGTCTGCAGCCGCTGCGAACACGAGGGTATCTCCGGGACAGTAGATTTCTGGCGCAACGGTTTCTTCAATCACAAGCTTCTGAAGGATGCTGTCGGTGTTGCCATGAACGTCCGTGACGAACCAATAGATGTCGTGCGATCCAAGTGCGTAGTAGGTATCTGCATTGTTGTAGAGTGTATCGATACCGCAGGCCTCAACTATAGGAGGTGCGGTGAGGCTTACGCTATCTGTGAACACACCACAAGTATCAATGCCTGCTTGAACCACTAAGGTATCTAAAGTGCCGGTCCAAGAAGGTGCAATGGTGTCGATGACGGTTATAATAAATGAACAGGTATCAGTGTTCCCACTGAGGTCGTGGGCGAAGATCATTACGGTGTCTATACCTACGGTAAAGAAGGCACCGGAAGTATCCGTGCGGGTGTAGAAGGTGCTGTCACTATTGTCAGTGGCTGTTGGTGTCGTCCAGGTTAAATTGGCCCCACATTTCATAGCGTCTGAATAAATCGTTGTGTCTAACGGACAGCTCGTAAAGCTTGGCGCGAGGGTATCCGCTACAATCAATGTAAAACGACAAGAATCCAAGTTGCCTGCTGCATCCATTGCGTAGGTGTAGATGTCGTAGGTGCCGATGGCAAACCAGGCGCCACTACTGTCGGAAGACCAGCTCGTATCTACGCCACAGTTGTCGTATAAAGTCGGCGCTGCCCAGCTGTAGGCGGCACCGGAAGTGTCATTTCCTACGTGATTCGTTGTATCCCCGCCACAACCAATGATTGGTGCACTTAAATCTACAATACTGATTACTGCGAAGTCGGTATCGCTTTGACTGCCGTCAGTACCGATCAGCATGATGGTGTCTGTACCAATCTGGGTACAGTTCCAAAGGGAATCGCTAATGCTTAAATTGAGGGTACAGTTATCGCTACTTGCGCTATCAACATCCGCCGGTGTGATGCTCGCTTGTCCTAAAGAATCCAGCGCAACGGTGATGTCCTTAGCATAAACTGTCGGCACTACACCGTCGCTATCGCTTACAGTGATAGAGGCAGTGCCCTCACAACCGATAGGATCCAACATGGTCACCGTGTAGGTCCCACTAGTAATGTTGCTTAGGTCTTCAGTGCTGGCTCCATTACTCCATTGGTAAGTTATTGGCAGCTGGCCACTGTTTTGGGTGAGGTCGATGGCGCCGTCCGCAGTGCCGGGACAGCTCGCTGGAGTGCTTACTAGCGTTGCTGTAGGCAAGCCGTAAACGTTCGCGGCTACTCTTGCCGCTGTCCAACGACAGCCTGCGGCTGATGTAACTTGCACGTCGTAGAATGCGGTGTCTGTTAGGATTGCGGTAGTATACGTGGTTGCAGTCGCACCCGTTAAGTTCGACCAGCTGTTGGCGGCGAAGTTGCGCCACTGGTAGGTCACAGTTGCTCCGGTCGCAATCACCCCAAATGTTGTGCTATTTCCGGTACAGATATCTTTATCCGATGGAGCATAGTTTATAGTGAAATCAATTGGATCGCTGAGAACAATGTCGTTGCCGGTCGAGGTAGAACAGCCTAAAGAATTTGAAAGAACAATATTCAAATAATGTCCTTCACTAAGGTTGGAGATTGTAGCTATGCCGCTTGTTACTGTCGCCGTAGTCACTCCTCCTTCATAGGAAACAGGATAACTTCCGTCCGATACATTAGTAATGGAAAAGGTTATGGATCCATCATTTACTCCACAGGTAGTAGGATTTACTCCTACAAAATTCCCTACCGTTAATGCCGCTCCTTTTGTACCGCTAACTTCTGTAGTTGATCCAATATGGCCTTGGGTATTAAAAACGATGGCTGAAGGGTTCGTTCCTGGCGCTATTCCGCTCATGCGGATGTATACATTAGTATCTACAATACCCGTGCTATCAACGGCTAGATTTAAAGTCGAGCTCCAGCCGGCACTGCTTTGATTGCTGATTTCGTAACCTGCCGGCGCGCTTACACTTACAGGACCCGTCAAATATCTACCCTCTAAAAGTATGCTCTGTGATGAAGAGGCACTTCCGTCACAGGTAAAAAACGGGATGAGGGATTCAAAAATGGTTAGCGTTGGAAAAACTGTGGCAACCTCATTTGTTGGAAACCAGCTCACCGGGTTGTTTCCTGAGATGAGATAGGTTTTATTTCCAGCACTTGAACTTCCCAGAGTAAAGTCTATTCTAGTTGCACTTGAATAACCTACTGTTACCCGGCTTCGACCATCAGTGCCGGTAGTATTTGAGGTTGTAGAGCTGTTCGTGAAACGCCCGTTACCAGGAGCTGAAGAAGTATAGCTTAAATAGCTTGAGGCACCCAGCAAGTAGCTGCTGATACCGTCTGATTCAAAAAACACCCCAGAAGGCCCTACACCGTCAAGGTCCCAAGCACTAAGGTAGAAGTCACCTAGATTAGCTAATATGGGTGAAGCGGCAGTCCCGTCTTCAATAAATGTTATGGAATAGCCTACACTACCGCCTGCGGTCCAAAGTATTTCTGGCGAAAAGTGTGCAGCCGTGTTGCCGTTAGAAGTAGAAGTGTTATCAAAACTGCTAATCAATGCATTATTGACCGACTCAATACGTATAATGGCATCGTAAGAGGTACCTCCAACGGTTACAACATTGTCGTAAACACAAGTACCTCCGATGGTTAATGAAGGATTAGCTGTAAGTGGGGTGCTAAAGTCTAGGTACTGCCCTGCTAAGGAAACAGTTTGTGCGGAAAGTGCTATGCCTAAGACCACGGCAGCCAAGGAATAGAGTAACCTTTGTCTCATAAATATGTGCTTGAGGACGTATTTGTTTTGGGTCGATAGTAAAGTACTAATTTACATTCAACTATTCGTCAATTAATTCACAGAAAACCAATTTGTTAACTAAAACACCAGGTTCTATAGAGTTAGGTTTTTGCGAATTTCATCTAATGCTGGAAAACTTCGGCTATAAAGTTGTTGATAGAATTGGCCAATTAAATTCAAAACGTGACTTTTATCACGAATCTCAAGTTTAAGCATATGAAGGTTGATGAACGTCTATCTATCGCAGAGCTTAATGACATCTTTAGTCTACGAGCATTTCTTGGAGCACACCTTTGACTTTTTTCTTTTTTGTACTTGAAATGCTGTCGTATGCTTTAGCAATTCGCGACTTGTCAATGGTTCGAATTTGATCTAAAGCTATATAGCCATCTTTATTTTGAAATCGAATAGCAACCCTAGTAGGATACCGCTTATTTGTAGTAGTCATCGGTGCTACAACAACGGTATTCAGTGTAGTATTCATCTGATCTGGGCTTAGAATTAAACAGGGTCGTGTTTTATGAATTTCGGAGCCAACGGTCGGACCCAGTCTGACCAGAACAATGGTGTATTGATTTAGCTCCATTCTTCGAAGTTTTCATCTTCAAACACATCTGGGATTAGCAGTCCTTCGTCATCATGATCTGCGGCTCTGAACGCTTCTTCCCAGCCAGAACGCGGCTCAACGATGGGTTTTATAACTATCTGGCCGTCTTCAAGAATAACATCAACGCTGTCTTTAATGCCGTAGCGCTCTAAAATTTCTTTGGATAATCGCAGCCCCTTGCTATTGCCAATTTTTATCACCGGTGTTTTCATTTTCATACTTTATGTAATTACAAAGTTATTACAAATCTTCAAGACGTTGCTATCAAATTGGCTCTACCTAGAAGGAATTCCAAGAATGGTGGAAAAGGTTTAGAAATGAAAAAACCCGCACCATTTGTAATGATGCGGGTATTCCAGTGTAAGCGAGCGAGGTTTATTGGCAGGCTAAACAGGCAATAAAAAACACCTGCCAGAACGGTTCACTCTACCGATTAAATATTGGAGTAGAACACCTTCGTATTTTCATCTGCAGGTGCACACGGGTCGTACTTTGTGGGTACGGGTTCGTAGTTAACGACACCGTCCGTTGCCGCTTCTTCAGAGGTGAAGTAACCAAGAAGGGTGAGCTCCTTGAGGGTTCTAAAGAAGTGATTGCCGTCCGCTTGGGCAGCTTCGTCAAATGCATTTAGGAATTCTTCCCGCTCCATCTGAGTGGCCTCTTCAAAAGGACGACCGATGGCACTTTTACCCTCTACAGCGATTTTCTTGATGCCGGAATTTAATTTCTCTTGCATGTCAGGGTAGTAGCAATCGCGGATCATCACGTCGATGAATGCGCCAATCTTTGCGTCGCGGGCGCCAGCGGTAGCCGTGCGGGGGATGATGGTCTCTGCAATAGCATCGAGCATCGCAAGGCGCAGTGGGCCAGCAGTTGTGGAGTATGGATCAAAAGAGCAGCTTTCCAACAATACGGTTGGTGCTACTAGGGTACCTCCGATGGCCATAGCCATGCGTTGTACCATTTGTCTACGAGTCAATTTTTGTTGTTCCATTGCGCTGTAGATTAAAGGTTACCTTTTTTCAATTCCTTCACAGCAAAATCGGCTGCACGAGCAGTCATTGCCATATACGTAAGTGAAGGGTTTACACAAGAAGCCGAAGCCATTGCGGCACCGTCGGTCACGAAGACGTTCGGGGCATCCCAGACTTGGTTCCATTTGTTCAAGACTGAGTTCGAAGCATCGGTACCCATGCGTGCCGTACCCATCTCGTGGATACCCATACCGAGGGCGTAGTCGCTCTCCCACGGGTAGACGTCTTTGAATCCTGCTGCCTCGAGCATATCTACAGCATCCTGTGCCATATCTACGCGCATTTTCATCTCGTTCTCTTTGAGTTCCGCATCAAAGGAAAGTACAGGGAGTCCCCATTTGTCCGTTTTCGTGCGGTCGAGTTCTATTTTGTTTTCGTGGTATGGGAGGACCTCACCAAAGGCGGTCATACCCATGGTCCATGGACCTGGTTTGCTGATAGCGTCTTTAAAATCGGCTCCAAGACCCATTTCACGAACACCACGGCGCCAGTCACCACGAGAGGCAGATCCTTGGTATCCGAAGCCGCGCAAGTAATCGCGCTTATCGCCATACCAGTTGCGGAACCTAGGAATATAGAATCCGGTTGGGCGGCCACCGAAGTAGTATTTGTCTTGATCGCCTTCCCAAGTTCCCGATGCACCAACGCGGAAGTGGTGGTCCATGAGGTTGTGACCCAACTCGCCAGAGCTCGATCCCAATCCACCATCCCATACATCGGTAGCACTGTTCATCAGCACCCATGTTGAGTTCAAAGCAGAGGCATTCAAGAACACCACCGGCGCGGTAAATTCATAGGTCATGTTGGTCTCGGTATCCAAAACCTCTACGCCTTTTACGCGCTTGTTGTCTTTATCGTAAATAAGCTCCTTCACGATGCTGTGTGGACGAAGGGTCAAATTGCCCGTGGCCATTGCAGCAGGAAGGGTAGAGGCTTGGGTGCTGAAATATCCGCCGTAAGGACAACCCAACCAACATTTGTTTCTGTATTGACATCCGGCACGTCCCTTGTGCGGCACGGCGATGTTTGAAGTACGTCCAATGATAAGGCGACGTTTTTCGTCAAAGGCTTTGCGAATGCGGTCTGCAGCCGTCTGCTCCACACAGTTCAGCTCCATGGCGTGCAAGTACACGCTGTCCGGCAATACGTCCATGTCCTCGTGTGAACCACTAAGACCGGCATGGCGCTCTACGTGCTCGTACCACGGGGCAAGATCGTCATAGCCAATAGGCCAAGGAGTACCCACGCCCTCTTTAGCATTGGCCAAGAAATCCTCGCGGTTCCAACGGTAGCTCTGGCGACCCCACATTAATGAACGGCCTCCAACGTGGTACCCACGGTACCAGTCGAAACGCTTTTTCTCTGTGTAGGGACAATCCTGATCGTCTACCCAAAACTGCGGGTTCAACTCATTCAAAGGATAATCACGGCGCAATACCGGATTTCGGTCCTTTTGCGCTGTAGTAGGCTTTCCGCGGTGCGGGAATTCCCACGGGTCCATGTTGGTGGTGGTATAGTCTTTAATGTGCTCTACGTTTCTACCGCGTTCGAGCATCAAGACCTTCAGTCCTTTTTCAGTCAGCTCTTTTGCTGCCCAGCCGCCGGAAATTCCAGAGCCGACAACAATCGCGTCATAGTGCATTTTATCTTCTGCCATGGTGTATAGGGTTATCTTATAAATTCGTTATAGCTCTTTTGCATGCTTTCCTTAATAGGTTTAGCGAATACATATTCTAGCGCTACATAGCCGTCGAAACCTACCTTATCAATAGCTTCCATGACGGCGGGGTAATTAATTTCTTGGTTGTTCCAAGGCTCATTTCTACCCGGCACGCCTGCGACGTGGTAATGCCCGTAGAAGTTATGATTTTCTTGGATGTTTTGGATGAGGTTGCCCTCCATAATCTGCATGTGGTAGATATCGTACAGCAGTTTAAAGGATGGACTGGCCAATTCCTTCGCGAGTGCAATCCCCCAGCTGGACGAATCTGCCATATAATCTGGGTGGTCGACGATGCTGTTAAATAGTTCCATCTGCAAGACCACGCCGTGCTCTTCAGCGAGCTGGACCATCGGTCGTAGGGCACGCACTGCTTGCTGCAGCCCGTCCTCTTCGCTCAGCCCACGTCTGTTGCCGCTGAAGCAGATTAAATTTTGGTAGCCGGCTTTGGCCACGCGAGGAATCATCTCAGCATACCTCTGGTGAAGCACAGCTTCAAATTCTTCGTGGATAAAGCCGTCCACTAGGTTGAGTTCGGCACCGTTACACATCGAGCTGTCCAGCCCGTGCTTCTTTAAGTGGTGCCAATTTTCCGGTCCCACCAAATCAATAGCTTCAATGCCTTGATTGGCGAGCCACGGGCACAAATCTTCCCACTCCAGATCAGATACGGTCCAGTGGCTCACACTGCGTTTGTATCCGAAGGGACGCGATGGGCCAGTACCCGCTAGGGTCTTCGAAGCATAGATCTGCGACGGGAGTGCAGTGGCTGCTGCAAGGCTCATCAGAGATTTTATGTGCGTTCTGCGATTCAAGCTCTAGGTAATTAAGCTTCTTGTTTACCTCTCATGTAAAAGTGAATTCCTGCGAATATCACGATGAGGGCAATGGGTATATAAAGTGTGGTCTTGATGACGGCACGTCCGGCTTGCACCTCACTCAAATTTGAAATCAATCCGTCGTAGTAGCCCCCCATAATTTGGGTGTAGATGGAAACGGCAAACATCCCTGCGGCACCGATCACGGCCATACCTACGGCACCCGTCTTGGGCAAGTAGGTCGCTACAAAGCCAATCATCGTTGGCCAGAAGTAGGTCACACCCACACCGAAGATTACAGCACTTACAAAGAGCATATTGCCGTCTACGGTAGCCATCATGTACAATCCGATGGTGGTGAACACGGCGCTAAATAGGAGCATACCCGTGGTTGAGAATCGGCTCACGACTGGAGCGGCCATACCGCGACCAAGGGTCATGACGCCAGAGGTGATGAGGAGGATCAAAATGGCATTGTCACTTACGCTGCGCAGCAGTACATCCACCCATTGGTTGATGAAAAGCTCCGAAGTAGCGGTCCCCAACATGGCAATGGTGATGATGATAAACAATGGGTTCAATAGCGCACGGTACATTTCGCTGTCCGAAACGGAATTGGCCACGCGTTCTGTAACCGGAAATTCTAGGCGCTCCATTTGAATAGCATACCAGATGGTTGGGATCAACATCACCGCCATCATCAGTTGCCAATTCAGACCTGCCTTCCCAAAAGCGAAGGCGACCAATGACCCAATAACGATACCCCCTGGGAACCAAAGGTGGAACTGGTTCAGCTTCGTAGTCTTCTCTTCAGGATAGATCGAAGCGACCAACGGGTTACATACTGCTTCCACCATACCGTTGGCTAGGCCAATTAAAAGGGTAGATGTCCACAAGGTCCAAAAGCCCCCTGCGAAGATGGTAAGAAGGATTCCAGCGAAGTGACCGAGGTAGGCTAGGCGCATCAAATTCTTCATACCGACCTTGTCCACGATGGCACCTCCAATGATCATGGAAACGGGGAATCCCCAGAATGCTGTGGCTGCGATACGACTGAGTTCGCTGGTATTTAATTGAAATTCTACTCCCAGATCGCCCAAAATCCCTGCGCGGATTCCGAAGCTCAAACTGGTTACCAAAAGACTTGCACAACTGGCTATAAAAAGTGCACTTCTGTTAGACGCGTTAGTCATCGTTTCAAAGATGTGTTAGTGTTACAAGTGTCCAAGATACACTTTCTAACTTTACGATGCATATTATTGTGACAAAAAGTCACAATGATTTTTAGTGGGCTCCGAAGCCTCCCAAATTCAATGCCCTTGGGAGAAGTGTGTTTTGGACATTTATGGCTACTTTGCAATTCTAAACGCATCACATAACCTATGAAAGGCAGATTGAGAGCCGCGATGATTGGCGGCGGTCCAGGAAGTTTTATTGGTGGAGTTCACCGCATTGCTGCACGTATGGACGGCGAATACGATTTGGTTGCCGGTGCCTTCTCGAGCAAACCTGAAAAGTGTTTGGAGACTGCCCGCGAGCTCGGGATTTCTGAAGATAGAGCCTACGGGAGCTGGAAGGAGTTGATCGAAAAGGAATTGGACCGTCCAGCAGAGGATCGCGTTCAAGTCATCATGATTACCACACCCAATCACGTACATGCTGCGCCTACCATTGCTGCCTTGGAAGCAGGCTACCACGTCGTTCTAGACAAGCCACTCTGTACTTCCATGGAGGAGGCGCATGCCATTGAACAAGCCGTGGCAAAAGCTTCGGGATTGTTCTGCCTGACCCACACCTACACGGGCTATCCGATGGTGAAAGAGGCCAAGCACCAGATTGCTTCGGGCGCTCTTGGGAAGGTGCGTAAAATTTATGTCGAATACCCGCAAGGATGGTTGTCTACGTTCTTAGAAAGCGAAGGTCAAACCCAAGCGGCATGGCGCACCGACCCGTCAAAATCGGGCAAAGTAGGCGCCATGGGGGATATCGGAACACACGCATTTAATCTCGCGGAATATGTCTCTGGTGAGGAGATTGTTGAGGTCTGTGCACAGCTCAATATTGTCGTTGAGGGTCGCGCCTTGGACGACGACGGCGCAGTGCTATTCAAAACCGCTTCAAACGCCACCGGTGTCTTGATGGCCACGCAAGTTGCTGCCGGCGAAGAGAACAACCTCAAGGTTCGCGTCTTCGGAGAGAAAGGCGGCCTATGCTGGGAGCAGAAAGACAACAATACATTGACGATGATGCCGTTGGATGCGCCGGTACAAGTGTTGCGCACTGGAGGCCCTGGCACCTCAGAATTTAGTTTGGCCAACCACCGCATTCCACCGGGTCACCCAGAAGGTTATTTGGAGGCCTTCGCAAATCTGTACAAGAACTTTGCAGCCCATGTTCGTGCTCAAGGAGCCGGACAAGCGCAAAACCCTCATTTAGACTACCCGGGCATTGAGGACGGTGTTCGTGGGATGAAATTCATCGAAGCGATCGTGGAAAACAATGCAGGAAACGAAAAATACACAGCACTATGAAAACGCTGAAAGGACCTGCCATTTTTGTGGCGCAATTCGCTGAAGATGTCGCCCCATTCAACTCTTGGGAATCCATTTGTAAATGGGCGGCCGATTTGGGGTACAAAGGCATTCAAATCCCCTCCTGGGACGCTCGATTTATCGACCTTGAGAAGGTTGCGGATAGTCAAGATGCTGCCGATGAACTTAAAGGTGTGGCTGCCGAGCACGGCATTGCCATCACGGAATTAAGCACCCACCTTCAGGGCCAGCTGGTCGCTGTACACCCGGCATTCGATGCGCAGTTTGATGCCTTCGCGCCGGCAGAGGTCCACGGCAACTCAAAAGCGCGTACTGAATGGGCTGTGAACCAAGTAAAGCTTGCAGGTACTGCCTCGCAGCGTCTTGGACTTACTGCCCACCCAACATTCTCAGGCGCACTTGCCTGGCCTTATTTCTACCCGTGGCCGCAACGCCCGGCGGGATTGGTGGAAGAAGCCTTCAAAGAATTGGGCCAGCGTTGGATGCCTATCCTCAACCATTTTGAAGATTGCGGGGTAGACCTCGCCTACGAGATCCACCCTGGAGAAGACCTCCACGACGGTGCCACTTTCGAACGTTTTTTGGACGAAGTAGGCGGTCACAAGCGTGCCAACATGTTGTACGACCCTTCCCACCTTGTATTGCAAGGCATGGACTACCTCGGCTACATTGATTTGTACCAAGAGCGCATAAAAGCCTTCCACGTGAAGGATGCAGAATTTAACCCGGATGCAAGAACCGGTGCTTATGGCGGTTACCTCCCTTGGGTAGAGCGTGCGGGCCGATTCCGTTCCGTAGGCGATGGCCAGATCGATTTCCCAGCCATCTTCGCCAAGCTTGCCCAGTACGACTACGACGGGTGGGCTGTTTTGGAGTGGGAGTGTTGCCTCAAAGATTCGGCTGCCGGTGCGCGCGAGGGCGCAGAACGCATCGCCAACTGGATCATACCGGTCGCCTCGCGCGCCTTCGACGACTTTGCAGCCACAGGCGTAGATACTGCTGCTAACCGCAAAGCATTAGGCCTTGAGTAAAACGGTTCTCATCACAGGTGCCACCGGGATGGTGGGCAGCCACGTACTAAAGCTTGCACTGGCCTTTGACCAAATCTCTAAAGTCATTGTTTATGGACGCAGTTCAGTAGATTTTGAGCACGAAAAGATGGTGGAATACCTCAGTCCCATTTTCACACAATTCCCTGTTGATCTGCTGGTGGAGATGGGCACTGTCGACCACATCTTATTTTGCCTAGGCGTGTACACGGGTGCTGTGAAACGCGAGCTGTTCAGAGAGATTACAGTAGATTATCCGGTGGAATTGGCCCGAAAACATCTGGAGGCAAATCCAAAGGGATCCTTCACCCTCCTCAGTGGACAAGGTGCAGACCGCAGTGAGAAATCCCGCATGATGTTTGCTGAGGACAAGGGTGCTGCAGAAAACCTGCTCAGCACCATGTACGCCGGCACCTTTTATACCCTACGCCCAGGCTACATCTACCCTGTAGAAAAGCGTGAAGAGCCCAATTTTGGCTACAAATTGTCGCGCAGTTTATACCCGCTACTCAAACATTTGGGTCCCAAATTTAGCATTACCTCGCACCAGCTCGCCGAAGGCATTTTTACTTCTGTGCTGCGCACTCCTGAACAAGAAATATTAGAAAATCACGAAATACTCAATTATATACATTCATGAAATATGCCATCCTAAGTGCTGCCGCATTGCTTGCGGCAGCTTGCAATGCCCCAACTGAGGCGCCAGCGGAAACTGCTGAAATAGTAGTAGAACAGAAACACAACACCATCACCGAAGCCGAAATCATCGACGGCTGGGAGCTGATGTTCGACGGGCAGTGTACCGGAAACTTCCGCAAGTACGGCGATACCGTGATCGGCAAGGCCTGGGTTATTCAAGACGAAGCGCTCCACCTCGATGCAAGTAACAAAGAAGACTGGCAGACCAATGGCGGTGGCGATATCGTCTACCAAGATTTCGACGGTTCCATCCGCGAGTTTGAAAACTTCCATTTCAAAGGCGAATGGAAAATCGCTGAGCGTGGAAATTCAGGTATCATTTACCTCATTCACGAAGACACCGAGCAATACCCGTACTGCTGGATGACCGGTTTAGAGATGCAGGTATTAGATAATGGTACCGATTCTACCGAAGGCCACCCAGATGCAGCCATCCACAAACACCGCGCTGGAGATTTGTACGATATCAATGCGGCTCCAGAAGGTGCAGCAAAACTCGCTGGCGAGTGGAATGAATTTGAAATTATCGTTCAAGACGGTCACCTCACCCAGATCCTAAATGGCGTAGTGACTGTGGACCGTCAATTGTTCGACGACCAGTGGCGCGCCGATGTAGCGGCATCAAAGTTCCACGAGTGGGCCGGTTACGGAACCTATGCAAAAGGAGGTATCGCCCTGCAAGACCACGGTGATAACGTCTGGTACCGCAACTTGAAGATCAAGAGCCTCGAGAGCGCCGCTGCTGAAACAGAGGAAGCCGCTCAAGAGTAGCCAAAGAAAGATTAAGACCTATATCCAAGACCCGCTCGCAGAGCGGGTCTTGGTCTTTTAGCTACCTTAGCCTCATGGCCCAATACCATTCGAGCAAAGCAATTGTTTTAAGTGCCCTTAAATACGGGGATACTTCGCGTATTGTACGTCTCTACACCGACCAGTTTGGGCTCATTTCCGTGCTCATTAATTCGGTGTCTTCAAAGAAGTCGGCAGTACGACCCTCCATGCTTTTGCCGCTGACCTTGCTCGACATTGTGCACACCCATAAAGGAGACGGAAAGCTCGAACGTATCAAAGAGGCAAAGATGGATTTGACCTATACGGCCATCCCTTACGATCCGGTGCGCAATGCGCTTGCCCTGTTTTTAGCAGAGCTCTTTGGAAAGGTGCTGCGCGAGGAAACTGAGAACCGAGAGAAGTTCGATTTCGTGCGCTCATCGTGCTTGGCACTCGATACCTTGGAGACAGTCCCGCCTGCCTTTCACTTAAGCATTTGGGCGAAGCTGACCTTGTACTTAGGGTTCTCTCCAGACATTCAAAAGAAACAGAGTGGCGGCTATTTTGATTTGCAGGACGGACTCTTTCTTGACCATCCCTCATTGCTTCATGCTTACCTTGATGAACACACCACAGCCTATCTACTGGCGGCTATCAAATGGGACTTCAGTTCTCCGCTTCAAATCCCCAAACAAGGGCGTGGCGATTTACTCGAAGGATTGCTCCGATTCATGAATATTCATTTAGACGGCTTTGGGAGCTTTAAAAGCCTTGAAGTACTCGGAGAGATTTTTAGCTAAAAAGCGCCAAAAAAGGTCAAAACGGAACGAAAATGGACAAAAACGCTTGAAATTGGCCAAAAAAGTGCAAAAATCAGTCAAATTGACATTTTGGTAGTATTGGACAGATAATTGCTACTTTCACAGTATAACTAATAGAAAAAATACCCATGAATGCACAATTCCCAAAATGGTTGATTCCTGCCTTTGGAGCCTTCCTTTTCATCCTTGTTTTTTCCTCGCGTCTCTTCGTAAAGATTGATGCTGGTGAGGCGGGTGTTCAGTACGATCTGTTTACCGGTTTGAACGAGGACAAGGTGTACGGCCAAGGCTTGAAAGTCATCGCACCTTGGAATAAAATGTTCATCTACTCTACACGTATCCAAGAGGACCGCTCTGTGATGGAGGTGTTAAGTGCCAACGGTCTGACCATTCGTACCGAGTTGTCGTACCGCTACCGCCCAATCCAAGAAAAGATTGGTGTGCTGCACAATAACGTTGGTGAGAATTACCACGAGCGCATCGTTATCCCAGAGATTCGTTCTGCTACCCGTGAGGTCATTGGTAAATACCTACCCGAAGAGCTTTACAGTTCGAAGCGCGATAGTATTCAAACCGAGATTTTTGATCTAGCTGCTGCACGTATTTCTGAGAAAAATATTGCCCTTGATGCTGTTTTGATTCGCGATGTAGGTTTGCCAGAAAAATTGAAGCAAGCCATCGAGCGTAAGCTGCAAGAAGAGCAGAGTTCACTCGAGTACGAATTCCGTTTGACACGTGCTGAAAAAGAAGCCGAGCGTCAACGCATTGAGGCGGAAGGTAAAGCAGCAGCAAACCGCATCTTGAGCCAGTCTTTGACGGATAAGGTTTTGAGAGACAAAGGGATCGAAGCAACCTTACGTTTGGCGGAAAGTCCGAATTCAAAAGTAATCGTAGTCGGTGGTGGCGACGAGGGTTTGCCGTTGATTTTAGGGAACAACTAGTACCCGCATCTTATTGAAACACAGAAGAGGTGGCCAATTTTTGGCCGCCTTTTTTTATTTTAGTGCGAAACCATAAGCCAAAACAATGACCTAAGCAGCTAAAGTTTAACATACTAACACTCGCTTACACATGGACCTGCACGTTGCAATTACTTCAGACCATCCCCTATATTTCATTGGCTGGGGGGTAGTTCTGTTCATGATTTTCTTTCCCATTTTTATCGGCAATAACGCGAGCATTCGCGTTCGTTCTAATTTCGAAAAGGGATGGGCTTACTTATTAGTAGCCTCTTACGTTGCCATGACCGGATTGAGCATGATTCGCGGCGAAGCTTCTTGGGGAACCAGTTTGTTGTGTCATATGTGCGGCTTTTCTCGCCTGTTGGCTGTTGGTTATCTATTGAGTAGAAAACGTTGGATGGGTGAGATGGTCACCTTCATGGGAATAGCGGGAGGACTTCAGAGTTTTATTACTCCTGAATTTACCCACGGGCTACAACCTATTTATGTTTTTGATTATTACTTCAACCACGCTTCGATTATAGCGATCGGTTTCTACATCATATTTGTTCACAAAAAGCCGCTTCAAAAGGGGGCTTGGCTGAGAACCTTTGGTCGTATACAATTGCTTGCCTTACTGGCTTTGGTAGTCAACCTCATTACTGGTGGGAACTACATGTATTTGATGGAGCCGCCAATAGTCGATAATCCACTGATCATTCAGAGCGAATCATTCCCGTACATGCACGTGGTGTTCTTCCAAGTATTCGCTGCGGTACACTTCTTCTTGCTGCAGGTGGTACTCTCTAGGCTGAAAGTAAAGCGAACGCTCAGTTACTAACTCGTTCCAATTTTCACACATCCTTAAGCGCAAGGAGGGTAGAGTTGGTTTAAATTCGTGGCTTATTCGCACAAAAAGTGCGTATGAGAGTTAAACCTAGTACCCAAATACCTCTCTTAGTACAGATGAAAAGAATTACCCTACTGGTCTTCGGACTGTTTATGAGCCTTGGTCTCTTGGCGCAGCAGCCCGGTGGGCGTGGTGGTTTCGACCCAACCAAACTACCTAAAATCGGCGTGATTGCCGGAACTCTTGTGGACGCAGAATCTGACGACCCGTTGCCCTACGCCGCGGTAAAGATTACCCATAAAATGGACGCGAATATCGTAACTGGCGGTATGACCGATGAGAAAGGCCGGTTTAAGGTGGAGCAAATCACCTTAGGTCCCAATGTCCTTGAATTTGCCTACGTAGGCTATAAAACCAAAACGCAAGAGGTACGTTTGGGACGTGACGGCACTGAAAACGACTTGGGCAAGATTGGCCTTCAAAGCTCCGGAGTGGAACTTGAAGAAGTCGTAGTGGAAGCCGAGCGCCAGTTCATGACCAATGAAATTGACCGTAAAGTATACGACCCATCAAAACTCATTCTTTCCAAGACGGGATCCGCCACGGACATCCTTGAAAATATCCCTGCCGTAGAGCTTGACCTTGATGGAAATATTACCCTACGTGGTTCTTCAGCAGTGCGCATCATGATCGACGGCCGCCCATCCAGATTTACAGGAGAAGATCTAAGCGCCCTATTACAAAGCTTACCAGCGAATAGTGTAGATAAAATCGAAGTGATGACGAATCCATCGGCGAAATACGACCCAGACGGTACCGCCGGGATGATCAATATTGTCTTAAAAAAATCGGCCCTACAAGGCCTTAACGGTTCGGTAAATAGTTCTTACAGTGGCGCTGACCGTTTGCGTGCCGGGATCAATATCAACTACAAAGTAGACGACATCAACTTTTTCTTTAATGCAGGCCACAGCTCGGGCAGATATCCTCGTACCTCGTGGGCGCGTAGAGACAACTTCTTGGGAGAAGATACTTTGAGCTTTTATCAAGAAGTAGACGGCTACGGTGGTCGCAACGGTAACAACATTAAGGCAGGCTTCGATTGGTCGCCGGGCACCAAACACGTATTCACTGTACAGGGAACCTTAAATCAGGGCTTGCGTCCGCGTGTGAGTGACAACAATACAGATTGGACCACACCCTCTTTGGACTATACCCTCGTCCAGTTCAGTGACCGTCAAGGAGAGCGTTGGAACAACAGCTTCGATGTGATTTACGACTACAAACCGAGAAAAGGGGAAGAGTTGAACGCACGTTTATCGTACACAGACGGTAGCAGAAATGATGTTCTTGAGTTTACGCAAGACACGTTGTTGAATGCCATCAAGCTTCCATCGGATAAGTACCGCACGAACAGCTTCGGCGATCAGTGGGAGTTCAACGGCATCTTAGACTACACGAAGAAGTGGGACGACGATAAGAAGCTCGAGGCGGGCGCGAAAATTATTAGCCGCGAAGATTTGGACGGCTTTAATCGAACCAACATCGACATCTACAACGGTACAGAAACCTATTTGGCCAGCAGCGAGAATGAATTCCTATACGGTGAAGACATTCTTGCCGTATATACCAACTACGGCTTCAAAAAGGGACCGTGGGGCTTCCAGCTGGGGCTTCGTGCTGAGCAAGCGAACATAACGGCAACGCAGATTACCCAAGACAGTACCTTCTACAACAATTATTTCCAGGTATATCCGAGTGCATTTATTACCTACGAGATTGCTCGTGGTCGAGAATTGAACTTGAGCTATTCACGCCGGGTACAGCGTCCTGGTGGACGACAGCTTAACCCGTTCATTGACTACAGCGATCCGTTCAACTTGCGTTCAGGAAATCCATACTTGTTGCCAGCGTTCACCGGCTCTTACGAGTTGGGGTATACGCACATCTTGAAGAAGGGAACTACCATGACTGCCAACGTGTATTACCGCGATCGCAATAACCTGATTACCTGGTACTCAGAAGTGGACAGCAACGGGGTGAATTTGACCACATTCCAAAACTTGAACAGCGGTGAAGATATAGGTCTAGACATGAATTTCCGCGGCCGATTGGGCAAGAAAGGCGGATTCTTCACCTTGGGAGGAAACTATTTCTACAGCCAAGTATCCGGAGATATCAAAGGACAAGGTTGGGTCAACCAAGGGGGAGGCTACGGGCTGAACACCATGGTGAGTACGCCGCTTTGGAAAGATGCAAGCTTGCAAATCATGGGGAATTACCGAAGCCGTCGAGTCATGGCACAAGGTTTTGGGAAACCTTTCTACTTTATTGGCGGGGGCTTCAAGCAAGGCTTCATGGACGACCGCCTAAACCTCAGTGTGAACTGTCGGGACATCTTCAACACCATGGGCTGGAACTATGAAACAAGAGGACCTGGCTTCTACTCGGAGGGCCAATTCCGTTGGATGAACCGTGTCGTTGAAGTAGGCTTGACCTACAACTTCGGTGAGGTACAGCGCAGACGTCGACAGATGGACCGCGGCAGTCGCGGCGGTGGCGGCATGGAAATGGAGATGTTCTAAAGAAATAATACGAAAGCCCCGACCATTTGGTCGGGGCTTTTTTTACCTTAATAGTGCTAAACGTCATCTCATGAAAAAGCTTCTTCTTCTGCTACTCCTTCCTCTAGGCCTTTTCGCAAATGCTCCAACGAGCATTATGTCACCCACCGTGTACGACCTTACCGGTATTCTCGAGCCGGGGCAAGAAGTGGTGAGCATGATTACCGACGAAGGGAAATTGGCAGAATTCGAACTAAATCCAGATAACAACTACCTCGTTATACCGACCTACGGTACCTTCTATTATGCAGCCGTAGCAGATAGCCTTGGTAACATGAGCTACCTCTACCTAGGTCCGAAGTCGGTCGTAGAAGAACCCTTGATTCAGGAACTACCTACAGGTCCTACACCCGTTCAGGCGGGACTTAACGTAGCCGGAAAAGGAACGGCCATTTCGTGGATTACCGGTTTAACCTGTTTTGGTATTGGAGCTTCAGTAGCAAACAGCTCTTCAGATCCTTGGGCAGGGTTTACTTGGATTGCCGTAGGTGCTGTTGTGGCAGTGTACGGAACAGTATGGTCTGTGATCTATGGCACTTATAAAGGCGTACAGACATCTATACGCAATAACAGCGTTAGGTATAAGCGCTTGCAACTGGCAAATCAGGGCAGTGGTATGAGTTATGTTGTCGAACCGGTGCCGTTGGAATTAATTCCTGAAGAACTCAGAGTTCCTCTTCTTGTAGGTCAACGATAAGGTTAAAATTCCTCGTCGTAGTTAACTCCTGTTTCTAGATCTGTGGTTGCTGTGTTACAGTCCACGTCGATGTCCAATTTTCCTTGAGGGCGCTCAAATGGATCCATGCTAATACCTAACTCTGGGTTCGCATAGTTTTTCTTCATGTATACTCCCCAGATAGGCAGTGCAGATGTGGCGCCTTGACCGTAGTAGGTTCCCCAACCCCCGCCGAAATGTGCCGCACGGTCTTCACAGCCTGTCCATACACCGGTGATAAGATTGGGAACCACGCCCATAAACCACGCATCTGAGTTGTTCTGTGTGGTCCCGGTTTTTCCAGCAATTTCGTTGGTGAATTCATACGGATATCCAGTCACTGCATTGTTGCGGTAGAACTTCTCGCCGTAGTTGTGACGAAGTCTTTGACCGGTTCCATCCTCTGTAACACCCATGAGGAGTTTAAGGATGGCGTAGGCGTCTTTTTCACCCATCACCTGGCGTGTTTCCGGAGTAAACTCTTCAAGTACCACACCGTTCTTATCCTCAATGCGCGTGATCATGATTGGCGAAACGTAGCGGCCCTTATTGGCGAAGGTGGTGTACGAACCGACCATTTCGAAAACACTGAGATCCACCGTTCCTAGTGCGATGGACGGCACCTCAGGAATGTCCCCGGTGATGCCCATTTTGCGTGCAAGTTGAATGACAGGTCTCGGACCAATCTGTTTCATCAAGAAGGTGGTCACGGTATTCATCGAATTGGCCAAAGCATGCTTTAGGGATTTGGTTCCGCCGTACTCGTCGTCAGAATTGGACGGACACCAATCTTCCAACAATCCGTATTCCCCTTTTTCGATACAAATCTTCGCGTTCGGCACCTCCATACAAGGGCTGTAGTTCTTCTCAATGATGGCCGATGCGTAGACAAACGGCTTGAAGGTGGACCCTACTTGTCGCTTACCCTGTTTGACGTGGTCGTATTTAAAATATTGGTAGTCGTTTCCGCCGACCCATGCTTTTACATATCCGGTTTGCGGCTCCATAGACATCATACCCACCTGGTACAATCCTTTGTAGTACATGATGCTGTCTCGCGGACTCATTGTGGTGTCGATATCTCCGTTCCAACTAAATACAGTCATCGGGATAGGCGTATTGAACACCTGCTGAATGCTGTCCATTGATGCACCGCGTTTTTTCATACCGCGGTAACGCTGGGTGCGGCGCATCGCTTGATCCACAATCTTTCGGACATTGCCTGCAGGATCATCATCGAAGTAGAAGGGTCCGTATTTACGGTCTTCTTTGATGATATCGAAGATCCGCTGCAGATTGCCCATGTGCTCTTGCACAGATTCTTCTGCATTTCGCTGCATCTCGGAATTAATCGTTGTATAAATTTTAAGTCCACCAGTATACAGGTCCAATTCATTTCCTGTTCGTTTCTCGTAGTCCTTAATCCACCCCTTCATATAGCCGCGTAAGTACTCACGGAAGTATGGGGCAAGACCCGCAGTGTGGCTTTGAGGACGAAACTCTAGCTGTATGGGCAGCTCCTTCAAACTGTCCTTGGCTTCCTCGGTAAGTAGGCCATTTTTTACCATCTGCACAAAGACTTGGTCACGGCGTTGCTTTGCGCGCTCAGGGTATCGACGTGGGTTGTACAGCGAAGGATTCTTTGCCATAGCCACCAATACCGCAGCTTCCTCTAACTGCAGGTCAATGGGTTTTTTATTGAAGTATACTCGGGCCGCTGAGTTGATCCCGACTGCTTGGTAGAGGAAGTCAAATTCGTTCAAGTACAAGGCGATAATCTCCTCCTTGGTGTACATTCTTTCGAGCTGTGCAGCAATGATCCATTCGCCCAATTTCTGACCAATACGCTCCACAATATTTCGTGCAGGGTCGTTGAACTGCATTTTTGCGAGCTGTTGGGTCAGCGTGGATCCACCGCCTTTTCGGCCCAGTCCTGAAAGTGCACGGGCCAAAGCTCTGGCATCAATCCCACTGTGCTCAAAGAAGCGCTCATCTTCCGTGGCAACCAAGGCGTTGATCAGGTTGGGAGAGATTTCATCGTAGGTTGCCGCAGTTCTGTTTTCACGGAAAAAGGTCCCCAAAACTTCACCGTCTTCGGTGATGATTTCAGTGGCCAATTTGGTATCGGGGTTCGCAATCTGTTCGATAGACGGCAATTTTCCAAAGGCACCCAAAGAGGTCAAGTACAAGGCCAGCGCCAACCCCCAAACAGGACCGGTTAAAATGACCAATGACCAAACTACTTGTTTGGTGTACTTCCGCTTTGCGCCTTCTTCTTGTTGCTTTGCCATAGTTCAAAAATAGCCTTTTGTCCGCCGCACTATTAACGTACGATAAGAACTTTTCCTTGTGCCGTCACTTCTCCTAGATCGTCCGTGGCGTAGATGATATACACACCGGATGCCACCGGATGACCGTCCAATTTTGTTCCATCCCACTGGGCCTGCCCACCGGCAGCCTGCATATCATAAACCAAGGCACCGCTAACGTCCGTCACCTTAATTCTTGCATCTTCGTTGTTTCCTTGGATGAAAATAGGCCCTTCGTAGCCGGGGCGAACCGGGTTGGGGTAGATGTGTAATTCTGGTGTAAAACCTCTGTAGCCTGGGGTGGCATCTCCTCTAAAACCGATCAATCCAGCATCTGTGGCAATCAACACTTCACCGGTAGTAGGGTCTGTAGCTAAGCTTAAAATATTGTTGCTGAGTAGCGGGCTGTTTTCTGCCGTGAACTGATGAATGGTCTGCAACCCGTCTGGGCTGACCAAGAAGAGGCCTGCACCTCGAGTACCGAGCCACTTTTGATTGCCGCCGTCCACGTGGATAGCGCTCACCGGATTTTCTCCAAGCAATTTCTGAACGACGCCTTCTTCTTCAAATAGAATAGGCCGTGCATCCCTGCTACCCGTACCGTCAAATACATTTTCTGGGCTATACAAAACCACCAATCCTTCATCGGTACCTATCCAAAGTTCGCCGTCGTTATCAAAGGCCATACTCAGCACCTTATCCGAAGGAAGGTTCCCGTTCCCAACCCCTGAGCTCACCTGACGCTTAATGCCGACACCTCCGTTTTCCGAATAGCCGTACAGGCCGTTGGTTCTGCTCTGGATAAAGACCATACCGTCCTTGGCGACCACGTCTTTTAGGGCTACGGCATCGGCCCCAGGACTCAGCGAATAGGCACTAAAGTTGCCCTCTTCGTCAATGCTGTAAAGAGGAGTGCTCACCAAGGACTGGACGCCCCAAAGGGTTCCGTTTTCGTCGAAGGTGATGCCCCCAGTACGAAGGTCGCTTGCATTACCGCCAACGCCTTTTAATACACCACCGCTATTGGTGGTGCCATAGAAGGCCACCGTATCGGCAAACGAAGGATCGCTGATGCCTTCGAGCTTAATAAGTCCCTTGCCCCATGAGCTTAGGTACAGCTCGCTAGCCCCAGTGCCCGATATCTTGAATGCAGCGTCCACAATGTCTGTGGCGCTGTAGAGTTTTTCAAAGCTAAAATTGGTCCAATCTTGTCCCGAATACAAACTGGCTCCATCGGCGACGAAGGTCTTGGTCCAGAGGTCAGTGAGTGCCCCTGGGGCGAGGATCACGCCGCCAAAGCTCTCGGGACCGCCCGGTTCTAAGGAGTTCGAGTAAGTGAAGTTTCTGCCCTCCCCGTAGCTAATCACCTTATACGAACGGTCGCTGTAGGGCGAAGGCGGCAAGAACCTTTTCACCCTACTTCCGTCGCGTACGCGGATGAGCCCGGTTTTAAAGTTGCCGATGTAAATAGATCTGTCGGCTTCGTGATGTACGGCCGCGATGGGGCGTAATACACCTTGCGCGAAAAGGGCGCTTGAGATATTTAGGGAATCACCAAAGGTGTTTTTCGCTGTGGATTCACGCGCCAACACATTGAATTCTCTCGTTATAATGAGCCAATTGGCCGTCGTTGAAATGTCTTGGATGCTTTGACCACCTACGCCCGATTGGAAAGGCGTGCTGTAGTCTTCAGCGGTCCATTGTCCCGATGAATTTTCAGTTAAGGCCATCAAGTAGGTCCCGGAGGTTAGGTCGTCTACGGCATAGATGAAGCGCTGTTCCGAAGGGAAGTAGGTGATGTGCTGAGGATTGAATTGGTCAAATCCTAAACGGTAATCGGTTGTGCTCCAGGACGGTAGTGTTTCGTTCAAATCGCCTACCAAAAACTCAGTATTGACTGCCGGGGAGTAGGCCACCGCCACACCTGAAGGGTTGATATCGAACGATTCAATAGCGATGGGGGAGAAGTTCGCTCCCAACAGCAGGGTGCGACCGGCGAGGCGGGTGGCGATATCGAATTCTACAAGGCCGAAGTCGGTCGCGATATAAGCCATACCGTTGTAGAACGAGATGTCGTTAATGCGCTTGAGTCCAGTGTACGATGGGGTTTCTTCAATCGCTGAGATAGAGGAGATGCCTAGTGAGGTCCAAATGTCCAAGCGCCCGTTGGCGTAGCCAATCCATACGGTGCCGGAGGCTTCGTCGGCCTTTAGCGCCGTGATATTAGATCCGGTCAATCCATTGATGCGTGAATGGCGTGAGGTTTCGTCCGAATTGGAATTGACCACCAATACATTATTCGAGGAAGCAGCGAAAACGTAGTCGTCCAGTGACGCGGTGTATTTAAAGGTGTTGTACGGCAGGTGATCTACCCAGAATTCAAAGGGCTCGGCGCCTGCTATTTTGTCCTGATCCTGAGCATATAAGCAGGCCGAGGGTAGGCAAATACTGAGGATTGTTATCGGAATGATAAAAAATAACTGGAGTTGTTTGTACATGCCTTCAATTTACGACCTTAGTAGAGGAATAAACGTATGGAATTGTACGTTTATGATGCAAAATAATAACGACCATGGCATGCAGTAATTGTAGTAGCGGTGGCGGCGTTCCTAAAGGCTGTAAAAGCAACGGCTCGTGTGGAACTGGAGGATGCAATAAACTGCCAGTCTTTGATTGGCTTTCAAATATGGAACTTCCCTCAACCGAAAAACCATTTGATTGGGTTGAGGTCAGATTTAAAAACGGTCGCAAGGAATTTTACCACAACGCGAACGAATTAACACTCCAGGTCGGAGATGCAGTGGCTGTTGAGGCCCACTCCGGACATGATTTAGGCAACGTTTCCATCGTTGGAGAGCTTGTAAAGCTCCAAATGAGTAAGAAAAAATTCAAGCCTGAGAAGCAGGAGCACCACATGAAGGTGTACCGTCATGCTTCAGAGAAGGATCTAGAAAAATGGGCAGAAGCCCGTGCATTGGAGAAGGATACCATGATGCGCAGCCGCGAGATAGCGCTTCGATTGGGACTCCAAATGAAAATTTCCGATGTAGAATACCAAGGCGACGGCACCAAGGCCATCTTCTATTACACGGCAGACGAACGTGTAGATTTCCGTCAATTGATTCGTGAGCTCGCACAACTCTTCGGCATTCGCATTGAGATGAAACAGATAGGTGCGCGCCAAGAAGCGCAGCGTCTAGGCGGGATTGGCTCTTGCGGTCGTGAACTGTGTTGTTCCACCTGGCTTTCAGATTTCCGCAGTGTGAACACGGCAGCAGCGCGCTACCAGCAGCTCAGTCTGAACCCTCAGAAATTAGCCGGTCAGTGTGGTAAGCTGAAGTGTTGTCTGAACTACGAGCTCGACAGCTACGTGGAGGCGGTTAAGCGCTTCCCATCGCCGAACAAGAAGCTCAAGCTCAAAGGCGGTGAAGCGTTTTTCCAGAAGATGGACATCTTTAAGGAGATGTTGTGGTACGCAACCGACAGCAACCCGAACGACTGGGTGCCGCTAAAGTTGGACCAAGTCAATGAAATCCTCGAAGCCAATGAGAACGGTGAGTTCCCAGAAGATTTGGGCGATTTCCGTTTCGAAGAAGTGAAGGTTGAAAAGGTCACAGGTTTGGAAGTAGCCGACTTTGTGGGTGGAAATGCGGAAGACAGCATTACACGCTTTGATCAGCCGAAAAACAAGCGCCGTAATCGTGGCAACAACCGCAACAGAAACCGCAACCGCAACAGGAACAAAAATCAAGGCGACAAGGCTCCAAAGAAGTAATGAAGAAGATCCTACCTCTTTTGGCCGCAGTTCTATTGGCCTCATGTGGAAAGAATGTGGTGCTAGACGAACTGCACACCTTTGAGGACAGTAGGTGGCACATGGATTCTGTAGTAACGGTAGTCTGGGAGCCCGAGCAATCGGAAGATCCGGTCTTTATGAGCATGTACATCCGCCATTCGACGGAGTATCAGTACAACAACCTCTTCCTGTTTAGAAGCATTGAAAGCACCCAGGGGGTAGAATATACGGATACGGTCAACGTGGCATTGGCCGACCCACTAGGGGTCTGGAACGGCTCGGGGATGAGCAATCTCAAGACGTTAGAAATCCCGATTGGACAAGGAGCAGTTCGTTTTCGTGACGACGAGCGCTACACTTTAAAAATCACTCAAGGCATGCGCGATACCGTGTTATACGGCATTCAAGATGTCGGGGTCCAATTCGAGCAGGTCAAATCTGCTGAATAGCGTTCTACGATTTTTTTAACTGCGCCCATAAAGTATCAGCGAGGTGTTCTGCTTTTCGTTCACTAAAATCTGCAATCTGATGTCGACATGAGGTTCCGGTAGCTACAATGACCTCCCCTTCAAAAGATTCAATTTTTGGAAGCAGGACCAATTCTGCCATCTTCCTACTCATCGCATAATTCTCTTTCTTCATCCCGTACGACCCCGCCATTCCGCAGCAACTGCTTTTCACTCGGTCCACTTTGGCACCCAATAATACCTGAAGAACATAGGCGGTATCCCCAGCGCTTTCCAAGCTCTTTTGGTGGCAATGCACGTGCAACAATATCTCTTCTTCGTACTGCTCAAAAGCATCACTAGCCCGATCCAATTTTGGCAATTCGTCCGCTAAAAACTTATCGAAGGTTGAGATACGTTGGCTAGAGATCCACTCTTTTTCTTCCGGCAATAACCTTCCGTATTCGTCTATTGCGCTCAAAACAGCACTTGCCTCTAAACCCAAAATCGGTACATTTTTGAGCTTTTTTGCCGCATTTTGGAGCTTTTTTAGTGTTTTTTGGGCCAAAATCTTCGATTCTGGCAAAAAACCACCACTGAGCGCTGCACGTCCACTTGGGCTACAAACGACTGCCGGAATGTACCCGAGCGCGCCCAGTACATCACACGCTTTACCCACCAACATTGGATCGTTCGCCTGGGTAAATTCATCCACCCACAAAATCACGGCGCGCTCGTGGCCTGCGGCGCTTTCTACTGAATAGCCTTTTTCATATGCCTTCATATAGGCAGGATTCGCAAGTCCCGGAACAGAACGCTCAGGATGAATACCCATCAACCGCTTGATCAGTCCTGATTTGAGAACAGGGTTGATTAAACGCCACCATCCCTGATAGCTCAAACTCTTGTGGAAGTTGGCAAAGGCCTTATCGGCCATAGTGCGTTTAGCCCGGTTTTGATACAAGTATTCAGACTTCATGGCGGCCATATCGACCCCTGAAGGACATTCCTTGGTGCAGCCTTTACAACCGACACAATGCTGCATCGCTTCGGCCAATTCCGGCGCTTTAAACCCTTCTATACTTTGCTCGGTCAGTACGCTGCGCAGCACATTCGCCCGTCCGCGAGTACTGTCCCATTCGTCCCGTGAGGCCATGTATGAAGGGCACATTAAGGTACCGGTGAAAGGCAGACGTCGGCAATCTCCCGATCCGTTGCATTTCTCTACGGCACGTAAGAATCCGCCCTCTTCGCTGAAGGGAAACTGGGTATCTAACACGGGCTCCTCTCGATTTACTTCATAGCGCAAATCTTCGTTCATGGGTTTGGCACCCACGATCTTGCCCGGATTCAACCTGTTCTCAGGATCCCAAGCTTTCTTGAAGCTTTCCATCCAAGGGTAGACCTCAGGTCCGTAAAAGTCTTTAATAAATGCGGCACGTGCGCGACCATCGCCGTGTTCCCCAGATAAGGAGCCACCGTATTTCTTGATCAGCTCTGCACTAGCCTTACTAATTTCGTACAGCAATCGGACCCCTTCAGAGGTCTTCAAATTCAGAATAGGTCGTAGGTGCAATTCTCCGGCACCGGCATGGGCGTAGTAGACACTTTCCTGGCCAAAGCCCTGCATCAAGGTATCAAACTCGCGGATATAGTCTTGTAGAACCTCGATGCGCACAGCGGTATCTTCAATACACGCCACAGGCTTTGCATCGCCCGGTACATTGGATAGCAATCCCAGCCCAGCGGCACGGAGCTTCCAAACTTTGTCGCTGTCCTCGCCGAAGAGTTCGGCTCTAGCATAGCTCGTCTCACATTGCAGAGCAGCTAAATTTTCAGCGAGTTCTGCCTCGCTCTCACCGCGAACTTCCACCAACAAAACGGCAGCTGGATCGCCTTGTACGAAATCCCGATAGCTTGCATATTCTTTGCTCTCTCGCGTACATTCTAAGATGATGTGGTCCATGAGCTCGAGCTGGTAGGGCTTATGGGACATAAGCTTAGGCGTGGCGCCCATGGCTTCGTCCATACTGTGGTAGTGCAAGGCAGCTACGGCCACATGACCAGGAGGTAGGGGATCTAAGGCCACACGAATCTTGGTGGTAATGCCCAGCGTACCTTCTGAACCGCACATCACGCTTAAGAGTGCATCGCCATCGTTACCAATTAAATCAATCGCGTACCCCGTATTTCTTCGGTGAATGCTCGCATCTGGGAAATGCGCTTCGAGGTTTTGCGACCTCCAGGCATCTTGCCATTGCACTAACCAATCTTCCACTGCCGTAGGAATTTCACGCACGCCGTCGGACTGAATTTCGCCTATGGCGCGCAGCGCCCCGTCCGCGGTGACGAGTTCAAGACCGAGCAATTTTTCCCGGGTGGTTCCGTAAGAAATAGAGGTCGAGCCTGAGCTGTTATTACCCACCATGCCGCCCATCATACAACGGTTGGAGGTGGAGGTATTGGGGCCGAAAAACAGTCCGTGTTCTTTAAGATGATAATTGAGTTCGTCGCGGACAACGCCGGGTTGCACCTCTGCCCATTGCTCTTCCACGTTGATGTGGAGAATAGCGTTCATGTGCCTTCCGGTATCTAGTACGGTGCCATCGCCCACGACTTGGCCCGCGAGGGAGGTTCCTGCGGCGCGAGGGATTAGCGGCTTACCGGATCTGACCAGTTCGACCACCTCCTCTGCGGAGGCAGGAAAAGCAACGTCCTGTGGTGTTTCCTGGTAGATGGAAGCATCCTGCGCATAGGCGCGCTTGAGTAGTTCGTCGCTAGGTTTGGTCATGCTATTAGACCATAAAATTATCAGTAAGCTGTCCTTCGCCTAGTTCTGCATTGCCTTCGTTCAAATGACGAAGCAGTGGACACGGACGGTAGCGGTCGTCGCCGTAATGCTTATGGCAGCGATCTAGTACATTAAGGACTTGATCCCAACCCAATTCTCTTCCCCATTGGATGGGTCCCTTTGGGTAGTTCACCCCCTTGGTCATGGCCAAGTCTACATTGTCTGGATCTGCAATGCCTTGCCATACAGCATCTAAGGCTTCATTTATAATGAGGCAAAGAATGCGCTCAACAATCTTTTCAATCAATAGCGGATCAATCTCGGCGGCTTCTTGAGCTACTACGGCAGCATCCATGCCAGAAGCATAATTGTAAAAACCGCGGCCGGTTTTGCGGCCCAGCAATCCAGCTTCTTTCAAGCGTTTTTGGGTAATAGAAGGACGGAAGCGCGGGTCATAGAAGAATTGGCCCCAAACGGTTTCTGTCACGGTATAATTCACATCGTGGCCGATCAAATCCGTGAGTTCGAAAGGCCCCATTCTAAAGCCAATGCTTTTCACAGCTGCATCGATTTCTGCGACGCTCGCTACGCCTTCTTCGTAGAGCTTGATGGCCTCGCTGTAGAACGGTCGCGCCACTTTATTCACGATGAATCCTGGGGTGTCTTTCGCCAATACGGGAACCTTGCCCCAATTCGTCATTAACTCCAGCATCGATTCACTGAATTCTTCACCAGTCTTGACACCGGGAACAATCTCTACCAGGGGCATCAACGGTGCTGGGTTGAAAAAGTGGAGTCCTCCAAAGCGCTCCGGGTGCTTGAGTCCGCTAGAAAGGGCGGCTATGCTAAGGCTTGAGGTGTTCGTACACAGCCAGGCGCTTTCTGAAATTAGCGGCTCCACCTGCGCAAACAAGTCCTTTTTTACTTCTAGGTTTTCGATCACCGCTTCTACGATGAGATCGGCGCCAGCTACGGCGCTAAGCTCCTGCGACCAGCTCATTCTACCCAAGGTTGCCGTGCGCTGTTCCTCGTTCATGCGTCCTTTCTCCACCAATCGGCCAAAGATCTTTTCGATAGAGGTTTTGCTGCGGTCAGTGGCTCCTGGAAAGCTGTCATAGTACACAACTTCACAGCCGTTCTGTGCGGCAATCTGTCCAATCCCAGTGCCCATGGCACCAGCTCCTAATACGGCTACTTTCATCTTATTCTCCTTTAAATTCAGGTGCACGCTTCTCTAAGAATGCCTGTACGCCTTCATTAAAATCATGTGTTTTGCTCGCACGAACCTGCAGTGCCTCCTCGAGGTCAAGTTGCTGTTGCAAGTCGTTCCCGTAGGCTTTATTCAGGGCGGACTTGGTGAGTGCTAACCCTTTGGTAGGCATCTGTGCCATTTTCAATGCTAAGCTACGTACCTGTCCTTCGTACTCCTCTTCGGTAAAGACTTGGTAGATCATGCCCATGTGTAACGCTTGGTTGGCAGGAACTTTATCGCCAGTCATCATTAATGCACTAGCACGCTGGAACCCTACCAATCGAGGTAAGGTGAAGGTACCTCCGCTATCCGGTATGAGACCAATTTTACTAAAGGCCTGAATGAAGCTGGCCTTTTCGTGGGCCACAACGATATCACACGCCAGCGCGATGTTCGCTCCTGCTCCCGCTGCTACGCCATTGACAGCGGCAATCACGGGTTTCGGTAGCTTGCGAATGGCCACAATGATGGGGTTGTAATGCTCACTTACGATGGTGCTGAGCTCTGGACCGTTTGGGTCAATAGCCTCAGAGAGGTCTTGTCCCGCACAGAATGCTTTCCCGTTGCCGGTAATGACCACGCAACGAACGGCAGCATCATCAGCTGCCTCTTTTAGCGCTGTTTGAACGCCTAAGGCTAATTCGCGATTGAAGGAATTGAATTTATCCGGTCGGTCAAAGGTGATGGTCATTACACCATCCGCAATGCTGGTGAGTATCATGCTTCTTGGGTTTACCCCCAAGGTACTGCACTATTCGCTTTTGGTCAACCGATTTTAACGGCAGTTTTACAGCTTGATGGAACGCATCATCGCTTCCATTTCTAGGACCACATTACGCTTTTTCGCGGTAGGCCCATAAAGCAAACTTTCCACCGTTAGGATGCGGTCGTTCTTTTCATCGTAGATGGTGTAGGAAAGGAACGGTCCGCCCATGAAATCGCCTTCCATGCGCCACAATCCGCGTGTTTCAAGCGCGAACATCCCACTGATTTCGGTAGTTTCAATAGTCGGTGGGATCATTAGCTCAGTTTCCATGTAAGAGCCCTCGTGAGTGCCCTCAAAGTAGTTCTTACCAATACTGTCGCGGTGGGCGATAATATCATCGACGCTCACCATGCCCTCGGTCATCGGGCGCTCGCTCACAATGACGTACTGGATGGTCTTTATAGTTTTCGTTGCAAAAATTTTCAACTCTTCCTTGTCCAGGGTAGGATCGAATCCTTTGTGAAGTAGCATGCTTTTAATGCCAATTTTCTTTAGGTTCTCGTGCGTGTAAGCATAGGCGCTCTTACGCAATCTGCTTTGGATCACAGACATATCGTGCTGCTGAAACGCATCGATCACGTGCTTGGCGCTGCCCTTTATTTCTTTAGTGATAGCCTTCTCTGTTGGTGCAGTGATGCGAACAATGCGCTGCGGACGTGCCCACAGGTCCTTTTGCATTTTCACGAAGGAGGTGTCGCTCTTTTCCACCCACATGATGCTCTTGGTCTTCTGCAAGATCTTGTTGACGTCTTTTGGCTCAACGCGTGAAGCATCAAAGTAGGCTTCAGATTGCGGTAGACCCTCTTGATCCGCGAGGTAAATTTCACGGAATGCTTCTCCAGCAGGACCTTCCCATAACTCGTCCGGCATCACCAACAACAGTTCACTGTGTGTACCGCTCGAAGGAGGCAAGATGCGTGTGTCTTTCTTAGGACCACTACCTTCTTCTGACGAGGAACACGAGGTCATTGAAACGACTAAAGCGAGCGTTAGAAGTGAGAAGAGTTTACGAGTCATAGCAGAAGTATTTGCTCTAAAGTAGTCAAAAAGTAAGCCAAAAGGTCCGATCCGAATCTAGAGTCGTCTTGGGTAAACCACAATGCGCTGACCCACACGAATCATATCGCTTTTCAGGCCGTTCCAGCGTTTAATTTCGCTGACTCTAACGCCGTATTTTCCAGCGATGTGTCCCAAGGTTTCGCCACTCTTCACGCGGTGAACCGTACGCTCGTTCATTTGGGTGAAATCCGGCATGCTGCTCGCGCGCGATTCGAAGTAACCTTCGGCAATCTTGTAGATAGAATCTTGGCCTATACGGAAGTGATTAGCGGCGTCTTTAGGCAAGCTCAAAAAGTAATCCTGGCCCTTTACTACAGGTACAATTTTATACTTGTACTGCGGATTTAAGAATTCCATCAAAGCTTCATCTACCCCCAATTCATCTTGAATCTGCTTAAAATGTACTTGCTGGGTAATGCGCACTGTGTCGGTCTCCATGTAATACACTGGAATATCTGCGGGACCTATGCCGTAGAGATGGCCGTATTCCATAGCATAGGCGGCGGCTATAAAGAGCGGGACGTAGGCAGAAGTCTCTCGAGGAAGGAAGGGGCGAATTTCCCAGTAGGAAGTTTTACCGCCACTGCGGCGAATGGCCTTGCGGACATTACCCGGCCCTGAATTGTAAGCTGCAAGTACGAGGTTCCAATCTTCAAAGACATCGTACATCTTGAGCATGTACTGACAAGCAGCCTCGGTACTTTTTAGTGGGTCGTTGCGATCGTCGACATAGCTGTTGACCTTGAGGTCATACAGTTTTCCAGTTCCGTACATGAATTGCCACAACCCGGTCGCCCCAACATACGAGCGTGCCTTGGGGTTGAGTGCACTTTCTACCACTGCGAGGTATTTGATTTCGAGGGGCATGTCGTACTTGTCGAGGTGCTCTTCAAACATTGGGAAGTAGTATTGCCCGTGGGCCATCATTCGCGATAAGCGTGCAGTCCCGTATTTGAGGTAACGTTCCAGGTAGCGCTTGACAACAGGATTGTACGCCATTTCAAAAGGCGTTCGCGCGTCCAATTCTGCCATGTAGTATTCGAAAACACTATCCGATAACGGCAAAGGGCTAATGGTATCTACCTCAGGTAGGCTGTGGAAGGCAAACATGAGGTGTTCACTGTCCAATCTCGCTAGTCGCTCGTCAAGTGCATGTAAGGCTGCTGAATCTAAATCTGTGGTGGGAGCTAGGATGGAATCGGCTACCACTGCAGTGGAATCTTCTGCCGTTTCTTGACCAAAGGCAGAGAAGGCCAGCAGGCTGGCAACGACTAAGGAGAATGTGCGCATTTTTATTGTTTTTGAATCCATGCTGCGATGGCCAACGTGTCCATATCTGAACCGTTTGCACCCATCACTTGAAGCCCGATAGGGAGCCCTTTTGGATCCACACCGATAGGAATACTAACGGCCGGAGTACCGGCAATATTGGCTTGAACAGTGAATATATCTTCAAGGTAGTTCACTGTTGGATCGCTTATCTCGCGGCCCAGTTCAAAGGCTGTAGACGGTGTCGTAGGACAAAGCAATACATCGTATTCACTCAATGTTTTATCTGTCCATTCCTTCACCATACGGCGAACTGCTTGCGCCTTGCCAAAGTACGCGTCGTAATATCCTGCACTCAATACGAACGTACCGAGCATAATTCTTCGTTGAACCTCTTTACCGAAACCGGCACTTCGGCTTTTCTTGTAGACGCTCTCTAAATCGCTTACATCTTCCGCACGGAATCCTGCGTGAACACCGTCGAACCGGGCGAGGTTAGAGCTTGCTTCAGCTGTAGTCAGGATATAGTAAACAGGAACGAGCGCATCCAGTAAGTCAAATTCCACAGGCTCTACAATACAGCCCGCATTTTCGAGCAATTCAAGCTGCGCTTGGAAGGCATTCTTGATACTTGCATCCACCTTTGGGTGGTCTACAGCGGTTTTCAGGTAAGCTACTTTCTTTGGAGCTTCTTTTGATGCAGGAGCCATGGGTTGTTGCATGGCTGTAGCGTCGAAATCATCCGCACCGGCCATCACTTCCATAACCTTAGCGGCATCTGCTACGTTGGCAGCAAATGGACCAATCTGGTCAAAGCTTGAGGCATAAGCGATGAGACCATGACGGCTTATTCTGCCGTATGACGGCTTAAAACCTACCGTTCCAGTGAATGCTGCTGGCTGGCGAATAGAACCACCGGTGTCCGAACCAAGAGCAACGTGGCACAATCCTGCGGCAACTGCGGCTGCGGATCCGCCCGAAGATCCACCTGGAACCTTTGTTGGGTCAACGGGATTCTTCACTGCGCCAAAAGCAGAGTTTTCATTGGCCGATCCCATGGCGAATTCGTCACAGTTGGTGCGCCCAATTAAAACAGCGTCTTCTGCCAGAAGACGTTCTACCGCTGTGGCAGAGAATTGGCTTTCAAAGCCTTCTAAAATCTTCGAGGCAGCGCTCACTTTGTGACCGCGGTAACAGATGTTGTCCTTCAGCGCGATGACCATACCGGCCAACTTTCCCGCAGTTCCTTGAGCGATCTTTTCGTCGACTTGCTGCGCTTTTTCACGCGCCTCGTCGGCCCATACTTCCAAGAAGATGTTTAGATCTTTGGTTTGCTCAATTTTGGACAAAAAAGTCTCAACCGCTTGTGCAGTGCTGCTCATAATCGAATGATTTCGGGCTTATTCCTTAGAATCTTCTGTGTTTTCGTCGTCTGCTACGCCGTCCTTGAATTCCTTCACGCCACGACCTAGTCCACGCATTAGCTCAGGGATCTTACGACCACCAAACAAAAGCAATACGACTACAAGAATCAAAATCATTTGGTTGGGACCCATGATCCCTAGAAATGCTGTGCTCATTTGCTTGAATTTTGAGCGACTAAAATACCGATTTTTTGCCGGATAACCCGCGGCTAATATTCGAGCAATTCTCTGAGCTTCGCAGCCACTTTTTCCGCATTCGGAAGCATGGCGTGTTCCAGGGTGCTGTTGAGTGGGATTGCAGGTACACCTTCACTGCCCAAGAGCATCACCGGTGCATCCAAACTTTCAAAACAATCCGACTGTACAGCACCTTGCAGGGCCCCTGCAAAAGAAGGGGTTGCGCTTTCCTCGGTGAGCACTAGAACGCGGCCGTGCTTGCGGCTTTGTGTCATGACTAGGTCTCGATCCCAAGGGGCCAAGGTTCTCAAATCAACAATACTGACTTTGCCGTTAAACTCTTCAGCAGCTTTCTGTGCCCAATACACGCCCATTCCGTAAGTAATAACAACGGCAGCTACACCATTATCCACCTTTTCCTGAGCGGCTTCAAGCGCCATTCGTCCCTTTCCGAACGGAATAACATAATCAGCACTGGGTTCAGGGGTTTTAGCACCCTCAGTGCCTGGAATTTTGCTCCAATACAGCCCTTTGTGTTCAAAGATGACTACAGGGTTTGGATCGTAATAGGCACTTTTCATGAGACCTTTTAAATCGGCCCCGGTAGAAGGGTAAGCGATCTTTATACCACGAATATTGGTCACCACACTTTCGATAGAAGAAGAGTGGAACGGTCCACCTGAGCCGTATGCGCCAATAGGCACGCGAATGACCGTGCTCGTTGGCCATTTTCCATTGCTGAGGTAATAGCTGCGGCTGACCTCAGTGAACAATTGGTTCATCCCAGGCCACAGGTAATCGGCAAACTGAACCTCTACAAACGGTTTTAGTCCGGCGGCTGCCATCCCCACGGTTGATCCTATGATAAAGGCCTCTTGAATAGGGGTATTGAAGACGCGCTCGTCGCCAAAAGTTTGGGCCAATGTGGCTGCCTCACGGAATACACCGCCTAATCTGCCGCCAACATCTTGGCCGTAGAGGAGGGCTTCTGGATGCTCAGCCATTAGCTCTTTAATGGCAAAGAGTGCCGCATCCACCATCACAGTAGGCTCTGCGTTTTTTGGTGCGCGTTCGCCTTTTTCCTCGGTGATTGGAGTAGGGGCAAACTGGTGGTTAAACAGATCCTCGGGTTGTGGGTCTGGCATGCTCAAGGCATCCTTGTATTGTGCTTCCACAAAGGCCTGTGCTTCCTTTTCCCATTGGTCCAATTCTTTTTCGCTAATGCCCGCTTCTATACATTCCTGACGAAGCACCGGATATGGATCGCGTGTTGCTGCTTCTTCAAGATCGTCTCTGTACCATTCCTTACGAACGCCGGAGGTGTGGTGATTAAGTAGCGGTACATCACAACGAACTAAGAATGGTCTGCGTTCAGTGCGCATGATTTCAATGACTTCTTCAAGCGCTTCATAGCACTCCTTGAAACTTGAACCGTTGAGGTCTCTTGTTTCTATGCCTGTAAATCCCTTGGCATATTCCACTGCATTGCTGTGGTGCACCTCTTCGCGGTTCGCGCTGATGTCCCAACCGTTGTCTTGAACAAACATGAGTAGCGGAAACTGCTTTAAGGCCGCCATATGGAGCGCTTCGGAAATCTCGCCCTCTGTCATCGCACTATCGCCAATGCTGCACACAGCAATTGCACCTTTTTTTTCTTCAGAAACCAGACCTTGATTTTCTCGGTATTGTATACCCATAGCAACGCCAGCAGTTGGAATGGCTTGCATTCCAGTTGCCGAGCTCTGGTGAGGGATTTTTGGCTTATCATTGTCCTTCAGCGAAGGGTGGCTGTAATAGGTACGACCTCCTGAAAAAGGGTCGTCAATTTTCGCCAGAAGCTGAAGCATTAAATCTTTTGGGGTCATCCCAATACCCAACAGAATACTATCGTCTCGGTAGTACGGCGCAACGTAGTCCTTTGGCTCTAGCTGCAGTGCCAAAGCCAACTGTGCAGCTTCGTGGCCGCGGCTGGTGGCGTGTACATATTTAGAGGTAGTGTCCTTTTCGCGCTCGTACAATTCAGCCATACTCTTGGCGGTGGCCATGAGCTTGTAGGCTTTGAACCATGGAATGGTCGGGCTTTTGGGCATTTCTGTGATGTATTTGGGTGCTCTAATTTACGGCCTTTCGCCCGAACTTAAAGACACTTGAAGTATTCAAAGGGCTCCAAGCAAGAATTGCAAGCATATTGGCTCTTACATGCGGTACTTCCATGTCTACTCAACATGCGCGTATCTCCGCTTTTACATTTGGGACAATTCACTTTTGGAGCCTCCGCAAACAGCACGCGTTTATCGGCACTTTCCTGAACAGGTGGTGCAATGCCATAGTCCTCCATTTTCTTGCGCCCTGCCTCAGAAATCCAATCTGTGGTCCATGAAGGTTGGAGCTGTTGTTCTACTACGAAGGGGAGCTGCATGACGTACATAGCCTCGCGAATATCCTGTTCCATCCGATCCATAGCTGGACATCCTACATAGGTGGGACTAATGATGATATTATAGATGAAACGCGTGTTCTCTTCCGGGGCATCTGGGTGAGCGCTTAGAAACGTTCCCATGGCATCTTTAAAACGTCCATCGTTCTCATCGAGGACATCAACGCTACGAAGGATACCCATGTCGTGCAAGCTCAATACGGGTATCTCAGGATCCTTGACCCTTCCAAGATGCTCGTATATTTCCTTGCTTCTGTTCATCTATCCAAATAATGCACGCATTACATCGTTTCCGTTGGCGAAAATGAGTAGTGCAAGTAGCAAGAAGAATCCAATCATCTGAGCTATCTCAAGTACCTTGATCGATGGCTTCTTGCCAGTAATCATTTCGATCACTGTAAAAACCACATGCCCGCCATCAAGTGCAGGTATTGGCAAGATGTTCAAGAATCCAAGCATGATGCTTAAAAAGGCAGTAAACTCCCAGAAGTGTCTCCAATCCCAGGCTTTTTCGTATTGCTGTAAAATGGTCAAGAAACCGCCCACTTCCTTATATGCTTCGGTTTTCGGGTTGAAGATGAGTTTAAATTGACGAATGTAACCGTCCAGTTTGGCAGCAACCTCGTCACCAGCACCGCTAAGGGCTGAAGCGAAACTGTACTTCTTATTCTTAATCTCGTAGTATTTGAATACCGCAGTGGTATTGTAGACGTCCAAACGACCCGATTCAGGCAGCGTAAATGTCAAAGTATCCGACTTCCCGTCGCGGAAGTATGCAAGATCTACTTCTTCCCCTGCGTAATCCGGTAAGAGAGATTTGTATTGGTCGAAAAACAACATCTCTTGGCCATTCAAGCCTACAATACTATCTCCCACTTGTAGTCCTATGGATTCGCCAAAACTATTTTCAGCAAAGGAACCCACGACATATGGCATTCTAGGTTTGATTAGTCCTGGAAACTTCTTCTCCTTAATCATTTCCTCGATGAACTCCACAGCGATTGGGATGCGAACCTCTCTACCGTCCCTGTCAACCACTAAATCTTCACCTTGGCTTAATAAGATTTCCAATGCAGTTTCACTGTAGCTTTCAGGAGTATAATCGCCAATTCTTAAAATCTTATCGCCGTTTTCTAGCCCCATTTCTAGACCTATTTCATTGGTCCAAATCCCATTGACCAGAGCGTCGTTTGGTAAATAATCCTTGCCATAACCCATTAAAAGGAATACATAGATGAAATACGCAGTCAGGAAGTTCATAAAAACTCCACCGGTCAATACAATGATGCGCTGCCAAGCAGGTTTAGCACGGAACTCCCATTCTTCAGGCTCTTCGCTGAGGTTTTCGGTGTCCATGCTTTCGTCTACCATGCCTTCAATCTTTACATAGCCCCCCAAAGGAATCCAGCCAATGCCCCATTCTGTCTCGCCAATCTGCTTTTTCAGCAGCGAGAATTTGTAATCGAAGAAGAGGTAGAATTTCGAGACTTTAACTCCAAAGTATTTGGCCGGTAAAAAGTGCCCGAATTCGTGGATAACGATAAGAAGAGAAAGTCCCAGTAGGAACTGTGCGATTTGGATCAGCATGCTGTAAAGCTCTTTATTGAAGCTGTAAAAGTAACGCCTCCCTGCTTAGAGTGTTTACCTCACTACAGTGTAAGACGCTAAAAAAGGTGTTAAAATTAGTTTTCAAGTACGCCAAGCTCTTTACCCACCTTGGTAAACGCAGCAATAGCGCGGTCCAAATGGGCTTTGTCGTGTCCGGCACTTAACTGTACACGGATGCGTGCTTGTTCTTTTGGAACCACAGGATAAAAGAATCCAATGACATAAATGCCGTGTTCGAGCAATCGATCTGCAAATTCTTGGCTTAGGGCAGCATCGTACAGCATAATAGGTACGATGGCGCTCTCCCCATCTTTGTAATCAAAACCTGCTGCTTTTACTCCTTCTTTGAAGTAGTTGATATTCCACTCAAGTTTATCACGGAGCTCTGTGCTTTCGCTCAAAAGGTTAAAGACCTCAATAGATGCACCTACGATTGTAGGGGCCAAAGAATTTGAGAATAAGTACGGTCTCGATTTTTGACGCAGCATCTCAATGATTTCTTTGCGGCCAGTGGTGAAGCCGCCCATCGCACCGCCTAAAGCCTTACCTAGGGTTCCAGTGATGATATCCACGCGACCCAAAACGTTTTTAAGCTCTACGGTTCCACGACCAGTTTTGCCTATGAATCCAGTGGCATGACATTCGTCCACCATTACCAAAGCACCATACTTATCGGCGAGGTCACAAATTTTGTCCAATTGTGCCACGTAGCCGTCCATCGAAAAGACACCGTCGGTGACGATGATTTTGAATCGGGCACCGTCAGCAGCTTGAAGTTGCTTTTCAAGATCCGCCATATCATTGTTGGCGTAGCGATAACGCGCTGCCTTACACAAGCGAACCCCGTCGATAATTGAGGCGTGGTTCAAGCTGTCCGAAATAATGGCATCCTCAGCAGTTAAGAGGGGCTCAAATACACCGCCGTTTGCATCAAAAGCAGCAGCATACAGAATAGTGTCCTCTGTGTGAAGGAATTCTGCAATCTTTGCTTCGAGCTCCTTATGGATGTCCTGAGTGCCACAAATAAAGCGCACTGAGCTCATTCCAAAACCGTGTGTGTCGAGCGTTTTGTGCGCGGCTTCAAGCACTCGTGGATGTGAACTAAGTCCAAGGTAATTATTGGCACAAAAGTTTAAGACCTCGGCTCCTTCAGTGGTTTTAATCACCGCATCCTGAGGGGTGGTAATGATGCGCTCTCTTTTGAACAGACCAGCTGTTTCTATATCGGCCAATTCTCTTTGCAAGTGGTCCTTTAATTCTCCGTACATAAGTAGGTTGTATTTGGGTATAGTTCTTTGCTTATTCCATGTAGGCTTGTTCTGCTGCCCAGTCAATGCTCTCTTTCAAGCAATCTAACGCACGGTCTGCACTACAAACATCTTGCTCTATATAATAGTGTTGCATACCGCTTAGTTCAGCATTGGCGAAAACACGTTCCCAATCAATTACTCCTTGACCTACTGGAACCTGAGTTAAAGTGTCTGCAGCGAAATCTTTTACGTGCCACAATGGGAACATACCAGGGTATTTCTCAAACCATTTAACAGGATCTTCTCCGGCAAAAGCCACCCAGTGAACGTCCATTTCGAACACCACACCTTCGTCCTTTAAATTCTCAATAAGATAGTCGTAAGGAACCGTCCCGTCTTCGAGTGGCTGGAATTCAAATTCATGATTATGCCAAGCAGCGATCATGCTGCGCTTTTGACAAGCTAAGCTTAGGGCTTTTAGATAATTGGCCAAATGCTCGTAACCTTCGGTGTTTCTCCATGCATCGCTCATCCAAGGAATAATGACCCATTTTTGACCCAAAGCTTCTGCGGCACTAATGATATCTGAGATGGTAGAAGTGTCTAACGGCCCCACTTCGTTCATAGCCAATTGCATTGGCATATAATGCCCACTAGGTGAGCTGAGTGAAGCACTGTCAATGGTCTTTTTAAATTGCTCTGGACTTTGTCCAAAGAAGGTGCCCTGCATGTAGCCAAAGGACTCTACTTGAACATAGCCCATTTCTTTGGTGGCATGTAAAGCAGCCTCTATGGCCGAATCATTTACCATGTCTTCGCGAATCGTGTAGAGTTGATACCCTTTCTTGTAGGTCTCCATGGTCTGTGCCGTTTCTTCTATAGTAGTGTCTGAAGTACTGTTATTACAGGCGATTAGGGTTGCGGCTCCCAACAAAGCGGCCGCGAAAGTGTTAGTTTTCATAATTAGGAGTTATTCAGGCCTTAAAATACCCGAAATGTTTCAAATTTGCTTCGATGAGAATTGACAAATTTCTTTGGTGTGTGCGATTGTTCAAAACCCGCAGTCTTTCAGGTGAGAATGTGCGTTCTGGGCGCGTTTTAATGGACCAAATACCGGTTAAACCCTCTCGAGAGATCAAGGTTGGCGATGAAATTACCATTAAACGTCACGGTTTTGATCAAGTTTTTGAGGTTTTGTCCATTCCCAAAAGTAGGGTTGGCGCGAAGTTCGTAGAAGACCTTGTCAAGGAAATTACCCCTCAGGATGAGCTAGATAAGCAAGAATTTCTGCGATTAGCTCGTAATGTAACCCGTAAAAAGGGTCTTGGAAGGCCCACGAAAAAAGAACGTCGCGATTTGGACGATTTCGCGCTCTGATTTGCTGATTTTGGACGCTGTCCGGCGCTCTGAAGCAGCTGTTTTATTGACTTGATAGTAAAAACGAACAATTCTGTCCGGTTTTTGTCCGGCGAGTACGGTTGTTTAGCTTGTTACTATTCAAGACTTTTGAGTGTACATCGAACACTTTATAAAAAACTATCGGTCGATTATGATTAACAACAAACACATTTTGTCTCTCGCAGCAGCTTTTGTTCTAGTGCTTACATCGTTCACGGTGAGTGCGCAATACAAAGGCGTGGTACTTGACGCTAAGGACAATTCCCCATTACCTGGTGCAGTAATCACCGCCGGGCAAAAATCTGCCATGACGGACATGGACGGACGCTGGTCTCTTGACGTAGCTCAAGGAACGAAAGCGACGGTTTCTTTCGTTGGTTATGTTAGTAAATCAACTGTGCTGGGAAGCACCAAAGAGCTAACAATAAAACTTTCCTATGACCAAGCCGGCTCAACTTTGGATGAGGTAGTTGTTGTTGGATATGGTGTGCAAAAGAAGTCAAACGTAACGGGTGCAATTTCAAGCGTTAAGGCTGAAGATCTCGAGGATTTACAATTACCCCGTTTGGAGACGGCTCTTCAAGGAAGAACATCAGGTGTTCAAGTATTGCAAAACTCTGGTCAGCCAGGTGCTGCCTCAGTGGTTAGGATTCGCGGTACATCATCTATTAATGGTTCTAATCCACTCTATGTAGTCGATGGAGTTATTATTGGTGGTGGAATTGACTTCTTAAATCCTAATGACATTGAAACGATCGAAGTTTTAAAGGATGCGGCTTCTGCAGCTATCTACGGTGCGCGCGGTGCGAATGGTGTAATCATCGTAACCACAAAGAACGGTGCCCGCGTGAAGGGTATGGAGGTAACTGTGAGTAGCTACACTGGTGTACAGAACTCTTGGAAACAACTTCCAGTATTAAATGCAAGGGAGTATGCTACACTTCAAAACGAAATGGCTGCTGCTTCAGGTCAAGCATTGCCTTATCCAGAAGCTTCTACTTTAGGAGAAGGAACAAATTGGCAGAGCCATGTTTTTAATCCAAATGCAATCATGCGTAGCACGGATTTCAGCATTGCTGGTGCTTCGGATAAAGGATCTTACTTCTCTTCTGTAAGCTTGTTCGACCAAGACGGTATTGTGGCCGCGGGTAAATCAAACTTTCAACGTTTGGCAGCTCGTTTGAATACGACTACAAACGTCAACGATAGATTCACGGTAGGATGGAATGTAGCATATACCCATAACGAAAGCCAGTCTGTTGCTGAGAACACAGAATTTGGATCACCCTTAGGACGTGCTTTGAATATTGACCCCCTCACACCACTGTATGAGACGGACCCTTCAAAGTTGTCTCAGGCGCCATACACATCTGGAGGTGTATTGAGAAGTAATCTCGTTCGTGATGAAAACGGTATCTACGGCATTTCAAGTCGTGTAACATCAGAGATTATCAATCCGGTTGCTGCATATCAAATCGCAAACAACTATGGTTGGTCAGACAAGATTGTAAATAACACATACGCTGAATATGAATTGGCTCCAGGACTTAAAGCTCGTACAAGCATGGGTATAGATCTCGCATTTTACGGTGGAAACGGATTTACGCCATCACACTATTTGAATGCGACTAACTTCCTAGACACAAACCTTGTTTATAGCAACTTCAATAGAGCAATGACTTGGATTTGGGACCAAACTATTACATATAATAAAGATTTTGGTGATCACCACTTTGATGGTCTAGTAGGACATAGTGCTCAGGAAGTTAATGGTCGTTACCTAGGCGGTAGCAAGCGAGATGTTCCTGTGAATACTTACGATGGTGCAACTATTGATTACGCGCGCAACGAGGTGAGTGAGCAAGTATATGGTGGCTATTGGGAGCGTTACGCGATTGAATCGTACTTCGCTCGTGCTAACTATGACTACAAAGGTAAATATGTTGCTACTGCAGTAATGAGGGCAGATGCTTCTTCAAACTTCGGTGCAAACTACCGTTGGGGTTACTTCCCATCGCTTTCTGCAGGTTGGAACATACACAAAGAAGATTTCTGGGTGTACGACAACGTAAATGAATTAAAGGTGAAGGCAGGTTACGGTTTGAACGGTAACGATGCTGCAGGTTCTCTGGAATATGCATCAACTATTGTAGGTGGTCGTTCTTATACGTTTGGTCGCAACGAAGTATTGGTAAACGGTACAGCTCCTGCTCAGGTAGCTAACCCAGATTTGAGATGGGAGTCTGTAAGTCAATTCAACGTAGGTATGGAGTTGCGTGCATTTGACTGGTTGACAGTTAATGCAGACTTCTATAACCGTGTTACCAACGATATGAAGACGCGTCCACCACTACCTGATTATATTGGTAATGATGCGCCAACAGCGAATATCGGTTCTATGTTGAACCGTGGTGTTGACCTTGAGTTCGGCTACGATCGTTCATTCAATAAAGACTTCCGTTTCTCAGCAAGCGCAAACGTGAGCTTCTTGAAGAACGAAGTTATTTTGTTGGGTAACGAGGCTGGTTTCTTGACTGGTCAGCGTTGGGGTCCTCAAGGTTTGGAAATTACTCGTATTACCGAAGGATTACCTATCGGTTACTTCTATGGGTACCAGACCGACGGTATTTTCCAGACTCAGGATGAGGTATTCGCTCACACTGGTGGTGAAAATGGCGATACGCTTCAGCCAGGTGCAGTTGCCGGTGACTTCCGTTTCGTAGATGTAAATGGTGACGGTGTTATTGATGCGAACGATAGAACGTTTATTGGCAATCCTACCCCGGATATGACAGCAGGTATTACTGTAGATATGCAATACAAAAACTGGGATCTGAACATCTTTGGTCAAGGTGTTTGGGGTAACCAGATTTACAATGCAACACGTCGTTATGATTTACCTACTGCAAACATGACAGGAGCTGCACTTGATCGTTGGACGGGTTCAGGTACATCAGAAGACTACCCGCGTTTAACTTTCCAAGATGATAACTTAAACTTTGCAAGGAGCTCTGACTTCTATGTCGAGGATGGCAGCTTCTTCAGAATTAAGAATCTACAGATTGGATATAATGTAACTGGTGCAATGGCTGAAAAGATGATGCTTCGTAAGATGCGTATCTACTATGCCGGGACGAACCTGTTGACATTCACCAAGTATTCAGGTTTCGATCCTGAAATTGGTGCAGGCTTTGGTGTGGATCGTGGTATCTACCCACAAGCCCGCGTACATAGTATTGGGATTAACGTCACTTTCAAATAATCGGGAAAGATGAAAAATAGTATCAAATTAATAATGAAGCCTTTCCTTGCCTTAGCTGTAGTAGCTATGGCAGCAGTAGGCTGTTCAAAGGACTTTCTTAATACTACCCCAGTTGGTAGAGATTTAGAGGTAAACTATTATCAGACAGAAGAGCAAGCATTCGAAGCTCTCGTCAGTGTTTATGATGTTCTTCAGTGGAACGATCAGTACGGTTTTAGCATGTACCGTTTCTTGATGACTGTTGCTTCTGACGACACTTATGCGGGTGGATCTGATGCTTCGGATCAGCCTTCATGGGTGGCCACTAACAACTTTAGTTGGACTCCAAACCTTGGTCCACAAGCAGGTTTTTGGAGAAAGAATTATAAGGGCATCTACCGTGCTAACCTTTATTTGGAAAAAATAGATGCGATCGATGATGCTTCAGAAGCATTCAAAACTCGCACAAAAGCAGAGGTTCGTTTCCTTAGAGCAAAATTCTACTTTGATTTAGTGCGCAGTTTCGGTAACATTCCTCTGATTACAAATACCTTGGATCCGTCTGAGTACTACACTATTACTCAAGACGAGCCTTCAGTAATCTATACGTTCATTGAGAATGAATTGGAATTGGCTATCGCTGACCTTCCAGTTTCTGTTCCTTCTGTAGAGATCGGACGTGCTACCAAGGGCGCTGCGCAAGCATTATTGGCTCGTGTATTCTTGTTTATGGACGACGACACTAAGATGGTTGATGTAGCTACACTTTGTCAAGAAGTGATCAACTCTGGCGAGTACAGCCTTGATCCAGATTACGGTAACATCTTCACCAAAGCCGGTGAATGGGGTCCTGAAAGTGTATTTGAGATCACACACTCGGAAAATTCAACAAGTGATTGGGGTCGTTTTGGTTCGGGACACAGCGAAGGAAATGTTGGGGTTCAATTCTGTGGAATGCGCGATTACAATGGTCCAGATTACAGCCCAGGTTGGGGATTCTGTCCGATTACAGAGGACCTTGAAGAATTTATGGAAAACGATCCTCGTTACCAGCATACAATTATCGATGCGGATAATTTAGCAGGTGCTGAATACACTCCAGGGTATCAGAACACGGGCTTTTTCATGAAGAAATATGCTCCTCTAGCGGGCAACTTTCCGCCGGATGGCGAGCCAGCGTTGAACTGGGGAAATAACATTCGCGAGATCCGCTACGCAGACGTATTATTGATGGCTGCAGAAGGTCTTGTTAGAAGCGGTGGTTCTGAAGGAACTGCCCGTTCTTACCTCAACCAAGTAAGATCGCGTGTAAGCCTTCCTGGTCTTGGCCTATCAGGAACTGCACTTTTGGAGGCAATTTATGACGAGCGCAGAATGGAGTTTGCCACAGAGGGACATCGTTACTTTGATCTTATCAGAACAGGAAAGGCTGCATCTGTGTTGGATGGATGGACTGAAGACAACAGATACTTACCGATTCCGCAAAATGAAATTGACGCTTCTAATGGAGCACTAACTCAAAATCCAGGATACTAATGCAAGCATTAAAGTTATTTGCAGTACTAGCCTCTGCATTTGCAATTGCTAGCTGTGAGCCCACAGTACCGGGCAAGACAGAATTAGGTCCGCTTCCAACAGCGGATTACACGATGACTTACATCGATTCAAACAATATTCGTTTGGAAAGCCAAAGCTCTGGTGAGCCATTCATGTTCCAATGGAACGTTGAGGGTGTAGGAACCTTTAGCGGTGAAGTTGCTGAAGTATTTATTCCGAAAATGGGTTTATATAATATTGAGCACAACGTTTTTAATCAAGGGGGCCATGCTACGGCTACAGGTCAAGTTGAAATCTACAAGGATGCAGACTTTATTTGTGCTGGTTCTGCAGAGTACTTGACAGATTGTACTTCGCGTACTTGGAAGTTAGCCCCACAGGCAGGTGCTTTATGGGTAGGTCCACCCGACGGTTCTTCAACTTGGTGGGCTATAGGTGCCACAGCAGCAACGGATCGCCCTTGCGCTTGGAACGATGAATGGACGTTTAATTCAGACGGTGAAATGATCTATGATTCCAAAGGAGATATCTGGGCGGAGACCTATATGGGCGTTGCAGCTGACGGTTGTCAGCCGGAATCTGTATTGACCGGTGATAAGGCACCATGGGGTTCAGGAACTCATGGATTTGAAATTCTTCCAGGAGCTGGTCCAAATGGTGAAGACCAATTAAGAGTAGTTGGCCTTGGTGCTTTTATAGGTTTACCTAAAGCAGCAAATACAGGTGAGGTAAGCTCGCCAGTATCGTCTGTGACGTACACCATATTGAGCGCAGATGATGACGGTACAACAAGAACTATGGAAATTGAAGCGAACTGTACTTCTTTATTGTGGCGTTTCACACTTTATTCAGAATAAGATTCGTGAAAGGAGCAATTAATTTTTTGACCGTAATTCTAGCAATCGCTCTAGCGAGTTGCGAAACTGCCCCTACGCCTATTTTGTCAGCGGGGGATATGGTAGTTGAGGAAGGTACGGCGAACAATACTGTTTCTTTCCAAGTTAGCTTGAATGATCCCGCTCCTAAAGAGGTAACCTTTGATTACTCGACCGTAGAGTTAACTGCGCTTGAAAACGAAGATTTTATCCCTACTTCGGGTACAGCAACTATCCCAAAAGGCGAGAGCACGACTAAGATTGACATTACCCTAGTTGGTGATGAAGAGAATGAAGGCGATGAGAACTTTTGGATATCGTATTCAAATGGAACCAACGTAAATATCCCTGAACCTTTCAACACCATTATCATTGAAAATGACGATTTCAACTATAATCCGTCAGATTCAGGCTATTCTACACCTAATTCGTACCCAGGGTTCAATCTAGTTTGGTCGGATGAATTTAGTGGCACTGCCCTAAATACAGATGATTGGAATTATGAAACTGGAGCTTCAGGTTGGGGTAATGAAGAAAGCCAATTCTACCGTTCAGGAAATAATAATACAAAGGTGGAAAATGGCTATCTAGTTATAACCGCGAAAGAAGAGAGTTTTGGTGGTGCTCCCTTTACTTCATCTCGATTGACTACCCAAGGCAATCAAAGTTTTAAGTACGGCCGTATAGATATTCGCGCCCGTCTTCCTTATGGTCAAGGCCTTTGGCCAGCCCTTTGGATGTTGGGTGATAACTTCAGTTCGGCAGGTTGGCCAACTTGCGGCGAACTCGACATCATGGAGTTAATAGGAGGCGATGGGGTTAATGACAGAACCGTTCACGGGACAGCACATTGGGCCGGTAATGGTGGTGCACAAGCAAGTCACACTGCTTCCAGAAGTCTTGCCGATGGGAAATTTGCAGATCAGTTCCACGTATTCTCAATTATCTGGGATCAAAATTCGATCAAATGGTACATTGATGATATCCAGTACCATAGCCTAAACATCGGTTCTTTGAATGCGTTTCATCAGCCATTCTTCTTTATTTTCAACATCGCTGTGGAAGGTGATTGGCCGGGCCCAATAGGCCCAAATACCCAATTTCCACAATTCATGGTGGTGGATTACGTAAGAGTTTTTCAATCCTAATTACTAACCATAAATAAATGCTTAACATGAAAAAAATCTACGCTTTATTGTTGTTGTGCTTGCCAATGCTTGGCTTCGCACAAAAGGATGTTACGTTTATCGTTGATATGCGTGACTATTCGGGATCGTACACTACTGTTCACCTTAATGGTGATTTCAACAGCTGGTGTGGATCTTGTAACCCAATGTCTGATCCAGAAGGAGATTCAATCTGGACAGTAACTCTTCCTTTGACTGCTGACTCTATCGAGTACAAGTTTACTCTTGACGGTTGGACAGGACAGGAAAACTTGACTTCAGGTACTGCGTGTACCAAAACTACTGGTATCTACACAAACCGTTTCGCGGCTTTCACTGGCGATACAATTCTTCCTGGTGTTGCATGGGAATCATGTGCTGCAAAAGCTGGCCAAGTATACATGACGTTCCAAGTGAACATGGAATACACGGCTGTTGATTCAACTGGTGTATGGTTAGCTGGTGGTACTGGTTTCGCTACTCCAGGTGTAAACGAAATGTACCCAATCGGTGATTCCGTATACTCTAAGACGCTACCTGCAGATACAGGTTTCTACAGTATGTTTACTTTCTTGAGTGCGAACGACCCATCTTGGGGCGCAAAAGAAAACATTGTAGGTAAGCCTTGTGCTGCTGGAACGTATAGCGATCGTGATATGGTTGGATATAGCGCAACAAGCGGTTTAATGGGAGACTTCCACTACCGTACTTGTTTCGGCGAATGTACTACTGACGGTACTTGTCCAGTACCTGCAACTCCAGTAAATGTAACGTTCCAATCTGATCGTAATGCTATCCTAGGTACGTTTACAACTGCATACATTTCAGGTACAATGAACGGGTGGTCTGGTGATGCAGATATGATGTCTGACGATGATGGTGACGGTGTTTACACTGCTACTTTGGCTTTGCTACCGGGTTCTTACGAATTTAAGTTTACAGCCGATAGCTGGGCAATTCAAGAGAACTTTGATCCTGCAACAGCGGATTCGGTTTGTACGCTAACTACTGGTATCTACACCAACCGTTTGATTACTGTAGGTGCTGCTGATACCACACTTCCTGTTCAATGTTGGGAAGAGTGTGGTCCATGTGCAAGCATCGGTATCGAAGAGGAAGCTGCTTCTTTCGTTGTTAAGCCAAATCCTGCTTCTGATGTATTGTTCATCGAGAACACTACAGGAACCACTTCTAATGTAGCGGTATACAGCATCACTGGTGCTCGTGTAATGGAAGCTACTTTCGAAACTGAGGCTCGTCTTGATGTTGCTTCTCTGCCACGCGGTATGTACATCGTGCGTGTACAAAATGGCGCGACTGAGAAAGTTGTACGTGTAGCCTTGAAATAATATTCACTTACCTTTTGGTTAGTAAGTAAGTGTAGGGGGACCCGTTTCGGGTCCCCCTTTTATTTGGTACCTTGCGCGAATGCGAAGGCTGATCATTTTATTCCTTTTTGTCCTGTCCTTGTCCGGCTTTAGTCAGGAGGCACGTTTGATTGATGCTAATCAAGGACTGAATAACCCTACTGTATATGATGTAGTCCAAGACCCGTGGGGGTTTGCTTGGATAGGAACTCGGGACGGACTCTACAGGTACAACGAGGGAAGAGTAATGAATGTTTCCTTTCTAGATTCAACCCAAGAAAGGCGATCTAACAATGTTCAAAGTTTACTGGTCACAAGTGACTCTTTGTTATACATAGGTCTCCAACTAGGAGGTCTGGTAACCATGGATCTTAGTGCCTTAAGTATTCGTCCGGATAAGTCTACTCCCCAGCTTCCTGTAGATTATTCTATTATTTCATTATATGAAACATCCGACGGTACAATTTGGGCGGGAACAAGTGGCAATGGTACTTATTATTTGGAAAAAGGCGCTGACCGTTGGCAACAGCTAATTGCAAAGATTCATGGTCCTGATATAGCTTTTTGTTTTGATTTTGCCGAACAAGGCGATACTCTTTGGCTGGCGACTTCAGGGGCGAAAATTCTATATTTACTTCAATCCAGCAAGACCATTCTTTCTGCTCTAGTTAATAGCGATGTAGGTTCCTTTAGAAAATCGGTAGATGTGGAAGGTAGATCTGTGGCCTTTGGTGTGGAAGATCAAGGTCTTTTTAGACTGAATACAATTAGTGGAGTTTTTGAACTTGATCGATCCTTTTTAGGCATTGGACCGCGAGACGTTCTTATTGACGGCGACGAATTATGGGTAAGCACAGATGGTGAAGGATTGTACAAATTCAAAGAGGGAGGATACCAGCATTATTCAAAATACCAGCCTCAGTCGGGCTTCGCTTCTGATCAATTCTATGGCATTTATGAGATTTCTGATCAATTGTGGATAGGAACTTTCAATTCGGGAATAACAGTTCTTCCTCGGGTGCAGCGTATTGTTAGTATTCTACCGAAACATAAAGATTTCACCTATACAGGCTTACAAAGTTCTATTAGCCTTTTGGATGAAGGCGGATTATGGGTGGGATATGATGGCGATGGCCTAGCGAAATACACTACAAACGGCGAAAAGTTACAAGTCGAGAGAATCTTGCCTAATGATTTCCCACGAGTGGTAACAAGTCTAGCGTCCTATAAGGACGAATTATGGGTAGGAAGCTTGTCTGAGGGACTTTTTATTTTAGATGAAGACGGTGGATTAAAAAGGCGGTTTCTAGCATCTTCTGGGATTTCTTTTGGCCTATCTAACAGTAATATTTGGTCAATGAAACAAACCTGGGGCGACAGCCTTTGGATAGGAACACTTTCAGGACTGCAATTTTGGACAGGTACGGAGTTCATTTCCCCATTTACGGAGCCCTGGCGAGTCGGACGTAATATCATGGATTTAGAATATACCGGAAAGGAACTTTGGGTTGGATCGGAATTTATGGGCTTACATGCCATTGATAGAAATGGCGGGATATTCACCGTCGATCTAAGCAATAGCGTTCTGGATCTAGCTTCTTTTGGAGAAGAATTACTCATAGGAACAGAAGGTTCAGGAATATTATCCTTTCGTGAGGGAATTTTAGACACTGTCCTAGAGAGTTCTGATTACATCAATTGTTATGCAATAGCGGCGGGCGAGCATTTCGTATACGCTACCACATCCTTAGGTTTAGGTAGGATTCGCAGGAATGAAAATTCTTGGAATTTTGAATTGATTCGAGAGATAGATGAATTGCAAATTGGTCTACCAAACAGGAAGGCTTTGGTGCTGCGTGGTGATCAGCTGTATGTAGGTGGAACCAAAGGTGTAGCGGTGGTTAATGTCAACGAAATTAGCAGCTCTGAAATTCCAAGTATAATTCTTACCGAAGTTCATGCAGATAATGAGCAGCAATCCTTTCAACTCTTAAAAAACTCTTCGGATAATAAAAGTCAAATTAGATTTATAGCAGGAACAAAGTCGCTTCGTTTCAACTTCGAATTGATGTCTGTTTCTTTTCAAAAAGGGGTTGCTTTCAGTTATCGATTGAATACTAAGGACGACCGTTGGATAAACCTTCCAACTGGATCCAGATTAGTCGATTTGTCTGAATTAGGTCCTGGTAAATACACCATGGAAATCAAAGCCTCAAAATCTGGAGCGGACCCGAAAACACTTTCCTTCAACTTTGTTATAGACGCCTATTTCTGGCAGGAGCCATGGTTTAAACTCTTTTTATTTTTCGCAATATCATCACTGATAGGAACTGCAGTATTCTTTTATCAGGACAGAAAATATCGAGGCACTAGGCTGAAATTGGTCGAAACTGAACGAGAGCTACTAAAAGCGAAGGCTGCGGAGTTAATGATTAAGACAGAGAAGCAAAAGACTGAATTGAGCTTTCAATTGCTTAAAACCTCAAGTCGCTTAGAGCTACTCCAATCTTTCAAAGAACGCCTCATTAAAGAGAGTGAAAAGAAGGGAAGATCCGAAGATGTGCTAAAGTTCCTCAAGGGTATGACCAGAGAATTGAATCGTGAACTGCAAAGTGAAAATTACTGGGACCACTTTGAGCGAAATTACCGAGAGCTCCATGAGGAGTTTTCTGCAAAGCTTAAAGAGAGCTATCCTACTTTGACCAAAGGCGAGATTAGATTGAGTTATTTATTACGTCAACAAATGAGCAATAAGGAAGTTGCCAATGTTTTGAACGTAAGTCCAGCCGCTATAGAGAAGGCTAAATACCGATTGAAAAAGAAACTTTTATTGGAGAAAGGTGACTCTTTGGACGCATTCATTCAAAAAATATAATTGTCCAGCAACTGTCTTGCTTTAGAAAACGAAGGTCTGGGCAATTATCGCATCTTTGATGAAGTGTTACCGATTGCCAAAACTGCGCATCGTTAAAGCGAGGTTAGCTTCTGTTTAAGAAGCGCCTCGCTTTTTTATTTTTACAAGTGTAAAATTCATTCCCTCGTGAACAGGTTTAGTGTTCTTATAATTTCTCTGTGTTTTGCTTGTTCGACCCAATCAGATTGTGAAGAAGATTCTATCCTATTGGATGCGGGACTAGTAGGTCACTGGGAGATTTATCAGAGAACAGATACAGTCACGATGTTACCTGCCTTCTTACGAGGCGAAGATTTAAT
>Ga0255756_1000272_pt1 | contig 62430 bp, 58 predicted proteins | sample 011ome_20_FD_179956 | JGI IMG/M metagenome (GOLD analysis project Ga0255756, IMG submission 179956) | Coastal salt marsh microbial communities from the Groves Creek Marsh, Skidaway Island, Georgia - 011509CT metaG (version 2) | ecosystem: Environmental > Aquatic > Marine > Intertidal zone > Salt... | reverse complement strand
TGCAATGGATGGCTTGCCGCAGTTGCGTGGACTGGCGATGAGTGCGTCGAGTGGCTTTGTCGAGCAGGCGCAGGAGAATTTGCGTTACCGAATCGATGCCTTGGAGTCGGCTTCGTTGGTCACGGGCTTAATTTTGTTCCAAGTGATCCTGCTGACCTTAATGGGCAGTAATAATGGTGCGCGCGAGATCGCAGGTGAACGTAATCTCTACGAGAAAGAGCGTTTCGCTGGCTTGAGACCGCGGTCGTATGCGACCAGTAAGTTGCTGTTTACTTCGGCGGTGGCGATCGGGCAGGGGCTGTGGATGACGCTGTTTGTCAAATACGTCTGTGACTTCCCTGGGCCGTTGTTGCCACAAGCGCTGGTGCTAATATTGAGTTGCGTGTCAATGACTGCGATCTGCTTGGCATTTTCGGCGATTTTTAGTTCGGCAGACAAGGCGTCGCTGTTGTCGGTGTATTTAGTCGGCTTTCAGTTGCCGCTCTCTGGTGTGGTGTTGGCGCTGCCAGAGGTGCTGGTGTGGGTCTGCCGGCCGTTTATCAATGCGTATTGGGGCTGGGCCGGGTATTTCGGCTCGATGATTGATTCGCGCTTTTACGATGCCTATCGGCTGGAATCTTCAGAGATGATTCCTAGTCCGATGCTGGCTTGCGGGGTGCTTGGCGTGCATTTCTGTGTCGGCGCGGCGTTAGTTTTTTGGGGTTGCCACCAAAGGAAGCTGACTTAACCCTCAGAGGAACAAATTTAACCAAATGCCGCTATACGGTCTTATGTCCCTTTTACCTGCAAAACCCCGAAAGTCCGCGTCGATCTGGAGCGCGGCGTCTCTGATGGTCTCTCTGCTCGCTGTCGCCCTGACTAGTGGTTGCGGTGACAACTTTTCTGATCTCGAAGTACTGCCGACCGAGAGCTACATGAAGAAGCCAGGCGATTTCTTGGGGAATACGTATACGATCCGCGCGCAGATTGACTCGCAGGTGAAGTGGGAAAAAGGTGTCGGGCGTATTTTGGCGGTGCTACCTGAGAGTGGCGGCGCACGTCTGCCGGTATTCGTGCCGGATGCAGTGGGTGGTAATTTACATATAGGGCAGCGTTATGAAATGCGTGCCAGAATCGAAGCAGGAGGGCTGATCTATGTTGAAAGTTTGCGCAAGTATTAGTCTTGGTCTGGTGCTCGGCCAGATCACCTCACATGCTCAGGGCTACGCGCCTGCGGCGGCTGGATCCGCGCCCGCATCGGCGGGAATGTCCGCGCCAGTGGGAGGGATGTTTGAGAGTAACACCTTTCTCGAAATGGCGAGTCGGGCATTTGATCCATCCAGTGATTCGATGGATTTTGAGAATGGCAGTTTTGCTTGGAAGGGACGCACTTTTAATTTAACCAGTCAGCGGGCATTTCGTGCCCGCTTTGAGCGCTTCCTGTTGGCTTCGCCGACCGAGGAAGAAGAGAGCTATGCGCTGTTGATGAATGACGTGCTGCAGCGTTTGTCGGTGGCGAATGATCGCAGCGACGACGCCATCCTAGAAACTTGGGAGATGTTGTTTCGAGCCGCACGATTTGATACCGATGGTGGCAATAGCACCATCGTGGCGAATCAGGTGTTTAATGCCTGGCGTATTCGCAAGGAGATGCGTGGCACGGCGCTGACTCAGCGTGAGTTGGCAGACATGCGGCGCCATCAGCAAACCGTAGTGGCGAATCGCGCCTTGATGCTTGAAAAATTAAAGGAGCAAAAGCAGCGCGAGTCGGTGCGCCAGACCTCGGAGAAGGAAGGAAACTCGGAGCATACGACGTTTCCGACAGAGGGCGCGTTTCGCGCGCTAGAACTGGCCGAGACCGAAGCCAAGCTAATCGCGATGGAAGGGCAAGCGGCGTTGACTGGCATCCAAGCGAAGTTGCAGATGCAGAGCCAAATCGTGGCATTTCTGGTGCAGCGTCGCTATCAGCATGCCTTGCTACTTTCGGGCTTTTACCAATTATTGTTTAAAGGATCACAGCAACAGCTGGAAGTGGGCAAGGGCGAGTTGAAGTCGTTTTTCCCCAATACAGACATGGTGTTTACGGTCGATATGATGGCCTTCGTCGCTAACGAAGCGATCACTGACGTGAATAAGGGAGTGGACGCGGTGAACACGGCGTATGCCGAAGATCGTGCGATCATCGCATTGGAGCGGCTGCAAGAGACCTTTTTTCTCGGCGAATATATGCCTGAGCTCAATGCGATCCCTGTCGAGCAGCGTCGTATGTTGCTGGATTTATATCGCGATATGATGGAAGCCGTCGAGCTGGCGGAGGCGAAGGACTATAACGGCGTGGCTCAGTATGCGGAGCGTATTGCGTTGATCGCAAAAGACTTTCCGCTGATGCGTGTCCTCTCCAGTGTCGAGACTGCCAAGAGCATGAGCGACATGGCGGTATTTGCCGCGTCGCAGTATCGTAATCTTGGCGACATCGATAAAGCGCGTGCGGAGCTGCAGCAGGCGATTGATATTTGGCCGTCGAATCCGTCGATTCGCGAGTTTCAGCAAGAAACCACCAAGCTGGCGACTGCCGGCTCGCAAGGCGTGCAGATTTTCGACGACCTCTATAAACGCGGCGACCATCGCGGTATTTATGACCGGCGCATGGACTTGGGCTTTGCCTTGGCAGAGGATACTGCGCGGCAACCTTTGTTGATGGAGGTGATCGAGCAGGTCTCGACCATTGATTTATTGGTGACGCAAAGCGCGGAGGCCTTAAAGCAAGGCGATCCATATGTCGCCTGGGAGCTACTGGCTGAGGCAGCGAAATTTGATCCAGATGACGCGCCGATGAATCGAGCGCGTGCAGAGCTGGCGCCACGAGTCGCGGATTTTGTGGTCTATTTAGACCGTGCGCAGCGTCAGGCGGCGGAGGCGCAGCACGCGGGTTCATTAGCAGCATTTTTGGCTGCGCAAGATATTTATCCTGCCAGTCGGATGTGCCGCGAGGGGATCGAGCGCCAATCGTCAGCCTTGATGGCGCATTTGAGCGAGCAAGCAGAAGCGGTCGAGGAGTAGCGGGGAGCTCCTGTAGAGTCTTATTTTTTGCCAAGGCTCGCCGCTAGGATTGCAATTTAACAAAATCACGCTGAGTTTGAGGCGTAACGACTCAATTTACTTGAGCCGCGCGTGAGTTCTTCCAAATTGCTCACTGTGATCGGACTCGATGTAGATATCTTTTTTCTCCTGTATCTGGGGAGTGGCTTTGCGCTGCTCTTCGGTTTGTGGTTTTACTACGATTGGAAGGATAAGCATCTCTTTGAGGCTCAGCGCTCGAAGGTCATTTATCACTGTATCAAATGTAGTCAGATTTACACTGGTGCACACGGCAGTGAAGAATGCGATTGCCCTCAGTGTGGGTTTACCAATGGTCGCCTACGCTTCTAATTAAGCGGTTTTTTTAGTTCACTCGTTTTCATTTCCCAGTTTTCGCAATCTAAGTTTTTCAATATCATGCCAGATCATATCGCAGTCCTCGATTTCGGCTCTCAATACACGCAGGTCATTGCCCGTCGTATTCGTGAGGCCAATGTCCTTTCCCGTATTTATCCGTATAATACGCAAGCTAGCGTGCTTAAAGAAGCCGGCGTCAAAGGTGTCATCCTGTCTGGTGGGCCCTCTTCGGTATTGATCGAAGACTCGCCGCGTCCAGATGCGAAGGTTTTTGAAATGGGCCTCCCGGTGTTGGGTATTTGCTATGGTGAGCAGTTGATGGCACACATGCTCGGTGGCCGCGTGGGTAAGAGTGATGAGCGCGAGTTTGGTCACGGCACGCTCAACATTACAATCAAAGGCAAGCTGTTCGAGGGCCTGCCAGACACACTGCGCGTCTGGAATTCACATGGTGATCGGCTAGAGCAGCTTCCTGAAGGGTTCGAAGCGGTTGCTTCGACTGAGAATTCGCCTTACGCGACGATTCAAGATGCGAAGCGTGATTTCTATGGCATGCAGTTCCACCCAGAGGTGGCGCACTCCGAGATGGGCACTGAAGTGATTGCGAATTTCCTCTTCAAGATTTGCGGCTGCGAATCGGATTGGTCGATGGCCAACTACATCGAAGAAAGCGTGCAGAAGATCAAAAATACTGTCGGCGAGGAGCGCGTGATCCTAGGGCTGTCCGGCGGAGTCGATTCTTCGGTCGCAGCTGCGTTGATTCATAAAGCAATTGGCAAGCAGCTGACATGCGTATTTGTGGATAATGGTTTGCTGCGCTTACATGAGCGTGAGCAGGTTGAAAAACTTTACGGCGATCACTTCAATCTCGATGTGCGCGTGGCCGATAAGGGGAAATTCTTTTTGGATCGTCTGGCAGGTGTGTCGGATCCAGAAGCGAAGCGTAAGATCATCGGGAATGCGTTCGTCGAGGTGTTTGACGAGTCGGTCACCGAGCTCAAGGAGCACGGCAACTATACCTTCCTCGCTCAGGGCACGCTCTACCCGGATGTGATCGAGTCGATTGCGATCGATGGCAATCCTGCCGCGCTGATTAAAAGCCACCACAATGTCGGTGGGCTTCCAGAGAAGATGAATCTCAAGCTACTGGAGCCGCTGCGCGAACTGTTTAAAGATGAAGTGCGCGAACTCGGCTCGCAACTCGGCTTGCCGAAGGAAGTCGTTTGGCGTCAACCATTCCCTGGGCCAGGTCTTGGTGTGCGCGTCATGGGGCCGATCAAGGAAGAGGATCTGGTCGTGCTGCGCAAAGCGGATGCGATTCTTCAAGAAGAGATGATGGCTGCGGATCTTTATTATAAGGTGTGGCAGTCGTTCTGCGTCTTTCTGCCGGTTAAAACAGTCGGGGTGATGGGCGATGAACGCACCTACGAAAACGTGGTCGCGCTACGTATTGTCGAGAGTCTCGATGCGATGACAGCTGACTGGGCGCGTGTCCCGTACGAAGTGCTGCGTAAGATTTCGAGCCGTATCATCAATGAGGTGTCTGGATGCAATCGTGTGGTCCTCGACATCAGCTCGAAACCACCGAGCACGATCGAGTGGGAGTAGCCGCACGGGTTTGCAGATCGTCGGAGTTTCGAACAAATTCTGTTTAGCTCGGTCTGAAGCATATAAGTATGAAGTTATTATCCTCAATTTGTTTAATCGCTCTCGCCGCTCCGCTGTTTGCTGGGCAGGCGAAGGTGAGTGCCATTATTGAACGCGGCCGTGCCACCGCCGGCACTGAGGCGGCGTTGAATGATTTGGTCACTTTGCAGATAAGTGGCTGGATCGAGCCGGCGGAGTCTAAAATGCCGAGTGCCACTATTTTGATTATTTCGCGCAAGCCCTGTTCCCAGCGCTTGGTTGTGACGGTGGATGATTTGGTCGAAACGACGATTCTGCAAGGCGACTCGGGTTGCATTATTCGCTCAAATTTAAGTGATGAGGAAAAGCGCTCTCAAATCCGCACGATGACGGATGAGGAACTTAAACGTGTCGCATTCAGTACCCGTCAGCTCTTTAGTTTCTATGGTGCCGATTTTAAGCGTGGTGAGCGCATCGAATATGAGGGGATTGAGCAACGGCGTGGCGTGCGTTGCCATAAATTGTTGTACTCCTACCCAGACGGTATTTCCACCACACGCTATTTTGCCATCAATAACGACATGCTCGTCTCAACGATTACGGATAAAGGTGTGGAGAGTGTCGAAGTCGGCGAACAGATTGTTGCGGGCATTAAATTCCCAAAACGTGTGGAGTATTATCAGGGCCAGAAAATGCTGCACACGATGGTGGTTCGTGATATTAAAGTGAACAAGCCATTGAAGCGCGGAATCTTCACTATCCCGACCGGTCAAAAGACTAAATAAGTACGGCTCTTCTAATTTATTATGCAAACACTCGAATTTTCAGATTCACCCAATTTTTTTAATGCTCTGCGCAAGTTTTGCACCAATGCCACTGTGTCGGGAGATGTCTCTGAGGTGGTTACTGCCGTGTTGGCCGAAGTGAAAGCGCGCGGCGACAAAGCGGTACTCGACTACACGCAGAAGTTTGACGGCGCGCATTTGAGCGGCCAAGCAATGCGCGTTGATCCCGCCGAGATGAAAGCGGCATTGAAGAGCTTGTCAGCTGGCGACCGCAAAGCGATTCGCGAGTCTATCGCGCTGGTTAAGGCGTTCCATAAAAAGACCCTACCCAAAAATTGGAGGGCGAAGAACGCGCAAGGTGGCATCGTCGGCGAACGCTTCTATCCGATCCAACGTGTCGGGCTGTATGTGCCTGGTGGCAATGTGCCGCTGGTTTCGACTGTCGTAATGACGGCGGTACTCGCGAAGCTGGTAAAGAATCCCGAGATTTGCGTCTGCACACCACCGGCTGCAGATGGTTCGATTGCACCAGGGATGCTGGCCGCGCTTTCGATGGTCGGTATTGACGAAGTGTATAAAGTTGGCGGCGTGCAAGCCGTTGGTGCCATGGCCTATGGTACCGCAACGATTCCAGCGGTGGACAAGATCTTTGGCCCAGGTAATGCCTTTGTGATGGAAGCGAAGCGTCAAGTGCTGGGTACTGTCGGAATCGATCTGCTGCCGGGGCCGAGCGAAGTGATGATCATCGCTGATGGCGGAGCGAACCCACAGCATGTTGCGGCGGACTTAATCGCACAGGCCGAACACGGTAGCGGTAAAGAAATTATTTACCTGGCAACTACCAGCAAGGCGCTATTACGCAAAATCGATAAATCCCTCGCCAAACAATTGCCCGAGCGCTGCCACGCGGCAAAATGTGAGAAGGTCTTAAAGAGCCGCTTCCTTGCGGTGACTTGTAAGAATCTCGATCAAACCGCACAGGTCTCGAATTATATCGCACCAGAGCACTTGGAGCTACAGGTCGCCGACAAGTCGATCGATGCGCTGACGAACAAGATTACCACCGCGGGCGCGATCCTGCAGGGCTATATGACGCCGACTGTGTTAGGCGATTTTACCGCTGGGCCGAGTCACACATTGCCAACTGGCCGCGCGGGGCGTTTCTTCAGTGGTTTGCAAGCGACCGACTTCATTCGGCGCTCTAGTGTCCTTCGCTACGACGCCAAGAGCCTGGCGAATGCGGCTCCAGTGGTGGAAACCTTTGCGCGTTTGGAAAAGCTCGACGGGCACGGGCGCTCGCTAACGATTCGTTTATAAGCGCGCACTGAAATCTTTCCATTGGTAAGAAAAACGCTGTGACTGCTAGATTGTTATCTCGAGTTGGTGCAGCCTGAGCAGAAAATGGCGAGCACTAGACTGAGGAGCAGTGATCTGTATGTTTGCGATGTTCGCAGAGATTGATTCCGGTAGTGTAGTTGCTTACCACGAATAGCCGAGTCTCAGATTGTAAGTGGTGTCGAGCTTGTCGATGCCCTCAATGGCGCCGCCGTCGTATTCGTATTCAATTTCAAAGGCGGTTTCAAAGCCCCCTGCAATGGGGAAGCGAATACCAAGAATGGCATTGAGGATTGTTTCGCCAGGCTCTTCGACCTTTAAGATGCCATCGTGATCGAGGTAGAGCGTGGAGCCGAAGCCGATGATGTCGGTACTAGCATCGATGAACCATAAGGCGCCTACCCAGTCTTCCTTGGCGCCATCAGCATAGTTTTCATTAACCCAAACAGGTCCAAGCTCCATCTCGAGTTTGAATCGTTGGCTGTTGGAAAATTGTCGGCCTAAATGTGGTCCGAGTACAGTGCGCAGGTCGATGTCTTCAAATTGATCGTATTCGAAACTCAGTTTCGCGCCTCTATAATTTTTGCTGCCGGGCTCTAAGAAGCGATCGTATTTGGAAAATAGATACCAGTTGTCTTCCGTTTTAATTCCGCGTGACTCTTCAAATTCTATATTGCCTTTGAGTGTATAGCGGTCTTTCAGGCTGAGCCAGGCCGAGCTGGCTTTGAGGTCCCACTCATCACTGTCTGAATTACCTCGTTTAGCTTCAGCTGCAACCGAAAAGCGTCCGCTCCACTGATAGCCTTCACCGAGCACCCATGGCTCAGGGTTGACCATCTCGATGTCGGAGGCGTCAAAAACGACTGAGGCCATGTCGTCGGACTTCATGAGCATCGCTTGTTCGGTCGCAATGATCTGGCGCTCGCGATACACGGTGCCATTTGTCATCATCACCGTCACGGGGTCTTTGGTGGTGATGCGCTCGACGTTGTCCTGACTGATCGTGATCGTGCCGGCAAAGGGCGTCGAGAAAATGACCTTGTCCGCTTCGATGCGAATGAGTTTGCCAATCAGGCGAGAACCATTTGACATCTGAATTTCATCGGCGTTGCTACTTTTAAGGGCGAGAATCGCGATAAAAGTAGGAATTATGAGTTTTCTGAACATTTTGGATTTACCTCTGGCGAGTGAAGTAGTGTTTATAGAGCGGTGACAATGATTAGATGGAAAGCAAATCGCTGGTTATCTGTCAAAGTTGTTTGAGGAGCGATTTTTCGGCGGCGGTTTGTTCGCGTTCGTCTTCTGCTAATTCGATACATGCCCATGAAGAAAAAATTTGATGCCAATGCGCGTGCCTTAGGACATGTTCAGCAATTACATGCCTATGTGCCTGGCGAGCAACCGCAGGGTGAGGGATGGGTCAAGCTCAACACCAACGAGAATCCGTATCCACCGTCGCCAAGGGTCGCCGAGGCGGTGGCCGCTGAGGTGGCGCAACTGCGTCGCTACCCGGAACCAGTCAGCCAGCAACTTCGCACTGCGATTGGTGAGCGGTTTGGCCTGACTGCACAAAACGTCATTATCGGTAATGGCTCTGACAATATTCTAGATTTAATTACGCGCTGCTATGTTTCCGCAGAGGGAGCGGGGCACACCGTGCCGAGTTACTCGCTTTATCCAGTGGTGGCTGGAATGTCGGGCAAAGGAATGCTGGATGTGCCGTTTACTCGCTCGATGGAGCTGGATGTTGAGGCGTTGGTTGCAATCAACGCGCCGGTTTTTTTCCTCACTTCGCCGAATGCGCCGACTGGCGTGGCGTTTTCTCTGACTGCCATTGAAGCGGTGCTGCAACGAATCGACGGGATATTGGTAGTGGACGAGGCGTATGTGGATTTTGGTGGTGAGACTGCGGTGGCACTGCTGCAGAATTATGAAAACCTAGTGGTGGTACGCACGTTCTCGAAGTCGTACGCTCTGGCTGGTATGCGAGTTGGGTTTGGTCTGGCGAGCGCTGGTATTATCGGCATGTTGGATCGAGTGCGGGATGCCTATAATGTGGACCGAGTGGCGCAGGCTGCCGCGCAGGCCGCGTTTGAAGATACTGAATACTTTGAGTCGCAACGGCAGAAAGTGATTGCGACCCGTGCGTCGACCTTGGCTCAGCTCGACACGCTCGGTTGGTATACCTATCCGTCGGCAGCCAACTTCCTATTCACCGAGCCACAAAACGGTGCCGGAGAATCTGGCGCGGCGGTGGCCGCATCGCTGTTCGAACATTTAAAGCAGGCGCAGGTATTAGTGCGCTATTTCCCCGCCCATCCTTTAACTTGCTCTTTTATCCGGGTTAGCATAGGAACTGACGCTGAAATGGAGGCTTTTTTAACCGCTGTTACATCATGGCTGAATCACGCATAGCAAAAATCACCCGCACAACTAAAGAGACGCAGATCGAAATGGAGCTGAATGTCGATGGCACTGGGGTGTCCACAATCGACACTGGTATCCCGTTTTTCGATCATATGCTGACACTCTTTGCCAAGCATGGCTTGTTTGATCTGACGGTCAAAGCGACCGGCGATATCGACGTCGATTATCACCACATGGTGGAGGACACTGGTATTGTGCTCGGGCAGGCGCTCAAGCAAGCGCTCGGCGACAAAGGCGGCATCCGCCGTTACGGATTCTTTCTATTGCCGATGGATGAGTCGCTGGCTCGTGTGGCGCTGGATTTGTCGAATCGTCAAGCGTTTGTCTATAATGTGGACTATCAGTTCCCGATGGTGCGCGATTTCAGTATCGTGTTGGTGAAGGAGTTTTTTCAGGCCTTTGCCAACGACGCGGCTTGTAACTTGCACATTAATCTCGAATACGGTGAAGAGCCGCACCACATTGCCGAAGCCATTTTTAAAGGCTTTGCCCGTGCGCTTGATATGGCCACAACCGTCGATCCGCGCCTTGGTGGGGCGCTGCCCTCCACTAAGGGCACGCTCTCGAAGTAGTTGTGGACGCGATTTATTTAGTAAAGGACGATCCGAAAACGGGTCGTCCTTTTGTGTATTTTGTGTTGTTGCGGCAGAACTACCATTAGGGCTCGTTGTGCAATGCATAAGCTCGTCGAATTATAGGCCAACGGGGAGAGTGGTTTGACGGATCCGGGGGCTTGTCTGCTTGCATCCTGTTTGAGATTCGCCACCTTGTAGCGTTCCTTATGAGCGTAGAGTCCCAACAGAGTAAGCCACGACTCGCCGTGATTGATTACGGTATGGGTAACTTGCGTAGTGTGATCCGCGCTTGGGAGCATGTTGGTGCGGCTGCGCAACTCGTCTCCAGCCCCGATCAGATTGGAGCGGCAGATGCGCTGATTTTCCCTGGTCAAGGTGCGATCGTCGACGCGATGCAGCTACTCAAAGAAACTGGGTTTGATGATGCGATTCGGAATTGGATCGCTGCAGATAAGCCGTTTTTTGGCATTTGCCTTGGACTACAGGCGCTATTTGAGCATTCCGAGGAGGGCGACACGCAAGCATTGGGTGTTTTTAAGGGCGGGGTGCGGCGTTTTCAGGTCGATCCATCACTCAAGGTCCCGCACATGGGCTGGAACTCGGTCTCTTTTGCTGGCGATGACCCGCTCACCAATGGCCTCAAAAGCGGCATTGACCAATTTTATTTCGTGCATAGCTATTACATTGAACCCGAAGATGAGCGACTTACGCTGTTTGAGACCGATTACGGTGGCCGGTTTGTTTCTGGGATTCGCTCTGGAAATTGCTATGCCACACAGTTTCACCCAGAAAAAAGTCAGGCAAAAGGATTGCAACTCTACCGCAATTTCCTGAAGTCGCTGTAGCGCATCGCTGAATGATATTTTTAAAAGAGTGGCAATTCACTGCCTCGACGACTTACCTAACAACTACCTAGAAAATGGAAAACACTGGCACTATTCGACTCGGCGATGAAAACTTCGAGTTCCCAATGATTGAGGGAACCGAAGGAGAAAAAGCACTGGATACCAGAACTTTACGCGCAAAGAGTGGGTGTATCACTTTCGACGAAGGCTACGGTAACACAGGCTCTTGCTTGAGCGATATTACATTTATTGATGGTGAGAAAGGCATTCTCCGTCACCGCGGCTATCCAATTGAGCAGTTGGCCGAGCGCTCTAACTTTCTGGAGACGTCATACCTCGCTATTTATGGTGAGTTGCCCACTCAGGAACAATTAGAGACATTCACTGCAGACGTGCAGACGCACGCGTCAGTCCACACTGGCATGCATCATCATTTCGAAGGCTTCCCGAGTAATGCGCATCCCATGGCGATCTTGTCCTCCATGCTCAACTCTCTGGGTGCCTATTATCCTGAGATGTCTTCGAATAACCGGGTGCAAGACTTAGCGCACTTCGATCAGACTGCTGCGCTGCTGATTTCTAAAGTGCGCACGATTGCGGCGATGACCTATCGCCAGAAGCAGGGCTTACCGTTTGTCTTTCCAGATCACCAGTTGCGTTATGCAGAGAATTTTCTGCACATGATGTTCTCGGAACCTTATCACCAATATGAGGATACTTCTGGCGCCTCTGATGCGCTCGATCTTTTCCTATTGTTGCATGCCGACCACGAGCAGAACTGCTCGACTTCGACGGTCCGCATGGTCGCTTCCGGTGGCGCGAATCTGTTCGCTTCGGTTTCGGCCGGTGTCTGTGCGCTTTGGGGGCCGTCGCATGGTGGGGCAAACATGGCAGTGATCAAGATGCTCGAAGAGATCCACGCATCGGGTGATGACGGCTCAAAATTCATCCAAGACGCTAAAGAGGGTAAAGCGAAACTCATGGGCTTTGGCCACCGCGTGTATAAAAACTACGATCCACGTGCGAAGATCTTGGGTAAGAGCTCTGAGCGTGTACTCGACGGCTTGGGGATTGATGATCCGCTGCTGGATATTGCCAAGCACCTCGAACAGGCAGCGTTGGAGGATGAGTATTTTGTACAGCGCAAGCTCTACCCGAATGTCGACTTTTATAGTGGCATCCTGCTTAAGGCGATCGGCATCCCAGTTGAGATGTTTACAGTGATGTTTGCAATTGGTCGTATGCCCGGCTGGATTGCGAATTGGAAGGAGATTGCGGAAAATCCCAAGAGTCGCATTCATCGCCCGCGCCAGATTTACACTGGCCACACGATACGCGATTACCTGAAAATGGACGAACGCTAGGAGATACAGCGATACTTTGTTTAATGGCAGAGCCTGTCGAGGCTTTGTCGTTTTTGTAGCTGCAGATGTTTTGTTAGCCTCCAGCTTTGCCACCGCTAGCGTCATCTGCCACCTTAGCCGGTGCGCCGTGTAGGACATCGTCGAGCTCTAATCCCGTCATTTTTTTGATCCCGCTGAGGAGCATCCACAACGTGACCATCATGATCGCCATGCTGGGAATGACGATGACCGGCCAGCTCCAGGCCATCATCTTACTGACTTCAGAGTTGAAGGCATCGGTGCCGCTCGGGCTGACGACGATCCAGCGCGCTAATCCATAGTTGAGTATAGCGCTCAGTAAAAACGAAAACGCGAGCAGCCAGGTGCACTTCGTCAGCAGTTTTTCAAATGCCGACTCCCTATCATGCGCCTGCAGGGCTATATGCACTTTATTGACATCCATAATTTCTGGATTGTAAAGCAGGGTGCGAATCAGCGGCCAAGGCGTCTTGAGCGAGACGATCACGGCGATGCCCAACAGTAGCGGAATGGCAGCCTCTTTGACGGCAAACCACTCAGTGGGGATCTCCAAGATGCCGATGCCACCAGTGAGGAGCACGCTGATGAGGCCTAGGATTGAGAAGACGTTATACTTCGAGCGTTTGACGTAGTCGTATACGAAGTAGCTGACAGGAAAGAGTACGGCGATAATTAGAATCCCGACGGCGACATTCTGACAATAAGGCTCCAGATACTCGCCGAAATATTTCTTGCCCTTATTGAGGACCATGATCGGCAGTAGAATATTAAAGCCGAGGTTGAGTAGGGTATTCTCCTTTTTTACCGGTGGTTTTAAGGTATCTGAGTAATTTTTCAAATTCGGTGCGGTGCTGGGTTGCTGTTCGGCCATATCTTAGCCTAGGCTTCTGGGTGTAATGTCGAACGCAAGCTCAATTCGTTGTCTTATCACTGCGGGCCCAACCCGTGAATTTATCGATCCGGTGCGCTTTTTGAGCAATCCAGCCACTGGCAAGATGGGCTATGCCCTTGCCGAAGCCGCTGTAGCTGCGGGGTGGACTGTTGACCTAGTCGCTGGCCCCGTCGCCCTCAAAGAGCCTGATGATGTGATTCTATACCCAGTGGTCAGCGCGGAGGAAATGTTTCACCACGTCGATGCGTTGTTTGATGCCTGCGATGTTTTAATCATGGCCGCCGCGGTCAGCGATTTTCGGCCCGTTAAGCAACACGCTCAGAAGCAGAAGAAAGAGAAGGCGTCGATGAGCATCGAGTTTGAGCGCACCGTCGACATCTTAAAGAGCATGGCCGCGCGCAAAGCACATCAGACCGTGGTGGGCTTTGCCGCAGAGACGAACAACGTCGATGCGTCTGCTCGCGCTAAATTGAAGGCAAAGAGTTGCGACTGGATTGTGGCCAACCAAGTCGGTGAAGCAGGCGCAGGCTTTGCCGCGGACACCAATAAAGTGACCCTCATCGCGGCGGACGGTAGCTCGCTAAAGATTGGGCCGACGACTAAAGCCGCCATCGCCACGGAATTAATCCAACTAATTACGCCGAGCGCGACTTAGGCTCCTGGTTGTCTTAATCTTACTCCTAATCACCATCCATTTTCATGTCTCCAGTATTTGATCACGAAAAGTTAAAGGTCTATCAGCGTTCGTTGGATTTTGTTGAATTTACCGAAGAAGTCTTGGCGAAACTGCCCAAGAGCCTTGCTGCGCACAATCAGCTCGATCGTGCTTCGACTTCGATGCCTCTTAATCTAGCGGAGGGGAATGGGAAATTTACAGGCAAAGATCGGTGCTGTTTTTTTGATATTACGAGGGGGTCTGTGCTTGAGTGCGCTGCCGCCTTGGATGTGCTAGTCTGTCGCAAGCAACTGGACCAGGATCAGTCAGATTCAGGGAAGCAGATTCTAAAGGAGATCGTTTCGATGATCGTTGGATTGATTCGTATCAAGACGTCGGGAGAGCCTACGAGGATCAGGCAGCATATAATGAGGATGACTAATGTGACGGTTTGATTAGGAGTAAGATTAGGATTAGTACTTTACCATCATGAAAAACACTGGACTTGATAAAATACTTGGACGAATCGATGACCTCGATTCAGTCAATCTTGGCATTTTGGTGCAGCGCTTGGCGCGTGACCGCAAGCTGCAGGAGACGGTATTTAATACCATTCAAGACGGTATTCTGGTGATTGATTCCGAGGGTGTCGTCCAATACGCCAACGAAGCAGCCTTCAGTCTGATCGGGTTAAAGGTGGATGATATCGGTAATACACGTCTGTGGAAGATGGTGCCAGATCTCGCTCGCTCGATGGAATTAGATAAGACCGATGCCACAGAAAAGGCCGCGCGGGTGCTTTCGCGTGAGGTCGAACTGACATATCCGGAGCATCGGTTTGTACGTCTATATATGGTGCCAATTGATACACAGGTCGGGCAAGATGACAGCGGCGGTATGGTCGTGGTACTCTCAGATGTGACCGAAGAAAAAGTCTCGATGGAGGAGCGGATCGAGAGCGAGCGCATCGCATCAATTATGCGCCTCTCTGCGGGCGTGGCACATGAGCTGGGTAATCCGCTCAACTCGTTGACGATCCATTTGCAATTGATCGAACGGCAGCTAAAGAAGCTGCAGCTCAGCGAAACGGCTGACAGCATGTCTGAATCGATCGGAGTGTGCCAAGGTGAGGTGAAGCGACTCGACGGGATCATTACGCATTTTCTCGAAGCTGTTCGTCCGCAGCAACCAGAGTTGAACGAGCTCGATCTGGTCGAGTTGCTCGATGAGGTGTTACGTGTTCAAGAAGCAGAATTGAGTAATCGCCGCTTGGATGTGAACATCGAAGTCGGCCAGGCGATTCCATCCATTCTCGGCGATTACGGGCAGATCAAGCAGGTCTTTTTCAACCTAATTAAAAACGCGATGGAAGCGATGCAGCCTGGGGGCAAGCTGCGGATTTTGGCGCGCAGTGATGATGAATTTGTTTATATGCAATTCATTGATACTGGCTCAGGAATTTCAGAGGACGAGCTGTCACGTATTTTACAGCCTTACTACACGACCAAGAAAGATGGACACGGGCTCGGAATGATGATTGTACAACGCATCATCCGCGACCACGGCGCCCAACTCGGTATCGAATCACGTAAAGGCGAGGGCACCGCGATTACACTACAGTTCCCTCAGCAGCATCGGCGCACGCGTTTACTTGAGGTGTAACAGTGGATCTGCTGAGAATTAAACTGTGCTATCTGTTAGCTTAGGTACTTTAGAATCTAAATTCTATCTTTGCTGCTTTGATTTTCTACTTTAACCCGATCCAAATAAGATGATGTATTCAATTTCTAAAAAGATAGCTCTTGGTGCTACTGCTGGTGCTTTACTACTCAATGGCTGCGGCAAAAAAGCTGAAGAAGCTGCCGCGGTGACGATTCCAGATGCCCCGGCTGCAGCAATTCAAACCGTTATCACCGAATTTGCGAAGGGCAATGGCGGTATCCTTTGGCAGGCGATGCCAGCCAGCTATCAGAGCGATGTAAATACTTTGGCTCAGCTTGCGGGCTCTAAAATCGACCCTGAAGTTTATGATAGTAGCTTTGCGACCATCGCGCGTCTGGCGGAGATTGTTGAGCAGCAGGCATTTATTTTGAATTCGTCTTTTATGGCAGATCGTTCGATTGAAGAAATGGCTGAACTTGAAGCGGCGCTGCCTTCGATCGTGGATTTGATTGAGACCATCACATCGAGTGAACTGGCTTCAACCAACGACTTACTGAATTTTAATGGGCAAGAGTTTTTTGATACGACGGTGTCGAAATTTGTGCAATACGCCGAGACTCTCGGTCAGTTGGCTGGTGATCAATCGGTGCTTTCGGATTATATGAATGCGGTGGTCTCGGTGGTTGAGGCAGATGATATGCAAGCGACATTGTTAATCACAGTTTTCGGACAAGAGCCGCACGAGCAGATGTTCACCAAGGTCGAGCAACGTTGGGTGCCAGCTGAGATGGCGAGCGACTGGGCGGCTAAAATCGCTGAAACGAAGGCTAACCTTGACGCGACTTCGATCGAAGACATGGCCGCACTGAAACCGCAAATTATGGGTGCCCTAGCCATGATCGACGGAGTCTTGACGCAAATCGCAGCTGCGGAGACTCAAGAGCAGTTTGATCAAAGCTTACAGGGTGCAATTATACCAGTCATGGGACTGATTATGATTGGCCAAGGGATGGGCGGGGGCGCCGCTCCAGTCGGGCCGATGCCAACCGCTCCAATTGTTGCTCCGGGCAGTATTTCGGCGACCCAATAAGCTGCTGTTTTATTAAACGCCTTTCATAAAAGCTGTACTCATTTAGGGCGCGATTCTTTGTTGGTTGAGCAAACTGTACCCATTTTCTTACGCAGCAATAGTTCAGAGTAAACCTTTGATTCATTATTTACGCACGATCGTGCTTGGTCAGCTTTCCAGCCTTAGCGGTTGTCTAACTCGACGCCATCAAAGTCCGGCGCCTAAGCTGTAGCCACAGGTTCCAGGCGTGGCTTTTCAAAATGGTGCGTGCGCGGTCAATCTCAGCTTTACGTAGCTCGAGGTTTTCGTTGGCGATGTTGGAAAGGTCGTCGAGGTTGTAGAGATAGACGTTCTCTAGCTTGTTCACTGTTGGGTCGATGTCGCGCGGCAGTGCCACGTCAATTACGAAGAAGGGGCGCTCGGGGCGCTGCTTCAGGGCGGCTGCAAGGGTGTCACGGCCTAGAATCAATCCCGGGGCGGCGGTTGAGCTGATGACGATATCGAAGCGTTTGAGCTGAGCAGCGAAATCGCTTAGCTCAATGGCTGCGCCGCCGAGGCTGTGGGCGAGGGTATGGGCATTTTCATAAGTGCGACTGGCAACGGTAATGTCGGCTACGCCACGGCTTTTGAGCGATTGGGCGGTCTTTTCCGCGACGTCGCCACTGCCGAGCAGCAGCACGCGACTGTCACGCAGGTGGCCAAAAATACGGTTGGCTAGATCGACGGCGACGTTGCCGATACTGACTTGTCCACGGGTGATACCGGTCTGAGTGCGAGCCGACTTGGCTGCTTGGAAGCTCTTTTCGAAGAGTCGGTTGAGAACGATGCCGGTGCAGTTTGCTGCACGTGCATCGGCATACGCGCTCTTCATTTGACCAAGAATATCTGTCTCACCAACGATTTGAGAGTCGAGGCCACTGGAGACTTCGAAGGCGTGCTGCAGGACGTCGAGGTTGGTATGCCAAGAGGAGTGTGCGTCTAGGAGTTCGCGGCTCACGCCGTTGCGAGCGCAGAGGAAGTCTCGAACCGTGGCCTCGACGGTCGGGGCACCGGCGAGGCCGTATACTTCGACACGATTACAAGTATTGACGACGAGACACTCGTGAATGTCATCGAGGGCGTGTAGCTCTTGTTGCAGCGCTGCAGCATTCTCTGGTGTGAGAGCCATGCGCTCGCGTACTTCGAGCGGAGCTTGATGGTGTGTGCTACCAAGCACAAAAAGTGACTGCAATACTTCGCTCATTCAGATGTCTGCTGAACTGCCGGGACTTCGGTTGCGGTCGTGTCGCGAGCAGATTGCACTGGCCAGAGAGAAGCGAGTGCGAAGATGAAGAGGCCAATGGAAGCGATCGCATGGCGCCGAGTAGCGAGTCGTTTTTGTATCCGTAGAACTACGACAATGAGGTAGCCTGCCCAGACGAGGCATGTGGCAGTCAATTTAAATACGGGCACGCGCTCGGGGTGGTTGATCCAGAAAACTGCGCCGAAGATGAGAGCCGCGCTGAGTACCACAACTCCAGTAATGAGAAGTCGTTTTGCCATCAAGTCGAGTTGCTGAACCGAGGGCAGATATTGGTAAAGGCCTTTAAACTGTTTATTCTTCAACCCATGTTGTTGGATTAGAAACATCGCGGATACCAGTGCGACAATAGCGAACATCGCATAGCTGAAAATCGCGAGGGCGGCGTGTAGCTCAATCCATGGATTGCCACCGAAAATGCCAGGGGGGTAGGGGTGATCCCAATTTGGCATCAGTAGTGCGGTGCCAGCAAGGAGCCCAGCGAGGCCTGCCGTGAAGAATCCGAGTAGGCGTAGCTTGAAGGCAGGACCGATGAGGAAATAAAGCAGCACCAGCGACCATGCGATGAATTGCGAAATTTCAAAGATGTTGCCGAGTGGGCAGCCTTTGATTTCTGCCCCGCGTAAATTGAGCCCCAGCGTTTGAAAGAGGAAGCCCCCTATCAGTAAGGTAAATATCGCAGCCCGCGGGTAGGGCTTGCGAATGAGTAAGGATAGGATGCCAAATAGAAAGGCGCTCAAATAAATTGAGGCGCCGATCGCAAGCGCTTCGCGCGCAGAAATGACGATGTCTTCAAGCATCAGAGTGGGGCTGGATCGTACGAAGCCTGCTTATCGTACGACTTGTGCAGGCGGTGTAGCGTGAGCGGTCTCGTAGGCACCATCCTGCCAGGCCTGTACTTTATTGCTCAAGAACTCGATGAATTTCGGGTGCTCGTTGAGGCAAGGGATTTGTTCTAGGTCTTCGCCGCCAGCTTCGATAAAGATATCCCGGCCTTCTTGGGCGATTTCTTCTAATGTTTCGAGGCAGTCAGCAGTGAAGGCCGCACAGATGACTTTGACGCGCTTATTGCCCTCTTCGGCGAGTTGCTCCAGCGTCTGATCGGTGTATGGGTTCAGCCAAGGTTCACGGCCGAGACGTGATTGGAAGGTGATCATGTATTTCTCCTTGGGGATGCCCATAGCCGCGACGAATTTCTCGACGGTCATCGCACACTGGTGCCGGTAGCAAGTGGCATGTGCGGGGTGGCATGTGTTGCAGCAATCTGGGGTAGTCATGCAGTGATTGTGCGATGGGTCACCCTTTACTAGATGTCGCTGCGGGATGCCGTGGAAGGAGAATACCAGTTTGTCGAAGTTGCCGTCTTCCAGTGCTGGGCGCGCACGTTCGACGAGCGCCGCGATGTAATCTGGGTCTTGGTAGAATGGCGGAAGCAGCGTGGTTTTGAGGTCTGGCTTGAGCTTGCGCACCGACTCCATCATGTGCACCACGGCGGTCTCATAGCTGGACATCGCGTAGTGCGGATACATCGGCACGATCAGCACATCGTCGACGCCTTGATCGAGCAACTCTTGCAGTGCGCCCTCGGTGGAAGGTGAGCCATAGCGCATACCCAATGCGACCGGCACATCGACTTGTTCTGCTAGAGCTTTCTGCTGTGCCTTAGAAGTCAGGATCAGCGGTGAGCCGTCTTCGAGCCAGATCTTGGAGTAGGCTTCGGCTGACTGTTTCGGGCGATTGGGCAGGATCAGGCAGTTAACCAGAAACCAACGAATGGCAAAGGGAGCATCGAGCACACGTCCGTCCATGAGGAACTCGCGCAGGTATTTACGCACGTCGCTGACTTGAGTGGAATCGGGTGAGCCGAGGTTGAGTAGGATGACACCTTGTTTGGACATGCGCATAGAGAAGCGCCTAGGTGGGGGATTTGTCAAACCGAAGCGTCAAAGAGATGTATTTCAAAGCCGAATTTGATCGCTATGAGTTATCAGTCTAAACGAGCCATTCTCAGTGATCATTTCCGCCGATCCCCTGCCGCCGCCGCGCTTCGATACATTGCGCGCTGCCTGCTTCGAAGCGACGACATACTGTCGGGCGCGATTCATAAATACGGCATAATTCGTCTGCGTTGAGATACGGGCAACGGGTGTGAAACGGCAGTGGGAAGAGTTGGTAGGCTTTGTCCTCTGTTTGAACATACTCCGGCAACGCGCGCGCCTCATGCCGAATCGTGGGTTCGCGTATGGCATCCGCCTCGCTCGCAAAGATCGGAAAGCTCCGACAGCAGGCGCCGCATTGGGTGCAATCGTATTTAGATAGCAGTGCACTCATCGTGTGCTAGAAGCTGATGTGCTCTGCTTTCTTTGCCAAGAGTGATCGTAGGAGTGAATAAAAAGAAGTTGGAAGTCGAAGCTGAGCCTGCCATGCCTCAATGCATAATTTTATGACACAGACCTTACACATCATCACTGGGCCGACTGCGGTCGGCAAAACCGAGTATGCACTCTCTTACGCGGAGAAGCACAATGCCGAGATCGTGTCGTGCGATGCGTCACTGGTTTATCGAGGCATGGATATTGGCACTGCCAAGCCTACGCCAGCAGAACTCGCCCGTGTCCCGCACCATTTGATCGATGTGAACGTGGTGGATCAGCCTTACGACATCGTTGCCTACGTGCGCGACGCTCAGGCGGCAGTGACCGATATCTTTGCACGTGGTAAATCAGTCGTGGTCGCTGGCGGTAGTGGATTTTATTTGAAGAGCTTTTTCGCACCGGTAATTGATATTGTCGTGGTTTCCGATGCAATTCGTGCCCGGGTGGCTGAGCTCTATGCGGCTGACGGTTTGGAGGGTTTGGTTGCAGATCTGCGCCAACGTAGCCCCAAAGGACTCGGCAACTTAGATGCGCTGAACCCTCGCCGCGTGCTGCGCGCACTCGAGCGTTGCATTGCATCGGGTAAGTCGTTACCGGACTTACAAGCCGAGTTTGCCGCACGTCCTGAGCCATTCGTGGACTGCGCGAAGCAGTATATTCTACTTGAGCGTGACCCCGAAAATCTACGCCAGCGCATTGCTCGCCGTGTGGATCAAATGCTACAGGCAGGCCTCATTGAAGAGGTGGAATGCCTGCGTGAGCTCGGTCTTGAAAATAACCACAGCGCCGCTGCGGCGATTGGATATCGCGAGACCTTATCGTATTTACGCGGCGAGATTCAGCGCAAAGCACTGGCTCCAGCGATTGTACAAAATACCAATCATTTGGTGAAAAAACAGGGCACCTGGTTCCGCACGCAAATCCGCAAGCCGGATCAGCTGATTACTTTCTAGTCTGGCTGGAAAAAGAAGGCGTTTCTCCGATTACTGGGAAAGGTGTCGGGATGCCCTGTGCTCTCTGTCACAAATGCCAAGTTTTGTAGCGAGCGGGTTTACCCCGCGATTGTGTGTCGCGTTGAGTCGATCTCGGGAATCGCGATTCTAGGATGAACCCAGTCACTACCGGCTGATCTGGTCTATCGAACCATTCCGATGAACTCAAATAAAGGCCCACCGGCAAACAGTGGAATGCTTACCAGTGGTCCGTATTGCTCTGTTGAGAGCTTATTAATGGTCGTGGCCACTGTGGTCACCCGCCGCGGAGTGAACGGCTGGAGCTGCCTCTGGCTTAACGTATTCAATTGTGGCAGCGTCACGTAGGCTTTTGATGTAGGCTTGTGCTGCTTCGCCTTTCGCGTTCTGGCTCAAGTAGTCGATGATTTGATCCTTCACATCCGCGAATGGAGTGACGCGGGCGTCTTGGCGTTCGGTCACTTTAATAATGTGGTAGCCGAAAGACGTCTCGACGACTTCACCGACTGCATCAACGTCCTGCCCGAAGACTGCGACTTCGAACTCTGGCACCATCTGACCTTTTCCGAATTGTCCGAGCGAACCGCCTTGTGCCCCGCTTGGGCAACCTGAATGTGCTTTCGCGGCATCCTCGAAGGTGGTGGTCTCGGCGATGATGTCAGCGCGGATCGCTTCGAGTTGTGCTTTTTTCGCAGCTTTTGCTGCGTCGTCCTCTCCTTGCTCGAACGAGAGCAGAATGTGGCTGGCGGATGCGTTTTCCTCGGCGTTGAAGGCCTCAGGGTTGGCGTCGTAGAATGCTTGAGCATCCACTTCGGTTGCTTCGGCGATATCTTTGGTTTGGTTTTCGATTAGTTGGCGAGCAGCCATGTCGGTTTTGATGTTTTCCTTGAGTGCTTCAAGGGTCATGCCTTGTGATGCGAGCGCAGCCTCAAAACTCATTTCCTCAGGAATTGAGGTTTTAATTTGTGCGATTGTGCGCTCCACTTCTTCATCTGAAACGACGATGCCTAAGCTTGTAACGGCGCTCATGATAAGCGTCTCGGTGATGGCATTATCCTCCGCGGCCTTGAGTGCCTGTACCTTGATATCGTCCGATATAGGTGCGCCCTGAGCTTGTGCCTGATATTGCTGAAGCATCGTATTTGCCATCTCTTCGAGATCGCCCTGGGTGATCACTTCGTCATTCACACGAATGGCGATTGTTTCGCCAGCAGTAGATGTTGCCGCGAATTCGCTGACAGGTGCGGTTCCGTCATCTGCAGCAAATGCGCTGGCCGACAATAATAGGGCAGTTGTGGATAGTGCTTTGAAGGCATTCATATAAATTAAATCATTAACCAAATGGGTGATTTTTTTGTTAAAAGAATCAGCAGGATCAAAGAGAAATCGAGGAAGGCAAACGAAAAATCCACACGGTGAGGCCTTCTGTATGCACGATTGACCGCAACAAGCTTGACAGTCGTAGAATCGTTCAAGTGGTTCGGCCTAACCGGCAATCCGACGGGCCTTCAGGGTGGGGCTGGTCAGTTTAATCTGGCATTGAGCACGCTCAATTCATACCATTCAATCGTGGATCGCTTGCTATTTAACCAATGAATGTGTAGAGCCGATTTTGTAGATTTCGACTTCTGCAGCAGCGTAGAGGCTGCTAACTGCAAGGGCGAGAGTCAGGAGTAGTGGTTTAGTCATCGTCGTAGTTTAGATGAAATCGGCAAGGTCCTCTTCGGTGCCTTGCGTGGTAAGAATGAAGACTTGTTCGCCTTCGGTCCATACTTTGAAGGCTTGTTGCTGGGCCTCAAAAACTTTGCTTTTCTGGCCCTTGCAAGGGGTGCAGTCGTTGGGGACACGTGCCTTATCCACGGTGATCAGGTGATAGGCTTGGCCGTTTTTGAAGCAAATCATGCTCAGTTTGGTGCCATCGTAGTCGAAGGTGACGCAACCGATGGTGGTAAGCTGTTTGAGTTGCTGTGGGATATGTGCTGGGTTCGGCATCCCTGTGCTGGCAAGGTGACTTTGTAACTCGCCGACTTTTTCGCCACGTTTGTCAAATTTCGAGCCGTTGAATTCGCTGATTTGTTGCGCGAGGAATTCGATCATATTCGGCACACCTGCGGTAGCGATTATCGGCGTTGCCTCTGCTGCAGGTTGATCGCTGTTGGCCAGTTGCGTTGGCGCTTCGTTGCGAGGCACGACGAGGGCGACTCCGGCGATGGCAAAGATTGCGGCAATTCCCATCCATGGCCGGAACCCAGCGCGCTGATCGGAGCGATTCGCGGGCTGCGAAAAATGACTGGTGTGGTGGTCTTGCTCGGCGTCTTCGGCCTTGTTGCCGATTAATCGCTGCGATTGGACGGCGTGGGCACGCATTCTGGCCAAAATGGCGGCTTTGAGATCGGCAGGTGGTTCGACGCGGTTGAACTCCGCACTGATTTTGGTATCGAGCGCCTGTTGCTGTTCGAACCAGGCGCGCAGTTCGGCGTCTTGGTTGAGCAGCTCAAGTGCTTCGGCGATCAGTGGGTCGTTGCGGTCCTCGCTGTTGTCGGGACGACAGAGCTGGAGAATATATTGTGCTTCTTCGCGGTCCATAGCTTAAAGGGTGTTGGCCGAAGTTTCGGTCTCTTTACGTTTGAAGATCTCGCGGAGCTGCGCTTTGCCGCGAGAGAGGCGAGACATGATCGTGCCAATCGGCACATCAAGGATTTCGGCGATTTCTTTATAAGAAAGATCTTTGAGATAGAACAGGGCGACTGGCTCGCGGTAAACGGCATCGACTTCTTCGAGGGCTTCGATGGCGAGATGACCATCCATGCTGCGGCGCACGTGGGGCTCCACCGAGCCGCCGATATTTTCGAGTATTTCGGGCTCGTAGCTATCGATACGGGCGTCTTTACGCCGGCGGCGCAGAAATTCGCGGTAAAGAGTGGTGAACAGCCAGGACTTAACCTTGGATTTGTCGCGCAGCGAATCACCTTTTTCAGCATATATGAAAAAGGCCTGTTGGGCTAAGTCGCTCGCCTCATGCTCGTTTTTGGCTAGACTGTAGCCAAAACGATAGAGCGGTTGGTAATAGGCACTCACTATTTCTTCGAAGTTCAAATTGGATTCTGTGGTCATATGAGTGGAATCGATGGTCGCTTATTCCGAGAAAAAGAGCTAGTGAAATTGGAGATACTAGAGAGGCTATATAATGAGCATGGCATCGCCATAACTATAGAAGTTATATTGATGCTCAATCGCCTCGGCGTAAAGTTCTAATAGCCATTCAATGCCACGTTTGTCGTGGGGGCTCAAAAATGCTGAAACGAGACAGAGCAGCGTCGATTTCGGCAGGTGAAAGTTGGTGATTAAGGCGTCGACGGCCTCAAAGCGCGCAGGCGGGTAGATAAAGATATCGGCTTCGGCCTGCACTGATCCAGTTGGTGTTAGGCAAGTCTCTGGTGCGCTTTGGGTGCGACGCATCGCATCTTCAATTGATCGCACCGAGGTGGTGCCAACCGCGACGCGTGGGCCGGAGCTGATTTGCTGAAGCGATTCAAAGGCGGCGGCAGGAATCTCATACCATTCGTGGTGAATATTGTGGTCGAGGATGTTATCGACTTGAATCGGGTGAAACGTGCCGATGCCGACTTGCAGGGTAAGATCGTGAAATTGAGCGCCGCGAGCTTCGAGACTGGCAATCAGATCGGCCGTAAAGTGCAGACCAGCAGTAGGCGCTGCGACAGCCACGCGCTTGTCGTAATCAGCGTAGACGGTTTGGTAGCGCTCATTGTCGTTGGCGCGGCGCGGATCGTCGATCCTGCGTTCGATATAGGGCGGCAGAGGCATAATGCCAAGCCGCTCGGAAAGGTCGGTCACGGACTCGTCGCGCACCAGATGGAAGCGCACGCGGTAGTTGCCATTTTCGCCGGTGTTGAGCACTTCAGCGCTGTATTCGCCGTCGATGCCGAAAGTGCCGACTTGTAAGGTTTTCTTGCCAGGGCGTAGCAGGCACCACCAAGTGACGGCGTCTTCTGCCGGCTGAAGCAGTAGGCATTCGACTTTACCGCCGCTGAGGCGCTGACCAAAAATTCGGGCTTTGAGCACTGCCGCGTTATTGCGAAAGAAGCGCGCGTTGGCGGGCAAATAATCGCCAATTTGGGCGAACGTTGTATGTGAGATTTGGCGGGTCTTGCGGTCGACCACCATTAGCCGTGACGCATCGCGCTGAGCCGCGGGCTCTTGTGCGATGCGTGCGATGGGGAGATGGTAGTCAAATTGGGCGCTGTCCATTCAGAGGCTTTTAGACAGGGAATCCGAAAGTGGGAAGTTATATTTTTATGCTAAACTGATACAGTGATTTTGATCAATCGCCGCAAATGTCCTTGCGACGGGATTTTTAAAAGAGCTATAATCCTTGGTTCAGTATCCCCCTATGCCTACTCGTGCATCCAGTCGTGTTTATAATCAAGCCGCCCTTGAAGTGTGGTTCAAAAATGTGGCGCTTGATTGGGAGACTTTTTTTTCTAAAGAGGCCCTGCGACGCGGACGCGAGATCTATCGAAAGGGGCAGATTTCGGGGGTCGAATTGGCGGATCAGGATGTGATCATCAATTGCGCCTTTGCGCGTAAAGATACCTGTTACGTTGTGGTTGAGTGGAGTCCTGATGGCCCGATGGTACGTTGTTCGAGCGAGGATAATGCGATGGGCGATGCGGTTGCTGTTGGTGGGTTGTATGAGGTCGAAGAGTTGATCGCAGATGAGATCGACCCACTACCATATGTGCCGGAACCTAAGCCAGAGCTGCAAGAAACGGCCATCGTGGAAACGACGTTGGCTAAGCAGCAGAGCTCAACAGTAAATGCGAAGCAGTCTGAAGAGTCGCCAGCTCGTCGGTTGACCCCGCATTTGGAAGGGCTTAGTACGGGTCTACGAATGACGGCATCTTGGGCCAATGCAGATTTTTCGCGGGAAACGGCGTTTCAAGCTGAGGGAACTAAGATGTCGAGTTCGGAGCGCGAAATTCTGGTCCGATTGACGGCCCTGGCCAAGGAGGTCGGATTCACATTTCGTCGCGATTCAAATCACTTTTTAATGCATGACCCAGAGCGGATCGCACCGTTTTTTTCGCATGCGCGCAAGCGTTGGGAGAATATCTTTGGCTATCTAGATCTCGATCTGGATGCGCAAAGTTTGGCGGAGGGCGTGCAGCAGGTGAAGATTGTCGGTCGCGTTGAATCGGCGGGCAAGGCTGAGATGCGCGTGGATTGGCGGTTAAAGTTGGGTAAACGCTGGCTCGACCCCGAAGATGCGGAGCGCTTGGCCAAGGCGGGGCGTGGCACGCATATTGTGAAGGGGCTCGGCTTGGTGCAGATTGCCGAGCAACAAACTGAAGCGCTAGCGGAATGGCGCGTGGCGGCCGCGGCTGAATCCGAGGCAGCACAAACTTGGCCGCGTTATATGGTGTTTTCGCTGTTTGGTCAGGGTGGTGCGGAACTAGACTTGAAGCAAGAGTTGCAAGAATGGCGGGCGACGCTAGAGCCGAAACAGGCTGAGTCGGGGGAGCTGTTGTGGGCGGATCTTACAGAAGTGGCGTTGCCTGATTTCCTACGACCGTATCAAGCACACGGTGTGCGCTGGATGGCGAATCTGCGGGCACACGGCTGCCATGGGTTGTTGGCTGATGAAATGGGTCTGGGCAAGACACTGCAGGTTTTGACATTGTTGAATGCTTATCCATTTGAGGGGAACGATAGCTTAATTGTATGCCCTGCTAGTGTGGTGCCAGTGTGGGAGAGTGAGGCAAAGCAGTGGTATCCGAATTTGGGTATAGCGGTGCTACGCAGCGGCGAAACGTTTGACGGTCCGTCGAGACATAAACCGAAATTGTGGATCGCTAGCTATACACAGCTGCGCCGGCATAAGCATTTATTAGAGGGCACCGAATTTGGCTATGCGGTGTTGGATGAGGCGCAGCAAATTAAAAATCCCGAAGCTAAAGTAACGTATGCTTGTTGTGCGATCCGCGCAAAGTGTCGCCTGGCGCTGACGGGTACGCCAATTGAGAATCGCTTGCTGGATGTGTGGACCTTATTTCGCTTCATCATGCCAGGCTTATTGGGTTCACGTCGTCGCTTCGAAGATGCGGCGACTTCACCAGATCTTTCGATGCGCAAGACCCTAGAGCAAACGTTGCGAAAACAAATAGCACCGTTTTTATTGCGCCGCACAAAAGATAAGGTCGGCAAGGATCTACCGCCAAAAGTAGAGATGGATTTGATTTGTCCAATTACTGAGACGCAGCGTCAGGTGTATGAGGGCTTACTGAGCAAGGGGCGTGAGCAAATGGGCGACGATTTACAGATAGCAATGCAGGCGAGCTCGATGAATTTCTTCACGCTGTTGACTCGCTTACGGCAAGCTTGTTGCGATCCTGGCTTGATCCCTGACCTTGACATCGACCCGATGCAAAGCGGTAAAATTCAAATGTTACTTACTAAATTAGGTGAGGCGTTGACAGGTGCAGGCGCACGTAAGGTTGTCATCTTTAGTCAGTTTGTGCAGTTATTGAAGCGGGTAAAGCCGTTGATTCAACAAGAGTTCCCGGATGTGGATCTTCTGGAATTGACGGGGCAAACAAAGGATCGAGCGAAGCTGGTGGAGACGTTTCAAAAAAAGGAGGGGCCTGCCGTGATTCTAGTCAGTCTGCGAGCTGGCGGTACGGGTATTACTCTACACGCGGCGGATTATGTATTCTTACTTGACCCTTGGTGGAATCCTGCGGTGGAGAGCCAAGCAGTGGATCGCGTGCACCGTATTGGTCAGCGCAAGCGGGTATTCGTGTATCGTATGATTACGCAAGGCACGATCGAAGCGCGTATCCAGCATTTGAAGGCCGAGAAGCGCGAACTGTTCGAGAGCACTCTGGGCAGCCTCGGTAGTGCGCAGGATTTGCGTGAGCACTTTACTGATTTGCAGGAGTTGGCGAAGTTGCTGCCATCCGAGTAATGGAGAGAGACCGCCCAGAACTGTGAGCGTTTCCAAGGGCGAGGCTTGCCGCGCTCGACATATTTAGCCAGAGGTCTACTATGGCCGAGGTAACAAGCTTCGCACCTACCTTCCACAAAAAACGGCTGTCTCCTTCAGGAAACAGCCGTTGTAAAGCGCTTTAGTAAGTCTGAGCCGTAGCTTATTCAACGTTGGCGCCGACGACGGCAGCCATTTGCATCATGTTGATAGTCTGACCTTCCTTAATGTTTCTGAGGTCAGTCAACTTGCCAGATTTGCTGGTTGAGTTTGTGTGACGAAAAATGGTGAGTAATTTTGCATCGGTTACGATGAATTTGCCCGCGTTTTCAGCGGCACCGTTTTCAGTCTTTGTTTGGAGACCATTTTTTTTGATGTAGTCCCAGAGCTTTTTGGTGATCTCTGTGCGTGGCAGCGCAGACGCTCCTAGGAATGCTGCGAGATCAGCTTTGAGTGTTACTGGTTTGTTAAGTCCTTTTAGTTCTTCAGCCATAATATTTTGCTTTGTTGGTTAGTTGGTTTTGTTGAGGTGAAGTGTAACGATTTAATTAATCGAGCTTCGCTAAATGTTTAAGCGCGGCGACGTAGCCGTCGAAACCGAGGCCGGAGATGACGCCGATGCAGGCTTCCGCCGTCATGGAGTGCTGGCGAATTGCTTCGCGGTTGTAAATATTACTAATGTGCACTTCGATCGCAGGGAGGTCGCTACCGGCCAGTGCGTCGCGTAGGGCGAGGCTGGTGTGGGTGAATGCGCCAGGATTGATGATCAGACCGAATACTTCCGAGTCCGCGAATTCGCCGATTTCATCGATAATGAAGCCTTCGTGGTTGGATTGGTAAAATTGCACTTGCACACCCAGTTCGGCAGCCTCTTCAGTGAGCAGATTTTCGAGGTCTGTGAGCGTTTGATCGCCATAGATGGACGGTTCACGTTTACCGAGGCGATCTAGGTTGGGGCCGTTGATGATGACGATGTGTTTCATTTTAAAGCAGGAATTGGTGGAAGCAGATAGAAGTTCGGTGGACTTGGCAATCTACATTAAAGTAAGCAGGGCGTTTTGATAAAGATCCATTCAAGGCCGAATTTATCGGCTATTTCTTGGGCGAGTGCTTGAACGCCAAAGACCTCGGTGGCGTAGTGGCCACAGGGGTAGAGGTTGAGCCCGAGCTCCTGCGCCATGTTAAAGTGATGCTGCCGTAGCTCGCCGGTAATGAGGGTGTCAATGTGGTTGGCTTGGAGTTGGTCAATGGCGCTTTGCCCGCTGCCAGTGAGGATTGCGATGCGCTGCGGCTGTTCGCTGCCATATTCGATGGCTTGGTAAGTGTCGGGGAAAAGGGCTTTGAGTTTACTGGCGAGTTCGTGTCGTCCGCCTTCTGGTCCTGCGGCGATGGTGGCGATATCGTTGCCCTCGTAGTTGGCAAAGCCGCCAATTTTGCTGAGCCCGAGTGCTTTGGCGAGCAGGGCGTTGTTGCCGATCTCGGGGTGGCAGTCGAGTGGCAGGTGGGCGCCATAGACCGCAAGATTGCCGTCGAGTGCCGTTTTTACCTTCTTATAGGCGCTGCCAGTGAGTGGAATGGGTGCGGTCCAGTAGAGGCCGTGGTGGCAGATGAGAAAATCGACTCCGGCTGCGAGGGCTTGTTCAAAAGGAATTTGACCGGCATCCACGGCGGCACCGATTTTGGTAACTTCGCCGTTATTTTCGATTTGGAGGCCGTTGTGGGCACCGGGGAAGTCTTTGACTTCGGCTTGGCGGGTGCGTGTATCACAGAAGGCAACGATTTCGGATAGCGTGAGCATTAATTAACGCTAGCGTTAAAGTGGCAGGTGGAAAGTGGAAAGTGAGAGCTGGCAGAGGATTTTTGCTTCTCATTCGGGGAGCGATCTTCTAGTTCCTCTGCTATGCCAGATTATGAAGCACGTTTCGGCGCGATTGGGCGCTTGTATGGAGTCGATGGATTGAAGCGCCTTTCGGAGGCGCATGTCTGTGTGATCGGCCTAGGCGGCGTTGGCTCATGGGCGGTGGAAGCCTTGGCGCGCACGGGGATTGGCAAGCTAACGTTGATCGATATGGATGAGGTGTGTCTCAGTAATGTGAATCGGCAGTTACATGCATTGGATGGCACGATTGGGCGCTCAAAAGCGGTATTACTGGCCGAGCGAGTAGCGAAGATCTCGCCGCGTTGCGTGGTGACGGTCGAGGAGTGTTTTTTGACGGAGTCCACCATGGCGCGTTTATTGGCGCCGAGTTTCGACTACATTATCGATGCGATCGATGCCACGAAGTATAAATGTCTATTGATTGCGGAGGCGCGTAAGCATCGCTTGCAGTTGATTACCTGCGGTGGTGCGGGTGGGCGCATCGATCCATCGCGCGTCCAGATCGCTGATTTGGCCCGCTCGATTAATGACCCGTTGCTGTTGCAAGTGCGCAAGACACTGCGTCGCGATTTCGGCTTTCCGATGTTCAAGCGGCAGAAGTTTAAAATCGATTGTGTGTTTACGGATGAGTTGCCTATTTTTCCGAAGGAGGATGGCTCAGTGTCTTGTGCGCGCGAGACTGGTGCGGATTATCGCTTGAATTGCGATCAAGGCTTTGGCTCAGCAACCTATTTGACTGGAACATTCGGCTTTTTTCTCGCCGCTGAAGTGGTCAAGCGGATCGCGTTCGGCAATGTCTCGCCCACATCTGAGTAAAAAGCCGCTGCCAATTCAAATCGATACCCCTTTGTTCTCTCGAATACTGGCACGAACTTTCTTTAGGAGCTCCTTGGGCATCTTGTCTTTACTGATGCGAAAATTGGTTCGTCGTGTCTGGATATGATAGCCGAGGTGATCGACTTTGAGCTTCTGCATCTCAGACCACTGCAACAGGATGGGAGGTTTGGGCGTTTTACGCAGAGTGACGCCGACTTCGTCCCAGCTGATTTGTAGTCGTCCGATTGAGTTGAGTGTGACCGCAATAGCACAGGCGGCGAAAAATGCGATGCCTGCAGCCATCAGATAATTTTCCTGCCGAAAGGCGCTCAGGCTCATCATAATGCCAAGCGCCGTATAGATGAGTGCTTTTATTTTTTTCATTCCTGCGAGTTTCGCAACTGGTATGGGCGGTGGTCGGCTCAGGTGATGAAACGGGTTTTATCAATCGCCTTCATGTAGGCCTCTTCTTTGGTAATTAGATCTGCTTTCAGTAATTTACTGAGTGAGGCATCCATCGAGATCATGCCTTGGTCTCGGTTTTGATCGATGATGTTGCGAATATTCGAAAGTGAGTGCGTGCGAATGCAGTTTGGTAGTGCGCCATGTCTAAGCAGGATTTCATGCACGGCAATACGACCGCCGTCTTTCTTCTGACATAATAGTTGCGAGACGATCCCGCAAAGGGACTCAGCCAGCATGATGCGAATTTGATTTTGCTCGTCGGCAGGGAAAGCATCAATGATGCGATCTACCGTCTTGGTCGCATTGTTGGTATGCAGTGTGGCAAAAACCAGCATACCCATTGCTGCGCAATTAAGTGCCAAGCGAATGGTTTCCATATCGCGCATTTCGCCAATCAAAATGACATCGGGGTCGGCGCGCATCGCACCCTTGAGTCCAGCGCTGAAAGAGCGTGTGTGCTCGCCCACTTCACGGTGAATGATGGTACTATCTTTATCGGCATGAGTAAATTCGACCGGGTCTTCGAGCGTGATAATTTGTTTCTGAGAGGTTTCGTTGATGTGGTTGATGATGGCCGCGAGCGTCGTTGATTTACCACTGCCGGTCGGGCCCGTGACGAGCACTAAGCCGTTTTGGTAAGAGGCGATCGCCTTCAATGCGACGGGTAAGTCGAGCTCGTCGATGCTGGCAATTCGCGACGGAATCTGGCGCAGGACGGAGGCCATGCCCCAGCTGTTTTTAAACAAGTTCATGCGGAAGCGCGCTTTTCCAGGGATCTCATGCGCGAGGTCAACATCGCCGGTTTGCGAGAAGGTCTCCCAGCGGTGAGCCGGAGTGACTTCTTTGAGTAGCGCTTCCATTTCGCGTGCGCCGATCGGTTGCTCGTTGAGCAGATGGATGACGCCATCGATTCGCGTCTTTGGCGGCGAGTCGACGGCGAGGTGGAGATCGGAGCCTCCTTTGGCGAGCATGTCAGTCAGCAGTGTATCCAGTTCGTTCATCTATCAAATTCTCTTTTCGGGGAGGGGTAGGTTAGGCGTCACTTTCGGCATTAAACAGATTCTCAGCGGCGACTTCGGCTGTGATTTTGCCTTGGTCGAGCAGAGATTGCACGGAATCGTTCATGGTGAGCATGCCGAGTTGCTTGCCAGATTGCATGGCGTTTTCTAGGCCGGTCTCTTTGGAGTCTCGAATGATATTGGCCACCGCGGTGGTGTTGACGAGTAGTTCGCAGGCGAGCACGACTTCGTCATCCACGCTGGGAATGAGGCGCTGACAGACGATGCCACGCAGGGACCCAGCAGTCATTGCCCGTATTTGGTTTTGCTGGCTGGGTGGAAATACGTCGAGCATCCGATTCAATGTGGATGCGGCATCTCGGGTATGCATGGTCGCAATGACGAGGTGGCCTGTTTCTGCCGCAGTGACTGCCATCTCGATCGTTTCTAGGTCTCGCATTTCACCGATAACGATAATGTCAGGATCTTCGCGTAAGGCAGATTTCAAGGCGGACTTAAAGGACTCGGTATGTTTGCCAACTTGCCTTTGAGTGACGATGCTGTTGACTGAATGCTGCATCACTTCGATTGGATCTTCCACAGTAATAATGTGATCCTTGCGCGTTTGGTTCAGTTCGTTGACGAGGCTGGCAAGTGTGGTGGTTTTACCGCTCCCGACTGGGCCGGTGACTAGAATGATACCATTGTGATAATTGAGTAGTTTACGAATGTTGTCCGCATTCGGAAACCCGAGTTCCTCCAAGCTCATCAAGTGATCTGCCACGATTCGATAGACGCCAGAAATGCCTTTTTTTTGCTCCATCAAGTTGGCGCGGAAACGCATTTTAAAGCCCTCAGTTTCATCATCGACAGTCAAGGCATAGTCTAGATCCCAATTAGTTTCGAATTGCTGCCGCTGCTCAGGTGTGAGGGGTAGGTAGTTGATTCGTCTGGCGAGGGCATCTGTGAGTGGCGCATTGCTAAGATAGACGATGCGCCGATGGTGGCGCATCCGTGGGCGGGCGCCTCCGGTGAGGTGCAGGTCGCTCGCGCCTATTTTTTGACACTGGGTGAAGAGACTGCGCATGGCTGCTCGCAGCTCATCGTCGTTTAGCTGAGTGAAGGTCGAGAAGTCGGGGAACCCTTCAATATTACTTTGTGATCCTGCGGACGATAATCCGGGCAGCACCGGTAGTTCAAAGCCATCCTGCGTATTTTTAATCGCGGCCTCGATGGCACTGTCAAGAAAGGCGGTGTCTGCAATCCAACCAGAGTTCGCCAGTAGTTTGGCACAGGCATGCACGTCTGTGCTTGGCGCGAGGTTAGCGACCATGCCAAGAACTTGGCCCTCGGTGAGGAGTTGATTTTCTAGGCAGAAATGGAGGAGCCAGTGGATTTCCGGACGCATATATGTGGGGGAATGTTTTGGGGAAGTTAAGATCTTGTTTATTTATAAAAAATGCGGGGAGAATCAACCACCTTATTAAACAATGAGGGGCGAATGTGGGGGCTTGTATTTAAATGTGCAAATGCAGCGAGGACGACTCGACTTTGTTGTGCTATGGCTGTGGGCGGGGCGCCCACACTCCTCTAGTTCTAATTTTTAGCGTGGCGCAGCACTGCGATGGCCGATGTGTTGTGTTTGAAAGTCGCTGATCATGCCTAGCCGAAACCAAATACACAGCCGCCAGGCTTGTTAGACCCGCGCAACCCGCATTAGGGCGTTATGACTTCACCGCCTTGTGCGAGGTGTGTGCGGAACTGAACCCCTATGTGCGCCTAAACCCTGCGGGCGAGCCGACTATTGAATTTGCTGATCTCGCCGCGGTGCGATGTTTGAATCAAGCACTTCTAGCACAAACCTACCAGATTAAGCATTGGATGATACCCGTTGGCTATTTGTGTCCGCCCATTCCGGGGCGGGCGGATTATATTCATTATGTGGCAGATCTGTTGGCAGGTGCAGGCAAGGTGCCGACGGGCAAGCAGGTGGGTGTGCTCGATATTGGCACGGGTGCGAATTGCATCTATCCTATTATCGGTAGTCAGAGTTATGGTTGGAAATTTCTTGCGACCGATATCGACCCAGTCTCGGTGAAGACCGCATGTTTGTTCGTCGAATCGAATCCATGTTTGAGCAAGTTGGGCTAGGTGGTGCAACAAAAGGAACCTAAGTCGATTTTTAAAGGCATCATTCGCAAGGGTGATTATTTCGATCTGACGCTGTGTAATCCACCCTTTCATATTTCGATGGAAGTGGCACAAGCCGGCACTCAACGTAAAAAGAAGCTCCTGACTAAGAGACGCTCTGCGAATGGCCCAGCCCAGTTAAACTTCGGCGGGCAGCAGGCCGAGCTCTGCTGTCGCCGTGGCGAAGTGGTGTTTATTACGCAGATGATACGAGAGAGCGTTGAGTTCGCAGCACAGGCAGGCTGGTTCACTAGTCTAGTCTCGAAGCGGGAGCATCTACGTGCGTTGAAGCCAGTGCGGTGCCAAGCACGTCGAGGTGATTCCTATCAGCCAAGGCCAAAAAGTTAGCCGATTGCTGGCGTGGCGTTTTCGGGGTTAGAAGGTAAGCACAAAAAAGCCGCCGAATATATTCGGCGGCTGTTGTTTTAAAAATGTCAGTCGCCTCGGTCGTTGGACCGAGTTTGATGCACTTACGCTTTCGCTTTTTGGTAGTTCGCTTCGGCGGCGTCCCAGTCGACGATATCCCAGAATGCAGCGATGTAGCTCGGACGCATATTTTGATACTTCAGGTAGTAAGCGTGCTCCCAAACATCGAGGGCGATCACTGGCTTACCTTCGACATCAACCACACCCGTCATGCAGGGACTGTCTTGATTGGGAGTCGATGTCACTGCGAGACTGCCGTCTGCTTGCACAACAAGCCATGCCCAACCGCTGCCGAAACGAGTCGCGCCTGCTTTAGCGAAAGCGGCCTTGAATGCGTCAAGCCCACCGAGCTCAGCATCGATTGCTGCGGCGAGTTCACCCTTAGGAGCACCGCCACCAGTTGGACTGAGCACCTTCCAGAAGAAACTATGGTTGGCGTGGCCACCACCGTTATTGCGGACTGCGCCACGGATAGTTTCAGGGAGTGCTGAAAGATCTGAAATCAGTTCGCAGACGGATTTGCCTTCAAATTCAGTACCAGCGAGCGCTGCGTTCACATTCGTGATGTATGCATTGTGGTGCTTGCTGTGGTGGATTTCCATCGTGCGGGCATCAATGTGTGGTTCGAGCGCATCGTATGCGTAATCAAGTGTTGGTAGTTCGTAAGCCATGGTATGTATTTTTTCTATTCTGGTTAATGGAGAGAGTGGTGAAAGTTGTGAGGATATTAGACTGCTGTCAAACGACAGCTGTGTTTGTGGTGCCCTTTTTTTTAGTGCCGAAGTGGCTTTGAGTCGCTTGGTCTTACGGGATTAAAACCGACAAGGTGCGGTTGCGACTGTGCGGGTCACTCAGTCGCGCCTGCGGGCGGGGGCAAGTTGCTTTTTAGCGCGGTCGCTTTTTTAGCACTATTAGCAAAGCGTTTTTTTTCGAAGAAGGCCTTCAAGATATCGTGGTTTAACTCCTGCAGCACACCGCTGACGGACTCGAAGTTGTGGTTACTGTTGGGGAGCGCGCCGAGGTCGAGCGCGCCGCCAACGCAACCCATACGCAAATCGGGGAGGCCGTAATACACCTTGCCAATGCGCGCAATGACCAGCGCGCCAGAGCACATCGGGCAGGGCTCTTTAGTGACATAGAGCGTGCACTCGTTGAGGCGCCAGTCACCAATGAAGCTAGCTGCTTGCGAGATTGCGAGAATTTCGGCGTGGGCAGTGGGGTCATTGCTAGAGCGGGATTGATTATGTGCAGATGCGATGATTTGGCCGTTATATTCGATCACTGCGCCGATCGGCACCTCGTCCTTTTTCCACGCTTCGATTGCTTCATTGTAGGCGTGGGTCATGAAGTAGTCGGCATCGCGGTTGAGCGCTGACGGGTAGATTTTTTCGAATGGGCAATCTGCTTGCATAGTAGAGATAGTTAAAGCGGGGGTGGAGGAGGAGATAAAGGCTGGAATTGTCGAAGCGGGGGGCAGAATGTGCAAACTTTGCGACTTTCGAATTTACTCGCTTGTTCCTCGCAGAGAGAGTCCTTGACTTTCGGCGTTAATCCGCTTCCCTCCCGGATTTATTAATGATCATTTATGGCTAAAGCACAAAGCGAAGATTACGTAGAAGTCGAAGGCAAAATCGTTGCCGTCCTACCTGGCACCATGTTCCGTGTCGAACTTGCGAACGGCCATCTGGTGCTCGCACACATCTCCGGTAAATTGCGCAAGCACTTCATTAAAATTACGACCGGTGATACCGTGAAGATGGAGATGAGCCCCTACGACCTTGATAAGGCCCGCATCGTTTACCGTCTGCGTAATGCGCATGTGCAGCGTAATGCACCTAGGCGTAGTTTCGGCCCACGTCGTCGATAGTCATTTCGTCGGTTCGATTTCTAAAAGCACCGCATGTCGGTGTTTTTTTGTGCCTAAGTGACAGTCTCGCGTCTAAAATTACATGGGGGGATATTTCTTAAATATTTAATAATCAGTGCCTTATTTTTTTCTCTGGCTTCTGACGGAGCAAAGCGGAGATGGCGAAGCAATTTACGATCAATGCTTGCCTCGTTATGTTTTAGGCATGTGCTAGTAGGCTCATTCATTTAATTTCTTATTTACCAATTATGAGCAGCAAATTATTTAACTCCATTATCGAAACGGTCGGCAATACGCCACTGGTTAAAATTAACAACACTGCTGCGGGTGTGAACGCAGACATCTACTTAAAGTGTGAATTCTTCAATCCACTTGCCAGCGTTAAAGATCGTATCGGCAAGGCGATGATCGAAGCCGGCGAGCGCGATGGCAAGATCGGCTCAGGCAGCATCATCATCGAACCGACTTCGGGTAACACTGGTATCGCACTGGCATTCGTTTGTGCTGCCAAGGGTTATAAGCTGATCCTGACCATGCCTGAAACCATGTCGATCGAGCGTCGCGTGCTGCTGCGTATGCTCGGTGCCGAGATTGTACTGACACCTGGACCAAAAGGCATGGGCGGTGCCATCGCACGTGCTGGTGAGCTGGTCGAAGAATATGGGGAAAAGGCCTATATGCCGCAACAATTTGAGAATCCTGCGAATCCTGAAGCGCACCGCCAGACGACTGCCGAAGAAATCTGGGAGGCCACCGACGGTAAGATCGATGCATTCGTTGCTGGCGTCGGCACTGGTGGCACCATCACTGGCGTCTCTGAAGTGATCAAGTCGCGCAAGGAGCTCTACACGGTCGCCGTTGAGCCCGAAGCGAGTCCAGTTATCTCTGGTGGTGCACCTGGTCCGCACAAGATCCAAGGTATCGGTGCAGGCTTCATTCCTAAGAATTGTAATGTCGATATCATCGACGACGTCATCAAGGTCTCGAATGAAGATGCATTTGCCACCGCGCAAGCATTGGCAGAGCAGGACGGCATCCTCGGTGGTATCTCCACGGGCGCCAATGTGTGGGCTGCGATGGAGCTTGCCAAGCGTCCTGAGATGGCAGGCAAAACAATCGTGACAATCGGCTGTAGCTTCGGCGAACGCTACCTGAGTACCCCGCTGGCTGAAAAGGCCCGCGAAGAGATGACATCTGCGTCTGCTAGCTAAGCACTCTGCTCAATCAAGTTAAACAAAAGCCTTGGCCAGAAATGGTCGGAGCTTTTTTTGGTTCATGGTCGATTAGAGAGCAGAGTAAAGGAGGGAGGGCGACTCGCCCTCCTGTGCCGCAACACAGGATAAATGTGGGCGAGTCGCCCTACTCCGATTGCGTTCAATGGCTCTAAAAAAACAGCAGGGACCCGTGGCTTCTTAGAATTAAGCGGTCTGTCGTTTTAATCGAGACTTTGCCACTAATCGCCGATGAGCCTTGTGGAGGGCAACGCTCTGTCGTTGCCACCAAATCTACCTGGGATCCGATGCTTAGGTACGTAAATGACGGAGCATTGGCTCGGAGAGTGTCGCTAAGCTCGGAACCCTCGATTAATTGGGGACGCTACAGCTCAAAGCCGGCCTTGGCGATACAGATGACGAATTCGCCTTTCTGGCTGCCTTGGGCCACGCGGTCGCGCACCTCACCGGCTGGGCCGGTGTGCACGGTCTCGTGGAGCTTAGTCAGCTCGCGGCAGACACTGATGCAGCGATCGGGGCCGAGGGTGGCCACGAGGTCGTTGAGGAACTTGCCAATGCGGTGGCAGGACTCGTAAATGATGATGGTGGTGTCGAAGTCTTTTTGTGCTTCGAAAAAGCGTTTACGCGCGGCGCTTTTTGGTGCGAGAAATCCGACGTAGTAGAAACTATCGCTGGGAAGCCCAGAGAGGGACAGGGCGGTGATCACCGCGCTGACGCCAGGCGCGGTAGTGACCTTAAGCCCACGCTTGCGACACTCGCGCACGAGACGAAATCCGGGGTCGCTGATAGCGGGTGTGCCGGCGTCGGCGATCAGTGCAATGTTTTCGCCGTCTGCCATACGGTCGGCGATTTCGCTCGCCATGTAGTGTTCGTTTTGCTCGCGGTAGGAGATCAGTTTACCGCTGTTCTCAATGTTGAGTTTGCTTAGCAGCTTGCCAGTGACACGGGTGTCTTCGCAAGCAATGTGGGTGGCGGCTGTAAGCACTTCGATGGCACGTGGAGTGATGTCGGATAGATTTCCGATGGGTGCCGCGACGAGTGTTAGGGTTCCAGGGTCAGACATATCGCAGGCAACTGTAAGTAGGTTGGTGGGAATGTCACAAAAAAAGCGCCTTCATGGTGTTTACGAAGGCGCTGGTTGTTTAAAAGTATTATTTGCTTGGTTTAGCCGCCGAATCCCGGGACGCCACCTTCCCAGTCAGCTGGGCGAGACCAAGGCAATTCCTGATCGTCGGGATTAGTGTCGAAGCAGCCACTGGTGGCTAGTGCGCACCATGACAGTGCGAAAATTAGAAGCAGGCGAGTGATCATAATGTATGCGCGAGTTTGGTAGGATTAGTGCATTACCTTGATGGTATCGCCTTTAGACAGTCCGCGAAGACGTGTGCCTACTAAGATGTTGGCCACTGCGAACTGCTCGGTAACTTGGGTGATTCGGATTTTACCTAGTGCTTTCAAGTCTTTAATCAATGTGACCTCCGAACCGATCGAAAGCCCTAGCTCTGGAGAAGAGTCGAGAATAATGAGTCCGTCAGATGTGCTGATCGAGGCGACGGTGGTGGCGGCGCCGATGGTTGCGGGTTGCACCGCGACCGCGCTGCTTGGGGTGAAACCGCTCTGGTAGCCGCTCGCGCCTGCAGCACTCGCAGGTTCGGAGGTGGCGCTCTGTTGGAGCCCTTCGCTCGCCAGCAAGTCTTGTTTAAGCATGTCGTTGGATTTAACCAGTTCTTCGATGCGCTCTTCGAGCTGAGCGAGCTCTGCTTCTTTGCTGGCGGAGGCTAAGCTCTCTTCGGTCTTAACCAGATCGGTACGAAGGCGAGTGGCGACATTTTCCAACTCAGCAATGGTATTTTTTGCCTCTTTGAGTTGCTGCTGCGAGCGGGTGACTTCCTGTTTGGCAGTATACATTTCGGAGCGGATAGACTCGAGCTTACCTTTGGTGTCCGCGAGTGACTGGCGCTCGGTCGACAGCTGCTTGCCGAGAGAGGTGATCTTGCTATTCGCAGTTTCCAACTCGCTTTGAGTCGCTTGAGTCACTGCTTGTGCTTGTTCGAGGGACGTTTGCTTTTCAGCAAGTTTCCCCTTGGAGATGAAGAACAAGGCGACTGCAGCGGCGGACGCGAGAATCGCTAAAATGCGAAGGATCAGTGATAAGTTTTTCATTTGTGGTGTTTAGGGATATATCTCGATGTAGGCGGGCTACGCTGCGAAAAATTCTGTTTCGTGAATGGGGGTTTTGGTATGTGCGCTGATGCCACGGTGGTTTGCCGCTAATCGAAGTAGTAATTTAAAAATCAATTCGCTTTGTGGTTCAAGACCCAACTTGGCAGCAATCGCATCTGCAGTTTGAGCGTTGCTGCCGTTGGCGATGACCTCTGCGACGATTTTTTGTTCGATTTCCAAGACCGTGGCTGCAGCTGCCTTGCCTGCTTCAACACCTGGCTGGTGGTAAGCGTTGATATTAACCAGGCTCGCGTAGAGGCCGACGGCGCGTTCGAATAGCGCGATGAGCTGGCCGACTGCTTCGGGTGTGACCTCTGTGATGGTGATGGTGATCGATTGGCGTCCATTGTCATACAGTGCATCGCGGGTGCCGAGGAAGAAGCCCTGCAAGAAGTCGCCGCTGGTGAAGCCAGGTTCGACTTCGATCGAGTCGCCGTCGCGATCCTTGAGCACTTCGATAAAGGTGGCGAAGAAGTTGTGCACACCTTCGCGGAGTTGCTGCACGTAAGCGTGTTGATCAGTGGAACCCTTATTGCCATAAACGGCGATGCCTTGGTGCACGACCTTGCCATCGAGGTCTTTTTCTTTACCGAGCGACTCCATGACGAGCTGCTGCAAGTATTTGGAGAAAAGCATGAGGCGATCCTTGTAAGGCAGGACGACCATGTCCTTCGCGCCCTTGCCGTCGGTCGCGAAATACCACATCAGCGCGAGTAGGGCTGCTGGATTCTTAGTGGTGTCGGTCGAACGTGTGGCGATGTCCATCGCTTTTGCGCCAGCTAGCATACGATCGATGTCGAGACCTTGGATGGCAGCAGGGAAGAGGCCCACCGCCGCAAGTTCTGAGGTGCGGCCACCGACCCAGTCCCACATCGGCAAGAAGTCGAGCCAGTTATTTTCCTTGGAGATTTGGTGAAGTTTACTGCCTGCGCCAGTGATGGCGATGGCGTGTTCCGCAAAGCTGAGGCCGGCTACCCGATAGGCGGTCTCGGCTTCGAGCATGCCGTTGCGTGTTTCGGGCGTGCCGCCAGACTTGGAGATAACCACGGCGAGTGTTTCTCCGAGTTGACCGTCGAGTGCGTCGAGTGTGCGATCGATTCCATTCGGATCGGTGTTGTCGAAAAAGAACAGTTTAATCTTATCTGTCTTCGGGCCTCCGAGCGCATCCGCGACGAATTGTGGGCCGAGTGCCGAGCCGCCAATGCCAATTACGAGAAGATTCTTGAAGGCGCCGTTGGCACCCTTTAGCACACCATTATGTACGTCCGCGGCAATCAGCTTGATTTTGCCGAGACAGGCTTCGATCTCAGCGCCGATCTCGGCGTTGGGTGCCAGTGCGGCATGACGCAACCAGTAGTGGCCGACCATGCGGTCTTCGTCTGGGTTCGAGATCGCGCCGGCTTCAAGTGCTTGCATCGCGGTGAATGCGGCCTGCATGCGTGGCTCCATTTCCGACAGGAAAGCATCACCGAAGTCGATTCGGCTCGTGTCGATCGCGAAGTCGAGCTCGTTAATATGAAGATAGTGTTGTTTGAATCGTTCCCAGGACATGATTGGTGTAAATTAAGAATTAAGAGTTGGCTGGTGTTCAGTTGTCTGGGCCTTGGTTGAACCCAGAACTGAAGCACTGGATGGCGAAGCCATTACAAATTTTTGTCAGTGACGGCACCTTCTGAAGCGGTCGCGACGGTGGCAGCGTATTTACCGAGTACTCCGCGTTTGGAGCCTGCCCCAGTAGGCTTAAACGCAGCCATGCGCGTATCGTACTCGGCGTCGTCGATGAGCAGGCGGATGGTGTTTGTGACGGCGTCGATTTCAATTTGGTCGCCGCTATTGACGATGCCGATCGGGCCACCCTTGGCTGCTTCGGGTGTAATGTGGCCGACGTCGAAGCCGTGACTGCCGCCGGAGAAGCGTCCATCGGTAATAAGCGCGACTTCTCTAATCAAGCCACGCCCAGCAACTGCGCTGGTGGGCGAGAGCATTTCGCGCATGCCCGGCCCGCCGACTGGCCCTTCATTACGAATCACCACGACGTCGCCAGCGACGACGTCGCCGCGAAGAATGCCGACGAGTGCACTTTCTTCGCCTTCGTAAACCTTCGCTGTACCTTTAAAATAGAGACCTTCTTTGCCAGTGATCTTACCAACGGCACCGCCAGGCGCGAGGTTGCCACGTAAGATACGTAGGTGAGTGGATTCTTTAATTGGCTGATCCCATGGGCGGATGATATCCTGCTCGTCTGGATACGGTGCGTACGGCTGTTCATTTTTAAGCGAATCGGCCATCGTCTCGCCCGTGACTGTGAGACAGTCGCCGTGCAGGAGGCCGCGATCGAGTAGCATCTTCATCATTGGACGGATGCCGCCGATACGAATGAGATGGCTCATGTTATATTTGCCGAATGGCTTTAGATCGGCGAGGAGCGGGATGCGCTCGCCAATTTCCTTGAAGTCGTCGATGCTGAGTGGAACATCGGCGGAGTGTGCGATCGCGAGGAGGTGCAGGATCAAGTTAGTCGAGCCGCCGAGCGCTAGGCAGGTGGTGATCGCATTTTCAAAGGCCTTACGCGTCATGATATCGCGTGGCTTGAGATCGAGCTCGAGTAGTTTGAGTACGGCTGCACCGGCATTTTCGCAGTCTTTACGCTTGGGTTCACCGATTGCTACTTGAGCACTGCTGCCGGGTAGGCTCATACCGAGAGCTTCGATCGCGCTTGCCATGGTGTTGGCAGTATACATGCCGCCACAAGATCCGGCACCTGGGATTGCATATTTTTCGACTTCTTTGAGTTCTTCATCCGTCAGCTCTCCTTTGGCATGTTTGCCGACTGCTTCGAATACAGAGACGATGTCCATTGGATTACGCTCTTCTTCATCGTGAGGCATCAAGCCGGGGAGAATAGTGCCACCGTAAACAAACACAGCTGGGCGGTTGAGGCGGGCAAGTGCGATCATGCAACCGGGCATGTTCTTATCACAGCCACCGATAGCGACCAGCCCGTCAAAACCTTCTGCCGCGACCACTGTTTCGATTGAGTCGGCGATTACATCGCGCGAGACGAGGCTGTAGCGCATCCCTTTGGTGCCCATACTAATGCCGTCGGAAACGGTGATGGTGCTGAAGTTTACCGCCTTGCCGCCGGCATTATTGATGCCGCTGGTGGCGTGTGTGGCCAGGTCGCCCAAATGCATATTGCAAGGAGTCAGATCACTCGGCGAACCGGCCACGCCGATTTGTGGTTTTTTGAAATCGGCATCTTCGAAGCCGACTGCACGAAGCATCGAGCGGGCCGGGGCGCGGTCATCGCCATCGACGACGATTGAGGAGTGTGGACGTATGTTTTTGCTAGCCATGATAAAACTGAGATGAATTAAATAGTCGGAAAATAGGATTCTCGTTGCAGAAATGCTGAGATATCAATGAATAGCGGGAACCTCGACAATACCCTTTTTACTCTTCTAGACCTTAATTCTGCATTTAACTGCCACCTATGACTATGGAATTTGATCTCAAAAAGACGCTCGAAGCGCTGCTACTCTCGACAGCGGAGCCTATTCGCTTGAAAGATTTGATGAAGATTTTTGCGCGTTATCACTCGGAACTAGAGGAAGCCGCCGAGGCCGAAAAACTCTCAGGAGAAGGCGAAGATGTTGCTGAGCTTATTCCGCCTTGCGTTACACTGGTGCAAATTCAGGAGGCGTTATCCAAATTGATGGACGCGGCTGAGGTCGAGGATAAGGCGTATCGGCTGATCGAGGGGCCAAATGGGTTTCAAATTGTCACCGCGCCACAGTTTGCAGAATTCGTGCGTTTGCTGCGTGGTGAGCCGCGCCCGATGAAGCTCAGTCCTGCTGCACTGGAGACCATGTCAATCATCGCCTACCGCCAGCCCGTCACGCGGGCTGAAATGGAATCGATTCGGGGGGTGTCGGTCGATGGCCCGCTGAACCGCTTGATCGAGCTGGAACTAGTGCATGTCACGGGTCGTGCTGAATTACCGGGACGCCCGATTCAATATGGCACCACCGAAAAGTTTTTAGAGTTCACCGGTATCAAAGAGCTTGATGAGTTGCCCGCTTCAGACGTACTGAGTAATCATCAGATTGACGATTGGATGCGTCGCAGCGAAGAGCCAGCAGAAGAGATCACTGATGAAGATATGGGACTCGCTAAAGAGCGAAAGTCAGACGAGCTGCCGCTGGATGAGACATTTGTCGTAGTTGATTGGCAAAATGAGAATACCGAGAGTGATGCTGCTCCAGAATCCGCCGCAGAGGAAGATATACCAGATGCCTGAAGATATTAATATTAAGCTACAGCGCAACCGCGACGCGATCGACGCGATCGATAAACAAGTGGTGCAATTGCTCAACCACCGCGTGTGTCAGGATGGCGGTTTAAACGAAGCGCAGGTATTGGAAAAAGTGGCGACGTTCAATCAAGGCCCACTTTCGGATGCGACGTTGCAGGCGATCTATCGTGCGATGATGCTGGCGGGGCTGGCACCCGATGCGCAGGCGACGGATCCTGCCAAGGTGGATGCCCTTGATCTTAATATCGTGCAGCAGCTCAATCAACGCGTGCAACACGCGGGCGAGATTGGTAAAATCAAACACGCCAACGGAGCGGACTACTACGACCCGACCCGCGAAGCACAGGTCATGGCTAAAGTCGCGCGGCTAAATCCCGGGCCGATCAATAATCGCACGTTGCAATCTGTTTACCGCGAAGTGATCTCTGGCTCGATTGCATTGGAGAAGAAGCTAGTGATCGGCTATCTGGGACCAGAAGCTACTTACACGCACCAGGCTGCGATTCACAACTTTGGCGTGAGCCTCGACTACCGAGCGATCAAGACCATCCCCGATGTCTTTTCTGAAGTCGAAAGTGGCAGCGCTGATTATGGCGTGGTGCCGATTGAAAACTCCACCGAGGGGGCAGTGTTTCATTCCATGGATATGCTGGTCGAGTCCGACTTGCATATCTGCTCGCAAGTTTACTTACCGATCGAGCATTGCTTAATTTCGCAGTCGCCTCTTGATCAAATCACTGAAGTGCGCTCCAAGGATCAAGCACTTGGCCAATGCCGTGACTGGCTGCGCACTAAATTGCCAAACGCGAATCTAGTCGATGTTGTGAGCACTGCCGATGCCGTCTGCACCGCAAAAGACAACGCCACCGTTGCTGCCGTCGCCAGCGAACTCTCTGCGCAACGTTATCAAGTTCCGATCCAAGCCCGCAGTATTCAAGACAAGGACGATAACGTTACACGCTTTCTAGTGATTGGTAAGACCCACGCCAAGCCACTGGGTGATGGGCGCGATAAAACCAGCTTAGTGATTTCGCTCAAAGATGAACCTGGCGCATTAGAGAAAACCCTGCGTCCGTTCGCTTCGCGTGGGATTAACTTGAGCAAGATCGAGTCTCGTCCCAGCCGTAAGAAAGCCTGGGACTATTTATTTTTCATCGACTTTATCGGCCACTACGAAGACGAGCTGACACTAGCCGCACTTGCGGAGCTCGAAGAGCACTGCTCGTTCGTGAAATGGCTCGGCAGTTATCCAAATGATGAACGTCGGTAAGGATGTCCATGTGCAACGAATTCTACGTCCGCGTAGTTCTGAATGCACCGCGCGATGTAATCGTCGCTTGGCATGCTGGGGCGGGGCCTCAAAAATCCCGCTAACCAATAAGGCTCGCGGGATTTAAAAAAGTGACTTTGACTTGCCCAAGCGTGCGGTCTCGGTGCTGCGTGGGCAGACGACCCAAATGAAGTGTTTGCAGGTCGAGGGATTGTCGAGGCTGAGTTGCTTGATCGCTTGGGGGCGGTATGTGCCGCTTCTGAAGCTGCGCAGGTAAGGAAATTGGAGGGTTCCGAGCGTAGCGACACTCTTCGAGCCAATGCTCTGTCATTTCTTCGGATTGATTCTAATCTGGGACCTCGGTGGCAATGACGGAGCATTGCCCTCCAGCTATCACGATCTCATCTATGTAACTCAACTTTGTCCGGCAAAGCCCCTACAGGCTTGCGGTCTGTCTCAAAGTAGAGCCAATTAAAGTCGTCCTATGTCGAACGAATCACACCCCCACAATTGGCCCGAAGCGGCGGGCGGCCTATACGGCGAACTCGGTGCGCACTCGTTGCATGCAAATGTGCGCGAGTTACTTGCGGGCGATTCGTGTCAGCGTTTGTTGGTGGCCTGTTCGGGGGGCGCTGATTCGATCTTTATGCTTTGCCAGTTGTGGGCACAGGCTGACGAATTGGACATCGAATTGGTGGTCGCACATTATAATCACCGCTGGCGAGGGGAGGATTCGCAGCTAGACGCGACGTTTGTGCAAGAATTGGCGCTGCAGTTAAACTGTCCCTTTGTGACTGCGGCTCGGCCAGAAAATGAGGCGGCGTTTACAGAGACAACTGCGCGGGCCTTGCGTTTGGATTTTTTACGTGTGGCGGCGCAGGAGCACAGTTGCCAGTGTATTGCTTTTGGCCATCAACAGGATGATGTTTTAGAGACACAACTGCAGCGCTTGGCGCGCGGCAGTGGCTCGGATGGTTTGGCGGCGCCGCGACCAATTCATTTTTTTCAAGCCTATCCGACACATGTCAGACCAGTGTTGCATTTAGGTGCGGGGGCGATTCGTATGGCTTTGAATGCCTGCGAGATCCCTTGGCGCGAAGACATTTCCAACGAAGATATAGAGATTTCACGCAATGCACTGCGCCACAATGTGATTCCTAGTTTGAGCGATGCGTTGGCGCGAGATGCTTCGGCAGGCGCAGCTCGTTCCCGATTTTTACTAGAAGAAGAAGCGGATGCGCTGGACGGTTTGGCGCGGGTGACTTTGCCGAAAGCTTTTATCAGTAGCGCGTCACTGGATCGCGTTGCGCTGCGCTCGGCTCCGCGGGCACTGACGCGGCGGGCCTTGTCGGCATGGTTGAGTGCGCATCATCTGATTCAATCGATGAGCGCACCAGCGATGGATTTATTGATGGCGGCGGTCTATGGGCTTAAGCAGAAAAATCGTCTAAGTGCCGGTGCTTTTTATATTGAGCTCGATGAAGCGACTGTCCGGGTGGTGTCAGCGCAAGTGGCAGGGCAATTTTTGGTATCTGGATCGATCGAAGCGGGCGAGTCGCTGATGCTGTCGACGGGTGCTTTACTGGGGACCGAGTTCGTGGAATTGGATGAAGCTTTATGCCATACGATTATGCAGGGCGGGGTGAATGCCGACCTAGAGGCTTACGTTGCAGTGGCAGCAGAAGAGGCACTCGAAGTGCGGGGATGGCAGCAGGGAGATCGGTTTCGGCCGCTCGGTGCGCCGGGCACGAAGAAATTAAAAGACTGCTTTATTGACCGGCAAATTCCGGTAAAGGAACGAAAGTTGCTTCCGCTTGTCGTAGCGCAGTCAGGAGAAATTATTTGGGTGCCAGGCTTCCCACCTGCGGACACCATGAAAATCGGAACCGCAACGAAGCGGGCTCTTAGATTGACTTACGAACCAAGAAACCCAAGTTGACCCGCACAAATGTCATCACAGCAAAATCCACAACAGAAAGAGCCCGCGAATAACGGCCAACCAGAGCGCTTTAATCCTAAAGTACTTTTGATTTTTTTGGTTATTATCTCGGCTATCATTGGACTCTGGTTCGCGCAACCGGGTGCCGGTTCGAATCATGAACGCCTGACTATCAGCGAATTGGTGCAAGCCGTGAAAGATGGACAGATCGAGCCGGGCGATGGTGTCATGAAGCCTGACCCTTCGCTTGGCGAAGCTGGCTATATTGTAGCCGGTAAGATGCTCAACCCGAAGTATGATGCGAATCTCTCGGATGCGAGTGTGCCGGAAAAGGTACAGTTTTCTGCTGAGGGCCGCTTGCTAGAGAAAGATTTCGATCTCGTGCGCGCAGTGCTTAAAGAGAGCCGGCGCAGCACCGCATTTCAAGACATATTGATCAGCTTTTTGCCGTTTCTGCTGATTATTGGCCTGCTTTATTTCCTCTTTGTGCGCCAATTGAAGAGCGCAGGGAAGGGCGCGATGAGCTTTGGAAAGAGTAAGGCCAAGATGCTGACGCGTGATAAGGATTCGCTTACTTTTAAAGATGTCGCGGGTTGCGACGAAGCGAAGGAAGAAGTCAGCGAGGTCGTCGACTTCCTCAAAGATCCTAAAAAATTCCAACGTATCGGTGGTCGCATCCCCAAGGGTGTGCTGATGGTCGGGCCTCCGGGCACTGGTAAGACACTGCTGGCAAAAGCGGTGGCGGGTGAAGCGGAAGTGCCGTTTTTCTCGATCAGTGGCTCGGACTTCGTCGAAATGTTCGTCGGTGTCGGGGCGGCACGTGTGCGGGATATGTTTGAGCAAGGCCGTAAGAATGCGCCCTGTATTGTATTTATTGACGAGATTGATGCCGTGGGTCGCCAACGTGGCGCAGGTGTCGGCGGTGGTAATGACGAGCGCGAGCAGACCTTGAACTCTCTTCTCGTTGAGATGGATGGTTTCGATGGCCACGAAGGTGTGATCATCATCGCCGCGACTAATCGCCCGGATGTGCTCGACTCTGCGTTGTTACGCCCGGGTCGTTTTGACCGCCAAGTTACGATTGATTTGCCTGACCTCAATGGCCGTCACGAAATTCTCTTGGTGCATGCCAAGAAGATCGCGCTTTCTGAAGAGGTAAATCTCGAGCACGTTGCGCGTAACACTCCAGGCTTCTCCGGTGCAGATCTTGCCAACCTTCTCAATGAAGGTGCTTTGATTGCGGCGCGCTATGATAAGGATGCCGTGGAAATGAACGATCTCGACGAAGCGCGTGATAAGATCTCCTTTGGTCGTGAGCGTCGCAAGTTGATGGATGACGAGGACCGTAAAATCACTGCTTATCACGAAGCGGGGCATGCTCTGGTCCAGGCGGTGGTGGATGATGGGCATTTGCCCGTGCACAAAGTAACGATCATACCGCGCGGTCAGAGCCTCGGCTCTACTATGTTTATGCCGAAGAAGGATTTGCTCAATCACTCCAAGCGGCGTCTATTGAATCAAATTTGCACTGGCATGGGTGGGCGTTCGGCGGAGGAAATTGTAATGGGTGACATTACCAGTGGCGCGTCTGGCGATATTCGTATGGTCACTTCGACTGCGCGCCATATGGTGTGCGATTGGGGGATGACCGACCTCGGGCCGATCGCTTTCGGTGAAAGCCAGAATCATGCCTATATGGGCACGATGGGTGCTGGTTCGAATGACTTCAGCGAAGAAACTGCACAAAAGATTGATAAGAAAATCTACGATATCGTGCAAGAGCAGTATTTGCGGTCGCTCGAAATTCTGAAAAAGCACCGCACTGCGCTCGATGTGATGGCCGAGGCCCTATTGGAGCACGAAACGATCGATGGTATCCACGTGCACGAAATTCTTGAGCATGGTGAAATGCGCTCGCCGATCATTAAGCGCGAGATCATCGAGCCCGAAGCAGAGCCAGAAAAAGACTCTGATGATGAGGTCGCGAAGCAGGTTGAAGAAGATGACGACAAGGGTGACCTTGCCGGCGAAGAAGCCGCTGCACCATCGCCCGCGTAATCCATTGCAGTTACATTTTTCAAACGGCTGCTTCCTCAATTGGGGAGCAGCCTTTTTTTGTGCAGTGTTCGTGGCGTCGTTGCTTGCAACGGCACTTCAGTGCTCGAGCACGAGCATGCCGATATAAGCAAGGAAGCCACAATTCAACGCTCTTACTTTACTTTCCCAACTAATCGCGCTTTGCGTGAGGCCTTATCCACAAGGGCGAAGAGTTGGTCGATTTGATTGCGCTTTCGTGTGCCCTGATGTCCCTTCACTTTGACTAATTCGATATTTAAGGGATCGGTGCTGCGGTAGTATGCTTGGTAAAGTTCGGTATTACCTAGCGGCAGGCCTTTTTTCGAATGATAGTCGTGTGCTTCGAAGCGTGCCCGTCGTTCCGCCAAGTTGGTGATATTCTGCGAGTCGGTATAGATGGTCAGATGATCACAGTCTAGGGGTAGGTCGGACAGTGCCCAGAGCAAGGTCTGTAGCTCGAGCTTCGTCGAAGACGTGTCTGTGAATTGCTGAACTTTAATACGCGTGCGCAGTGTCTCCATCGAGAGTGTTTGCTCTGCTGTTCGAATCAAAAGCGCTGCGCCCATGCCAGCCTTGGTTTGGGTATGAACGCTACCGTCGGTGAGTAGGATATAGTCACTCATGGAGAGCTTCTTGTGCCTGAATTGGTACGCCGTGTCTATGGCTTATTGCGGGTACTGCGTGAGGGACTTGCGAAGTGCCCGACTTGCTTACTACTTGACATGCAATGATGTTACTTTGAGTATTCAAAGTATTAAATTTGATAGAACATATTTCATTTTTTTAAGTCTCCTGATTGGTGCGTCGCTAGTAACTGGCTGCAGACCGACCGATTCCACTTCGGCGAGTCGTACCGATGAGCGTTATCAAGTGCTATGTACGGTCGGCATGATTACCGACGTCGTACGCAATATCGCGGGCGAGTATGCGCAGGTTGAGGGGATCATCGGCGAAGGAGTCGACCCACACCTTTACAAGCCGAGTCGGAGTGATGTGGTAAAGCTCAGTACTGCAGATGTGGTCTTTTATAATGGTCTGTTACTGGAAGGTAAAATGACGACAGTGCTGGAGCGCGTAGCGAGTTCCGGGAAGCCAGTCAGGGCGGTGACTGAAGCGATCTTGGAGACTGCGGATTATTTGTTGCAGAAAAACGATGATTCCGAGCACACCGATCCACACGTGTGGATGGATGTACGGGGCTGGATGCAAGCCGTGCCAGTGGTGGTTGAGACGCTCTCGATTTTCGATCCAGCGCATGCAGATATTTATGCTGTCAATGCAACTGCTTACACAAAACAGTTGGAAGCGTTAGATGCGTATGCGCAGCAGGCGATTGGATCGATTCCGGAATCGAAGCGTGTGTTGGTGACGGCGCACGATGCGTTTAATTATTTGGGCCGTGCGACGGGCCTTACCGTTCGCGGTATTCAAGGCGTGAGCACCGAGTCCGAGGCAGGCGTGCGCGACTTAGAGGGCTTGGTTAACTTTATCGTCGAGCAGCAAATTCCAGCGGTGTTCGTCGAGACCTCTGTGGCTGACAAGAATATACGTGCCCTAGTAGAAGGTGCGAAAGCACGCGGGCATGCGGTGCGGATCGGCGGGGCGTTGTTCTCCGATGCGATGGGGCAAGCCGGCACTTACGAAGGGACATATATTGGTATGATCGATAGCAATATCACCACGATCACACGCGCACTTTGTGGCGAGGCGCCTGAAAAAGGCATGCAGGGCAAGTTAACTGGCGTGGTGCACTGATCTAAGTGATTTTAATATTATGAATGTAGTATCCAAACAACTCATACAGCCGACCTCAACAAACGCGCAGCAGAAATCACTGCCGCTAGTGATCCGAGATTTGACTGTGGCGTATCATCGCAAGCCTGTGGTGTGGGATATTGATTTGGAAATCCCGGAGGGGAAGTTGGTGAGCATCGTCGGCCCGAATGGTGCGGGTAAGAGCACATTAATTAAAGCGTGTTTGGATTTGATCCCGCGTGCCTCGGGCGAGGTGACGATCTTTGGTGATTTGTATCGCAAAGTGCGTAAACAGGTCGGCTATGTGCCGCAGCGTGAAAGTGTGGATTGGGATTTTCCAGTCAATGCGCTTGATGTGGTGGCGATGGGCACTTACGGCAAGCTCGGTTGGTTTCGCCGAGTGAATAAGCACTCAAAGGCATTGGCACTGCAAGCATTGGATCGTGTCGGGCTGGCGGACTATGCGCATCGTCAAATTAGTCAGCTTTCAGGGGGGCAGCAACAGCGCGCTTTCCTAGCGCGAGCTTTGGTCCAGGATGCGGATATTTATTTTATGGATGAGCCGTTTGCCGCAGTCGATGCAGCGACGGAGCGAGCGATTGTTGAGCTGTTGAAGGAACTTCAGCAACGTGGAAAAACCTGTCTAGTTGTACACCACGATTTGGCCACAGTGCCTCAATATTTTGATTGGACGGTGTTGTTAAACATGCGCGTCGTCGCTTCGGGGCCGACCAAAGATGTTTTTACTCAAGAGAATCTTCGTAAAACCTATGGCGGGAAACTCTCAGTTTTGAGCGAAGCAGCCGAGGAGCTGGCGAAGTCCTTGTAGGCGGTAATATGGGCTATTTGATTATTCCTATGGAAGGAAACGCGTCGTCGTTTCTACCGATGCCCATCGCAACTGGGCTGAAAAACGCGGCAATGACGGAGTATTGCGCTCCACCCCTGACTGCCACTTTTCACTAATCGTATGTTCGAACCTTCAGAGATTCTCGATGTCCTGTTGCTACGTAATTACAATACGCGGCTGGTGGTTATTTGTACGATGCTACTGGGCTGTGCCTGTGGGCTAATGGGTGGTTTCTTGTTATTGCGTAAGCGCTCCTTGATGGGGGATACTCTATCACATGCAACATTGCCGGGCGTGTGTCTTGCTTTCTTTGTCGGGGTGATGTTGGGCGGGCAGGGTAAGTCGTTGCCGCTATTATTGTTTGGAGCTACGGTGACTGGAGTGTTGGGCTGTGCCGCGGTTTTGTTTATACGCAATCACTCGCGTATTAAAGATGACGCGGCGATGGGGATTGTGCTGAGTGTCTTCTTCGGTGCGGGCGTCGCGTTATTGACGATGGTCACCAAGCTACCAGATGGTGCAGCTGCTGGCTTGGAATCATTTATTTATGGAAAGACTGCGTCGATGGTATTGAGCGATTTTAGGCTGCTAGTCGTCGTGACTGTCTGTGTGCTGTTGCTTTCGGTGTTATTGTTTAAAGAATTTCGTTTGCTGTGTTTCGATGAAGTCTATGCGGCTGCGCAGGGCTGGCCGGTTAAGTGGCTCGATATACTGCTCCTTGCGTTGGTCACTGCAGTGACTGTCGCAGGGTTGCAAGCGGTGGGCTTGATTCTGATTATCGCTTTTTTGATCACGCCAGCAGCAGCAGCGCGGTTTTGGACGGATCGTTTGGATCAGATGTTATGTCTCTCTGCCGTAATCGGTGGCGTCAGTGGCTGGCTGGGCGCGAGTGTGAGTGCCTTAATTCCAAATATGCCTGCGGGCGCCTTGATCGTATTAGTGGCAGCGTTTTTGTTTCTATGCAGTATGCTGTTTGGCATCGAGCGAGGTGTGCTGGTTCGTTTTATGCGTCAGTTGAAATTGAAGCGAAGTGTTGGCCGCCAACATTTACTTCGTGCGTTGTATGAAATATTGGAGGCCGATGGTCAACGCATGGATGGAGTGAGTCTGCGCGCGGTGCCGTTTCGTCAACTGCGCGGCCGGCGTACCTGGACTGATCGACAATTACGATATTGCTTGAGGCGCGCGTATCATCAGGGGTTGATCGGCCCCGTGAGTAAAAATGATGCGATCCTGCTGACTCAGGCAGGACTGGATGCTGCGGCACAGGTCACGCGTAATCACCGCCTGTGGGAATTGTATTTGATTGAATATGCCGATGTGGCAACCTGCCGAGTCGATCGCGATGCGGATGAAGTTGAGCATGTACTGGGCGAGAAATTGGTCGCGCTGCTTGAGGAAAAATTAATTAAACTGCGTACTGCAAACGATCTCGCAGTGCCTGCGAGCCCACACCCAATTAAACCAGGAGATTAGAAATATGACTTGGTATTCAATCGATACATGGATCGTAATTGTCGGTATTTTGGCGGCAGTGTCGTGCGCGCTGTTGGGCAACTTCTTGGTGTTGCGCAAAATGAGCATGATGGGCGATGCGATCAGCCATGCGGTGCTGCCGGGCTTGGCGATGGCATTCTTAATTACGGGTGCGCGTGCGAGTGTGACCATGTTTATTGGCGCGACGCTGGTGGGCGTGTTGACGGCTATTTTCACGCAGTGGGTGAGCCGTTTTGGTAAGGTCGACGAAGGTGCATCGATGGGGATCGTCTTTACCACATTGTTTGCGCTGGGGCTGCTGTTGATTGTGCAAGCCGCGAATCATGTCGATCTCGATCCGAGCTGTGTACTGTACGGTGCGATTGAGTTAACGCCGCTTGATGTTGTCTGGCGACTACAAGTGTTTGGCTCCGTCTTGGAAGTGCCCCGTGCGGTGATTATTTTGGCGCCAGTGTGTGGGGTCAATTTGTTGTGTGTGGTGTTATTTTTTAAAGAACTGCGCATCTCATCATTTGATTCGGAACTCGCGGCAACGATGGGAATCAATACCAATCTAATCCATTATATGCTGATGACTTTGGTCGCGATCACCACGGTGGCAGCGTTTGAAGCGGTCGGTAGTATCATCGTCATCGCGATGTTGATTGTGCCGGCTGCTGCCGCGCATCTATTGACAGATCGACTAGATATGATGGTGATTATAAGTGTTATATTAGCAGCCATCGCGGCAGTGCTTGGGCATGTGTCGGCGATTCTGCTACCGAGTTGGATGGGCTTCGATCCTGCGCTGGTCGATGCCACTTCGACTTCAGGCATGATGGCGGTGGTGGCGGGCCTGATTTTTACAGTGGTCCTGTTTTGTGCGCCACGTCACGGAGTTTTAGTGAAGAAATTTCGTCAGTTGGATGTGGTTGCGGATTCTGAGAATACAATTGGTTAGCTGCTTTTCTACGTCGTCTTAAGCTGTTTTCTTTGCAATTTGGCATGATTGTATTTCCCTCCAAGGATCAAGTTTGAATAGACTGTGTGTGCATGGTTCCTAAGTTCGCTGCAAGGGAATGACTAATCGCGGATTCTCGCTTGCAGAGTTACTTATTTAGAATAATTCTAAATAGAGTATGGCTTCAGAAATAGAGCGTATAAATGCAGAGGATTGGGCGGCAGGTCTTGCGCGTTTTTTACAAGTGAATGCTTCAGTTGAAGCACTTAGAGTCGATTCGGAGCATCAAAAAGTCGAGATCGCGACGCTGGGGCCAGTGGATCTGAAGGCATTGCAGGCGAGTCTTGCTGAGACGATCCGCTTGATTGAGTCAAACTCTCAGGTATCTGCCGTGGTGGGGGTATCAATTAAAACCGAAGAGGGCGGCGGTATTCATTTGCAAAAGCCGACTTGTTTGACAGCGCCGACGCTGTGGCATTGGCGGGAGTTAAACTGGCCAAATGCAATTGAAGCTGAAGCTGAGACGGATGAAGAATGGCGGGTACTCGGTCTGTTGGCTGGTGGCTGTGCGGTGCTTGGGATTTCTGGTTGGATGGTTTCGTCGGTGGAAGCTGCCCCAGTGTGGCTGTCAGTGGTGTTTTATATCGGGGCGATGATTGCGGGTGGCTGGGATGCCTTCGAAGACGTCAAGGAAGGTCTGCCGAAAGGTGAGTTGGACATTCACTTTCTAATGCTGGCCGTGGCGATCGGGGCTGCGTTGATCGGGGCTTGGGCTGAAGGCGCGCTGCTGTTGTTTCTGTTTTCGTTTTCTGGGGCGTTGGAGCATTTTGCGCTGTATCGGACACGCCGTGAAATCAATAGCCTGTTTGATGCGGCACCAAAGTCGGCCATGATTCGTGATGCGTCGGGTGGAGAGCGGGAAGTGTCCGTGTCTGCGGTGAATGTGGGCGATGTGGTGGTGGTGAAGCCTGGCGCACAATTCGCAGTCGATGCAGAGGTGATCAAAGGTAAGAGCGCGGCGGATGAGTCGAACTTGACGGGCGAGGCCAACCCAGTGCTCAAATTTATCGGTAACACCGTTTATAGTGGCACAATCAATTTATGGGGTGCAGTGGATGCGCGGGTCTTGCGTCCGGTTGGTGAAAGTGCGTTGCAGAAAGTGATTCGTTTGATTCGTGAGGCGCAACATTTGAAAGCGCCGAGTCAGCGCTTTACCGATAAATTTGGCACGCGTTATACCGTCGGTATTCTGGGGCTGACGACAGTGATGTTTTTTGTTTGGTGGCTCGGCTTTGGCATTGCGCCATTTTCAAACACTGAGGCTGGTTTCTCAGCATTTTATCGGGCAATGACTTTGTTGGTGGTGGCCAGCCCTTGTGCGTTGGTGCTGTCGATTCCGTCGGCGATTTTGGCGGCGATTGCATGGGGCGCGCGGCATGGTATTTTGTTTCGTGGCGGCGCGGCGATTGAAAAAATGGCAGAGGTCGATTTGGTGGCGCTGGATAAGACTGGCACGCTGACCACTGGAGAGATGGAGGTTGATTCGGTGGAAAGTTTTCCACCAGGGCGTGAGCGGGAAGCAGCAGAGCTTGCCTATTCTCTGGAGGCACATGGGTCACATCCGATTGGACGAGCAATTAAGAAATACGCGAAAGTGCAGGGATTAGAGCCGCGTACGATCGATGATTTTCAGGCGATGAGCGGCAAGGGTGTGCAGGGCCGGGAGGGCCAGACGCTGTGTGTACTGGGACGCAGGGAACTGCTAGAGGATGGACCGTTGGCGGCATGGATCAAAGATGTGCCAGAGCCTGCTCCGGAATTCTCAGAAAATTGGATCTTAAAGGACGATTTGATTGCCCGTATCTTATTGAAAGATCAGATCCGCACGAAGTCGCAGCCTATTTTAGCAAAACTAAAGGCGATGGGGGTGCGCACTGTGATGCTGACGGGCGACCGCCGCGGGGCGGCGGAATCGGTGGGCCGCGCGATTGGGATAGAGGAAATCCGCTCTGGACTGACGCCAGATGGTAAGGTCGCTGCAATCCTTGAGTATTCGAAAAGCGGATACAAAGTGGCAATGGTGGGTGATGGTGTGAATGATGCACCTAGTTTAGCGGCAGCCTATGTCTCGGTTGCCATGGGCGCGCGCGGCAGTGATGCTGCCTTAGAACAGAGTGAGGTGGTGCTGATGAAAGACTGTATTGAGAATTATCTCGCGGCGACTGACTTGAGTCATCGTGCGCGATCGATTATACGGCAGAATTTAGCAATCTCGCTGGGCACAGTGGTGTTGATGGTGGCAGCTGCGATTTGTGGTTGGATCCCGTTGAGTGTTGGCGTTTTTGCGCACGAGGGCAGCACTGTCGTGGTATGTCTAAACAGCCTGCGCTTGTTATTCGCCAAGGCTTGGGACGGCTCGTGAGCGTTTGTATGTATTGCAGGGAAATGCTCCGTCATTTCCATGCGTAGTCATCAGGATTGGTATGGAATCTAGGTGGCAACGACGGACCGTTGCCCTCTATTGATCAGTTTAAATTCCAGTTTTTCGTGTTGAGTGGAAGGACGCTAGAGCACGAGCGCTAGAAAGAAGATGCTAACCACACAGACGCTGAGGCCGAATTTCAAGGCGAAGGCGACGATGCCGCCGATAACCGTGCCGAAGCCTGCCTTGCTGCCTGCCTTGAAGCTGCGCCCAGCGAGTAACTCGCCAATGATCGCACCGATGACGGGGCCGACAATCAGCCAGAACAGCGGAGGGGGCAGAAACCAGCCGATAAACGCGCCGAGCAGTGCGCCGACCGCACCTTTCCATGACGCGCCGAATCTGCGTGCGCCCCAGACGCCCAGCACCAAGTCGGCGAGTTGACCGATCAGAGTGATGATGCCGGTAGTGATGACGATTTTCCAGGCCACCGAGGCATCACCCATCCAAAGTTTGTGTATAATGACACCTGACCAAACGATCAGGCTACCCGGCACCACTGGCAGTAGCGAGGTCGCCAGCCCGATTAGAAAAATCAGGCTGGTAACGCTGAGTGCGGTGTATTCGATCCAAGTCATTTGGGGGAATGGTGATGAAAGACTGAAAAACTGGAAGCGGAAAAATGTCCCTGCGTGTCGCTTGTGATGGCGCGGGCTAGTATTATCCTCGGTTCAGGGGCACTGCGGGCCCGAGTAAACTCGCACGCCACGGAGGATGCTACTTTTAACAGTGCCCATGCGTCAGCATCGACAGCAGTTGGCGCTGCCATTTTACCGAGATTTTTATTTTGTCTCATTAGAGCTTACACTATGCTGATTGAGCATAGTGTAAGCGTGTCCTCTATTTTAGTCGGTTGCTGTCTCCAGCTGAAGAGGGCAATTTACAATTGCCATTTCGAGGCGCTGACGCATTTTCGCCTCCTTCCGTTATGACCGATAAGCCAGCCAATCAGGACAATTCGCATGATCTCTATGCAGTCCGCCTCCAAAAGCTCGAGAATCTTTGCAAGGAAGGGCGTAATCCCTTTCAGGCAAATTGCGTGCAGACGCATACATCCGGTGAGGCTGTTAAACTTTATAAAGAGGACGTAGCCGATGAAGAGCAGGCAGAGGTGTCTATCGCTGGTCGTATTATTGTCTTCCGAGTCATGGGCAAGGCGAGCTTCATTAAGATTCAAGATAGCGAGGGCCCGATTCAGTGCTACGTCACTCGCGACGAATTACCCGAGGGCGAATACAACACATACTTTAAGAAGCTGGATCTGGGCGACATCATTGGTGTCACCGGCAAGCTCTTTAAAACTAAGACTGGTGAGATCACCGTGCGTACGGCGAGCTACACTTTAGTCACCAAGGCACTGCGACCGCTTCCCGAAAAGTGGGCGGGCCTCACAGATGACGACAAGATCTATCGTCAGCGCTACCTCGACTTGATCGTCAATCAAGACTCGCGCCAGCGTTTCCGCGATCGTGCGAAGATTATCCAAGAGATGCGCAAGTATCTGTGGGATCGCAACTTCACCGAAGTTGAAACACCGATGCTACAAAGCGTAGCTGGTGGTGCGGCGGCGCGTCCATTTATCACCCATTCCAATGCGCTCGATTGTCAGTTTTACATGCGGATTGCGCTGGAGCTTTATCTAAAGCGTATGCTTGTTGCCGGGGAGGATCGAGTCTTTGAGATTGGTCGCGTTTTTCGTAATGAAGGACTGTCTCGTCGTCACAATCCAGAGTTCACTATGCTGGAGCTTTATCAGGCCTACACCGACTTCCGTGGCATGATGGAGTTGACGCAGGGCTTGATTCAGCACGTCGCCAAGACGGTGATTGGTTCGCTCGAAATCGCTCGTCCTGACGGCAGCACTATCAATCTCGATGGTGAATGGCGTGAAGCGAAGTACAAAGATTTGATTATTGAAGCAACTGGCGATGCCGAATGGTTCAGCCATAGCCGCGATGAGAAGCTCGCAAAGGCTCGTGCCATGAGCATCGTAGTCGATGGTGAGCTCGAAGATTACGAGATCACGAATAACGTCTTTGAGAAACTGATCGAGCCGACCTTGATTCAACCGACCTTCGTGACGCATATTCCTAAGGAGCTGTGCCCATTGGCAAAAATCACTGTCGATGACGATAGCACGATCGACGTGTTTGAGTTGTGCATCAACGGTCAGGAAATTGCACCCGCATACTCCGAACAGAACGACCCAATCATTCAGCGCAAAATGTTTACTGAGCAGGTTGGCGAAGAAGTGCAGGATATGGACACCGACTTCCTCAACGCACTTGAGCATGGCATGCCGCCAGCTGGTGGCATGGGGCTCGGTATTGATCGTCTGATCATTTTGCTCACTGGCGCCGAAAGTATTCGCGATACGATTCTCTTCCCGAGCTTGAAGCCACTGAAGAGTATTGAGTAGTTTTTATCGGCGTTCAGCGTGTAGACTTAATTTAATGCCAGAATTACCCGAAGTTGAAACGACGCGGCGTGGGATTGCCCCACATGTCGAGGGCCGTCGAATTACTGCGATTATCGTGCGCCAGCCGCAGCTGCGTTGGCCGATCCCTGATACGGTTCAGCTTGCGGTTGGTGAGCCTGTGATCGCAGTACGGCGTAGGGCGAAGTATCTATTGCTCGATACGGTGCGTGGCACGATTGTGTTGCACTTGGGTATGTCGGGGAGCCTGACGGTGCAACCAGTTGATAAACCTATCCTGAAACATGATCATCTGGATATCGTTTTGGAGAGTGGGTACTGCCTACGTCTGAATGATCCGCGTCGTTTCGGTGCCTGCCTTTGGCAGGGAGCTGATGAAGAGCCGCTGAAGTTATTGCAAGGAATGGGCCCTGAGCCATTGTCGGATGCGTTTGATGGCGAGCGCTTGTTTAAGCTGTCGCGTGCTCGCACAGTCGCAGTGAAGAATTTCATTATGACCAATGCTGTGGTGGTCGGTGTGGGTAATATTTACGCCAATGAGGCGCTGTTCTTAGCGGGCATTGATCCGCGCCGAGCCGCGGGTAAAGTCAGTCGTGCGCGCTATTTGGCGTTGGGCGACCACATTAAAACCGTATTGGCGCACGCGATCGAACAAGGCGGCACGACACTGCGTGATTTCCTCGGGGCCGATGGTAAGCCTGGCTATTTCAAGATGCAGCTGAAGGTCTATGGCAAGGCGGGCGAACCTTGTCAGGTCTGTGGCACGCCAATCCGCGCTGTAATGATTGGCCAGCGAAATAGCTTTTACTGCCCGAGTTGCCAGCGCTAATCGCTAACTCTTGTCGGGTGGCGTCACCAACACGCGGGTTTGCAGGCCCATTAGGCGATCGGAGAAGGCTTCACCTTTTGGTGTGTTACGCAGCACGCGTTGCACCATGCCCATCTTGGCGTCGAGATTATCGATCATTGAGACGAAGACTGCTTCGGGTGTCGCAGCCATCGCTGCAGCTCCCCATTCTTTCTCCCCCTGATGGCTGAGAATGATGTGTTCGAGGCGCTCGGTGAGGTCGGCATTGAGCTTGGACTGAATGGCGGCTTTGCGGGCGATCCGAAACCCGATCACAACATGGCCTTGCAGAATGCCGATACGACTCACTTTCGCAGCAAAATCACCTTCGTATTCTTCAAGTTTGCCCATGTCGTGCAGAATGATTCCAGCAATTGCGAGGTCGGCGTCGACTTCAGGGTAGAGGGGTAGTAGTGCACGGCAGGCGCGCAGCATGTGGGTGGTGTGCTCCAGTAGGCCGTTGAAATACGCATGGTGCATACTGACGGCGGCGGGACACTTACGGAAGCGCTCGCCCAGATCGTCAAGCACGCGTTGCACGGTTTCTTTGAGTTTAGCGTGCTCGATCGCTTCGACACCCTCGAGAATGTGTGACCATAGCTCCTCTTCGGATTCTGGGGGCGTTTCGACTAAGTTCGCCATCATGCCTTCGGCTTCGGCCTCCGCGGCGTCGATGACTTCGGCTGCCTGTAGTTTGGGTGAGAAGCGCTCCATATAATATTCAGTCTTACCGGCGAGGCGCACGATTGAGCCTTCCGCGACTGGATCGAGTGCTTTGAATACATCGGAATCGCCAAAGCAATTGGCATTGAAGCTGCCGCTGCCATCGCCCAGTTCAACGCTGAGAAAGGGGTTGCCGTTCTTTGCGGTCTTGGTCGTCTTGCGGCGGAGAATCAGAATACAGCGGAAGAGCGCGGCAATGTTGACGTCGATCTCCTTGAGCTGCTGGACGGTTTTATAATCAGACATAGCAACACTCTGCGCTGAGTGCAGGCGAATGTGAAGGTGAAAGTGCAAACCACACGTATCGTGGTCACACTTTTCTACGTTTAAATTTTTTCTTCTTCCGCCATTTCACGGAAAAAGATGCTGGTCTTACCAACGCCACCGATGTGCTCACAACTGCGTGTTTTGACAATGTCATCGCAGTATTCTTTGATCTTAGCGCGATCCGCCTCAAAACGGATCTTAATCAGGCCATTCTTCGCCAACGCGGTCTCGATTTCATTCGAAACAGTCAGGCTGAGCCCCTGCTTGCCGATGTGGAGATGCGGCTTGAGCCGTTGGCCGATGCCACGGAGCTCTTTCTTTTCGGCGCTAGTGAGTGGTATGCTGTCTTCCATGATTGAGGGCAAGATCGAGTATCTAGGGCTGAAGGTCGAACTTTGATTTTCGCTAACATCAAAAAAAGAACGCCTTCGGTTGAAAGGCGTTCTTGGATGAAAGGTTCAACTGTAAGCAGCCTTACGCGTCCTCTTTGGGATCGGGCAAGGTCTTGTTGGCGATGTTCTGCAGCAGCTCGCCCATGAATTCAGCTGGCGTCTTGAGGCCTTCGAGTGCCTTGTTGGCGCGGGAGTTGACTTTGACCAGGCCTTGTTCGGCTTCTTGCT
>Ga0255756_1000257_pt1 | contig 64141 bp, 55 predicted proteins | sample 011ome_20_FD_179956 | JGI IMG/M metagenome (GOLD analysis project Ga0255756, IMG submission 179956) | Coastal salt marsh microbial communities from the Groves Creek Marsh, Skidaway Island, Georgia - 011509CT metaG (version 2) | ecosystem: Environmental > Aquatic > Marine > Intertidal zone > Salt... | reverse complement strand
ATAATTGGGGTCGGGGTAAAATTTACATTCGCGATAATTGGGGTCGGGGTAAAATTTACATTTACTTTGTTCCGTTTAATGTTGATGGCATAAACGATCGTAAGTCGGGATTATAAATTAGGCTTACGCTGCGTCAGTACCATTGTTGAGCCGGGGTGTGGATGGATAAATGTAAATTTTACCCCGACCCCATTTATCCCAGATGTCATGGAGAAGATCCTCAAAAATCTGGGGTTGGATGAGGCATCAGGGGCCAGAATCCGTTCGCCGCCAACCGGCGTTTTCGTGTATTCAGGACAACTTTTCTGACGTCAACTGTCATGGGTGGGGGTTGGCTCGGCCTCATCACCAGAGAATCGCAAGTTCAGACCGAGACCCGGCACCTCGGCTTTCATTGCAGGCTATATATTGCTGAGATCTTCCTGAGTTCTGTCGATACGAGGAGCATCTTTCTGGCAACACATACTTGGTAACCGGCAGGAAAAATGCGCCCATATCACCGATCTGGGTACTGCGCGCCAGACCATCAAGCAAAGGCATGCCGAGGCTCATGGCCGTCTTGCCCAGATCAAGCGCAAAGCCAAAGCTATTTAGCAGCATGGGGATATCGGGAATGGCGGCGATAAACCGTCGGGTTTTGGGGTTCATAGGTATATTTTGGTTATTGTTCTTATTGTTCTCACTGTTCTTATTGTTACTGATCGTTGTGTAACTGATGTGGTGTTACTCGAGCTTGTTATTCAGCCTACCACGCACTGGCCAGATAATACTGTGCAATAAAAGCCTGTTGTATTAACTAGCAGCACTATCCACTGTGGGTCCTGTCAGCCCAGGGGGCTGAAGAACTTGATCAAAGAACCCTGGCCGATTTACCACTCGGCCGAAGGTCCTTAATTATTACATGTTAGGGCTGGTCTTTCAGAGCAACTCTAACGTCTATACATCACTCTTTTTTGCCCTTGCCAGCCAGACCATTTATCTCTCCGGTTGTTTCGCCTTTGATAGCGCTAAACCCCTGCTGGACGGGGATTGCCGAACCGGTAAGTTTTATCGTTCCGCTCGCACCTTCAAAGCGTCCTGATCCACCGACCACATCCCTGTAGATTTCATAGGAACTTGTGCCGTCCGTATAGTTGAAACACAAGGTGCTTGGCGGGCTTGTACTCTGCACAGAATACAACTGGTCACCGTTTTTGTAGGTTGATACGCCTGCATTGGCAAAGTATGTCAATTCCAAGCCGCGCGGTAATCCAGTCTCATCAAAATCACAGTAGGAAGCGTTATCCCAGGGCAAGAGGTCACCCTGACCGGCAGAATGGCTACTACCAAATGTGCCGTTACCGGTGACAACCGATCTGTTACCACCTTCCAAATCACCATTTATATCAGTATCAGCGGAGGAAAAAGACGTACCGGCAAAGTGACCACTAAAGGGTTGTGCAGAAACGTTAAATGACCCGGTCATCAATACCAATGCAGCACTAACGACCATTGATCTATTAGTTATCTTCATTGCAAGCTCCAACCTATTTTTAGGCTTCTAGTTAAACAGACTTATGGTTTTTTGCGTCGCGGCAACTAAGCCTTGGCAACGCCAAAACACTTTATCACCCATAAAATCTACTGCAGCCGACAAACAGGTTACTGGTCAATTGTTGTCCGTAATCTTGATCCAGATCCAAAAGACTCGATGCCGCCACGCAGGACGCTGGTATTCATTTGAGCCATTTACCCTCAATGTGCTGCTCGCCTACTACTCGTCGGCTTTGCAATACTGTTCAATATAAGTCTGGTGGCTGGGTAGTTTCTGCAGCGTATTAGCAACATTAGCCTTGATGATTGGGATAATTGGGGTCGGGGTAAAATTTACATTTACTTTGTGCCGTTTAATGTTGATGGCATAAACGATCGTAAGTCGGGATTATAATATAGGCTTACGCTGCGTCAGTAACACTGATGAGCTGGGTGTGGATGGATAAATGTAAATTTTACCCCGACCCCATTTATCCAGGCAGTAATCGCCGAAGTCGGTGGCCACACCACGTTGTTTGCCCTTCAGCCAGAAATGCTGAAAACCCACCATTTGAGGCTGGATGAGGCATCAGGGGTCAGAATCCGTTCGCCACTAACCGGCGTTTTCGTGTATTCAGTACAACTTTTTTGACGTCAACCGTCATGGATGGGGGTTGGCTCGGCCTCATCACCAGAGAATCGCAAGTTCAGATCGAGACCCGGCACCTCGGCTTTCATTGCAGGCTATATAGTGCTGAGATCTTCCTGAGTTCTGTCAATACGAGGAGCATCTTGCTGGCAACACATACTTGGTAACCGGCAGGAAACCGTGGTTAATGCTTCTTATATCCAGCCCAATGTTTCATGGTGGATTAGCCATCTACTTTGTGAAACGTTGCCAATATGTTGCATGACTTGCTTACGAATGCCTTGCGCGATAACGCCACGCCTTGTATTTTGTTAGGCCCAATCAAGACGATACGGCAGGCATGATGTCATCGAATCGAATAATGATTGCCGCCTGGGGAAGCCGCGGTGATCTGCAGCCTGTAACTGCGCTGGCTCTGAAGCTAAAAAGTATTGGCCGGGATGTGCTCGTTTTTGCAACGCCGCCTGCTACCGACCTGTTGCAGGAAAACAACATTGATTGTGTGATAGCTGAAGAGAACGTTACTGAATTTGTTGAAAGTATGTTTGGTGGCGCCGATCTTTCTGATCGATCTATAAGCGGGTTTATTAAGCTGGCTAGGTTTGCGAAAGAGTACCTGAACAGTCCAGACTATGTAGCAACACAAAAGGCTGACATGAAGCGTGCCTTTGCAGCGGCGAAGCGGTTTAAACCCGATATTCTGATCGTACCCAATCTGCTCTACGGCCCCTACATGTGTATCGCCGAGGCGCTGAAGATTCCTGTTATTACCTATGATTTGCAGATCAATCACCCAACTTCTGAGCTGCCGCTTTTCACGATGGAAGTGGGTAAGGTTCCCGGGTTTCTAAACCGCAGCCTATACAGAATCAAAGCGATGGTTTATCCGAAGACCATTAAGCCAAAGTTCGACATGATGCGGGGTATCTGCGGGCTTTCAAAAGACACCTACGCAGACGGAACGCCCTTTAAAGTGTGGCCGCACGACCTGCCACAGATCTGCGCCGGGTCTCCAACTTTGTGTCCGCAGCCTGCGGACTGGCCTGAGCAGAAGTATATGGGGGGATGGTGGCTTCTTCCCGATGCCAGCAACTATGCAGCGCCGCTAGAACTTGTCGATTTCCTCAAACATAAACCCGTCTACATTGGTTTCGGTAGTATGAAAGGTAATGCCGAGTTCTGTACGGCACTATCAACTCTGGCTATCAGGAGCCTGCAACTTGCCGGTACCAGAGGTTTACTGTTAGGTGGTTGGGCGGGTTTGACTCGCGAGTCTCTTGATAGATCGACCGAAGAGGGTCAGCGCCTTTATGATTGGGCGCGGGAGAATGTTTTTGAAATAGCATCCTGTCCGCATAGCTGGTTGTTCCCGCGCTGCGCTGCTGTTGTGCATCATGGTGGGGCGGGAACTCTGGCTGCGGGTATTCGTGCCGGTTGCCCGACAATTGTTTGCGCTGCACAAGGTGACCAACCGTTTCATGGTTCGCTTGTCGAATCCAGGGGTATTGGCAGATACCTCGGGATGGTAGGTTCTAAAGAACTGACGCCAGAGAACGTCGCGGCAGGTATTAAGCAGGTAACGACTGATCAATCGATCCTGACTGCGGCAAAAGCGCTTAGTGATGAGGTTGCGACCGAAGACGGCACGGCAAATGCCGTAGCGTTTATTGACAGGATGGCGGCATCATTCGCGTATCCCTGGCCTATCGAAGATCGACAAATCAACGCGAACTGAGAAAGTCTGCCCTGGCTCGCCTTATCTATTGGAATTGTCAGGCGTTGTCAGTTCGCTTTGCTAGGCATAGGTCGTCATCAATAGGTGTTTTTGATAATTGGGGTCGGGGTAAAATTTACATTTACTTTGTGCCGTTTAATCTTGATGGCATAAATGAGCGTAAGTCGGGGTTATAACATAGGCTTACGCTGCGTCAGCAACATTGATGAGCTGGGTGTGGATGGATAAATGTAAATTTTACCCCGACCCCAATTATCCCGACCCCAATTATCCGCCAATTACCCCGGCCTCATTTATCTAAGAGTCCCGTGTGCGCTGCCAAACGCGGCAGATTTCTTGTTAGGAGTGACGCCAAATCCACGCGTAGCCTAAGCTGCCAGATCTGCGACTCACCAATGTCGAACCATTATTGGCGGCCTGAGGTCATGGGGGTATTGTTAGTTGGCGTTTTCAAGCCGATTTTAATAGTTATTGTGCCAAGGAGTTCAAATGAAGTATTTACTCGCAACATTAACCGTCCTGATGTCCTCTATCGCTTACGCGGACCACCATGCGCCGCCGGCAGAACCGCTTGTCGTGGAGATACACGGCTGCACCCTTAATGAAGGTGTGGCACTCGCTGATGTCATCAAGGTAGGACGTGCTGAATTTCCGAAACTGTTCAGCGCTGACAAACTCAAAATGAGTTCGTATATTTGGGAAGCTGTCGCTGTTTCTCCACCGTTCCATGCGCCCGATTTAAGATGGGTAAATTATTATCCAACCTGGGCTGACTGGGATGCCAGCGAGACAGTGTGGCGCGATCCTAAATCGGCAAAGATAGTCGAAAAGATATTCTCGCTGATCACGTGTGACCGGCCTATGTTTGGCAGTGCTCAGATGATTGCGCCGATACCAGCAGTCGAAGAAAAGTATTTAATCGCGGGGGTATGCAAACTTGAACCCGGAAAAAGTCTGGCTGATGTGAGAAAATATCGAACTCGCGGTCGCACTTCGGCGATTAATGCCGCCATTGAAGCAAATAATGGCGGGGCGTTAATTTATCCCGGCTTTGGTATGACAGGCGATTTTGACTATGTTCAAGTATTAACCGGCGAAAAGTCGAGTATGACTAAGCTGCTGGACGGCGTTAGAACCGGCACAGTTGCCGCGGCTAATCAGACCTATAGCGAGATGGACAATCCTGCTACCTGCACCTGGGATTTACATCGAGCCCACGCGATAGTGCAATAATTTGATTTTCCGTCTATCAAACTCTCAGCCCTCGCGATAACCTCAGTAACTTCGTCTGGGCTTTTGGAGCAAGTAATATGGGGCAGGTTTCGCTTATGGCTGTGGCATCGAAATGCCCTCTGCCTAGATTGTGGCCCCGTGATCGAACCTGCCACCCCTTCCACCTAATGCCAGAATTTAGTCGAGGGTACGTTTTTTATGACACATGAAATTAAAACCAAGAAAGCGCTACGTGAATTGCTGGGCGACCCAGTGCATGAACTCGTTGTTGTAAAAACAACACCGGTTATCACCGCGCCGCTTCGGCGCTATATTGAGCGGTCACCCTTTGTATGCCTTGCGACTTATGACATCGATGGTAACTGTGACCTGAGCCCAAGAGGCGATCCTCCCGGCTTTGTGAAAATACTTGATGAAAAGACAGTATTTTTACCGGAACGACCGGGTAACAAGCGACTCGATAGTGCAATCAATATCATTCAACAACCACATTTATCCTTGCTGTTCATGATACCCGGCACGCTGGAAACAGTGCGAGTCAACGGCACAGGTGTAATGACCACTGATCCTGAACTATTGTCGCTGTGTGCGGTAAACGGAAAAATCCCCGAGCTTGGCATATTGATCACGGTGGGTGAAGCGCTGGGACATTGTTCAAAAGCGCTTCGCAGGTCGAAATTGTGGGAGTCAGACTATGCTAGTCAAGATGGTGTGCCTAGTCTTACAGAATTAATGACAGGGCATCTAAACCTGGATACGGCTCTGATTGCCGAACTCGACGAGGGAATTGATAACGACGTGTTAACTAGAATGTACTAGTGCTTTGCACCTATTCGACCCCGTGCTTGCAGAACCAGTTGGATTCACTGTTCAAAAGCGATGGGAACTATCTGTCAAGCGCACAGCCAGTTAATAGCATGCCCGCCGTAATTTGCCGCTTAACCTCTACCAGGGGCAGCTTCCCCTGAGTAAGGGTTAAAGCGGTCAGGCATATACCACTACTTTGACGCCAAGACGCAGTTGCGAATGGCGTGCTACGAACATGCTTTCGAGCTGTAGGATGAGTTATCAAGGTAAGCGAGAGAGACAAATTGACTCTGGCCCCCTGCTATGACCACTGAAATTCTCACCCCTGAAATTAACTTAGCTCGACACCATCCAGTGTTCCGGCTTCACGCCAGTCCTTGAGTAGTTTATTAAAAGCAATGATGCCCGGCACATAGGTTGAATTTTGTACATTCGCTGTAGTTGGCTGACCTTCACGATTGTAGTAACCCGGCGTGCAGTCCTGCAGGAATCTAGATGAAGCTGTACCTGACCCCGCCAGTTCAACAATATGATCGACCCATTGCTGTTCCGCCTCTGTGGTTGGTTCTGCTACCTGCTTACCGCGCTTCTTAACCTCGTCAATAATGTAGCTGACGTGCACAGCCTGATCATCGAACATCGACGTCATATTGGGGGAAAGCGCATTCTGATTGATACCAATGGTGAACCAGTTAGGAAAGCCATGGCTGCTCAAACCGTGGAGTGTTCTATAACCCTTGGCCCAGTGATCGTAGAGAGATTCGCCGTTTCGACCGAGGGTGTCGAAATCTACCCGGCGATGAGCCGCTGTGGTGATTTCAAATCCAGTAGAATAGATGATGCAATCCACCTCATATTCAACGCCATTGGCAACAATACCTTTTTCGGTAATGGCCTCGACCCCTTTCGATCCGCTGACGTCAACCAGCGCCACATTGGCACGGCTGAAAGCGGCCAGGTAGTCGTCGTTAAATGTCGGCCGTTTGCAGAACTGCCGGTACCAGGGCTTTAGTTTCTCGGCCGCTTCATGATTATCACACTCGGCTTCAACTCTGGCCCTGATTTCGTTCATCTTCTGGAAGTCAGCAATCTCAGCCCGTAGTGCAATCTCGGCCATATCAAGATTACCGCTGTCAGCGTTTCTGTTCATCAATGAAAGTCCAATGCGCCGGGCGATATCCGTCCAGCCATCATTCACCAGGTCATTGGCAAACTCCTGGCCGAATAGTACCGCCGCAAAATTCTCCCTTCGCTCGCGTTGCCAACCAGGTTCAAGCGATTTGTACCATGCCTCGTCGGTGGGTTTGTTGCCTCTAAGATCGACCGACGATGGTGTTCGCTGAAACACAAAGAGTTTCTCGGCGTGCTTGCCCAGGAACGGCACACACTGAATGGCCGTGGCGCCGGTGCCGATAATGGCAACCTTCTTATCCGCCAATTTGGTCAATCCACCCTTGTGATCACCACCTGTGTAGTCATAGTCCCAACGAGACGTATGGAAGGTATGGCCCTTAAACGACTTGATACCGGGAATGCCGGGCAATTTAGGTCGGTTAGCGGGGCCTGTTGCCTGGATAACAAACTGCGCTTTGATGTCGTCGTGATGATTGGTTGAAACCTGCCAGCATTGTTCCTCTTCGAGCCAACGAACTTCTTTCACGCGTGTCTGAAAGATCGCGTTGTCATACAGGCCAAAGTGGTGACCAATTCTCTGGGTATGCTCAAATATTTCCGGCGCATAGGAGTACTTCTCCTTAGGCATGTAGCCAATTTCATCAAGCAGGGGCAGGTAACAGTAGGATTCGATATCGCACTGGGCACCAGGGTAGCGATTCCAGTACCAGGTACCGCCGAAATCACCACCGGATTCAATAATGCGGATATCTGTAATTCCTCTTTCTTTGAGCCTGGCGGCGGTCATCAACCCGCTGAACCCAGCACCGATGATGGCAACAGTAATATTAAGACCGAGAGGATCGCGATTGATCTCCTCCACATAGGGGTCCGTGTCTGCATATTCCGCGAACTCAGATGCTGCTTCTATGTACTGGTTTTCACCATCTTCGCGGACTCGCTTGTCACGCTCTGACCGGTACTTCTCACGGAGTGCCTGTGGGTCAAAATCCAGATCTGGAAACATGTTGTGGAGTCGTTCGCGTTCTGTGGTCATATATCCCCCTGTTCTCGATGAAGTAGGTTCTCTTAACGGGAGTATATTGTCAAAGTTGAGTACATTTGTAATTTGCTGGCGGAATCATTAGGTCCGGAAATCGGGACATCCAGCGTCCGTGATTTGTTCGACAATCACACTAGTGGATACCGCGCGCACTATATTCAGCCGATAATGATGCCCTGATTGACCATTCGCCGTCAGATAGAAGCGCTGCGATAATGACTCAGGCACTTGGCGCTGACCCTGTAAATTAAATTACAACCCGAATACTTTGACTGCATTATCGCCAAGTACTGCTGCCTGACGGGCTGGCGACAAACCTTTCACAGCATCCCGGATCAATGTGGGCGCTGCAAGGGTTGAATCTACATGGGGATAGTCAGAACCCCAAAGAATACGATCTTCTCCCACGAGATCGAGCATCGCGCCGATGGTTCGCTCTTCCGGTTCCGCCACGAAGTAACAATTGCGCTGGATGTACTCGCTAGGCTTAAGTTTGAGCGGTGGCTGCATAAAGGTTCCAAAGAAATTGTGCTTCTCATCCAACCGATCCATCAGGTAGGCCGCGAATCCGCATCCTGCCTCGACCGCGACCAGTTTCAGTGCTGGAAATCGATCAAACACACCGTCGACAATCATTGACGCCATGGCGGGTATCAGTTGTCCTGTGGCGCCCATCGCAAAGGTAAAGACCGGCCCCGGCGCTGTTTCATGCCATGCGAGGAATGGGACCGCCGCGCCACCGAACCGAACGATCACATGCAGGCAACCGGGTATACCCGCCTCCTCACATAGCGCCCAGATGCGATCGAAGTGCGCCTCTCCCGGACGCATGCCGGCGACAACTTCCGGTGGCACAAAAATGCCTTTGAAGCCTTTTGCGATGCAGTGTTCAAGTTCGCTGACAGCGCTGTCGACATCGTGCCAATTCAGAATCGCGATCGGCACCACACGGCTCTTCGCTTGCAGAAAAAATTCGTTCTGCCATCGGTTGTAGGCACGGCAATAGGCGCTGTTGAGCGCCATGTCGGCCAATGGAAACGGCAGGATGCCGATTGTCGGAAAGAGAACGCCGCGATCCACCTGCCAGTCGTCCAGCAATGCGATCCGGGCGCGAGGCTCATAGCTGGCGGGCTCACAGCCGTCGATATATTTAAGGCTACCGGCAAACAACTGGTCTCGAGGGACATGGGCACCACCAAGGCCTGCAAGCCGACCTTCAAGCATGGGCTCTTCACCGATCAGGAGGACTTCGACGCCATCCCGCTCTTCAATCCTGATGGCACGGTCCCGATATTCCGGCTCTAAATAATTAAGCCAGAGGTCCGCAGGTTCCATAACATGGGAATCACAGTCGATGACCGTCATCATGGTATTCTCCAGTTTCATCGCGACCGACTATAACGCGGTGAGCCCGGCGAAATGAAGTAACTTTTGGAGTAACTTGGCTCTGACCCCCGCGAGTGCCTAATTATAAGTGATTGAGATATGCGCGATTGTTTTGAAGCGTTGCACTAAACTCAAAAACAGGGATTTTTGAAAGCGTCAGGAGTATTAAGAAGAAGTAACCACGTTTTCCTGCCGGTTACCAAGTATGTGTTTCAGAAAAGTCATCCTCGTATTGACAGAGTTCAGGAAGATCTCAGCAATAGATAGCCTGCAGTGAAGGCCGAGGCGCCGGCTCGGGCTGAACGTGCGATTCTGTCGTGAGCTCACCCACGATTGGCGAGCGACCACGGCGGTGTTCACCAGGCAGCTGGCCCCCATCAGCTGGCCAACCCCGAGGCCTGCAACACAGATCGTCTGAAACCCTGAATCGCCACTAATTCAGTAGACACTTTTTAGGCCTCACTAACTAACTGCCGTTCAAATTCTACGGGCGACAGTAAATTGTTTGCAGTATGCCTGCCTCCGGGGTTTTAGCTCATTCGCGCGCGAAAATAAATTAGGTGATGCGCTCAAAAATAGGTTACGGTCAACAAAAATATTGATTTAGATCAAAAACTAAGAGGTAGAATCGTGGGGCATGAGGGAATTCATCTAGCCGAACTAGTAACGGGTATTACGCTATTAATGCTCGTTGCCGCATTAACAACCATTTTCAGCAAACGAATAAAACAGTTACCACTGACGATTGGTCTGGTTTTCGTTGGTATGGCGGTCTCCTACGCAGCTGATAATGTGCCCGGATTCGGCTCTCTCGCCACATTTGCGCTTTCGCCAGACCTTGTTCTGTTTGTGTTTATTCCAACCCTGATATTTGAGTCTGCCTTCAATTTGAATGCGCGCCACGTCATGCGCAATATTGTGCCTATTTTGACTCTGGCGGTGCCCGGCTTGCTGATTTCGACGGCCATTATTGGCTTCATTATGGCTATTTTTTCGCCCTTCGACTTGATGGTGGCGTTACTTCTGGGGGCGATATTAAGTGCCACAGACCCTGTCGCCGTGATTTCCATTTTTAAGCAGCTTGGAGTACCTGAGCGATTAACTGTCTTGGTGGAAGGTGAAAGCTTATTCAATGATGCGACATCATTGGTACTTGCGACTTTATTGATCGGTATTCTGACGGCTGGTAGCTTTTCGGGTGACGTGGTTTTTTCAGGCGTAGGGGAGTTTTTCATCGTGTTTATCGGTGGTGCGCTAGTGGGATGGCTACTAGCGCTGGCAGTCGGTCAGGTACTCGGTGCAGTTGAGTCTGATGCGGCAATTGAAATCACCTTGTCGACAATTTTGGCCTATTTTTCTTTTATCATCGCAGAACATGTGTTCCACGTCAGTGGCATTATGGCAGTAGTGGCTGCTGGGATCATGATGGGCTCCTGGGGCAAGACGAAGATATCGCCTTCAACTGAAGAGTTTATGGAGCATTTCTGGGAGTATCTGGCGTATCTCGCGAACGTACTGATCTTTTTAATGGTCGGTATGCAGGTAGATCTGGCGGCGCTCTGGGCCTCGATCGATCTGATCGCCTTAGTTTTCGTCGCCATGCTCATTTCTCGTGGAGTGGTTGTATTTGGCGTAACGCCACTGCTTGGCAAGCTTCCAGGTGCCGAAGCGATAGGAATGCCTTACAGAATGGTCATGTATTGGGGCGGCTTGAGAGGCGCGATCGCGCTGGCCATTGTTTTGGCAATGCCCGCTTTTGAGTATAAGGATACCTTAGTCGCTGTTGTCATGGGCGCGGTGATCTTTACATTGGTGATTCAGGGGTTGTCGATTGAAACCTTGGTCAAAAAATTGAAGCTCGATCATCTCAGTATCGCTGATCAATTAGCAAAGCTTGAGGGCGATCGAGAGGCTCGTGTAGAGGGTTTGGAGCGGATGGCACGACTGGCCAATAGTGGAATGTTTTCACAGCGTATTGCTGGCAATATCAAGGAAAAAGGTGAGCGTGAGATCAGTGATTTGGCGGAAAATATCGTCGAGGTTTTAGGCGGTATGGATGCCGATGAAATGTTGAGAATTTTGGCTTTACGCTGTCAGGTGAGAGAAAAAGCAAGATATCGAGAATTGTTCGCACAGGGTCTGGTGAATGAATGGGCTTATCGTGAATTGGATTACACCGTTGACGTGCAAATGGATAGCGTTCGACATAGCAACGGATTGCCCAGTGCGACGATGGAAGTGTCAATAGGCAAACGATTTAGTTTGCTTTTGATGGCGGTTATTGGTGGGTTACCCGGTCTGCGAGGATGGTTGGAAGAGCAGCGTAGCCATTGGATCGTTCGAGACTATGGGGTTGCTTGGGGCCGCTACCGTGGCTGTCAAACTGTTCTGTCGAGATTGAGTGAGTTGGCAGGTTCTGAAATTGATGCCAACAGTGTTGAGCGCTTGAAATCGGTCTACGAAGATATCGGGCAGCAAGCCAAAGCGCAAATTGATGAGGTCAGTGAACTCTATCCAGAGTTTGTCGAGACGATGCAAGAACAGCTAGGTCAGCGCCTCATGCTGATTGCGGAGCATGATGCTGTTGAGCACAGGAAAGAGCAGGGGGTCATTCAATCGGGTATAGCCAGTGCGATCCTGAAAGACCAGTCCGAGCGTCTGCGAACGCTAGCGAAGGATAATATGTCTGCTTGCTTTGAGATTGAGGTCGATGAGCTACTGGCCAAGGTGCCGCTGTTTGCGGCGGTAGACCCCGCGCAGTATGGCATCATTGCGGCACACTTGCGTTCCAGAACTGTACCTAGAGGCACGGATATCATTCGCCAGGGTCAGATGAGTGATTCAATGTTCCTAATTGCCCGAGGTATTGCCAATGTCACCAGGCTCGAGGACGGCGAGACTCAGACCATCGCGACGTTGTATGCCGGAGACTTTTTTGGCGAATCGGCTTTGCTTCATGATACTCCGCGGAATGCGACGGCCACTGCAGCAACCCCGTGTTCAATGTACGAGCTGAAGCGCTCTGAGCTCGATAAAATATGCGTGGACTATCCTTACATTCGGGCAGGTATCGAAGAGATCGACCAGCAGAGGCTTCAGGAAAACGCAAACAAGACTTCGTAGGTGGGTTGTTAGTGACGGATTTTTGGATTTCTGTGCGATGCGAGCCGGCTTCGAGAATTAGGCCGCGCCAGTAGGTAAGGCACACAGCAGGATGGCATTAATCAGGATGGTAGGCAGTAAGATCGTTTCAAGTATTAATCACCAGTGTGATGACCTCGTGCGGGGCCACTAATGCATGCTTATTTAGATCATGCTGGGGTTCTTGCTTTTGCTCATCGAGGTGATCACGAGTCTGGCCCTGAGAATACATTGCCGGCGTTTGCTGGTGCGGTGGCCCTTGGGTTTAATTATCTGGAGACCGACGCTCACTGTACCGCTGATGGTGTGTTGTTGGCTTTTCACGATGATCGCCTGGATCGCGTGACTGACCATGTCGGCATCATAGCCCAAATGCCATTTGCCCGAGTCAGTCAAGCTCGCGTCGCAGCCCAAGAACCGATTCCACTGATGGAAGATCTGCTTAATGGGTTTCCCGATACGCGCTTTAATATTGATCTAAAGGCTGACAACACCGTTGCACCGTTCATTAAGCTGTTAAAAAGAAACAAATGCCTAGACCGAATCTGTGTGGGGTCTTTTAACGATCGACGGGTTGCTGCAATCCGCCGCGAGTTCCCCAAGGTTTGCACGTCAATGGGTCCAAAGGAGGTTGTCAAGGCGCGTCTGGCCAGTTACCACATGCCGTTTGCGCGATTAAGCGCGCCGTGCGCCCAGGTACCTGTCCGCTGGGATAGAATGCCGGTGGCAGACAAGCGTTTTATCAGAGCGATGCAAGCGCGTGGGATACAAACTCATGTCTGGACGATTAATGATTCAATGGTGATGCACCAATTGTTAGATCTTGGCGTCGAAGGTATTATGACGGACTTCCCTGCGCGATTAAAAGCGGTGTTGTTGGAAAGAAATTCTTGGGTTCATTAGGGGGAAGTAACAAGTCTGCTTGTTGCGACGCAACCTGACGAGCCTTCACTGTAAGGGTAGTTGTAGAGGTAGAGAACGATATGGATTGGATTTGGGGACGTTATACCGCATTACTCTTGTCAGGTCTGCTGACCATTGGGTTGATTCCGGTTGTGCTATGGATACCACTGCTCGCGCCGGTTTTGCTGCTGACGCTGGGGCTGACGATGGTTGGTGTGTACGACATGTTTCAAAAGAGTAGTAACCTGCGCGCGAACTTTCCTCTTCTCGGGAACTTGCGTTACTTCTTTGAAAGTGTGCGACCTGAATTACGCCAATACTTTTGGGAAAACGATAACGATGAACTGCCCTACTCGAGAAATCAGCGCTCAATGGTGTACCAGCGGGCCAAATCGGTTCTAGCTGCGCGGCCTCTGGGTTCAATCGAAAATATGTATGAGGAAGACTTTTCCTGGCTTAACCACTCCATCTCGCCAGTGCATGTAGAGGCTAGTGATTTTCGGACTACCGTTGGTGAAGGCAAATCAGCATACCAAATGTCACTATTGAATATCTCCGGAACCTCCTTTGGATCCATGTCACCCAGAGCAATTGAAGCTTTGAATACAGGCGCAGGCTTAGGTGATTTTGCTCACAATACGGGTGAGGGATCTTTGTCTAAATACCATCAGATGGGCGGTGGTGATCTGATTTGGCAGATTTCAACGGGATATTTTGGTTGTCGTACGCCCGAAGGACGACTTGATCGGGCAGTATTTGCGGAGAAATCCCAACTTGAGCAGGTCAAGATGATCGAAATCAAGCTAAGTCAGGGTGCCAAGCCGGGTCATGGCGGCATGTTGCTCGGCAAGAAGGTTACCCCAGAAATCGCCGAGACGCGTGGCATTGCCGTAGGCCAAGATTGTATTTCGCCATCGTCACATCCGGAATTTTCGACGCCCAACGAGTTGTTGGATTTTGCTCTGGAGTTACGCACGCTCAGTGGCGGGAAACCCGTCGGTATTAAGCTTTGTATTGGCCACCCATGGGAGTTTATTGCGATCGTCAAAGCCATGGTAGATCGTCAAGAGTTTATTGATTTCGTAACTGTTGATGGCGCTGAAGGTGGAACGGGTGCAGCCCCGGTAGAGTTTACGGACCACCTTGGGTGTCCGCTTCAGGACGCGTTGGTGTTTGTGGATAACACGTTAATCGGCGCCGGCCTGCGGGGTCGTATAAAGATTGGTGCCAGTGGCAAGGTTGTCAGTGCTTACGATATCGTTAAACACTGCGCATTAGGTGCTGATTGGATCAACATGGCTAGACCCTTTATGTTTGCGTTGGGCTGTATTCAAGCCAGAGATTGTGCGTCGGGTAAATGTCCAACAGGCATCGCCACCATGGACCCGACGCTGTATCGGGTTTTGGACGTGCAGAAGAAAGCGGGCATGGTACGTAATTTTCACCACAACACATTACTGGCATTCGGAGAAATGATAGGCGCTGCTGGCGTTACTCATCCTGAGCTGCTCAATCGACGACATATCGTTCGGCGCCTGTCGGCCAGCGAGATTCGGCTTGCCGACCAAATTTATCCTAGCGTTGCTCCCGGTGCTCTGCTGCGCGGTGAAGAGGTGGCCGACCCGCGCCTGGATGTCTATTGGAACCGAGTCAACGGTTCTAGTTTCCACGTACAACAGCCGCTATAGGCCGTTATCGTCTGGCGAGTGAGTCCCCGGGAAGTGGTGAAGTCATCTTGACTGCCACCTCCCCTGGGATCGAGCTTGGCTCAAATCACGATAGCGCATAGAATAGGCGGCCGATGATCGCCTTGTGTGATCTGTCAAAGTAAAATAGCTCAGCCGCCAGCGTGTTGTTTCACTGAGTTTTAGCGGAGTTCAGGTCCATGCAGCGCAATCTAGCTCTTAATGATGTCGGCCAGAGACGACCTGGTTCGACCCCTGTGAGCGGCGAATTGGTCTCAAAGCATAAAAGTCATTGGCTGCAGTGGCGCATAAACCGGTTAACAGATCTGTTTGTCTACATTCCATTAGGCGAGGGTAGCGGCAATTAATACCGCACCAAAATCTGCACAGTTTTGGATGAATCTGGCGTTAGATCAGGCGCGCAAGGCGCACGCTATGGCGGAGGTGCCGATTGGTGCTGTGATTGTGCGTCAGGGCGAAATTATCGGTGTGGGTTTTAATCAGACCATCAGTCACTGTGATCCGACGGCTCATGCTGAGATCGTCGCGATCCGCGCCGCAGCCAGATATTTGGGTAATCATCGATTGGCTGGTGCGGATATGTATGTAACCATCGAACCGTGTACCATGTGCGCCGGTGCGCTGGTCCAAGCAAGAATAGCCCGGTTGATTTTTGCCGCTCCCGAGCCTCGTGCCGGCGCTGTGACGTCTTCTGCTCGAGTGTTGGAAAATCCGGGATTGAACCATCGAGTCGAGATCGAATCTGGCCCGTGCCAGGCTGAAGCCGCGGAATTGATGGCGGGTTTTTTTAGAGTCAGGAGATAAGCATGTTGCAGTTGCTCGGTGCGCCGGCCCTGTCAGAATTTAGAATCCAGAAGTTGCTAGCGGACTTGAGCGCCAGTGGTGTCGATGTAACAGGCTGGTCATTGGACAGTCGCTTTCTGCACTTCGTTGATGTCAAGGCTGAGTTGACGCCCGCCGAAGCGCAGGTGTTGGCCAGTATTCTCACCTATGGCCCCGTGACTCAAGGTGTGCCCGCGACATCTAGCCTGTTACGACTCGTCGTACCGAGGCCGGGCACCATTTCGCCCTGGAGTTCCAAGGCCACAGATATAGCCCATATCTGCGGCTTGAAAATGGTTAAGCGTATTGAGCGCGGAGTTGCCTATTATCTTCAGGCGCCCCAGTCATTGACCGGTGCAGTGCAACAGCAGCTGGACGCTGTGCTGTTTGATCGTATGACCGAGGCGGTGTTGGATAACACCGAAGCTGCGTCTGCACTGTTTCAGGTTGAGGCCGCCAGGCCGCTGGTCTTTGTGCCGGTGCTGAGTCAGGGTCGTGAGGCCTTGGCGCAGGCCAACTCGGCCCTGGGTATGGCTTTGGCAGATGACGAAATTGACTATTTAGTAGATGCTTTCCAACAACTCCAGCGTGATCCCAGCGATGTCGAGTTGATGATGTTTGCCCAGGCAAACTCCGAACACTGTCGGCATAAAACCTTCCGTGCCAGCTGGAGTCTCGACGGTGTTGATCAGCCTCACAGCTTAATGGACATGATTCAGAATACCTTTGCGAAGACCAATGGCGAGGGTGTGCTCAGTGCATACGAAGATAATGCGTCAGTGATCACTGGATCGACAGCGGGGCGGTTTTATCCGGACCCTGTGAGCCGCGAGTATGGTTATCACCAAGAGCCGATTCATATTCTGATGAAGGTTGAAACCCACAATCATCCGACGGCCATCGCGCCGTTTCCTGGCGCCGCAACGGGCTCAGGGGGTGAAATTCGAGATGAGGGGGCTGTGGGCCGCGGCTCGAAGCCGAAGGTCGGTTTAAGCGGTTATTCTGTCTCGAATCTGCGTATCCCAGGGCATATTGAGGCCTGGGAAAAGGATTATGGCAAGCCAGCACGGATTGCCTCGGCGCTGGATATTATGATCGAAGCGCCGATTGGTGGTGCGGCGTTCAACAACGAATTTGGCCGACCCAATATTTGTGGTTATTTCCGTACCTTCGAGATGACTGTTGCGGACGAAGTGCGGGGCTACCACAAGCCCATTATGATCGCCGGTGGTCTGGGCAATATCCGCGAAGAACATGTTGAACAGCGTCAAATCGCAGTGGGCTCAGCCTTGATTGTGCTCGGCGGCCCGGCAATGCTGATCGGCTTGGGTGGCGGTGCGGCGTCTTCCATGGCCACTGGCGCCAGTGATGCTGACCTGGATTTTGCCAGCGTTCAACGGGGTAATCCAGAGATGGAGCATCGCTGCCAGGAAGTGATTGATCAGTGCTGGCAATTGGGCGAGCGTAACCCGATCGCGTTTATCCATGACGTGGGCGCGGGTGGACTCTCCAATGCCTTGCCTGAGCTGGTTAAAGATGGCGGTGTCGGGGGCGACTTCGACCTGCGCAATATTCCCAATGACGAACCCGGCATGTCACCCCTGGAAATTTGGTGCAATGAGGCTCAGGAGCGCTATGTGCTGGCAGTCTCTCAGGTCGACCTGGTGAGATTCGCGTTGATCTGTGCCCGCGAGCGCTGCCCCTACGCGGTGGTCGGCACCGCAGTGGATCAGCAGCACCTGTTGGTGAGGGACCAATTATTTTCAGCGAATCCTGTGGATCTGCCCATGTCGGTATTATTTGGCAAGGCACCTAAAATGCATAAAGATGCAGTATCAAGGCAGTCATTGACGCGCCCTCTGGTCCTCGACTTTAGTTTCGAAGAAGCGATCCACCGGGTGATTGGTCATCCGTCTGTGGCGAGTAAGAGTTTCCTGATTACCATTGGTGATCGCACTGTCGGTGGCATGGTGGCTCGTGACCAAATGGTGGGACCATGGCAAACTCCGGTTGCCGATGTGGCCGTCAGTACCAGTGGTTACCAGGCGCATACTGGTGAGGCCATGGCGATGGGAGAGCGAGCACCGGTTGCCCTGTTAGACAGTACTGCCTCAGGGCGTCTGGCAGTTACTGAAGCGATCACCAACATTGCCGCAGCAAAAATCGCGCATATCAGTGATATTAAACTGTCTGCCAATTGGATGGCGGCGGTCGGCCACCCTGGCGAAGACGCCAACCTCTATAAGACAGTGGCGGCAGTGGGTCTGGAGTTGTGCCCTGAATTAGGTATTTGTATACCGGTAGGCAAGGACTCCATGTCCATGCAAACCCGATGGCAGCAGGACGGCGAAGACCGAACCGTCACCTCACCTTTGTCGTTAGCTATATCAGCTTTTGCCCCGGTGACGGATGTACGTGACACCCTGACACCAGAATTAACCCGTAGCGATAGTACCGAACTATTGCTGGTGGACTTAAGTGCTGGCGCCAATCGCCTGGGCGGATCGATATTGGCTATGTGTTTCAATGAACTCAGCGACGAATCGCCGGATCTTGATCGAGCGGATTCGCTCAAAGCATTTTTTGAACTGATGCAGTCCAGCGCGGTGCGTGAGCAGCTGTTGGCCTATCACGACAGATCAGACGGCGGCGCGCTGGCGACTATTTTAGAGATGGCCTTTGCGGGCCGAATGGGCATCCAGATCAGCCTCGACGGTGACAGCCATGCGGATTTGCTGGCGCAGCTATTTAACGAAGAGCCGGGGGCCGTATTCCAAGTGCAGGCGAGCAACTCGGCCGCGGTCCAGGCCTTATTTCGTGAACGCGGCCTAAGCTGTGAAGTGATTGCCCGACCGCGTTTGGCGCAAGTGGTGGAGATTATTCACCAGGGTCAGACTGTGTTTAGCGCGACCCGAGCCAGTCTCCAGCAACGCTGGTCGCAAGCCAGTTATCATATCCAGCGTTTACGCGATAACCCCGTGGGCGCCGATCAAGAGTTTGCGCGTCTGCTTGATGACGCTGATCCAGGACTGAGTGCCAAGCTGTCCTTTGATCTTAATGACGATATCGCCGCACCCTATATCAATACCGGTGTCAGGCCGCGTATTGCGATCTTGCGTGAGCAGGGGGTTAATTCTCAGACAGAAATGGCAGCGGTATTTGACCGCGCTGGTTTCGCGGCTGTCGATGTGCACATGAGCGAGGTGCTAGCGGGTCATGTGGACCTGGCCGATTTTAAGGGTTTGGTCGCCTGTGGTGGCTTTTCCTATGGCGATGTCCTGGGGGCTGGTGAAGGCTGGGCCAAGTCGATTTTATTTAATTCTGGTGCCCGTGAGGCGTTCGCTGGTTTCTTCGAGCGGTCTGATACCTTTGGCCTCGGTGTCTGTAACGGTTGTCAGATGATGGCGGCGTTACACAGTTTGATTCCGGGTGCCGAAAACTGGCCACGATTTGTCACCAATCGTTCAGAGCAATTTGAAGCGCGGTTCTCGCTGGTGCAAATCCAGCCTAGTCCGTCGGTGTTGTTTGCCGGTATGGCCGGCTCGCACATGCCCATTGCCGTATCTCATGGCGAAGGTCGGGCAGAACTTGACAGCGTTGGGGCGCAGTCTTTAGTGGATAGTGGCCAGGTGTTGATGCAGTTTGTTGATCATCGATTAGCGGTGACTGACGACTACCCCATGAACCCTAACGGTTCACCATTGGGGATTACCGGTGTCACAAACGTGGATGGGCGTTTCACCGCGATCATGCCTCACCCTGAGCGGGTCTTTCGAACGGTGCAGAATGCCTGGCATCCTGCCGACTGGAATGAAGACAGTCCTTGGCTGCGGATGTTTAGAAACGCCAGAGTGTTCGTTAACTGATTTTTCGGGCTGGAAATTCCAGGTCCGTATAACGGACTGGGTATAGCTCAGTCTTGCGGTCGGCAAAGTAATGTTCCAGAGTCCTGTTGATCACCGGGAAGGCCAGTTCATCCCATGGGATTTCAGCTTCGGTGAACAATTGAACGTCGAGAGATTCTTCTCCAGCGCTGAAGTTCAGATCCAGCAGCTCAGCGCGAAAAAACATATAGACCTGCGAAATATGCGGCAGGCTGAACAAGGTGTATAGGCCGGTAATCGAGGCGTTAGCATTGGCCTCCTCGCGAGTTTCGCGCAGCGCGCCAGCACTGGTGGCTTCGCCATTTTCTAGAAACCCAGCCGGCAGCGTCCAGCATCCGACCCGTGGCTCGATGGCCCGTTTGCAGAGTAAGACTCGATCACCGTATATGGGCAGACAACCGGCGATGATACGCGGGTTCTGATAGTGGATATGTTCACAGGTTTCGCACACGAAACGTAATCGGTTGTCGCCGGTGGGAATTTTTTCGATAACGGCGGCGCCGCACTGACTGCAGTAATTCATGACGCCAGTATACCTGTGGACGGTTTTCAGAACAGCCCCATTGCGCTCTTTACTCAGCGTTTGGCCTAATGCAAGTAGAATAAGGTAAGCTGGGGTCTTGGCTAATGGAGACAGCAACATGATCTACAGTTTGGGCGCCAGAGCCCTCGAAATTCGCGGTGATGATTTCTACATTGCTGATAACGCCAGTGTTATCGGTTCCGTTGCACTGGAGAATAATGCCAGCATCTGGTTTAACGCGGTGCTCCGCGGTGACAATGACTTGATCACTATTGGTGAAAACTCGAATATCCAGGATGGCTCTGTGCTGCATACGGATCACGGGATTCCACTGACGGTGGGCAAGAATGTCACGGTGGGTCACATGGTAATGCTGCACGGGTGCGAGATTGGCGAGGGTAGTCTGATTGGTATTAACTCAGTCATCCTTAACGGCGCGAAAATAGGCAAACATTGTCTGATCGGGGCAAATTCGCTGATTGCCGAAGGAAAAGAAATCCCCGATGGCTCTATGGTGATGGGTTCGCCGGGCAAAATTGTCCGTCAGCTTAGCCCGGAGCAGATTCAGGGTCTGGAGCTGAGCGCGCTGCACTATGTCGAAAATTTCAAACGTTATAAGCGTGATCTGGTGCGGCATGACCCTGTCTAGCTTGTGTAAGGGTTGGCAACTAGCGCTGATAACGCTATATTAGCGCGCTAATGCCCCCGCATGAACCACACAGGTAGGCACGTTAATGAACGTATCTCGGCCTCAAGCAGCCTCTGGCAGCATTGATTTGTTGGGCTTGCCTGTTGCTGACCTGCTGCTAAGACTGCCGTTGTAGGCGGCCTGTCGAAACTCCTACATCGTCCAATTTATGCCGCTCCCGAACAGGTGAGCAAGCCCGATAAATCTGTAAAACCTGATAAGAATGACGATCATGACTGCTAAAAATCAATCGATAGAAGCCGCGACGCCGCGGAAAATGCCATTTCAAAAATATAAAGCCTTTCAGCCGGTGGCTTTACCTGACAGAACCTGGCCAGACCAAGTCATCAGCCATGCGCCGCGCTGGTGCAGTGTCGACCTGCGGGATGGCAATCAAGCGCTCATTGAGCCCATGACGCCGGACGAAAAGCTCAAGATGTACCTGTTGTTGCTGGAGTTGGGCTTTAAAGAAATTGAGGTCGGATTTCCAGCGGCCTCGCAAACCGACTTTGACTTTGTACGGCTTATTATTGAGCAGGATATGATCCCCGAGGGCGTCATTATCCAGGTACTGTGTCAAGCCCGGGAAGAACTGATCATCCGCACCTGTGAGGCGGTGAAAGGGGCGCGGCAGGTGATCTTCCACTTGTATAACTCAACCAGTACGCTGCAGCGCAAAGTCGTGTTCAATATGAGCCGCGAGCAGGTGGTGCAATTAGCGACCGATGCAACGGCCATGGTGAAAGCCCACACGGATGTGCTGCAGGCGGAAGGTACAGACGTGATCCTGGAGTATTCACCAGAGAGCTATACGGCGACGGAAATGGATTTTGCGGTGGAAATTTGTGATGCCGTGATGACTGTCTGGCAACCCACCGTGGCCAAGAAGATGATACTGAATCTGCCGTCAACCGTAGAGATGGCTACCCCCAATATCTATGCCGATCAGTTGGAATGGTTTATCCGCCATCTGCCCCAGCGCGACAAGGCCGTCATTAGCCTGCACACTCATAATGACCGGGGTACCGGTGTCGCTGCGTCAGAGTTAGGTTTGATGGCTGGCGCCGACCGTATTGAAGGTACGCTGTTTGGTAATGGTGAGCGCACGGGTAACTGTGATCTGATCACCATGGCCATGAATATGTTTTCTCAAGGCGTCGATCCCGAGCTGTATCTGAGCGATATGCCAAAGATCGTTGCCGTCTCCGAGGAGTGCACAAAAATTCCGATTCATGTGCGTCAGCCTTATGCCGGTGAGTTAGTGTTTACTGCATTCTCTGGCTCTCACCAAGACGCGATCCGCAAAGGTATGGCGAGAGGCGAGTCAGCTGGCGTCTGGGAGGTGCCGTACTTACCTATTGACCCGACAGATGTGGGCGGCTCTTACCGAGAAACGGTGCGGGTCAACAGTCAGTCTGGTAAAGGTGGGGTGGCGTTCATTCTTGAAAGTTACTTCGGGGTGTCGTTGCCCAGACCACTGTTGTTGGAGTTCAGCCCCGTTATTCAAAAGCTCTCAGAGGGCGGCGGTGAGCTCAAGCCAGACACGATTTGGGACGCTTTCGTCAATGAATTTGTTGAGGTCGAGGGTCCCTATAGGCTCATCGATTATAAAGTGGTGGCAAATGGCGAGCGCCAGGTCTGCGAGGCGCGTATCAAGGTTGGCGAGAACGAGATCGATATTCGAGGTGAAGGTAATGGTCCGATCGATGCGTTTATCGCCGCCATGGTTGAAACGCTGAACGAACCGCTGAACGTCATCGACTATCAGGAATATGCGCTTAATGAAGGTAGTCAGGCGCAAGCTATCTGTATCATCGCGATCACCGATGAGGCTGATTCGAAATTCTATGGCGTGGGCCTCAGTCAGAACACGATCACTGCCGCCTTCGGTTCTATTATTGCGGCGATTAATCGCAAGTGGCGCTGAACGCGCTATGGTCGAGCAGATGAAAGCATGTATCAGCTCTATATAGCGAACAAAAACTATTCGTCATGGTCCCTGCGACCCTGGATCTTACTCCATGCCCTGGATCTGGTGTTTGAAGAGCGGTTTGTGCCATTTCTGTTGCCTGACAATTACGACGCTTTCAGGACATTTTCCCCGAACGGCAAGGTGCCCTGTCTGGTGGACGGTGAACAAGTTGTCTGGGACTCATTAGCGATTGTCGAATATCTGTATGAACAGGACTCAAGAGTTTGGCCCGAGGCGCTGGCGGCGCGAACCTGGGCAAGGTGCGCCGCAGCGGAGATGCACTCTGGATTTGAGGTGCTGCGGGAGGAGTGCGCTATGAACGTCGGAGTGACCGTGCGCTTGAATGGCATCAGCGCCGCGCTGCAGCGGGATATTGATCGTATGGATGAACTCTGGACCCAAGGCCTGCAGCGTTTTGGTGGCCCGTTCCTGGCGGGGTCGAATTTCACGGCTGTCGATGCTTTCTTTGCGCCGGTGGTGTTTCGCGCGAGAACCTATGAATTGCTTTTCTCAGATGCTGCCAATGCCTACATTGCGCGCATCCTGCAATTGCCTGCCATGCTTGCTTGGGAGGCGGGCGCGCTGCTTGAGCCTTATCGTGAGGAAGCACACGAAGCGGGGTTACATGAGTTCGGCATGATTCTGCTGGACCGTCGGCAGCCGCTCTAGGCTAAACGCGTCATAGGCGTGCGGCTGAGTTGGACTAGGCTTCCTTGGTCGTTGGTCAGCTGTTGGTCAGCGCTGCTTAGTCGCTGGTTGGACTGGGGGCTTCGATGAGTTTGGCTGTGCGGATCATGTTGTCCTGGATCTGCACAATCTCGATTCGGTAGCCGTTGATCACCACGCAGATATTCGACTCGGGAATAGTTTCAAGGTACTCGGTGATGAGGCCATTCAGCGTCTTTGGTCCATCCTGGGGCAGATCCCAGCCGAGCTGCCGGTTGATTAAGCGTATATGCGCGCCGCCATCGATCAGATACGTGTCGTCGCCCTGCGGGTGAATATCGATATTGGTATTGGCCAGATCGGTGGTGAATTCACCAATGATCTCCTCGATAATATCTTCAATGGTCACGATGCCCTGGATGTCGCCATACTCATCCACCACCATGCCAATACGCTGCTTTTGTTGCTGGAAATTGAGCAATAAGGTTTGCAGTGAGGTGTTTTCGGGCACGAAATAGGGCTCGTCAGTGCCTTGCAGGATCAGTGCCTTGGATAGGTCATTTTCCGTGAGAAACTTCGCGGCGCTGCGCATATGCAGGACGCCAATGATGTTATCAATATCACCTTTGTAGACAGGAATCCGCGTATGTTGTGCCGTGCGGATCTGGTCGAGTATTTCATCCAAATCATCTTCCAGATCGATGCCGAATATCTCAGTTCTGGGCACCATAATATCTTCAACAGTGACCTTCTCCAGGTCGAGCACACCAAGCATCATGTTCTGTGGGTGGGCGGCGATATGCGCGCCCTCGAATACTACGGTGCGTAATTCTTCTCTACTGAGGTTATCCTCGACAGTGTGCTCCTGACGAAAGCCCACCAGCCGCAAGATGCCATTGGCCGTCCCATTCACCAGCCAGACCAGCGGATACAGCACCCACATCAGCACATCGAGGATGTAGGATGATGGCAGCGCGATTTTCTCGGGATAAGCAGCAGACACGGTTTTGGGTGCGACTTCGGAAAAGATCAGAAATATCAGAGTGCAGGCGATCGGTGCAATGGCAATGCCGGCTTCACCGAAAATCTCAAGGGCCAGCAGAGTCGCGATGGAGGCGGCTGAAAAGTTGACAAAATTATTCCCGATCAGAATGACGCTCAACAACTTGTCGGGTCGTTCCAGCAGTCGAGCGGCACGGCGCGCGCCGCCGTGACCTTCATTGGCCAGGTGCTTCAGGCGATAGCGGTTCATCGCCATCATGGCGGTTTCTGAACCGGAAAAATACGCGGACAGTACGACTAGTACAAAAATGGCGCCACTTAGGACGCCGATCGACGGCTCGTCCAAGAATTGGACCTCATATTACTCAAGACGAGTTAGTTTCAGCGACAGGGGTTAAGCCTGTCAAGGTCTGACCGTGATTGACTAACCGTTGCCCAGGATGATTTCGAGTACCAGCTTGCTGCCAAAATAACCTAGCAGCAGCAGCGCAAAGCCGCTGAGCGTCCAACGTGAGGCGGTAGCCCCGCGCCAGCCTAATTGATGACGACCCCACAAAAGCACCGCAAATACGATCCAGGCACCGAGCGTAATGGAGGTGTGATGGATCAGACCAGGATTGTAGATATCGCCGAGAAAGATAAACCCACTGATGATGGATAGCGTCAGAAAAATGAGGCCGGCCCACAGCAATTCGAATAATAGTGATTCCATGGTCTGCAGCGGTGGCAAATGCCGGACCAGGTCGAACTTTCGGTGTTTGAGTTCGTAGTCGCCAAAGGACAGCATAATCGCCTGCAGGGCGGCAATGGCCAACAGGCCGTAAGCGATCACTGAGAGGACGATATGGGTGACAATGCCGCCGGCAAGGTGCTGGCGTAATGTATAGTCAGTCGTGGTTGCTAAGGTGGCCAGGATAGCGATAATGGCGAGCGGAAAAATAGCGATCACCAGATTCGCAACCGGGCGGCGTAAGCTGTTGGCCATTAAGAGGCTGCTGATCGCCAGAGTGATCAGACTGGCCATGGGTAGAATGCCGAGGTTGATCCCGTGATCGGTGACGATTTCACGAAAGGTAAACAGCCCGTGGAGCAAGATGGCCGCGATGCCGCTGACTGAGACCAGCAGATGCTTTGCAGGTATCTCGCGGCGCAGACCGGCAATCTGGATGCCCGCGCTTGCCGAATACAACAGACAGGCAAGAATTCCGAAAATAGCTGTGTTCATTGTCGAGTCTCTGAAAATAGCAGCGTAATTTAGGTTATGATAGCAGGTTCAATAACGAACTGATTCAGGATAAAGCAAGTGTTTGAATCTTTAACAGAACGACTCAGTGCCACCCTCGGTAACCTGACGGGCAAAGCCCGCCTGACCGAGGAAAATATTCAGGAAACCCTGCGGGAAGTTCGGCTGGCGTTACTCGAGGCCGATGTTGCGCTGCCTGTGGTGAAGAGCTTTATTGACCAGGTTCGCGAGCGAGCTGTGGGCCAGGATATTGCCAAGAGTCTGTCGCCAGGACAGGCCTTCGTCAAAATTGTCAATGATGAACTCGTCCGGGTCATGGGCGCAGAAGATACGGGCCTCAATCTGAGCACCCAACCCCCCGCCGTCATATTGATGGCGGGTTTGCAGGGCGCGGGTAAGACCACTTCTGTTGCGAAGCTGGGCTTATGGCTCAAGGCTCGCGAGAAGAAATCGGTCATGGTCGTCAGTACCGACGTCTACCGACCTGCGGCGATCGATCAGTTGCGTACCCTGGCACTTGAAGCCAAGGTGAATTTTTTCGAGAGTAGCCCTGATCAGCAGCCACTGGATATTGCCCGTGACGCGTTGGCGGCGGCGAAGCGGCAATTTTGCGATGTGCTAATTGTGGATACCGCCGGCCGTTTGGCGATCGATACGGCGATGATGGCTGAAATCAAAGCGCTACATGGCGCAATCAAGCCTGTTGAAACCCTGTTTGTGGTTGATGCCATGACTGGCCAGGATGCCGCCAATACCGCGGCTGTATTTAATGATCAGCTGGCGCTTACCGGCGTCATTCTTACCAAGACTGATGGTGATGCCAGGGGTGGCGCGGCCTTGTCAGTGCGCTCGATCACGGGCAAGCCCATTAAGTTCATGGGTGTGAGCGAAAAAATTGATGGTTTGGAAGCGTTCTATCCAGACCGTTTGGCCTCAAGAATCCTCGGCATGGGCGATGTCCTGTCGTTGATCGAAGAGGTCGAGCAGAAGATTGATAAAGACAAAGCCCAGAAGTTAGCGAGTAAGCTGAAGAAAGGCAAAAAGTTCGACCTTGAAGACTTTCGCGACCAGATTCAACAGATGAACAATATGGGTGGCATCTCCAGTATGCTCGACAAGCTACCAGGCATGGGCGGTATGGCCAAAGTGGCACAGGCCAAGCTGGAGGCGAATCCTTTCGGTCCGATGGAAGCGATTATCAATTCCATGACCCCTGGCGAGCGGCGTTTTCCGGATGTCATCAATGGCTCGCGAAAAAAACGCATTGCCATGGGATCCGGCACTCAGATTCAAGACGTCAATAGATTGCTCAAGCAGCATAAGCAAATGCAAAAAACCATGAAGAAGCTGACGAAAAAAGGTGCCATGGCGAACATGATGCGGGGTATGGGTGGTATGATGCAGGGCCCTGGTGGGGGTGCGCCGCGGATGTAGCCCAGTTTTTGCGCTTCAGCGTGGCTGCCGTGGGTTTACGCAAGGCCCGCATAGGTGCGTAGTATTGACCAATATTCATGGCTGAAAAGAAAATCTTCCCAGGCGCTATGCAGCTATTTAACTCTGCACGTCTTTACCGTACAATACCGGCCCTTTCGGCAGCCCTAATTTCTGCCGAGCCTGTATTTTTAAAGGAAATCAAGAACATGGTAACGATTCGGTTATCCAGAAGTGGCAGTAAGAAACGCCCTTACTATTTCATTAGCGTCGCCGACAGTCGTGTTAGTCGTGACGGCCGTTTTATTGAGCGCTTGGGATTCTTTAACCCGGTTGCCCGTGGCGCAGACGAAAAGCTTCGTCTGGACCTGGAGCGCTACGATTACTGGACTCGTCAAGGCGCGCAGTGCAGTGATCGCGTCGCGCAACTGGTCAAAGACGCGCGCAAATTAGCGGCAGCGACCCCTGGTGAGGAAGCTGCGGCTTAACTGACGGATTGAGTGATTCAAAATTGCCAGACTCGTCGCAGGGACCTATTGCGATAGGGCGGATTTCGGCGGTTTATGGTTTGAAAGGCTGGGTAAAAGTTTTTTCTTTCACCGAACCGAAGGAGCAGATTTTCACTTATCAGCCTTGGCTGATTAAAAAAGCTGACTCTAGAGCGCCACTGCAATCCTTTGAGGTCGTGTCGGTCAAGGTTCATGGCAAGGGTCTTATTGCTTTGCCAGTGGATTGCCAGGATCGAGATCAGGCGCTGCTGTATGTAGGGTACGAAATCTGGACGGCCAGTGAGCAACTGCCCAGTCTGGAAGCGGGAGAGTTTTATTGGCGCCAGCTCGAGGGTCTGAAAGTGATCAACGAGGCGGGTCAGTATTTTGGCAAGGTCGATCATCTGCTCGAGACTGGCGCAAATGATGTGCTGGTGGTGAAGGCCGATAAGGGCAGTATCGATGACCGCGAGCGGCTAATTCCTTATGTGGAGCCGCAGTACATCCGCGAAGTTGATCTGCAGCAAGGTACGATTTTTGTGAACTGGGATGCGCAGTATTAATTTTCTGCGTGCACCGGGACAAGTAGAAAGACGAGGAAGCTGGTATGTGGATGGGAATCGTGACGTTATTCCCGGAAATGTTCCAGGCAGTGGCCGACCATGGGATTACCCGGCGGGCGTTAGCGTCAGGTTTGCTGGAGATGGCGATATGGAATCCGCGGGATTTTGCCACTGACAAGCACCGGACGGTAGACGACAAGCCTTATGGCGGTGGGCCAGGCATGTTGATGAAGGTTGAGCCTTTGACGAAAGCCATTGAGGCCGCAAGGCTGGCCGCTGGCGCAGACTGCAGAGTGATTTACTTGTCACCCCAGGGGAAGCGCCTGGATCAGGCGGCGTTGGATAGTCTGGCGAACCGGGAGCGGATCATTTTGGTTGCCGGACGTTATGAAGGCATTGATGAACGGTTGATGGGTGCCGTGATCGATGAAGAATACTCCATTGGAGACTATGTCTTGAGTGGAGGTGAGTTGCCTGCCATGGTTTTGATTGATGGCATTACCCGATTATTGCCGGGTGCGGTGGGCGATCCGGAATCAATTGAATTTGATTCTTTTAAGACGGGTTTGTTGGATTACCCGCAATATACGCGGCCAGAAGTGGTCGGTGGAATGCAGGTGCCGCCAGTGTTACTGAGTGGCAACCACCAGAAAATTCAGCGCTGGCGGCTACAGCAGGCGTTAGGGCGGACATATGAACGTCGACCGGATTTATTGGAAGGTCGGGAAATGAGTGAGACGGAACAGCAGTTGTTGGATGAGTACTTGCAAGATCAGTTGCAAGAGCACGCTACCCAGCCTCGGCTAATTGAGGATTAACCTGATGAAGAATAAATTGATCGCAGATATCGAGAATGCCCAGCTCAAGCAGGACATTCCCGCATTTGGCCCCGGTGATAACCTGGTTGTTCAGGTTAAAGTTCGCGAAGGTACGCGAGAACGATTGCAGGCCTATGAAGGGGTTGTTATTGCCAAGCGTAATCGTGGCATCAACTCTGCGTTCACTGTCCGCAAGATTTCTCATGGTGTTGGCGTTGAACGAACTTTCCAGGCGCACAGTCCGCTGATTGATAGCATTACAGTGGTACGTCGCGGTGATGTTCGGCAAGCGAAGCTATACTACCTGCGTGAACTCAGTGGTCGTAGTGCGCGTATCAAAGAGAAGTTGGCCAAGCGGGTCTAGACTCGGCATCTTCGAGAAAAAACGTCGCCATAGCGGCGTTTTTTTTCGCCTGAATTTATCCATTACCAGTCCATCTGTAAGTTGTTCGCTGACCTTATTCCGCTGTAAGGTGTCATCATGTCGAATCAGATCATTGATAAGTTTCTTGATAGCCAGTGGCTCGAAAAGGGTTTAAGCCGCAATACCTTGGAATCCTATGGTAGAGACCTCAAGGCGTATTCGACCTGGCTTGAACAACAACCTCTAGAGCTCCTCCAGGTCCGACGAGAAGATCTGCTGCGTTATCTTGCAGCCCGTATGGGCAGCGGATTGAAAGCTCGCTCTACCGCTCGTGCGTTGTCGTGCCTGCGAGGCCTATATCGCTATTTGCTGCGAGAGAATCTCATTCGCCTGGATCCCACCCTGCGCATTGATAATCCGAAACTAGGTCGCCCCCTGCCTGATACACTCAGCGAACAAGATATTGACCGATTGCTCGGCGCGCCCGATCCGTTGACGTTATTGGGGCTTCGAGATCGCACCATGCTCGAGGTGCTATATGCCACAGGACTGCGAGTCACCGAGCTCGTGTCGCTGCGGCTGACTGATATTAACTTACGACAAGGCGTTGTCAGAGTCATGGGTAAAGGCAGCAAGGAGCGCCTAGTGCCTCTTGGCGAGGAGGCGATAGCCTGGATTGAGCATTTTTTGCAGACAGCGCGAGAACCGCTGCTGAAAAATAGCCTTTATGAAGATGTGGTATTCCCCAGCAATCGCGGCCAGATTATGACCCGCCAGGCGTTCTGGTACCGAATAAAAGCCCATGCACGAACGGCGGGCATTACGCGCAAGCTCTCGCCTCACACGCTGCGGCATGCCTTTGCGACCCATTTGCTGAATCATGGCGCAGACCTGCGGGTTGTGCAGCTGCTGTTGGGGCACAGTGACCTGTCCACCACTCAGATCTACACGCACGTCGCCCAACATCGGATGAAAGAATTACATCTGGCTCATCATCCGCGCGGTTAATCTGGGGGATATGACCGCTCAGGTAATAAAATATTCAGTGTGAACCGCCGAATCCAGCATTTGCAGTCTATAATAGTCGGCATTCGCATTGGCACTGTTGGTTTTTAGTGACGGTGTACCAGAGCATGTGACCTTTTGAACCTCGAGGAAGCCAGATTATGGGCCAAATTAAGATAATATTGTTTGCGCTGACGTTGCTACTATCACCGGGATTATTGGCTGCGGAAAGTCGAGTTTCGGCGATAACTGCGGTGCCAACCGGGAGCCTGAATGCCGACAGCATTCGTGAGCGTCTGTTGCAGGCCAGGCCTGGGTTGCCAATTCTGAGTATCGAGGCCAGTCCGTTAGCCGGTTTTTGGGATGTGAAATTACCCGGCGGCCAAACACTGTTTGTGTCGGCCAATGGTGAGAATTTTATCGTTGGCGAGCTATTTGCAATCACTGACAATAACTTTGTGAACATCTCCGAGCAGGGTCGAGATAGGGAGCGCAAGCAGTTATTGGCCGACATTGACAGCAAGGATATGGTGATTTTCAAAGCGTCCACGGGTGAGCCCAAAGCGGTGGTTACCGTGTTCACCGATATCGACTGTGGCTATTGTCGCAAGCTTCACCAAGAAGTGCCTGAAATGAATCGTCGAGGCATCGAGGTACGGTACCTTGCTTATCCTCGGTCAGGTATCGGCTCACCTTCTTACGACAAGTTGGTGTCTGTTTGGTGTGCTGATAATCCTCCGATGGCGTTGACCTTGTCCAAAGGCGGCTCAGATTTACCCGTTCGCACCTGTGCCAACGCGGTAGCTGAACAGTACCAACTCGGTGCCGAGATGGGGGTTTCAGGTACGCCAAGTCTGGTGTTTGAAGATGGCAGGATGCAAGCGGGCTACGTTCCTGTGGATCAACTCGCAGCGGTGTTGGGGCTGAATTGAGCTGCGAGCTGAGCTTTCATCTTTTACCTTTCACCGTTCACTTTTCAACTCTGAGATATGAGCTCTGAGCTCTGAGCTATGAGCTATGCGGCCTCTATCATCTGTGTAACTGGAGCGCGATAACGCGTGGATCTTGAAGCTTTGGAACAAAAACATGCAGAGCGTCGCTACGAACTGCAGGTCAGAAGAGACTTAAATCGGAACTTCTTTGCCCATCTCGCTCATGGCATGCTCGGTCAGACGGGTTTTCGGCTTATTAACGCGCCCACTTTCCTGCCGGCTTATATCATGTTGTTGTCAGGCGGTTCTGAGATGATGGTGGGTCTCGCCTTGTCGCTTCAAGCGCTCGGTATGACACTAACGCCATTTGTCGGCGCCAATCTGATTGAACACCGCAAGCGCGTTTTGCCCGTCGGGTTCCTCGTGGGTGGCATGATGCGTTTGAGCGTTCTGCTGATCGCGTTGTCAGGTTTGTTTTTTGGTGGTACGCAGGCGCTGATCGCGATAATGATTTGCTTGACGTTGCTGGGCCTGTCTCAGGGTATGCAGGGTGTTATTTTCAATTTTTTAATGTCCAAGGTTATTCCGGTAAAGAAGCGGGGTCGGCTCACAGGCCTCAGAAATTTTCTGGCGGGCATTACCTCCGCAGCGGTGGCTTGGCTGGGCGGTCATTATTTACTGGGTGAGACACCCACGGCGCAGGGATATTCGGTCACCTTTCTCTTGGCCTTCGTCTTGACGAGTATTGGTCTTCTGCTTCTGCTTTTTGTGCGAGAGCCTGAACCGCCAACCGTTAAAATCAAACAAGGCTTGTGGCAACGGCTGGGCGAGGTGCCGGCTTTGCTGCGACATGATCCGGCGTTCACCCGTTATTTTTTGGCCCGCTCTTTAGCGACCATGGGTCGTATGGCCATGCCATTTTATATTCTGTATGCGGGGCAAACGATCGGTTTAACCGGTCAGACGTTGGGTATTATTACCTTTGCGTTCACCATCGCGGGTACCTTTTCAAATTTGGCCTGGGGCGCGATGGCTGACCGCCACGGATTTCGCGGTACCTTCCTGCTATCGATCGGCCTGTGGGTGTTGTCGACGCTGGTGCTGCTAGTAGCCAGTGGTTTGTGGGTCACTGTGTTGGTGTTTGTCGGCATCGGTGCGGCTGTTCAAGGTTTTCAGAACTCATCACAAAATTTAACCCTGGAGTTCGGTGACCGAGACGATCTGCCTGTGCGGATTGCGATCGCGAACACGGCCTCTGAGGTTGCCGGTACCATCGGTCCATTGTTGGGCGGTGTGTTGGCTGCGATGCTTGGATTTGAGGCGGTATTCGCCGCATCTATCACTTTTTTAGTTATCGGTGGTATTGTTGTTCGAATCTATGTGCCCGAGCCCCGTCTGCGAAACTAGCGCGATGGTTGACTCGAGGCGTTGGTTGGTCAATGGCAGATCAATGGCAGATCAATGGCGGCTTGCAAAGTTGGCACCCTTGAACAAAGCTAGTTAATATGGATGACGACTCGCCCTAAAAAACAAGCTTGCCATGGCGTCGCCACGATGGACAAAAATATAGACGAACAACTGTAACGTCGACGCCTTCTGTGCTCGAGTTGTAAACAATAAACTATTAAAAAACGAGTGTCAGGTTTGCGCTCCTTGTGTGAACTTGGTTTTTTTTGACTGATTTTTAACCTTGAAAGATGTAAATAAAATGGCAATGGAAGATTTTCCGCGCATGAAGCGCTTACCGCCCTATGTTTTCAGCATTACAGATGCTCTGAAGAAGAATGCGAGAGCCAAAGGCGAGGATATTATTGATTTTGGTATGGGTAATCCGGACCAGCCCACGCCGCAACATATCGTCGATAAGATGATTGAAGCCGTTCAGCGTGGTGACACGCATCGCTATTCCCAATCAAAGGGCATTCCGCGGTTACGGCGCGCGATTTGTAATTGGTACAAGGGTCGCTTTGACGTGGATGTTGATCCAGAGTCAGAGGCGATTGTGACTCTGGGTTCAAAAGAAGGCATCGCCCACTTGGCAATGGCAGTGTTGTCGTCTGGTGATACGGTGTTAGTGCCGAACCCCTCTTATCCCGTGCATCCCTATGGCTCGGTTTTGGCTGATGCCGATGTTCGGCATGTACCAATGACCCCGGATGTCGACTTTTTCACGGAGCTTGAAAAAGCCATCACCACTACTTGGCCAAAGCCAAAAATGTTGATCATTAATTTTCCTGGTAATCCTACCGCGCAGTGCGTTGAGTTGGATTTTTTCGAGAAGGTTGTGGCGATGGCCAAAGAACATAGTATCTGGGTGATACAGGATATCGCCTATGCCGACATCGTCTTTGATGGCTACAAAGCACCCTCGATTCTACAGGTGCCGGGTGCCAAAGACGTTGCCGTAGAATTTTTCACCATGTCGAAAAGTTACAATATGCCAGGTTGGCGCATCGGCTTCTGCGTGGGTAATCCTGTTTTGGTTGGTGCTTTGGCGAAGATCAAGTCCTATTTGGACTATGGCATGTTCACCCCGGTTCAGGTGGCCGCCATTGCTGCCCTCGAAGGTGATCAGTCCTGCGTGACTGAAATCTGTGAGATGTATCGAAAACGTCGCAATGTGCTCTGTGATGGTTTAAATGCACTGGGTTGGCCCGTAGAGCGGCCGAAGGCGACGATGTTTGTTTGGGCCAAAATCCCGCCGCAATTTGCTCATCTGGGTTCGCTGGAATTCAGTAAGCTGTTATTGCAGGTAGCAAAAGTTGCAGTGTCCCCTGGTATCGGCTTTGGTCAGTATGGTGACGATCATGTGCGTTTTGCGCTGATTGAAAATGAGCACAGAACTCGCCAGGCACTCCGTGGCTTACGTAAGGTGTTTTCCAAAACTTCAACGCTCGACGATGAAGGAGCCGAGTGATGCAAGCGGTAAGAGTAGGGATTTGCGGTCTGGGTACGGTGGGTTCTGGCGTTGCCAATTTGCTCAAGCAGAATGGCGAAGAGATTCTACGTAAAACTGGCCGAGACATCCGCCTGGTGCATGTGGGTGCTCGTCGCGATCACCCCGATTGCGATCTAAGTGGCATTCGAGTGAGTCGTGATATCTTTGCAGTGGTCAATGATCCTCAAGTGGACATTGTCTGCGAGTTGATCGGTGGCACTGATTCGGCACTAGAGCTGGTTAGGCAGGCCATTAAGAGCGGTAAGCATGTGGTCACTGCTAACAAGGCGTTAGTGGCCCAATATGGCGAAGAATTGTTTCGTCTGGCTAATGCGGCGGGCGTCAGTTTAATGTACGAGGCGGGTATTGCCGGCGGCATTCCTATTGTTAAAGCAATTCGAGAAGGGCTTGCAGGTAATCGTATCAGTCGTTTGGCCGGTATTATTAATGGTACCTCGAATTATATTTTGACGGAAATGGAAGTCAGTGGCAATCGCAGCTTCGCTGAGGTGTTAGTTGAGGCTCAAGCCTTGGGGTATGCCGAGGCGGATCCAACCTTTGATGTGGAAGGAATCGACGCGGCTCACAAACTGACGATTCTATCGTCGATCGCGTTTGGTGTGCCGTTGCGCTTTGATGCGATTTATACGGAAGGTATCGCAAATATTACCGTTGAAGATATCCATTTCGCCAGCGAGTTGGGTTATAGAATTAAGCATTTGGGTATCACGACCCAGTCTGAACTTGGTGTCGAACTGCGGGTTCACCCAACGCTGGTGGAAAAGACCCATCTTTTAGCTCAGGTTAACGGTGTGATGAATGCCGTACTGGTCGACAGTGATGCGGCAGGGCAGACACTATATTACGGTGCGGGCGCCGGCGCAGGACCCACTGGCTCCTCAGTTGTGGCTGATATTATCGACATAGCGCGCAATTTTCCTGATGGGCAGCGAATACCAAACCTGGGATTCGAGCCTGAAGCGCTGCTCGACTTACCCATCCTGAGTATCAATGAAACGCAGTCGTGCCACTATCTGCGCCTGCAGGTGCTAGACCGCCCGGGTGTGCTCGCCCGCATATCGACCATTATGGCGCAGCACAATATCAGCATTGAATCATTGATTCAAAAAGATGTTCGCAAGACCACCGCGCCGATCGCGATTATTACCGACGAGGTATTAGAAGTCGCGATTATCGCTGCAGTCAGTGATCTTGAAGCGCTGGAAGAGATTGTCGGATCAGTCAGCCGAATTCGGGTCGAGTCGTTTTAGGGGCACATTGTCTCTGGTATTGGGAAGACTGAATGTCGCAGCGATTGGTTAGAAGACAAACACAGCCGTTGCCTAGCGGGGCATCGCCGCTGTTGAGTCGTCTATTTTCAGGGCGGGGTATACGAACCCTTGACGAAATTGATTGCTCGCTGGCACGCTTGTTGCCACCAACGACCATGTTGGGTCTGGCTGCTGCGGGACAACTCTTGGCTGACTGCATAGAGCGACAACAACGCATTCTGATCGTCGGTGACTTCGATGCCGATGGCGCCACCAGTTCGGCACTTATGGTCCATGGTCTCACTGCCATGGGCGCACTACATGTTAATTACCTGGTGCCGAATCGATTTGAATATGGCTATGGTCTCACCCCCGAAATTGTTCAGCTGGCCGCCGGTGTCGGACCCGTCCCGCCTGCAACTGAACACCAACCGCCGCAACTGATTATTACCGTGGATAACGGCATCTCCAGTGGCGACGGCATTAAACTGGCTAAATCCTTGGGCATTAAGGTGCTGGTGACCGATCATCATTTACCCGGTGACGTGCTGCCCGACGCTGACGTGATTGTTAACCCGAATCAACCAGGCTGCAGTTTTCCTAGTAAAAATCTGGCGGGCGTTGGCGTGGCCTTTTATCTCCTTACCCAGCTTCGTCAGACCCTGCGTGAACGGGGCTGGTTTGATCAGTCTGACCGTGTGGCGCCTAATCTTGCGGACTATCTTGATCTTGTCGCGCTGGGCACCATCGCCGATGTTGTGGTCCTCGATCAGAATAATCGTATTTTGGTCAGTGAGGGAATTCGGCGTATTCGCGCCGGTCGTTGCCGACCGGGTATCACTGGTTTGCTGGAAATCGCTGGGGTTCGTCAGGCTCAGTTGGCGTCCAGGGATCTGGCCTTTGGTATTGGTCCGCGCCTTAACGCCGCTGGTCGCCTGGACGACATGGCGCTAGGCATCGAATGTCTGTTGTCGCCATCTATCAGCGACGCCAGAGCTAAAGCGGCGAACCTGGATGACCTGAATAAAGAGCGCCGAGTTATCGAAAACGAAATGAAAACACAGGCTCAGGCTAATCTGAAGTTGCAGCACAACCTAACACCAGCAGGGAACCAAACCGGAGTCTGCCTGTATGACGACGACTGGCACCAGGGCGTGATCGGCATCGTTGCCTCTCGAATCAAAGACCAGTTACACCGGCCAGTAATCGCCTTTGCACCCTCCGGCGACAACGAAATGAAGGGTTCCGCGCGCTCAATTCGTGGCCTGCATATCCGTGATGCTTTAGCTGCTATTGATGCGAAAAACCCCGGGCTTATTCAAAAATTTGGTGGCCATGCCATGGCTGCAGGCTTGACCATTGAGGCGGGACACTTCGAGCAGTTTGCTCGGCTGTTTGACGAACAAGCCAGCAGTAATCTTAGCGCCGAGGATCTGGAGCAGGTGCTGGTCAGTGATGGGGAGCTCAATGACAAGGTTACCCTGTCGTTGGTGCGTGAAGTTCTGCAGGCCGTGCCATGGGGGCAGGGTTTTCCAGAGCCGCTGTTTGATGGGGAATTCGAAATACTTCAGCAGCGTATTGTTGGACAGCGACACCTGAAGCTGTCGTTGCTCAACGGTGATCAAACCTTTGACGCCATCGCCTTTAATCAGGATAGGCTGATTGAGGGGCGCAACAAACGCATGGCTTATCGGCTGGATATCAATGAGTACCGAGGGGTTGAGTCGGTGCAATTGATCGTCGAATGTGTTGATGTTTCGCTAAGCGCTAAGCGCTAAACGCTAAACGCTCAATAAGTTGTTCGATATGCTTTGCGTGGAGAATACGCTTTATTGTTGCTGCCATTAATTGTCATTAATAGGCTAAGGTAGGGCTTGACCAGGTTCAAAAGGCTTGCGTTCATGCAAATGACGTCCTTATACTCGGTCAAGTAAGAATTTTATACCTAGGAGTAATTCGATGAACTTTGCCGAGATTGAAAAGCTGGAAAGTTGGGCCGACGTTAATCCATTTGATGTGCCACTAGACAAGATTGATATGTCACGTCCTGAGCTATTTGAGGCAAATGTTCATGAGAAGTGGTTTGCGCGCCTGCGCGCAGAGGATCCCGTGCATTACTGCGCAGAGAGCATGAACGGGCCCTATTGGTCTGTGACCAAGTTCGAGCACATCATGCAGGTTGATACTAACCACCAGGTTTTTTCATCCGATAGATCTATTTCTATCGTTGATCCGAGTGATTTTAATCCAACCAATTTTATCGCGATGGATCAACCCAAGCATGACGTCCAGCGACGGGTGGTTTCCCCCGTGGCCTCGCCACGAAATTTGGCGCAGCTCGAGAGCGTGATGCGGGAGAAAGCCTGCGAAATACTCGATAGTTTACCTGTGGGTGAAACCTTCGATTGGGTTGATAAGGTCTCTATCGAAATGACTACTTACATGCTGGCTATATTGTTCAATTTTCCAATGGAAGACCGGCGCTTATTGACTCATTGGTCAGATATGGCCACGTCAGTGGAAGGCATAGGCAACTTTGATCATGATGATGATTACCGTGAGCAAGAGTTGATGAAGTGCTTGGCGTATTTTAATCGGCTTTGGCATGAGCGAAAGGGTGACACCGGAAGTTTTGATTTTGTCAGCATGCTGGCTAATGCGCCAGACACAGCAGATATGATTGATGATCCGATGGAGTATCTTGGCAATCTAATTTTGTTGATTGTTGGCGGTAACGATACGACCCGCAATTCCATGAGTGGCGGCGTGCTGGCGTTGAACGAGAATCCCGAACAGTATGACGCCTTACGAGAAAATTTAGACCTTATACCGAAGATGGTTTCTGAAATTATTCGTTGGCAAACTCCACTGCCGCACATGCGTCGAACTGCACTTGAAGACACTGTGATCGGTGATAAACAGATAAAGAAAGGTGACAAAGTCATCATGTGGTATGTGTCAGGCAATCGGGACGAATTGGCTATCGATAGTCCCCATGATTTTATCATTGACCGAAAAAAAGCCCGACAACATTTGTCCTTCGGCTTCGGTATTCATCGCTGTATGGGAAACCGCGTTGCTGAAATGCAATTGCGGGTGATGTGGGAAGAAATCATGAAGCGATTTTCGTTTGTTGAGGTGGTAGGTGAGGTTAAACGCCTGCCATCAAACTTCGTGTTGGGTATTACTGAAATGCCAGTGCGCTTACATGCCAAATAGCGTTTAGTAATTGGCAGTTTTGCTGGTGAAAATCTCGTTAACAGCGAAATAAGCCAAATCGTAATCGAAATGGCAATCGGGGCATCTATTCGATCACTCAAAAGAAATGTGAATGAGTTGTTTTAATGGATGGTCCCGCATTTACGCCTGACAAAACCAATTGCTTTGATAGCGTGAGGATCATGAATGGCGTGAGCTTCTTTCACCTCAACCACCGCGGCCTGGGTGATTATAAATCATGACACTACCGACGAACATTGCACTTGTAGAGACCTTAGATGGCCTGGTTGCCATTAATGGTGAATCAAATGCGTCGACTCAAGCCAAAGTGATCGCTCGACTGGAGCAGCACTCGATCGGGTTTCTCGAACGTTGCCCGTTTCTTATTATTGCCACCCAATGTGGCGGTGAGGCCGATGCGTCTCCGCGAGGCGACTCGCCCGGCTTTGTGAAAGTGTTAGATGATACGACATTGCTGATACCCGAGCGGCCCGGCAATCGCCTGGCAGATTCTCTTACCAATATTGTTAACAGCCCAGGTGTCGGTTTGATATGCCTGATTCCAGGTATGGCTGAAACCTTACGTATCAATGGCAATGCCTACATCACCACTGAACCCTCTTATCTGCAACAGCTTTGTCATCAGGGTGTGCCGCCGAAGCTGGCTATCCTGGTTGATATCAAACAAGTGTACTTCCACTGCGCAAAGGCTTTTATTCGCGCCAAGCTATGGGATGCCTCCACACAAATGCCACGAACTGAAATGCCCACGTTAGGTAAAATTATCCTCGAGCAAATCAGAGGCGAGCAGGTGAGTGCCAAGGAAAGCGCTGCAGTTGATGACCGCCTGGACGATGACATCAAAAACAACCTATACCACACCTAAAGTCCCCGATGAGCTAGCCTCTGTCATAGGCCGGAATAATACGGCGATGCTGAAGGTCGCGCAGCCAGTAGCAGAAGCTCGCCGGTGTATCGTAGGCAGCGTTAAACCCGGCTTGCCTGATTTTTACGGTGCTGACGAAAGTGGGCGAAGGGGTGCGCTTTGCACCATAGGCAAAACATAAATCTGCGTAGAAGTGACTCTCTCCCAATAACTGACCGAGAGGGATTTTCTGTAGGTTATATTTTGCTACAACCTGCCGCCAGAGTGCTTCTCGTTCTGGAATATAGACCGACAGAGGCGTGGGTTCTGGATCGCCCACAGGGACGCCGAGTGTGTCGGCCATAGCGGGCCACATGTCGAGCCAGGAAAAAACTTCACCGTTAGTCAGGTTGTAAGTCTCACCGCCAGCCTGATCATGGGTTGCGGCCCAAAGACAGGCATCACCCACAAGCCGAGCATCAACCGCTTCCCAGACGCCGTCGAGGCTGCCCGGAAACCCAAAGGCTAAGCCTTCTTCCCGGCGCAGGGCGGCATAGATGCCGATGACTGGCGGCAGGTTCATCACGACGCCGTGGTTGGGTCCGACAATCAATTGTGGTCGAAAGATCGTAAAGTCGAAGCCGGAACTAACCGATTTTTCTTTGATGTAGTCTTCCTGGACCCAATAGAAATTCGGGTGATCAACTCGTGGTTGTGATTCTCTGGCGGGTATGCGAATGGGGCCCTGAGTGATGCCGTAGGCTTTAGTGCCTTGCAGTATCGTTACGTGCCTAAGTTGTGCATGCTCTGTCAGCGGGTCCAGTAGATTCCGAATCATTCGGCCGTTGGTTTCAATCTGCACCGCATCAGACCAACCCTGGACCAGGCCGGGTAGCTCGAACACCGCAGTGTAAACCACATGGGTGACGTCGTTGAGTTTTGCTGTCGTGGCTTTGCAAGCCTCACTGTCCTGCAGATCCAGCGCCACGTGCTGGAAAGGACCTGCGTCAATCAGATCGGGAAATCGACGTGAGCAGGCGATAACGTGCCATCCTGCCTTAATAAAACTGTTTGCCGCCGCTGTGCCCACCAGGCCGCTTGCGCCGGCGATCAATACAGTTTGATTAGTTTTCATCGACTATAGCAACTCTAAACTGTTGGGTACCGGCGACCATGTCAGGCGGCCTGACCTATTAACATGTCAGCCAGTATGGCACGGTGATATCTCGCATCGCCGAAGAGCATCTGGTTGTGCATTTGACGCTTGAAGAACAAGTGCACATAGCATTCCCAAGTAAACCCGATGCCGCCATGAAACTGTACTGCTCGACTCGAGGCAAAGACTGCCATGTCGCTGGCGTTGGCCTTCGCCATGTGGGCAAGCTTCACCGTGTTCGCCCATTCCTGGCGCTCAGGGTCCGAATCGATAGCGCAGGCGGCGCTGTAAGCCAGTGACTTGGCGCGGTCAATGTCGAGCATGACATTCACCAGCGGATGCTTCACCGCCTGAAAAAATCCCAATGGTCGATCGAACTGAACTCGAGTATTAGCATACTCAACTGTAGTCTGCAGTAGCCACTCGCCAGCCCCAACCATGTCGGCAGCGATGACCGCCTGAATGGCGGGCAGGGCGTGTGCCAGTGCCGTATCGCCGGCACCGGGTGCAGCGACTTCGATAGCAGTAACACCCGTGAAGCTGATATGAGCCTGGTCGCGGGTCAGGTCAATGATGCCATCCGCTGTAATTGCAACGCCATCAGCGTCTGCCGCGACATAATACAAGCCGATACCTGCGGCCGAGCGAGCGCTGACGACCAGCCCTTCAGCCTTGCGGGCATCCTGGACAAACCAGGCAGTACCGTTCAATTGACCATTGTCGATACTGACGTCGGTATCTGTGGGTTCCCACGAGCCTTGCTGATTAGTGATAGCCAAGCTCATCGGCTTGCCGCCAGCAATCTGTGCCAGGACATCGTTAGCCGCCGCTGAGTTGCACTCACGCAGAACAAATGTGGTATTAAAGGTCGAGATTAGTGGTGAGGGAAAAGCGGCCCGGCCAGCTTCCTCCGCCAGCGCCACAGCGGCGACTAAGGGCATGCCAATGCCGCCAGCGGCTTCCGGTACGCAGGCAGCGGTCCAACCGAGTTCTGTGATTTGCTGCCACAGGCCCTTGTCCCAGATGCACTCTATATTGCGATGGATATCAGGATTGCCGGCGACTTGCCGGTGTATCTTGTCGGCGCCGCAGTGATCGCTGAAGAATTTCTTGGCTGAATCCCGCAGCATGGTTTCATCTTCGCCAAAGCCGAAATTTTTAGGTTGTTCAATCATAGTCAATTCCTTGCCTTGCTCAATTATTTGGATTTCGGCATGCCGAGTACGCGTTCACCGAGAATATTCCGCTGCACTTCATTTGCGCCGGCGGCAATCGTAACGCCGAAGCTGTTCATATAAGCCAGCTGCCATTCACCGCCACCCAGTGCATTGTCATCATTGAGATATAAGCTGCTTGCGGCGCCTTGAATATCATAGGCAATCTCTGCCAGATCCTGGTTGAATTCAGTGCCAATCAGCTTGTTTTGCAGTGGGATGCGCATGGGGTGATCGATCAGAGCTGGGACGAGTGCGCGTCGCTGGTTTTGTCGAAATGCCTCTTGGCGAATCATGATCTTGATGATTTCATCCCGTAGCAAGGGATCGTCGGCAGCAGTTTTGCCGTTTCGATAGCTGGTTTTTGCCAGATCGACCAGCGCGGATGGACTGCTGGTGTTGGCACTCTTGGTGTTTTCCTGACTCATGCCACCTGCCGATGGCGTCACTAGCTCGCCGGCACCACGCTCGTGAGACAGGGTCGTCATGGCCACTTTCCAGCCAGCGCCAACAGCGTCAAGGCGATATTTGTCTTCGACAACCAGGTCTTCAAAGATCACTTCGTTAAAGCCAGTCTCACCGGTCAGCTTGATCAAGGGGCGTACGGTCACGCCTTTGCCGATAGCGGTTTGAATGGGCACGACGAAGTAAGACAGGCCGTTGTACTTGTCGGTCTTGTCGGTACGACACAACAGGATCATCCAATTCGCAAAATGCGCCAGCGAGGTCCAGACCTTGTGCCCATTAATAACCCAGCTATCTCCGCGTTTTTCGGCGAAGGTCTGCTGATTGGCAAGATCCGAGCCGGCGCCGGGCTCACTGAAACCCTGACACCAGATATCTTCGCCTGAGAACAGGCGCGGTAACAGTGTGTTCTTGACCTCTTCCTGGCCATGTAAAAGGACGGTAGGAGCCGCCATGCCCAGACCAATGATATTAGGAAAGAATGGCGTTTTAGCGCGCTGCATTTCCTGGTTGGCGATCGTCTGGCAGTTGTTACGGCCACCGCCGCCAGCTTCGACCGGGTAGTCGCAACCGACTAGACCTGCGTCAAACGCTGATTTTTGCCAGACCTGAAGCCACTGTAGCGCTGCAGGGTCACTCAGCTCCAGCGCACCTAAGGGAATTCTAACCGGCGGTTGACTGGGTTTGTTGGTGTGCAGCCAGTCTCGGCAGTAAGCCCTGAACTCAGCTTGTTCTGGGGTGTCTTTTCGATCAGCGTCTGGCATAGAGCGGCTCCGGGGTGCGATGGATAAAGTTTAAAGGCGGAAACTAACCCATCGCCATGAACGGATCAACGTCATTTATGACCAATTCCACGGGACTTGATCCCTTGTTCGGGATGCCGTTAAATCAGAGCTTGAGCGAAGCGGAGTAAAGCGATGAATGAGCCAAAAACTATGCCGGGTAAAGACCTTCGAAGTACCTTTTGCCGGGTCTGTGAACCTTCCTGTGCGCTCATCGCCGAAGTGAGTGATGGTCAGATTGTCAGTTTAAAGCCTGATCGAGATCATCCTGTGACCAAGGGCTTCGCCTGCCATAAGGGCTTGGCGACGCTGGACCTGCATAACGACCCAGATCGTCTGAATTACCCGCAGAAGAAAGTCGGTGACGACTTTGAACGTGTGAGCTGGGATGAAGCGTCGCGAGACATCGCCACAAAACTCAGCGCCATCAAAGCGAAATACGGCAAAGATGCCGTTGGCTCCTATTCCGGTAATCCGCTGGCATTTAACGCCCTGGCGGGCCCCGCCATTGGTTCGTTTCTGATCAAGAATGAAATTCGTCGAACCTTCAGCTCAGGCACCCAGGATTGCACCAATAAATTTGCCGGTAGTGAAGCGATGTTTGGTTCCAGCACGATTCATCCCGTGCCAGATATAGAGCACACTGACTTTCTGCTGATATTCGGTTCGAATCCGCGAGTGTCACACATGAGTTTCATCTCCATTGCAGATCCTATGAAGGCGTTGCGTGAAGCCAAGAACCGGGGTGCGAAAATTCGCTTCGTCGATCCGCGGATCAACGAGTCAGTGAAGGGGATTGGTGAAATCGTGCAAGTGAATCCAGATACAGACGTGTATCTGATGGCCGCGATGCTGCAACACTTGGACCAAACTGGTCAGTTTGATGAGTCGGTGATTGGCGAGCATGGTGAACGCATAGAAGAGCTGCGCGCCTTCGTGGCCCAATATACCCCCGATCGGGTCGCTGCTGCTGTGGGTGTCGAAGCTGAATCCATTCGCACCCTGGCCGATGAGTTTGCCAACGCCGAGCGGGCGGCTGTGTATATGTCTACCGGGGTAAATATGGGGCGGCAGGGGACGCTGGCTTACTGGCTGTTATTCATGTTGAGTTTTGTGACCGGCAACCTGGATAAGGTCGGCGGCAATATATACTCCCTAGGTTTCTATCCTGCGGCTAAAGCGGGCCGAGTCAGAGCCGAAGATCCATTCTTCGACTCTCCCTTTGGTGAAATTCGTAAAATCCGCGGTTCTCTGCCGGGTAATCTCATGACTGATATGATCCTGACAGAAGACAATCCGATCAGGGCGCTGGTGGTCATCTCAGGGAACCCGCTGCTATCGATGGGTAGCGGTTCGCGCTTGCGCGAGGCCTTTTCCCGACTGGAATTGGTGGTGGTCATTGATATTTATCCCAGTGCCACGGCTGAGTATGCGGACTATGTCTTGCCGGCGACGGATATGTTCGAGCGCGAAGACCTCAACATGTGCGGTCTTGGCATGCAGGCTCAGCCTTTTGTTCAATACACCGATTTGATCGTGCCGCCGAAAGCCGAACGTAAGCCCGAGTGGTGGATTCTGGCAAAGCTGGAGCAGGCACAGGGTTTTGACTCTATTTTGGACGCAGCGGAGCTCCCGAACCAGATGGGGCGTATCGACCATATGTTACGCCAGAGTAATACCAGTATCAGCGAGATTCGGGCCATGCCCAGCCAGACCAATGTATTGCCTGCGCCAGACGCCGGCCGCTTTTATTCAGACTGGATTCAAACGGAGTCAGGTCGAGTCAATTGTTGCCCACCTTTGTTTGCTGAAGCATTGTTGCGCTGTGAAGCTATTTTTGAGGAATTGCAAGCTGAGGACCCGGGACAACTGAAGATGATCTCCCGTCGGACGAACTATATGATTAATAGCTGGATGAATAATCTGTCGGCCTTGAAGCGTCCCAGTCAGCAGACTAACCCCTTGTATATGCATCCGGATGACGCTCGAGCGCGAAACTTGGGTGATGGTTCCGCAGTCAGAATCTGGAATACCTTTGGTGATATCGCCTCAACCGTGTCGTTGGATGAGACGTTGAAACCGGGTACTGTGGCCATGACGCATGGTTGGGGCAATGATAAGACGCGAATGCAGGTGGCGAAAAAATATGCTGGCGTCAATGCCAACGACTTGTTGCCGTCGGGTCCGGGCAGCTATGAAAAACTCAGTAACCAGGCCTTCATGACGGGTATCCCTGTTAGCGTTGAAGTATGCGCATAGGTCTGATTGCCGACACCCATATGCCCGGTTCTCTGGCAGAGCTTTGGCCCCAAGCCTATGCGGCTTTTCACGGGGTCGATATGATTCTGCATGCCGGTGACCTGCATACCTTGGAAGTGGTGGATGAACTGGGGAAACTGGCGCCCACCTATGTCGCCCGCGGTAATGGCGACATGGACATTGAGGATGAACGCTTACGTGATCACTGGCTGTTTGAAGTTAGCGGCGTCAGCATTGGCATGATTCATCACTTTCCGTCGCCGGTTCGAAAGTCTTCGGAGCATATTTTCCGTTATGTGGAGAAGCACTTTGGTGATGTGGTGCCACAGGTTTTGATCTATGGCCACACACATCTTGAAGGTCTGCATCTGGTGGACAATATGCTTTGCGTGAACCCGGGATCTCCTACCCTGCCCAGAAACCAGTCACTGCGCCTGGGTACTATCGGATTTCTTGATATTGAGGCGTCTCGAGTGACGGCCTCTGTGCACCAGCTAACTGATCATGGCATAGAGGTGCACGAGACAGTATTGCCAACTTGGATATAAAAAGATCGGCTTACAAAATTGCCGGTTAAAAGCCGAAAAAAAAGGTAGCCATGGAGCTACCTTTTTTTGCAGGACATTTTTTGCAGAACACTTTAAGCCTGCGACTTACCTATCATGAACCCTGACAGGCAATTCGGTAATGCCGCGAACGAAGCTGGAACGCAGCCTTACCGGATCACCGACGACTTCGACATGCTTGAAGCGCTTGGTGATTTCTTCCCAGACAATACGCAGTTGCATTTCAGCCAGTCGATTGCCCATGCAGCGATGTATGCCGAAGCCGAAAGATAAATGATGTCTGGCTTGCGGACGATCAATAAGGAACTCGTTAGCGCGATCGATGACGTCTTCGTCACGATTGCCCGAGACATACCACATTAACAATTGGTCGCCAGTCTTGATCTGCTTGCCGCGCAGTTCGAAATCTACATTCGAAGTGCGGCGCATATAGGGCAAAGGTGTCTGCCAGCGAATAATTTCTGAGACCATATTCGGAATCAGCCCAGGGTTGGCTCGAAGTTTGTCGTATTCCGCGGGGTTCTGATTCAATGCCAGAACACCGCCACTCATGGAGTTGCGGGTTGTATCATTGCCACCGACAATCAATAAAATCAGATTGCCGAGGAACTCAAATGGCTGCATATCCTTGGTATCTTTGCCGTGAGCCAGCATCGAAATCAAGTCGGAGCCCGGCTCTTTCATCGCCGCCCGCTCATTCCACAGCGTGGTGAAGTACGCCAGACACTCCAGTAATTCTGTGCGGCGTTGATCTTCTGATTCTACTACGCCAGTGCCGGGCGCGGCGGTGGCAACGTCTGACCAACGGGTCAGCTTCCGGCGGTCTTCGAAAGGAAAGTCGAACAGGGTGGCCAGCATCTGTGTCGTCAATTCAATCGAGACACGATCAACCCAGTTGAAGGTCTCGCCACGGGGTAGGTCGTCGAGTATTTTACCAGCTCGTTCGCGGATCGTGCTTTCCATCTTCGCCAGATTGGGCGGGGCGACGACGCCACTAACGGTCGCTCGTTGCAGGTCATGCTTCGGCGGGTCCATCGCGATAAACATCGACAGATTCAGATCCGCAGGATTTGGCTCGGCGTCGACTCGAGGGCCAATGGCAATACCGTGTGCAGATGAGAACATATCGTGGTTCTTATCGATGAACATAATGTCTTCGAATTTGGTGATCGACCAGTAGCGGCCGATCGCAGGCAATTCATTGAGATGAACCGGATCCTCGGCGCGCAGGCGCTCGAAGTGAGCCCAATGCAGGTCCTGTTCGAAGAGTCGACCATCGATGACATTGATGTCCTCGATGGGTACGGAATAGGGGTCGCTGATCACCGGTGGCGCATTGTCGCCTAGAAATGGGCTCATGGTTGCTCGGTCGGCAGGCGCCTGTTCTTCTTTCAGTTGTTCGCTCATAACATGTCCATCTGTGTGCTATTGGCCAGGCCGTTAACGTTAACACACTTTAATTTACAGTTAATGATCAGATTGGGACAGGCGGCTTAAGCGGCGCGTGCTCAGTGCCAGACCGAACCCGACGGCAGTCAGCAAGTATAATCCCGCATCGAATTGGCCGGTAAAGTCGTAAAGCAGACCCAGCGACAAGGGACCAAGCATGCCACCGACTTCAGCGGCAGAGAAGAACAGGCCGCTCGCAACACCGGCATAACGGTCGCCAATGCCCGGCAGTTCAACCAGGGTTAAAATCAGCACCGTCATCAAGGCTGAACGGGCAATGCCTTGCAGCAGCAAACCGCTGAACAGCAAAGCCTCAGATTGAAATTGCAACAAGATGCTCGCGCCCGCGGCACACAGACTCAAGCCGATGAGAATTGGAAAGCGTCGAGCGGGCGTGGCAAGCCGCGGGATCGTCAATGAGCCGACAATACCGATCAAGGTTGGGATCGCAGCCCAATAGCCGGCGGTGATCAAGCTCATGCCATCGTGACGTAATAATTCAGGCAGCCAGTTGTTGAGCCCGTGATTGAACAGGAAGACGCCGACACTCATCGACAGCACCAGTATGACAGCTGGATTGCTCAGTAACATCTTGATCACTTGTATTTGTGGTACAGCGGGTGTGTTTGAGGGCGCCGTAGAAGCCCGATTTAGGGTGGGGTGAAAAGCGATGGCGAGCCAAATAAAGCTTACCAACAGCGCAAACCCGGTCCACAAAAACATGACATTGCGCCAGTCATTGCCAAGGCTTGGCAGTAAGGTTGAATGGGTTAGGGTCAAAGAGATGACGCCGCCTATGGCGGGTCCAGTCATATAGATACCCATCGCCAGGCCGCGCGAGGACCCGGTAAACAAAGAGGTGACGACCTTCGGTGCGCCTGCTGAAATGATGGGCCCACCGATGCCGAACAGCATGACAGCGAACAGCATGGTGCTGTAGCTGTCAGCCATACCGCGAAACAAGGTAGAGGCGGCGATCAGCAGGCCGCCGGCGGTTAAAGCCCACCGCGGCCCGAGTTTGTCGAGCAGAATACCGCAGGGTATCGCTGAGAAAATATACACCAACTGCCAGGCACCCATAATACTGCCCATGGCTGCATGGCTGAGCTTCAAGTCAGACTCGATCAAACCTGTCATTGGTGCAAAGCTGGTGGCCGTCAGGCCGAACGCACAATACAGCAACCAGACGCCAGCGAGCAGAGCCCAGCGGTACGGATTGTTTGTTGTTACCGAAGGTGTTGCCGCGGTCGTTGATTCATTCATGTCGCATTAGTACCTGGCGATGGCTAAAAGTGGCTAGGTGCCTAACGGGTGAGGTCGATACCGTGGAACCTCGGCAAGAGTACGTTAGAATCGATAGCCGCGACAATCATTAAACGCATCCATATACCGTGAGCGGGTCTCTGCTGCGCGGTGAAAAAAGCGTGCGTTAGGCTTTGACGACGACCTATTTTACCTGGGTCTTGGTAACGTCGGGTCGAGGTGGCCATTCTCTGGAAATTTCTGCCGGATTCATTGGGCTGGCGCTTGGCAATAAACGATATACCATCAATGTCACTTGCACATCGGCGACCCTTGTGGCAGTTTTGTCCGGCTCATTGCATCCAACTTTTCTTACATTTTGTCGGGGTACTCGTGTTACTGGACTTACATACACATTCCATCAAGTCAGACGATGGTCGCGCCAAGGTCGAGAACTATTGCCAGTGGATTCGTTCGAAGAACCTGCCGCTGGACGGCTTTGTCCTGACAGAGCACCGCCAATTCGATAATGAATCCGATTATAGTGCTCTCGCCGAGAAGTTTGACCTGTGTATTCTCAAGGCCAGCGAGGTCGAGACGGAATATGGCCATGTGTTGGTCTACGGCGTCACACCGGCCTTACAAGAGGCGTTTGATTTCGCCAGTATTGCTCTACCTCTGGCCAAGGTCATTGAAGCTTGTAACGCTCACGGGGCGGTAGCCGTGCCTTGTCATCCAGGTCGTCCGCGGGTGGGAATGTTTGCCCATACGGATGAGCTGGGTGTGCCCGAGGGCGTCAATATTGTCGAAATTTATAATGGCGGCAGTCGCGATCAAGAAGACCAGATCGCAATCGATAATGCCACTCGCCTGAACTATCAAGGCGTCGGCGGCAGCGATTCTCATATCGTCAGCCATGTGGGCCGCTGCGCAACTCGATTTGACGATCAAATAGAATCCATGGATGATCTGGTCGCAGCATTGAAAGCGGGTAAATTTGAGGCGGTGAGCCTGAAAGGGACGGTCTGAGCACTAGAGCGCAGCCTGCGCTGAGCTGGCATTAAGCTTGTATCAATAAAATGGGGATGATCGTGGACCAGGACATAGCAGAAGCGCGGGACCAGTTTTTGAATCAGGATTTTGACGAGAAGACATTCGTGATTCCCGCTGAGAAGACTATTGAATATGCCCGCCTGTGCGGGGAAACGGCCGCGCGCTTTCTGGACCCGGCCCATCCGGATTTCCAGGCACCGCCGACTTTTGTCGCGAGCCTGAGTGGGAGTCGGGCGTTACCAGAAAACTTTCCGCGATTCGGGCTTGGCATGGATGCGGGCAAAGGCGTTGAATGTTTTCTCCCGGTGCGGCCTGGCACGACCATCACAGGTCGTACTCATCTGCATGATATCTACAGTAAAACCGGACGTTCTGGACGCATGGTGTTCGCAGTTTCAAGAATTGAATTTTTCGACGCCGCCGGCCAGCATCTGGCGAATGCGGATAGTCGGGTTGTGATGCGGGAGAAAAGTTGATGGCTATTTCAACGATCCAGGAAGTGGTATTTGGCGAAGACTTGCCGACGTTTATTCCTGATACTTCTCTGGCGATTGCCAGTCAGTTCGCCAAGTTGGTGGGTTGGGGTGGGCCGCGCTTCACCGACCATGAAGGGGCTCGTAAAGAGGGTCTGCCAGGCGCCATGGTGCCCGGAATTCTCAATCAAGGCTATCTGGTTGCGATGATTCATCACTGGGCGCCAGATGCTGAGATCAAGGCGATCGATACGGTGTTTCGAGCGCCGGTTATTGCCGATGAAAAGCACACGATCTCTGGCGTCGTCACTGACGTCAATGAAGAAGATGGCCAGGTGGAGATAGACCTGACCGTGTCCAACGAGAAGGGTGAAACCCGGGTGTTTGGTACCGCAACAGTACAGTTGCCGCTGGGCTAACACCCAGTTCGCAAAACCGTGGCTTGGCTGGCTATTGATTTATGCAGCGCGCATCCCAATCTCTAGGGCACCATATACCTCCAAGGAAACACCATGTCACTGTATGAAGTCGCCGTTCCCGCCATGAAGCGCACCCTGACCAGTCTGGCTGCCATTTTGGCGAAGGCAGAAGCCTTTGCCGAAGAAAAGCAGATTGATCCCTCTGTCCTGATTAACGCCCGTCTGGCGCCAGATATGTTTCCCCTTAAACGTCAAATTCAGATTGCCTCTGACTCTGCTCGACGTGGCACCGCTCAGTTGGCGGGTATTGAAGCGCCTGTGATGGAAGACACGGAAGAGACCTTTGCTGAGCTGCAGACCCGTATCAGCGCAACCCTGAGGTTTCTCGAGAGTCTGACCCCAGCCCAGTTTGAAGGCGCTGAGACCAAGATTATTACCTTGCCGGTTGGTGGCGCTGAGCTAAAGTTCGATGGCCTCACTTACCTGATGTCCTATGTGATGGGGAATTTCTCATTCCACTCGGTCACGGCCTATAACATCCTGCGGCACAATGGTGTTGTCTTAGGCAAGATGGATTATCTTGGCAAGCCATAGTTCGGCATTGATCGCAGTTTGAAAATGAAACAAAAAAGCCCGCTTACTGCGGGCTTTTTTTGAGCGGGTTTAACTTTATGTGGGTTTAACCTTATACGGGTTTAACCTTAGGCAGGCTTAAACAGGGGTATGCACAAATCCTCGTGCTCTTCCCATTCGACTGTCACTGCCTGGCCAATCTTGAGGTCATTCATGGGGTCAGTCACGCCGACGATGTTGGAGAGGATACGTGGACCTTCATCCATATCAATCCAGGCCACCGCATAAGGCACCTGGTTGCGGAAGAACGGGTGATAGCTCTGCCGAACCACGCTGAAGGTGTAGATCGTGCCTCTGCCTGTCGCAGTTTTCCATTCAAGGTTGCCCTCAGTACAGCCTGTGCAGTGTCGGCGGGAGTAAAAAATAATGGTCTCACAATTGCTGCATTGCTGGTACTTGAACTCTTTGTTCTTGGTCGCAGACCAGAAATCTCGAGTATCGAACTCATCAGCTCGGGGTAATGGTCGTTTTGGATCACTCATGATTAATCTCTCCCAAGGATAATGGTGCCAGCTGAGTGGCGGCTGCCTAACATGCCGCCATTGCCATGGGCGACAGCGAGTCTGGCATCTTTGACCTGTGATGTGGATTCACCTCGCAACTGGCGAGCGGCTTCGATCAGTAGAAATATACCGCGCATGCCGGGGTGGTTTGACGACAGACCACCGCCATCGGTGTTCAAAGCCGGACCGTTAGGGTTGTCAAAGCGCAGTCTGCCGCCGCTGACCCAGGCACCGCCTTCGCCTTTCTTACAAAAGCCAAGATCTTCAAGCAGGGTCAGTACAGTAATGCTGAAGGAGTCATAGATCATGGCGATGTCAATCTCACCTGGTGTAACGCCGGCCTCGCCAAATGCTTGCGGTGCCGATTGCACGGCGGCGCTGGAGGTAATATCACCACCATTTTTCGGGTATTTGGTGGCTTCCCCACTACCCAGAATCCAAACCGGTGGTTTGCGACAATCCCGCGCCACCTCTGGTGAGGCGATGACAACGGCCCCACCGCCGTCAGATATCATGCAGCATTCCAGTAAATGCAATGGGTCGGCAATCATTCGGGAATTGACAACATCGTTGATGGTGGTCTCTCTGATATCGAGAAACTCCAGGTCTTCCATGGCCCGAACGGCTTCCGGGTTGCGCATGGCATGATAGCGGGTGGCCACTGAAATTTCAGCCAGCTGCTCGCTGGTGGTGCCGTACTGATGCATATGCCTGTGCGCCACCATTGCATAGTTGGCGATTAGGGTCATGCCGGCGAAGGCATCCATGTTTTCCGCCGGGTGCATGGAGCCGCCACCGCGGCCACCGACGCCGATGGCGCGGGCATTACTATGGGCGGTGGAGCCGTACGTGAGCAGGGCGACTTTAGCCTTGCCTGCCGCGATGTCGCGCTTGGCGTGGGCGGCGTGGAACTCATAGGAGCTGCCGCCAACGCCGGTGGTGTCGATGACATTAGGGTTCAGGCCAAAATATTCAGCGATATTCAGGCCGCTCATGCCGCCACCGTCACCAGCATCATAGATGGCATCCACATCAGACCAGTTCAGGCCGGCATCACTTAGGGCCTTGGCGGCCGATTCAGCCTTGATTTGCAGGGGGCTGATCTCACCCTCGACGTCCCTCGAGGGGTATTCATGTATGCCGACGATGGCGGCGTCTCGTTTCTGGCTCATGTCCTGGATTCACTCCCTTAGCTGCTGATTGAGTCATGTTATGCACCAACAATACTATTCCTTGGCCTTGATGTCACAAACCGCATTAAGGAATTCTGCAGTTGACAGGATTTGATATGCATCAATGTTAAACCAGCTTGAATTGCTAACTTGGCATGAATGACCTTGAAGGAGTGATTGGGATGATTTCAGTGGCGGAGTTGATGAGTGAGGACGTGCAAACGTTGCCAGCTGACGCACGCTTAGCCGAGGTTTACCAGCTAATGCGGGATAAGCATATTCGGCATGTCCCTATCGTTGACTCGGCTGGGGGGCTGTTAGGAGTCGTCAGTTATCTGGATGTCATGGCCGCAACACCCTCCCGATTTGACCAGGAAACCCGCCGTGAGGTGGCCTATAGTCATACCCGCGCCGGTGATATTATGCGAACCGAAGTCCATAAGGTGTCATCAAGCACGTCCGCAAGGCAGGCGGCGAAACGTATGGAGAAGCTGAAAATCGGTTGCTTGCCGATTGTGGACAATGCAAAGCTTGTGGGTATCATCACCGACTCAGATTTTCTCGGTGTCGCCATCAATCTGCTGGAGCAAATGGACGATCAAGAAGCGGCTGACAGTGAGCTGTAATCAAGTCGCTCACTGAGGTTTTAGGATCGCAATTTTCTGGCACCTGTGGCAGATTGGGCATTTTTCTGGGAGTAAGTTCGGTGAGAGTCATCTGTTTAACCGGTGGGCTAGCCTCAGGCAAGTCCACGGCCACTAAGTTTCTCGAGCAGCAGGGTGCACAAGTGATTGACGCTGATCGGCTCGGTCATCGAGCCTATGATCCCGGTACCCAGGCTTATCGACAGGTGATTGAAACATTCGGTGAGGAGGTCGTGGGCGATGATAACCAGATTGATCGCAAGGTGCTGGGTAGCAAGGTTTTCGCTCAGCCCGCGGCGCTGAAGCAATTAACCGATATCGTCTGGCCAGAGATTCGACGCCTGGCCGTCATGGAAATTGCTGGTTTTGAAGCCCTTTACCCCGACGCCATCATTATTTTGGAGGCCGCCGTCTTATTTGAGGCGGGCTGGGAAGATATCGGCGAAGAAGTCTGGGTAGTGGTTGCTGATCGTGAGGTGGCCATTGACAGAGCCATGAGTCGCGATGGTGCTTCTCGAGAGGCGGTAGAGCAGCGACTGAACGCGCAGCTCAGTAATGAGGAGCGGATGAGTCGCGCGGACCTGGTCATCGATAATAGTGGCTCGGCCGAACAAATGCAGCGTCAGTTAGCCGATAACTGGGCGCGTCTGAACGACAAGGGTTAAGCCTGACACGGTTCGTGCCCTTATTGGGAGTATGGTGCTAACGAGGCTCTTGTCCTGGTCAGGCCAATTCTGCTGGCGAGGCTATTACCCTAGCGAGGCTAAGACGCTTGGTTTACAATGCCCGCGGTGAAAACGCGACCAGTTTTGTGTGTGAGTTGTCAGAGATAATCTTCAGCTGCTGTTAACTGCCCACCGCTGTCGAAAGAACCGATGCGGTATCGAGCATCGCCCTAAACGATTTTTTATCGAGAAATTTGTGGAAATTAATCCTTATCTAGTGCTCATCAAAGACCTCACGGAGCGCACCGACGTTCTGAGGGGGTATCTTTGACTATGACACCCGCAAAGAGCGTCTAACTGAAGTTGAACGGGAACTGGGTGACTCGAAAATCTGGGATGACCAGGAATATGCCCAGAAGCTCGGCCAGGAACGCTCGTCCCTAGAAGCGATTGTGCATACCATTGATCAGCTGGATGGTGGTTTAACGGAAGCCGCTGATTTGCTGGAACTGGCTGCTGAGGAAGGCGACGAGGATTTGGTGGCCGAGGTCGACACCGACCTTAATTATTTGGACGAACGACTCAAAAAGCTCGAATTTCGTCGGATGTTTTCCGGTGAGATGGATCCCAACAGTGCCTACCTGGATATTCAGTCCGGATCAGGCGGTACCGAAGCCCAGGATTGGGCTGATATGCTGTTACGCATGTATCTGCGCTGGGGCGAATCCCGCGGTTTCAAGACCGAGGTGATGGAGCTGTCAGATGGTGACGTCGCGGGTATCAAGGGTGCCACGGTACACTTTGTCGGTGACTACGCCTACGGCTGGTTGCGGACTGAGACGGGTGTGCACCGGTTGGTGCGGAAGTCGCCATTTGATTCCAGCAATCGCCGCCATACCTCCTTTGCTTCGGTATTCGTGTCCCCAGAGCTGGATGACGATATTGATATCGCCCTGGACATGAATGATGTGCGCGTCGACACTTACCGGGCCAGTGGCGCGGGTGGCCAGCACGTGAACAAGACTGATTCAGCGATTCGGCTGACGCACCTTCCCAGCGGTATTGTTGTGCAGTGCCAGAACCAGCGCTCGCAGCATAAAAACCGCGATCAGGCCATGAAGCAATTGAAGGCCAAGTTGTATGAGATGGAAGAGCTCAAACGGCGGGCAGAGATGGATGTGATTGAATCCACCAAATCAGATATCAGCTGGGGCAGCCAAATTCGCTCCTATGTGCTCGATTCTGGTCGTATCAAGGATTTACGGACCAATGTCGAGACTTCAAATACTCAGGCGGTACTGGATGGCGATTTAGATCAATTTATCGAAGCAAGCCTGAAGCAGGGTTTGTAAAAAAGACAATCAGCAAAATTTATCAACTTAAGTGTGTTATTTAAGACAGCAGGCAGCACCATGACGGAAGAACAGCAGCATCCAGAAGACGAGAACGAGATCATCGCCCAGCGCCGAGCCAAGCTCGCTGAGCTGCGCCTGCGGGGTAACCCGTTCCCCAACGATTTTCGCCGTACCAATCTGGCCACCGAGTTGCATGCTGCGCATGAAACCAAAAGCAAGGAGGCGCTGGCTGCTGAGCCGAGTGAGACTCGCGTTGCGGGACGAGTAATGTTACGCCGGATCATGGGTAAGGCGAGCTTTCTGACGATTCAGGACCGCGGCGGTCGAATTCAGGTTTATGTTCGAGAAGGTGATATTGGCGAGTTGGACTACCAGGATTTTATCAAGTGGGACATTGGCGATATCGTGGGTGTCACCGGAGTGATGATGAAAACCAACAAGGGTGAACTCACCGTTCATGCCAGCGAAGTTCGACTGCTGTCAAAATCATTGCGGCCCTTGCCTGAAAAGCATGCGGGCTTGACCGATACGGAGACGCGCTATCGTCAACGCTATCTGGATTTGATGATGAATGAAGAAACCCGAGATGTGTTCGTCAAGCGCTCGCAGATAGTGAACAGCATCCGTCATTTCTTTATTGAACGTGAGTTTATGGAAGTTGAAACGCCCATGATGCAGGCTATTCCCGGTGGTGCAACGGCGGCACCATTTGTGACTCATTATAATGCGCTGGGTATCGATATGTACCTTCGAGTGGCGCCTGAGCTGAACCTGAAGCGGCTGGTTGTTGGTGGTTTTGAGCGCGTCTTCGAGATTAATCGAAATTTTCGCAATGAGGGTATGTCGACCAAGCATAGTCCTGAATTCACCATGCTGGAATTCTACTGGGCTTATGCAGACTTCAACGAACTGATGGACATGACGGAAGCGTTGTTCCGCGAAGTCGCGCAGAAAGTACTGGGTACCACCAAGTTCCCTTATAAAAATGCTGAGCTCGACTTTGGTCTGCCCTTCAAGCGCATGACCATGGCAGAGGCGATTCTTGAATATAACCCCAAGATCAATGCGGAGCAGCTCAATGACCTGGCGCAGGCACAGCAGTTGGCCAAATCCCTGGCGCTGGAAGTGGATAGTGCCTGGGGCATCGGCAGGTTGATTATGGAAATTTTCGAGGCGACCGTGGAAGAGCGGATTACCCAGCCGGTGTTTATTACCCAACATCCTATCGAGGTTTCGCCGCTGGCGCGCCGTAATGATCAGCACCCCGAGATGACCGATCGCTTCGAATTGTTCTGTATGGGACAAGAGATTGCTAACGGTTTCTCGGAGCTGAATGACGCAGAAGATCAGGCGGATCGTTTCAGGCAACAGGTCGAGGCGAAAGATGCCGGCGATGAAGAGGCGATGCATTTTGATGAAGACTATGTCACCGCTCTGGAGTATGGATTGCCACCGACAGCAGGCGAAGGCATTGGTATTGATCGCTTGGTGATGCTGTTGACGAACTCCCCGTCAATTCGTGATGTCGTGTTGTTTCCACACATGCGACCGAAACATTAATCACCGAATCGTTTATCGCCGAGACATTCATCGTCGAGACATTCACTAAAGGGTCACTGAGTAGCCCGATCATGGGCGACCAGTGACAGGTATAGACCATGATGAGAACCCCTTCGCTGCTACATGCCTTGATATGCTTTTGTGTTGTTGTTGGCATGATCTCCAGTGGTCTGTTCCTCTTCAATATTAGTTTGCATAGTATTATTTTTATGGCGTTAATCTGGGTTGGGATCAACGCTCGATTATTGGGCTATGACTATGCCGCCATTCAGTCGATGATGAGCGAGGCCATTACTCGTGCCCTGCCGGCAATCTATATATTCCTGCTGATTGGCATGGTGATCGCCAGTTTCATGCAAAGTGGCACGATAGCGACCTTGATCTATTACGGCTTAAGTCTGATTGAGCCGTCCTTGTTTCTGTTCACCGGGCTGCTGCTGTGTTGTCTGATGTCCATTGCCACCGGTACTTCATGGGGCACTGTGGGCACGTTGGGCGTGGTCTTTATGGGGATCGGTGCGGCCTTAGGCGTGCCCCTGGCCCTGGTTGCTGGCATGGTGGTTTCTGGCGCAACCTTTGGCGACAAGATGTCGCCGGTTTCTGATACCACCAATCTGGCCGCCATGAGTGCGCATGCCGACTTATATGACCATATTAAAACGATGCTCTACACCACGGTGCCGACACTACTGTTGACCCTGTTGATTATGCTCTGGTTTGGTTTTCGGCAGACCGCAGAGGCACTGCCCGATGTGGAGATCGCCCTGATCCAAACAGCCCTGAGCGCAAGCTATGGGCTTAACCCGCTTATCACCCTGCTACCACTGCTTGTCATGATCCTTTTGAGTGTGCGCCGAGTTTCACCTCAGGTCAGTATGACAATGAGTATTCTGGTCGCGGTACTGATCGGCGTGTTCTATCAGGGCGCGAGTATCCCTGCTGTGATGAATGCGCTATGGAGTAATTCCGCCGGTACCACCGGCATTGAAAATATCGACAACCTGCTGGGCCGCGGAGGTATCAGTAGTATGAGCTGGACCCTGTTGTTATCGATCATGGCCCTTGCCCTGGGCGGCATCTTGTTTAAAACCCAGATTCTTGAAGTGCTGCTGGCGGGTCTGATCAGTCGGGTGAAACGCACAGCGTCGCTGATCGCACTGACCCTCGTTTCCGGCTTTGTGGGCAATGTTGCGATGGGTGAAGCGTATATCAGCATTATTCTTAATTGCCAGTTGTTCTCGGATGCCTTCAAGGCCCGTGGCCTGGCGCCCAGTATTTTGTCTCGAAGCGTCGAAGAAGGCTCAACGGTCACCACTGGCTTGATTCCCTGGACCACAGCCGGCGCTTTCTATGCCGTCACGCTGGGTGTTCCGGTGCTAGACTATCTGCCCTATGCCTTCTTTAACTTGCTGACCCCGCTGGTATCAGTTTCCATGGCGGTCATGGGGTTTGGGTTGTTGCAACACCGGACCAGTCGTCAGCCAGCGATTTAACGTCTGATATTGATGGTCTAGTATCTAAGGTTTTCAATGGCGAGCTGGCGGCTGATGGTTTGATAGTAGGCTAGTCATCCAACTCTGTAGGGAGTTTGAGTGAAATGCAAATCGACTACGTTAATCTTTTTGTTAGTGATCTGAATCAGGCCGTTGATTTTTACCAAGAGAAGCTCGGGCTTGCCCTGCAGTTTTCTGAGCCGCAATTTGGTGATGCATCGTTTGATGTTGGCTCCGTTCGCTTAGGTATCGCGGTTGCCGATGATACCCAGCAGGCGTTGGTCGGTCGGCACACTGGGATCGGCTTCACCGTCAAAAATTTACAGCAAGTCTATGAGCGGTTGGCGACATTGGGTGTGACATTGTTGATGCTGCCGACGAAGCAGTCTTGGGGCGGTTTTATGGCGATGTTCAACGATCCGGACGGTAATCATTTCTATCTGGATCAGATGGAGGTCATGCACCCACTGGAGTAGGTTTGAGTTTTGCGTGTTGACGTTACGCACTCACGCTAAGCACTCACCTCTGGGACAGATACTGATCCGTGAACAATCATACTAATCCGTTGATGATCGCACTGTTAATAATCTCGCTAGTCGGGCTGTTGCTCGTCATCCAATTCGGTATCATCACGGTTACGTTTGAGAAGCTCGGAGTCTCGCCCGCTGGCGCGACGCGTTTGCTGCTAGGGTCGATTATCGGCAGTTTGATTAATCTGCCACTCTTCAGTCTGAAGACGGATATACCCCGTCAAGAAACTGACTCCTGGTATTATCTTTTTCTCGGCCTCAGACCTCGGCAGGATTTCTCTCGAACTATCATCGCGGTCAATGTGGGTGGGGGTGTTATTCCCGTGGCCTTTAGTCTGTATTTACTCTTCACGCTGGATTTGCGCGTTGCTGATGTGATGTTCGTTGGCAGTTTCGTGGCGCTCGTCAGCTACCTGTTTAGCCGCCCGGTTAAGGGCATGGGTGTGATGATGCCGATACTTGTGGCGCCCCTGACGGCGGCACTCGCCGCTATGCTGATCAACCAGTCCCAGAGTGCTCCCGTGGCTTATATTGGTGGCACCCTGGGTGTACTGGTCGGTGCTGATCTGCTGAGAATCATGGATGTGCGGCGACTACGTGCGCCGATCGCATCGATCGGCGGTGCTGGCACGTTTGATGGGGTGTTTCTGACCGGCATCATTGCTGTCTTGTTGACTGGCTAGTGCGAGTGCTCTGTCGATATCGTGGCGGAAACATAGCTCGAAACGCATCTTGCGCCTGTGGCCTAAACTCCATCGGGCTGATGCGCTGAGAGCGCTGCTCAAACGCTAGTCCTGACAAGTATCTTGATTGCGAAGTTGGTGGCCGAGGCCGAGCAGCTCTAAGCAGAAGAAAGCCTGGCGTTGACTAATCAATCTGACTAAGACCGGCTTGAATAGCATGCCAACGTTTCGGCTTAGTAAATCCCAACTATTTCGTGGTGTTGCTGTTGGCCATTAACACTCAATGTGATCTCCGCATTTAACAGACAACCTAACAGTGCCTTGCCTAATGGTGCCGATGGCGTAATCAATACAATTTCTTGACCGCCGACCTGGAGCTTCAAGCCCCCTGCCCGCGGCCCTAAAAACAGCCAACGTTGATTTTTTTGGTCGTCGATTAGACAGACCAGCGCACCGATGTGAATGGGTTGGTCGGCGGGCCAAGGGTCGTGGTTCAAAGCCTGAAAGGCCTCAATATCGACCTCGCATTCAATGACTCGCAAAGACTGGCCATGGGCAAGATAGGCCGCCTCAAGCCCGAGGGTATCATATCTGTTCTCGGCCACGTTCTCGGCGTGGGTCGCAGTTTCATGGGCCTGATGGGCGGCATTTCTGGCTTGCTGCGCAGCCAGCACCAAGGCTTTTAAAATTTCTTCCAAGACGAGTAATTTATCCATTGATGATAGTAGTCCTGGGTAGTCTTGAGCATCGGTTGGGGTTGTTATTAGGCCCTGGGCCGCTGGGGTTGAAATAGTATAATGGCTGGGCTTTATGGGCTACCATAGTTTGGGCTGCCGGCCCATAGCCTCGATCGCTGAGTTCACGTCCATGGCGCTGGGAGCTGGTTTTAACGGACTGACGGCGTTGCAATCCCGGTCTTCGGCGCCGCTTCTGGAGGCATTTCCCGACTGTGATAAAAGAAGGAAGAGATGATGCAAAGTTTCGAAAACGCCCCCTATATTGAGCAGGGCAATGCCCAAGCCGCCGTGGACGTGGAAACCCGAGCCAATGGCGAATTGATTTTGCGCAGTCCTTACCCCTGCGAATTGGCGCCCATCAGTACGGTGCACCTGCTACTTGAACGGGCGAGTCAATTTCCTGACCGGACGCTGATCGCCGAGAAGCAAGGGGATGGTTGGCGTCATCTCACTTATCAGCAGGCAGTCACAGGGTGCCGCCACGTGGCCCAGTGGCTGCTCAATGAGGGCGCATCGGTCGAGCGCCCGCTGGCAATTTTGTCGAACAGTTCCATTAACCACTTTTTGATGGCCTGGGGCGCGATATTTGCTAGGGTACCGTATGTGCCTGTGAGTGTGTCGTATTCCACTGTTCCCGGCGCCTATCCTAAACTCGACGCCGTGCTGCAGCGCGTGCAACCGGCTTTCGTCTATGCCGAAGATTTCACCGAGCAGCAACAGGCGCTGCAACATATTGACTTTGATGTAGCGACGACTCAACTAATATCCGGTGGCGACTCTCGGCCCGCTGGGGCCCCGACTTGGTCCATTAGGAACTGGGAAGACTTGATGAATACCCCAGTAACCGATGCAGTAGATCGCAGTATTGCCAAGATCAATCACGACACCATCACTCGCTATATGTTCACCTCTGGTTCCACCGGTATGCCCAAGGGCGTCATACACACCCATGGCATGGCTTGTGAGATGCTGGCTTCCGGGGCGGGTATTCTTGAAGGTGTGGGTTTGGAAAGTCCGCGGGTACTCGACTGGATGCCGTGGAGTCATGTTGGCGCAGGTGTCATGCGCATCTCCAGTATGATCAATGCCGGTGGCGCGATCTATCTCGACACGGGCAAGCCGGTGCCGGCAGAGTTCGATAAAACCATCGAAAATATCAAGTCGGTAAAGCCTACATCTTTTGCGGGCGCGCCCTTGGGTTGGTCGATGTTGGTGGATGCTCTGGAGGCCGATGTGGCATTCGCGACCTTGTTCTACGAAAATATTCGTACCATGCAGGCGGGTTCAGCGGCCATGCCAGCGTCCCTGGCAGATAGAATTCAGGCCTTAAATGTCAAATACACAGGCTTTCGCTTCCCCTTTGCAACCTCGCTGGCATCTACTGAAGTACAGTGTGGTCTGAGCCGCTACTGGGTCTGTGAACGTACTGATGTGACGGGCTTACCGGTGCCAGGCGCTGAAATCAAACTGGTTCCCTTTGGTGATAAGTATGAGCTGCGGGTGCGGTCCAAAGGCACAACCCCTGGGTACCTGGGTGATGCGCAGAAGACCCTGGAGAGCTTTGATGAAGAGGGCTTCTTCAAGATGGGTGACGCGGTGCGCTTTGCTGATTCGACTGATCCTGCGCAGGGTTTGTGTTTTGCTGGCCGAGTAGCCGAGGAGTTCAAGCTGATCACGGGGACCTGGGTAGCCGCAGGGACCTTAAGATCGGAAGCGGTAGCCAGTGCCTCGCCTTATATCAGGGACGCCGTGGTGTGTGGTCTCAATCAGAATTATGTGGGGTTGCTGTTGTGGCCGAATCTGGCCGCCTGCCAGGGTCTTGCGGGTACTGACGACCCCGCGAAGATCGTGACCTCTTTGGCAGTTATCGACGCCATACGAGAGGGCTTGGCCGCTCACAATGCCAGCAACCCTAGCTCTTCTAAACGCTTTAAACGCTTTTTGTTATTGCAGGCGCCGCCGGATCCTGGCGCCTATGAAATCACCGATAAGGGTTATATCAACCAAGGCGCCGTGCAAGCGCATCGTAGTGCAGAGGTCGATAGCTTGTTCGCCGATGTCATCGGCAGTCATGTGATAGCGCTATAGCTAGCGAACTTTAGCTGCAGGGACTTTAGCTGCGGGGCCTTTAGTGTGAAGAAGGAGTGTGGGGTTTGGACTTGGCCAGCGCAAGATCCATTGAAAACCACATCCACTGATGATCGTAGCCACTAATCATAATACTCACTAATAACCAGGGGGAACAATATGATGTGCACCGGCGGTTGCCATTGCGGTAACGTGCGGTTTGAAGTGGAGGCCAGTACAGCGCTGGGCTGCCACGAATGCAATTGTTCGATCTGCTCGAAGGCGAGTTATCTGCGCTTGATTGTACCGCTGAGTCAATGGCGTCTGCTGCGTGCTGAAGAAAGCCTCGCCACCTATATCTTTGGGTCGGGTATTGCCAAGCATGCCTTCCGTCGAAGTGGCGGTGTGAAGTCTTTTCACACACCGCGATCGAACCCTGATGGCGGTTCTGTCAAAATTCGCTGTCTTGAACCCATACCTGAGTCATTGACCATCGATACCTTTGATGGCCAGCACTGGGAGACCTAAACATAGACGCTGGTGCATCTGAGTGAAGACTCAGGCTCAGCTTTGAATGCAAGCGTCTAAAATGCAATTACCTGTTTTCATCATGCAATATTCAATGGAGTCTGATCATGCAAGATTTTCCGCATATCTACCATGTAACAGCAACTGCTGACTCGTTAGAAAATCTGAGTCTTACCAGCGCTGGTCTACCAGTCATCGCATCAGCGGCACCCAAAGAGTTCGGTGGACCCGGCGACAAATGGTCACCTGAAACTCTGTTGATCGCCGCAGTCGCTGATTGTTTTGTGCTGACGTTTCGAGCGATTGCCAGTGCCTCGAAGTTACCGTGGTTGACATTGACCTGTGCGGCGGAAGGCCACCTCGATCGCGAGAACGGTGTGACCCAATTTACAGCGTTCGATATTGTCGTGGTGCTTGAAGTGCCGCAGGGCACTAATGAGGGTCGAGCACTGAGACTGCTTGAGAAGGCAGAAAAAAATTGTCTAATCACAAATTCTTTATTGGCGCCGGCAAGCTTACAGGCTTCAATTATTATTAACCACGACGCTGCA
>Ga0255756_1000255_pt1 | contig 64522 bp, 30 predicted proteins | sample 011ome_20_FD_179956 | JGI IMG/M metagenome (GOLD analysis project Ga0255756, IMG submission 179956) | Coastal salt marsh microbial communities from the Groves Creek Marsh, Skidaway Island, Georgia - 011509CT metaG (version 2) | ecosystem: Environmental > Aquatic > Marine > Intertidal zone > Salt... | reverse complement strand
AACCAACAACCGAGACGAGACCTTTTAAGAGACGATTTCGGCGTCGAATTTCCTCTTTGGCCGCTCACGAGTTACGGCCCCGGAGCGTCTAAGAACAATCTCTTGGGCGGGGACACGTCCGTGGAAGAACTCAGATGGGTCAGTGGAGCGACGCGAGCGAGAACGGGTGATCACGGGCAAGTGTTTGATGCGTTTAAAGAGTACGCGCGGTTGAAAGAGAACGATCGGACGGTGTTGAAATCGATGCCGGAAACGCAGTTGAAACAGGTGTTTGATTCGGTGGACCAAGGGACGATGAAACCGGCCGGGCTGGAGAGGAAGATTGAGCATCAGATGGTACCATCGGGAGGAGGAGGGAAAGCGTACGAACGGATTGTACCGACGGCAACGAGTAGTGGTGTTGGTGGTGGTATTTTTGGTGCGTTTGGTGGAGGCGCGACGGCGGCTTTCGGCGCGGTGAGTCCTTCTCCCGCCCAACCGTTTGGCGGCGTTCAACAACAACAGCAACAACAACAACAAACATCTTTTGGAGGAGGGCAAATTGGATTTGTACGGTCGTCTGGTTTTGGGAACGTACCACCGACGCCGAGTGCATCTCCTTCTTATGCGGGTTTTACGTCGACCGTGCCGGCGGCTAAGCCAGTCGTCACGGTCACGTCCTTGGCGCCGCAGAATCAAGCAGCCGCCGCGAATCAGTTTACGCCCGATTTTAATCCTGCCGATCCGTTCGGCTCGAGAGATTTCGCAGTTGGACAGATTCCAGATCAACCGCCTCCCCCCCAGTATTGTACCTAGATATAGTATTCGTAGCAGTAAAGTACACGTAGAAGATTTGTAATAGTAGCAGTACAGTGTTTTTTAATAACAGAATTTTAAGATTTAAGCTTCTTAGCGGCGAACAAATTCCGATTGATGGCGAGTTTCCGTGCGCTCTTTCTGCTTCGCAATATTTCGCAGTCTCGCCTCGTATTTCGCGACGACGCGTCTGCGTTCTCTTATGGCGTTGTTAAAATCTTGCGTCAAGCGATAATCGCGTTTATTCGCCCACGCGATATCGTCTTTTGTGAATACGAGCGCGCGCGTATTTTCTTTCGCCTTGACCGATACCGAATACGTTTCCGCGTCCGGATCGATTTCGCCGACCAAGTTGGACGCTCGTCGAAATCTCATTATTTTCCCCGTCTCGTCATCACTTTTGCCTTCCTCGACAGTGCACTCACCGCTGGTGATCAAAAATGTCTCCAAGCACGGCTGGCCTTTGACGCATAAATACTCGCCCTCTTCGAACCTTCTTTCGGGGAGTTGATGCTCCACGTACGAGTACGCTTCCAATTTTCCGTGGACTCTTCGCAATCGCTGCGAATCGTTCTTCTCGTGCACCGGGTTGAACCACTCGTGTTCGAGCGCAGCGGCCGCAGATAAGCGTCTCTTTGGATTCGGCTCTAGCAATCCATTCAATAAATCTTTTGCCGTTTCCGAAACGCCGCTAAAATCAAACAAGAAGTAATCAATGTTCGCCTCGCAAATGAGTTCAATCAACTCGTCCTCGTCCTCATCCTCGAACGGCCATTCGCCGGATAGTAAAACGAACAGCGCGATGCCGCACGCCCACACATCTACGCCTTGACCATACGTGCCTTGCAACAAAGCTTCGGGAGACACGTACGCGACAGTTCCGTCCACGCCCGCGGACGTTTGTCTGGTTCGTAAAACCTTCGCTAAACCGAAATCGACAATCGTCGCCGTGTCGTAATCGTCCTTCTCTTTCAAAACGATGTTCTCCAGTTTCAAATCGCGATGTATGACACCTTTTGTGTGCATAAACGCGACTGCGTCGATGAGATGATGGATAATTTTTTTTGCGATGTGTTCAGGGAATCGACCGTTTGGTTGTTCTGCGACCGCGTCTTCCAGTTCTTGACCTTTCAACAAGTCCATGACGACGTGAATGACCGCACCGTTTTGCTCCGTAAAGAATTCGCGGATTGTAACAATGTGCGGGTGACTGGAAAGGCGTTGCATTAAAGCGAGCTCGTTTAAGACTTCTTCAGTAGTCATCGCTTCGAACTCTTCCGAGTTGCTGCCGGCCTCGCTGTTGTCGTCGTTGTCGTCGTCGTCTGAATTTTCATCGGAGGATCCGTCCGATTTGGACTTTTTGGAATCGTCGTCTGATTCCAAAACCTCTTTGATCGAAATAGTCTTGACAGCAATGATTTCGTTGGACTCTTTATGTCTAGCTTTCCGAACGACGGCGAAGCCACCTTTACCCATAGTTTCACCAACTTCGTAACGATCGTTGAATGGTAAGTAATCGTGGACTTTACCGACATCGCTGACGAAACTGGCGAGTTCGTCGAGTTCGCGCAGACCCCCCGGGGCGGAGTGCGAGCGTCGTAAGAACGGTTTGTTGTTCGTCGCAGCAGACGCCTTTTCGTTTATTTTCGCATAATACATGGCATTATTCCTACGCCGCATTTTCAACGTCGTGCCTTCGGCGACGTGTTTGGTGTGATTATCTCTCGCTCGCATTTCGCGAAGCGTGCGTAAATGCTCCTTGTTCAAGGAAAACTTCCTCCGCCACGTGTTTTCTTCACGCGCTTTGATACCGCGTCTCCTTCTTTGAGAACGTTGTGATGTTGACTCTTCTCCATCATCGTTGTCAATAATAGCTCCTCTGGTTTCATTCAACGATCGGTGCATGAGGTGCGTCGACCCAAGTTGCGCTCGAAGCATCGCCACGTCAACCGCGTTATTTTGCATCCGCCTTCGATTTCGCGCCCCGGATGGCGATAGCCATCCACCCGCACTCATCGGTTGAGGAGATTGCGAACGACTTCGGGCGCCGCTGTCGGATTCGCCGGAATCACCACTCGTCGTGTTTTCTCCTCCGAAATGCAACGCTTTAGTTGCCGTCGCCGCCGATGATGTTGACGACATCATAGTATTTCTTCTTCGGTTCGTTCGCTCGCGAAACCTCGCCGAGGATGGAGACAGTTGTTCACCTCTCGCCTGTGCGGCTACTTGCGACGCGGTTCCCTCGGCAACACTGCCTAACGGCGATTGGTTATACCTACGCCTATTCTCGTGCGCCAACGCCAACAAATCTTCCGCCGAGTCTAATCTCAAAAGCTGTTTTCGTAATCCCAGCTTCTTCGCGTGCGAACTCACGTTTCTCGTTTTCAACGTCGCCCACGAGCTCAACCCGGTCGGTAACAATCCTCGCGACTTCGCGGTTTCCGCCAATCGTTCGAACGTTTCTGGAGCGTTTGGATAATCCAACGCCAACTCTCTCAATCGTATCGCTGTCCGTGCGAATCCTTTCGCCATCTGACTCGAATTCACCGCGCCTTCTTTGCCTAAATACTTCAGCACGTCGATAGTTTGTTTCCCGCACGCAAACTTATCGATCGCGTCTCGTTCAATCGCGACCGACAATATCCTATACACAAACTCGTGATGGTAATACGGCACATTCAACGCTCTCAAATTTCTCGAACACTCCTTGCAATCCAACGATTGAAAGTACTCGTTCGTCAACCGTTTCACGCGTTCTCTCAAATCGTCCGCTCTGTTCTCGCACAACCCCTCGCCGCCCCACACCGACCGAACAACCACATCCCCCCCGGGTTGCTCCAACAACTCCTTCCCTTTCCTCGCGCACTCGCACCCTCGCGTGGAAATCTCCGACGGTCTCGACAAACACGCCTCTAAATACGTCACCGAAACGACGTCGTCGATCACCGCGCGCGCTAAAAATCTCGACACGTCCTCCATCGCCTTCGGGACGTCGATTTCCACGTCCGCTAACATGGACAGTAGATAATCGAACGCGTTTTCAAACGCTTCCGGAGGGAAATAGAAATTAGACGACGCAGACGCCTCCTCCTCGTGATTCTGTCCGTGTGTTACTCTGGCAGATGATGACGACGATGTTGAATGACTCCTCGTCCTCGTCTCCTCCTTCTCCTCCTCGGGACCACCCTTCACGCAGCACACACCGAAGGCTAACCGTTCCATCAATCTCGCGCACATCTCCCGTTCCTTCATCCCTCGGTCTAAGCTCAAACGAATCGCTTTTGCGATTACCATCTCGCCAACTTCGAGGATAAAAGCATCGTCAGAAGAGTTGTTGGTGTTGGTGTTCATCGTCGCGTTTGTCTTCTTCTTCCTCCGTCGTTGTTGTTGTTCTCGCGAGACGCACGATTCCGTCAAGGAGTTGACGAATTCCAAAACGTCTCCGTGATGGGAAAAATACTCCGAGAGTAAGGAGGAGACGCGCTCTTTGAACACCAACGACCGCCTTTTCTGCCGCTGCGCGTCGTCGTCGTCGTTTCTCCCCATCATCTCCTCCTCGACGAAGAAAGCTTCTTTCGCGAGACGGGGAGAAGGAACGCGTGCAAAAGCTTCCGAAAGTAAAGTCTCGCGCAAAGTTTTTCCTCTGAGGAATTTCCCCAATCTTTCCTCAGTAAAAGTGCGCAAAGCAATACCACTGCTCTGCGCTCTCACATAATAATGGGCATTTTCGACGCGTCTCTTCCTCGTCTGCGTAAAAACGAACACCCTCTGTTCAGCGAATCCTCGCGATTTTATGAAAAACCGCGACGACAACGACAACAGAATGCGCTTCTCACTCCTTCGTCGAACACCAAGGACGAACACCTTTTGACGGCGGCGATGCGAAAAGCGAAACGCGTTTCCTCGAAGAAGAACAGAGAGGAAGAAGAAGAGGAGAAGGAGAAAAAGAAAAGAAGGGATAAGAGCATTTTGGCGGGAAAGACGGACGCGAAGATGCGGCTTTTACATGCAGACGATCGTGAAGACGAGACGATGAGCGATTCGGACGAGTTTTACGAACAAAACCAAGGCGCTGCTGCTGCTGCCAAGAAGAGTAACGTCAACGCGAAGAAGAAGGAAAAATCGGAGGAAGAGATGCACGAGGAACTGAAGAGGACGATGTTCGTCGGGAACGTGCCGACGAAAACAAAAGCGAAAGAGTTGGTTTCGTTTTTTAAGGAGATGTTGTTATCGTCGTCGTCGTCGTCGAGTAAAAGCGAGAAGAAGACGAAGAAGACGAAAGCGGAGGTGGTTTCGGCGCGGATTCGCTCGGTGCCGCTGAAGAAGAGCGCGGACGAGAAGGACGCGAAGGTACCGGTGAGAGCGAAGATTTTGGGGTCGTTGGGAAAGAGGAAGAAGGATACGGAGAATAGTGGGAGCATCAACGAGGCGTCGAAGAGCGGGTGCACGGCGTACGTCGTGTGGAAACGAGAGAAGGATTGCGAACGCGCGGTGAAGAAGGGCAACATGCAAAAGTTTAACGGGCACACGCTGAGAGTAGATTTTGCGGCGAAATCGAGCCAGACGACGAAAGGAGGAAAAGGAGATGATGGCAGCGGCGTGACGTACGACCGAACGAAATCCGTTTTTATCGGCAACTTACCTTTTGACGTTTCCGACGAGGAAGTCATCGAAATTTTCACCAAGAATAAAGAGTATAAAGAGTTAAAGACGGAGTTGGAGGCGGTCCGAGTCGTCCGGGACAAGGCGACGAGAACGGGTAAAGGCATCGCGTTCGTTTTGTTTAAATCCGTCAAAGCTGCGAGAACGGCGTTATTACTGGACGGTTTTGAGATGGGCAAACGGGAACTTCGCGTCACGAAAGTTGGCGTCGTCGCTCCGAAAAGAGGCAACGAGGTTACCAAATCTCGAGAACGCGGCGGGAAAGCGAGCAATAACTTTAGCAAGAAAGACACCAAGAACGGTAGCCACGAAAACAACAACAACAACGCAAACAACAACAAGCGCAAAATAAACTCTTGGGAAGGCGGTCGTTCGGCAAAAGGGAACAAAGCGGCTAAATTCGAGAAGAAAAAATCGCCAACCGCGAGCGCTCTCGGCGACGGAAAAGGAAAAAGCGCGGCTTTCGTCGGGGCAAAGAAAAAACGCGCATCCTCGTCCGCGGGTGGTAAGAAACGTCCCGCCGTCGCTTTACGGAAAGCAAAGATGAAAGCTGGTTTGTAATAACAACACGAGAGAATATAAATAGCACTCGCAGTATATACGTAGAGTATCCAACAACAACAAACACCATGCGGTTAATTAAAGAGAAACGCGGATTGAAGCACCTCTTCTCTCTCTCTCTCTGACGCTCTCTGTTTGCGACGATTAAATAACACTCACTTCTCCTCTTCTTCTTCCTTCTTCGCTCCTTCGTTCTCCTTTTCACCTTCTTTCACTTCTTTCTTCAACTCTTCGTTGAATTCGTTCGCGGCGGATTGAAAACTCTTCACGGTTTTCCCCAACGATTTCCCCAACTCGGGGAGTTTACTCGGCCCGAATAACAGCGCGGTCACGCCGCCGATGACGACGAGCTCGGGTAAACCGAGGCCGAATAAGCCGTTGGACACGACTAACTCGCCTCGGTTGTTTCTTTTTCTTCTACTAATGGTGTTGGTGGTGTTTATCTTCTTCGCTACGAGAAATGAGTTTCTGTCGTTGAGAACGGATCGAATCGGAACCCTCCCGGAACGTGTCGTTGTGGCACCACCGCGAGCAATATTGCACGCAGTAGTCGACGCAGAGACAGACGAGGACGATGCCATCATCGACAACATTACGAGTGTTCGTGTATCGAAGTGAGTGGTATTGGTATTGAGAGCTTAGTATTGTGGGGAAATGCTCCACTTTCAAACAGAGGAAAACTATGCACTAAAACACCAGTGGAACATCAACATGCGGGGGGTAAACCACCCGCAGCAGATCAACAAGCAACTCTGCGCGTCGTTCTCGCTTTCGAACGTGCTCGCGACGATCGAGAAATCGAGTCATCTGTTCAATATCGTCAACGTGGCGACCGCGTTTAGTCGGTTGGCGAAGATTTTATCATCAACAGAATCATCGTCCAAACGCGGCGGCGGCGCGATGGAGACGAAGAAGAAGATGAACGACAACAACAAAAACAACGAGAAAAAGGAGTTGAACGTAAAAGTTCTGTTCGCGTTGCTTAAACGATGCAAAAACGTGCTCCGCGCGAACGATAAGAAGCAGTTGGAACCGAGACATTTGAGCACGATTTTATGGTCGATCGGGAAAATGCGTTTGGTGATGGTATTCGCCATCGAAGAGGATTTTGAAACATTCGGAGAGGAATTAGTGCACGTTTTAGACGCGATTTCGAACGTTTTTGTAGAGTATTACGAAGCAAAGAGGCAGTTCAACGCGCAGGAGATTTCGAATTTGTTTTGGGCGTCTGCGAAGATTTACGGCGACGCGTCCGCGTTGAAGAAGAAGAAGAAGAGTAGTAGTTGTCATCATCGTCGCGTGTTAGTAGTATTTGAAGGCGTTGAAGATACGATCGTTCGAATGCAAGCGCCTTTGCAAAGGATGTTTGCGGCGTCCAAATTGAACGAGTGGACGACGCAAGGCGTCTCGAACGTGTGTTGGTCTTTGGCGAAGATGTTGGCTTCTGAAACGGAAGGAGATGGGAAAAAACGAATGGTTTGGGTGGTTGACGACGAGTGCGACGTGAGGAAAAGCATATCAGACGCGGTTGAGATGGGGTGTTCTGGTCCTCCCGCGAAACGATTCAACGCGCAGGAATTCGCCAACGTCGCGTGGGCCATGGCAAAATTCAACGAGGCGCCAAACGACGAAGACGCGAACGGAGGGAGAGAAGTTTTGGTGAATAAGATGGCGCTCGAATTGAAAAAGCTGCTCATATCGGAGACTGTCAAAGGTCGATTTGAGTCCAGGCACGTCGCGAATACGTTTTTAGCGTTCGCGAAAGTTAATCAGTGCGCGGAAGATCCAAAATTTCGGTTCAAGTTGAAAACGTTGACGAAAAGTGCTGTTTTAAAGAATATGAACGCGCACGAGTTGTCCATGGTCATGGTGGGTGTTAGTTTAGTAAACGAGAGCAACGGCGAAGTCGGTGGAGAAGACGACGAAGAAGAGGACGAAGAATTAGCGTACGAAGTGTGTCGGTTCTTTACAAAAACAATCGCTTCGTACACAGACGATACGAATAATGAAACCGACGACGACGAAACCGGTAAGGTGGGGTTAATCGCCAACGTCCTTTGGGCACTCGCGAAACTTCCGCAACTCCTGGGGGAAATCGCAAAGAAACAAGAAAAGGTTTTCATCAACGAGATACTACGCGTACTCGAGCAGTCGAACGGTATCGCCAACATGAACGGACGACAGGCGTCCACCATTCTTTGGTCGCTCGCGAAAATCGGCGACGTGGTTGGTTTCGAAGATACAGGAATCAAATCTACGTTTGAACACTTCTCAAGAACGCACTTCTGCGATGCGAGGTCTTCTCTATTCTTCAAAACCAAAACCGATGCTCGATCGTTCTCTATGATTCTTTGGGCTTTTTCGAACGGCGTGCCCGATGTTGCCACGAATGAAAGGGCGAAAGACGTCTTTGAATCCGCGCACAAAGACTTGCGTAAAGAAAACTTTATCGACGAATTCAACGCGCGTGATCTCGCGAACGTGACCGAAGCGTTTGCAAAAAGATTGGATACGCCTGAAAAAGTTTTGAAGACAATTGCTAAACGCGCTGCGGAAATTCTTGACACGTTCAACGCGCAAGAGTTGCTAAAGTTTCTTGGCGCGCTCGAGAGAGCCGGAGGAGATGTGCACAAGTACGAAAAATTGAACGAACTTCTGCGCTCGAAAAGGACGGTTAAGATTCCGTTCCCTGCGCTCGGTTTAGTCGACGAGTCGGCGATAAAGCTGCGCTCGGCGACGCCATCAAACGACGCGTCTAAACAAATTGACAGGGTGGACGACTCGTGCGGCGGATTTGGGCGCCAAAATACCGGCGTCGCTCTTTGGGAAGGCTCGAGAGTCTTAGCCGAATGGATATCAAGACTTTCCACCGTCGATTTGCACGCGTTTTGCAGCAACGATGCAAAATGGAAAAAACTTGGCGAGGATGGGTTTTTTACGCCTCATCTGAACGCACGCGATGCTTTCTTCGGTAAAGGAAAAGTTGGCGTCGAACTCGGTGCTGGGCTCGGATTGCCTTCCATCGTGGCTTCGAAACTCGGCGCAAACGTCATCGCAACCGACGGTACGTGTATTTTTCGTTTTTTCACAAATAGTAGTCGTCTCGTTTCTTATTCTTTGTGTTTTATGTTCTCGTATATTCGCTCCGGTTAATCCCTCGACTGGTCTTCCTTTGTGGCCGTTGAGTTTCAGAGAGAGCGTACAAAAGAGTTGACTGAAAAGTCACCGGGGAGTTTCGCTGACAACATCCTTTAATTTGCCACGGATGCGTCTGATAGTAGCTCTCGTACATTTTTTCATCTTGGTACTCTTCTTTACATTTTCTAAGCAAACTTACGTTATTATACTTTTCGTTTCGTTTATTTTCACTCGCACAGGCGACGACGACGTCCTCTCGCTTCTCAAAAAGAACGTGAAGAAGAACGCGGGCGAAGGATCTTCGACGAAGAAACTCGTCTGGGGCGCAGGCGACGCTCGAGAGATTCTCGAACTGACGAGACATCCAGACTTCATCCTCGCCACGGACGTCGTTTACGGCAACGATACGAGTAAATGGAAAGCGTTAGTGGATACTATCAAGCGCTTAGCTGGAAGAAACACGTTGATTCTCATCGGCAACGTTCGCCGGTACCCCACGGGGCATCCGTTAGCTGAGACGACGTTTTACACCGAGGCGACGAAGGAAGATTTCGACCGCGCGGAAGTCCCGGTGTCCAGTTTACACCCAGACTTTCGAAGAACGGGCGCTGGGTCGTGCGTGATTCACGCTATGCGATTGAAATACGATGCTCAGCCTTTCGTTACCCTCGGAAAACGGAAAAAAGAGAAGAGGAAGAAAGAGAAGAAAGAAAAGAGGAAGAAGAAAACGATTTTAAATTAGTAGTAGTGTAATATTAGTAGTTTGTATTGATAAAGCTCGCGCTCGCTATACCGATAATAAGAAACTCCGTTATCGTAATTATTGTCCTAGTGGCTTTTCGAGCATAAAATGCCCCACCTCAACCAGGCCAACCGCGGCGAACGGATTCCATTCGGTACTCCTTTGCGCGATCTGCGCTTGCGTCAACCCTTTTTTCGCCCACTCTGGCTCCGCGTACCCGCACTTCTCGAATAATTTTTGCGCGCCTTTATTATCCACTTTCGTGTGCGTATACATCGTCGTCTCACCCATCTCTCTCATCGTCTCTTCCGCGGCTAACACCAAAGCTTTACCGATCCCTCGCCCTCTCTGCGTTGTAGCGACGGCGACGTCCGATAAATACGGTTTATCCGCCGGTGCTTTCGGTCGGTAGTTCTCCGCGCCGAACCGCTTCCCGTTCGGCAACGACACCTCCGCGATGCCGACTAAATTCGATCCAACTTTTGCCGCTATTAAAACTCTGTCCGTCGCATTCTGCACCCCGTCCAATAACCCCGCGTACACTCGATCCGACTGTGCCTTCGCCAACCTTTTCCTCGCTAAGAAATCTTGCGGTCTCACCTTAAAGAATAAATCCATCACTAAGTTCGTCGCGTCCATGCAATCGTCCTCCTCCAAAGGACCTATTTTCGCCGACCCCATGTCCGCGAGTTTCACCTCCGACCGTTTCACCGCCAACGCCAAAGCGCCTTGCAGTTTCGCCTTGTCTCGTCTTCGGTTTTTCGCCAGTTTCACCGTGCCTTTTTCCATGTCCACCACGAGCAAAGGCGTCGCGCCTTTACTCGTCGCTTTACCCCTCGTGTTCTTTCCTCCTTCTTCTTCTTCTTCTTTCGTTGTTGTTTCTGTTGGAATCGTCGTCGTCGTCGTCGAAGGATCTCCTCCTCCTTCTTCTTCTGCAAACGCGCGCGCTCTCGTTTTATCTCGTTTTGTGCTGATATTATTGAGCGCATTAAAACCGATTCTTCTTTTCGCTTCACCGTCGTCTTCAGCGAGGACGACGGTGCGTTTTCCCCCACGGGTAAAGCATCTCCTTCCCGAAGTCCGCGATTTTGCGTTCATCTTCGAACTCGTGTTGAACGTAGTACTCGCGGCGGCATCTTTTACGCGACGGCAACGACCACCACCCGACGACACAGAGGACGACACAAAAGAGACGTTTTGCGAGAAGAAGCTCATGATGATGACAAAAAGAGAGAGAAAGAGAGAGAGTTTAGTTGCGCATAAAAATGTGGATAAAATGGAAGCATTTGGATGCCTCACTTTTTCCCCGAAGAAGCAGCTTTCTTTGAAACAGAGGGTCGGTTATTCGGTCGCTTTCCTTTTTCCTCCTCGGACGATTCGAAGAACACGACGCGACACAACGCGCGTTCCGTCGTCCCTTCCTCGTTGGACTGCGCAATACTACGCGAACAATTTCTTTCGTTCGAGGAGGGTCGGAGTAGAAGTAAGCACACGCACACTCCGACCTCTCTCTCGGATTGAACACCATGTCTCTTCTCTCGTCCAAGACGAAGAAGACACCGGGAGGAGGAAAAACGAGCAGCAGATGGGAGAGTTTGAGCACGGACAGACAGTTGTTGGTGTTTTCTTTGCTCACCGTCGTCGGTTTGATCGGGAAATCGATGTCCGAACACGAGAAGTGCGCGCACGCGCACCACCGGATTTCCATCGGTGATTATTCCTCCTCCTCTTTTGCCACTGGAAGGGGTGGTGAAGGCGATGGATACGATGGATACGCGAGGACGGGACATTTGTCGTCGTCGTCTGAATCGTGTCCATCCGCGGACGAGTTGTGCCCGTCCAGCGACTCGAAACGACGCGTGAGAGACTCGGCGATACAAATCGAGTTGAAGAGGAAAAAAATAGAAGTGGAGGAGCTTCAGAGAGCGCTGGCGAAGAAAAACGGAAACGGATCCAAAGAGGATCCCTTGGCGAAAGAGTTGGAGACGATGTCCTCGGAACTGGCAAAGTTACGGGCGAAGTTGCGAACGTATAAAGTGAGCGAGCAACAGGCGATATCGGACCGGAAGAATTGCGAGAAGACGCTGGAGTACGGCGGCGACGGATGTCAGCGGCAAGAGTTACCGATCGGGATGGAGTCGTGCGAAAAGCTCGCCGAATATAGAAAAGGGTTGGAGAAGAAAATCATCACTTTGAAAAGAGAGGCGTGGACGAACAGAGATAAGAGCGCGAACCAGTGCGCGGGAAAATTAGCCGCGGAGAGGCTGTTATGGATGGATAGAGCGACGGTAGTGATGACGGCGGCGATTGCAGCCGGGACGGACGAGAGAACGCTGGATTCGACCGGAATTATTCAAACCGAAGCGAGGAGAAGAGTATTAGCCGCGGAAAGAGAAATAGCGTATTCGAAAAAGTATCCCGGGTCGCCGGTATTTAACGGCGTCGGGAGTGCGGCGAATGAAGCGGATTTGTCCATCGTGTTCAAGAGAGCGCTGTTGGAAGCAAGGAACGAGATGTTGGCGGAAGATAAGAAAATCGACGAGGCATGGATCGACGAGTTGTTGCAGATTCCCGAGTTGAACGGTGGGAAGAGAAACGGCGCGAAAAGATGGACGCCAGACGAGCGGCAAAAACACAGCGAAGAATGGGAAGAAGCGGTGAGGAAATTAACGCCGTCCATCGTGGAAGGCGTTCAAGTGAAAACTAAAAATCCGAAAGACGTGATTAACTATTTCGCGAGAACCGTAGAGGCGGAAAGAGCTATGCCGCATGTGTTTGGATTAGTCGAGAGAAAGGGAGGGCCTTTGCAGTGGGAAGGCAAATTCGCTCGATACGCCGCGCGCAAAAACGCGCGAAGGTCGAAAAATGTCAAAGGCGGCGTCGTCAAGAAAGCAGACGGGAATTCAACCGGCGTTTCAAACACATTGTTTCGTTCCGCGTTAGTCGACGATGTGTTACCGGACGTCGCGCCTCCGCCAGAATACAAAAGATGCGCGTTAGTTGGAAACTCGCAAAGAAATTTAATCCATGAGTACGGCGAGGAAATCGATAGCCACGATACCGTATTTCGCATGAACAACGGACCGACTTTAGGATTTGAAAAGTACGTCGGCACGAAAACAACGCATCGAATCGTGAATAATCTCTGGACGAAAGCGTACGGTGCATCGGTGTATAACTTAGCGCGACTTCCACTAGAATGGAACGCCACTTTACTCGTTTCTAGAACCGACGGCGAGGATTTCTACAACGTAGTTTCCGAGTTGAAAAATCGACGACCGGACGTCAATGTCGTTCGCATCAATCCACCCGGGGCAGCTGCGGCGAGCGATTTGTTAGACACCTTGCGCAAACGCATTGAATCGAAGAGAGGTTTAACCTACCCAGGAAGAGGATCTCCCTCCTCCGGTTGGCTCGCCGTCTTCCTCGCTATTCAACTCTGCGAATCCGTGGACGTTTACGGCGTCGGTTTAGGCGGATGTTGGGGCGCCGCCGGAGGCGGGTGCATCGGAGGGAGCGCCTGGCACTACTTCGAGAACGATTTAGCCGAGCTCTACAAAAACTCTCGAGAATTCGGCGAAGATCCGCACCACTCCTTCCAGCTCGAACATGACATGTTGCGAGCGCTCGACGAAGCCAGCCACATCAAACTCCACGCGCCGCAAAAATACGACTCCATGGAGAAAGAAGCTACGTATTTAAGAGCCATGCAACCAACCGTCTTGGACGACGCCCAAGCCACCGCGCGAACTTTATCCGCGAAAGCAGATCTCATCTGCATCGCCTCCGTCGGCCAAACCTGCGGCTGCGAAAAGAGGTGCATGTCGCCGACCGAGTTGCACAATCGAGAGAAAAAATCGAGAATGAAAGAAGCCACGCAGGTCATCAAGTCCTTGGAAAGATACGACGAAAGTAGCGGTAGTAGTAGTAGCGGTACTAGCGGTAAGAGTAGGAGTCACGACGGCGACGAGAATAACGAAGATGATTAATTTGCAATAAAAGTACATAAAAGTAAAGCACAGTACCAGTTACAAGTACATATTCTCACGCGCAACATAAACGCGCACTTCTTAAGCTCGGTTCGCGTGCGTATTTTATTTGGAGCGCTAAAGCACCTTTCGGAGTTTTGATGAGGCGTGTGTCTTTTCACTCGAAAAAAGCTTCAAAAAAGAACAGTTTGACTCTTTTATTCCATCACTTTTATTCCACACCCACACAAGGACTCTCTCTCTCTTTATACACACACAGAGTCTCTCGAGATGGCGACGCCGCCGGTGAACGTGAGCGAGGCCATACAGGTACGAATACTGCGACGCAGATAGATCGATGCGAGCGTTTTGTTTTTTGTTTTCTCTCTTTGATGATGGGGCAGTTAATTGACCCAATTGGGTGCCGCCCGTTACGTCTCTTCGATCACCTTTTTTTTTGTAAAGAAGACTACTCTCTCTCGCTCTCTCGCTTTTGGGGAGGTTTTCGCGGATGATCTGATCGTGTTCGAAGTACTGACGATGTGCTTTTCTTTTCTCGCGCGTGTATTCTCGCGTAACAAACACAGCTGACATCGTTGGGCATCAATCCGTCGATGATTTCCTTCACCAACGTGACGATGGAATCGGAAAAGTTTATTTGCGTCCGGGAAACCGGGACGGCGAACGCGGTGGTGATTGTCGACGTCGCGTCGCCGTCGCAACCGTTGAAACGACCGATCACGGCGGATTCCGCTTTGATGAATCCAGAGAAGAGAATTATCGCGTTGAAAGCGACCACGGCGGAGGGCGATGGGAAAGATCACTTGCAAATATTCAACATCGAGCAGAAGGCGAAAATGAAGAGTCACCAGATGGACGAGCCGGTTGTTTTTTGGAAGTGGTTGGATGCGACGATGCTAGGGGTGGTGACGAATACGTCGGTGTATCACTGGTCGATGAGTGGGGACTCGACGCCGGAGAAGGTGTTTGATCGAACGGCAAATTTGGCGGGATCTCAAATTATTTCGTACAAAGCGAGTCAAGACATGCAGTGGTTCGCGTTGATTGGGATCGCGCCTGGCGATGCGTCGAGACCGGCATTAGTTAAAGGGAACATGCAGCTTTATTCCGCGGCGCAACAGAGATCGCAGGCGTTGGAGGCGCACGGCGCGACGTTTGGGACGTTCCACGTGCCCGGGAACGCGAAAGAGAGTCAGATTGTAGCGTTCGCTCAAAAGACGGTCAATCCAGGGGACGGGAGCGTGCAGGCGAAGATGCATATCATCGAGCTCGGGATGCAACCGGGAAACACGAACGCGTTTCAAAAGTGTCAGACGGAATTGTTTTTCCCGCCGGAGTTTGCGGACGATTTCCCGGTGAGCATGCAAATCTCGAAAAAATACGGGTTGATTTACGCCGTCACGAAAGCCGGTTTGTTGTTCGTGAACGACATCGAGACTGGGGCCGCGGTGTATAGGAATAAGATTTCGAATGATCCGGTGTTTATCGCGTGTATTTCGGAAAAGACCGGGGGCATTTATTGCGTCAACAGAAGAGGGCAAGTCATTTTGGCGACCATTAACGAGAGCGCGGTGGTGCCGTTTGTATCTCAGCAGTTGAATAACATGGAATTAGCGCTATCGATCGCTGGAAGGGCGTCGTTACCTGGCGCAGAGGCATTGATTACGCCGAGATTTGACGCATTATTCAACTCTGGCGATTTCAAAGGCGCCGCCGAGTTAGCTGCGAAATACGGGTCCTTGAGAACGATGAACACCATTCAAAAGTTTCAGCAAGCGCCGCAACAACCGGGTTCATCTCCTCCAGCGTTGCAATATTTCGGCGCTTGTTTGCAAATGGGCAAGTTGAACAAAATTGAATCGGTGGAGTTGACGAAGTTGGTATTGAGACAGAATAAGAAACAACTCATCGACCAGTGGTTCGCGGAGGATAAGTTGGAGGCGAGCGAAGAGTTGGGCGATGTCATCTCTCCAGTCGACAGTGACATGGCTTTGAAGCTATACTCAAAGGCACAATCCAATCCGAAAGTGTGCGCGGAGTTGGCGAAAAGAGGTGATTTCGAGACGCTCACGGCTTACTGCGAACGCGTGAACTACACGCCAAACTACATGCACATGTTGCAAAGTTTGATGATGTCGGACCCGCCTTCTGCGGTTTCTTTAGCACAAAGATGCTCGAAAATGACGCCACCGCCGCTTGATATGCAGGGCGTGGCGGATTTGTTCTTACAACGCAACATGATTCGCGAGGCGACGTCGTTGTTGCTTGACATCTTGAAGGATGATAACGAAGAGCAAGCGGCGTTACAAACGAAGGTTTTGGAAATCAACTTGGTCACGTACCCGAACGTCGCCGATGCGATTTTAGCGCAAGGTAAATTATCCCATTACGATCGCCCGAGAATCGCACAATTGTGCGAAAAGGCCGGTTTGTACGGACGCGCCTTACAACACTACACGGAATTGAGCGATTTGAAACGGTGTGTTTCTGCGACGCACGCGATTGAACCGAACGCGTTGGTGGAATTTTTCGGTACCTTATCGAAGGAATGGGCGTTAGAGTGCTTGAAAGAGCTTTTGAATGCCAACCTGAAACAAAACTTACAAGTTGCGGTGACCATTGCCAAAGAGTACACCGAACAACTCGGCGTTCAAGAGATTATGTCGTTGTTTCAAGAACGCGACTCGAACGAGGGGTTGTTCTTTTACTTGGGCGCGTTATTACCAACCTCGGAGAACAAAGAGGTTCACTTTAGATACATCGAAGCCGCGTCGAAGGTTCAGCAAATTAAGGAAGTCGAACGGGTCACGAGAGAGAGTAACTTTTACGACCCGGAACGCGTAAAACTGTTTTTGATGGAGGCGAAATTACCGGACGCGAGACCGTTGATCAACGTGTGCGACCGATTCGAGTTTATTTCCGATTTGACCACCTTCTTATACAACAGCAACATGTTGAGGTATATCGAAGGGTACGTTCAGAAAGTTAATCCGAAGAACGCGCCGAAAGTTGTCGGCACGTTGATCGATTTAGAGTGCAGCGAAGAGTTCATCAAGAACTTGATCTTGTCTGTGCGTTCGTTGTTACCGGTTGGCCCGCTCGTCGAAGAAGTCGAAAAGAGAAACCGTTTAAAAATGCTCTCGGAGTTTTTGGAGCACTTGGTGAACGAAGGTTCGCAAGATCCGGAAGTACACAACGCGCTCGGTAAAATGCTCGTCGATTCCAACAACAACCCGGAACACTTTTTGATGACGAACAAATTTTATCAACACGCGGTTGTCGGTAAATATTGCGAACGACGCGATCCAAACTTGGCGTGTGTGGCGTATAGGTTAGGGAACTGCGACGACGAACTCGTCAAATGCACGAACGTAAATTCCATGTTCAAAGTGCAAGCGCGATACGTGGTTTCGAGAATGGAACCAGAGTTATGGGAGAAAGTCTTGACGGACGAAAACCAATACAGACGCCAATTGATCGACCAAGTCGTCTCTACTGCGTTGCCGGAATCGAAGAACCCAGAGGAAGTTTCCGTGACGGTCAAGGCGTTCATGACGGCGGAAATGCCAGAAGAGTTAATCGAGCTGTTAGAGAAGATTGTTTTGCAAACCTCCGCGTTTTCAAACAATCCAAACTTGCAAAACTTGTTGATTTTGACCGCCATCAAAGCGGACAAGACGAGAGTGATGGAATACGTAAACCGATTGGACGATTTCAACGGCCCGGAAGTTGGCGAAATTGCTGCTGGGAACGAGTTGTACGAAGAAGCGCTGGCGATTTACAAAAAGTTTAACTTACACGTGGACGCGATGAACATTTTGATCGAGTCTATCGAAGACATCGAGAGAGCAATGGAATACGCCGAGCGCGTGGATACGCCAGAGGTGTGGTGCCAGCTCGGTAAAGCGCAACTGTTGCAAGGCGGTAAAGAAGGCGTCAAGGCGGCGATTATTTCGTTAATCAAGGCGAAAGACATTACCACTTTCGATGATGTCGTCGAAGCTGCGAGGAAATTCGACGAGTACGAAGCCATGGTGCCGTATTTGTTGATGGTGCGAAAGAGTTTGAAAGATCCGAAAGTAGACACGGAAATCGTGTACGCGTACGCTCGAACGGATGAACTCTCCGCGTTGGAAGATTTTCTTTCCAAACCAAACGCGGCGAATTTACAAACCGTCGGCGACCGGTGTTTCGAAGAAAACTTGTTGGAAGCTGCCAAGGTATTATACACGTCATTATCTAACTGGGGTGCGTTAGCTTCTACTTTAGTTCGCTTGCGCCAATTCCAAGCCGCAGTGGAAGCCGCGCGAAAAGCGAACACGCCCAAGACGTGGAAAGAAGTTTGCTTTGCGTGCGTAGAAGAGGAAGAGTTCAGGCTCGCGCAGTTGTGCGGCTTGAACATCATTCTCCAAGCGGACGAATTAGAAGCACTCTCGGACTTTTACCAACAACGCGGGAACTTTGAGGAGCTCATTCAGTTGATGGAAGCCGGCATCGGTCTCGATCGCGCGCACATGGGCATCTTCACCGAACTCGGTATTTTGTACGCATATCACAAGCGAGACAAATTACACGAGCACTTGAAGTTATTTTCGCAGCGCATCAACATTCCGAAACTCATCCGCGTTTGCGAGGACGTTCACGCTTGGGACGAGCTCTGTTTCTTGTTTGTCCAATACGACGAATACGACAACGCCGCCGAAGTCATGATGAAACACCCAGACGCCTGGGAACACATCCGCTTCAAAGACGTGTGCGCCAAACTTTCCAACGTGGACGTTTACTACAAAGCGATCAAGTTCTACCTCTCCGACCATCCGAAAGAGTTGAACGACCTCCTCGTCGTTTTACAATCTAGAGTTGACCACGCTCGAGTCGTCGCTTTGATGCGCAAACTCGAAGCGTTAGCGCTGGTGAAACCATATTTAGTCGCGGTTCAACCAGCGAATTTAGCCGCCGTCAACGACGCCATTAACGAGCTCGCCATCGAAGAAGAAGACTTTGAGACTTTGAGAACGTCCATCGACACGTACGATAACTGCGACCAGATTTCCTTAGCCGTCTCTTGCGAAAAGCACGAGTTGATTGAATTCCGCAGAATCGCCAGTCACATTTACCAACGCAACAAGCGATGGCGGCAATCTGTCGCGTTGTCCAAACGGGATAACTTGTTCAAAGACGCCATGGAATGCGCCGCCAAGTCCGGCGAACGCGACATCGCGGAGGAACTCCTCGAATTCTTCATCGAAGAAGGTAAAAAAGAGTGCTTCGCCGCGTGCATATGCACGTGTTACGATTTACTCAAGCCGGATTACGTCCTCGAAAAAGCTTGGATGAACGGTCTCTCCGAATACGTCATGCCGTACATGATCCAAGTCGTTCGAGAATATTCCACCAAAGTCGACGAATTAGTCCAAGATAAAATCGACAAACAAAACGAGAGCAAACAGGAAGAGTTGAACAAAGAGAAGGAGCAGATGCAACAAAATCTGTACGCGCAACTGATGCCGGCGGCGTTGCCGGCGCCGCCGATGGGCGGCGGCGATCAATACGGCGGTATGGGTGGTGCAGACCAGTACGGTGGTGGTGGTGGCATGGGTGACCAAAACGGGTACGCGCCGCAACCTCAGTACTACTAATACACATACTGATGAACAGAGAGAGAGAGAGAGTATCATCACGAGATCACATATTAACATTTTTTTATTCGACACAACGACGAAAATCTTCACTTCTTTTACAGTCGTCACACCTGCTACACTTTTGAAATGATGACTTCGCTGAAAGCAACGTCTTTGTCGTCGTCGTCACACTCCTCGATGATGATTAAATACGAAAGACGATATTCATCGCTCTCGGCCTCCTCATCTGAACCATCATCATCATCATCGCTTCTTCGTCGCTTTACGCGTTCAAGACATCATCGCCAAAAAGTCTTCGCGTCGTCGTCACCGACGACGTCGTCACCCGAACGACGAAAACAACTTCTCTCGCCACCGCACGATATCTCGGTCCCTCTCCCGTCTGCGGGGAAAAACAAACCACCGGTATCGATTGAACGGGCAATAAGCGAGTATCCGTGGAGAGGTGGATTAGAACCGATCGAAAACTCTGCGCATCCCGTCCAATGTGAAACTGTTTTCGGGGCTGTCCCGGAAGAAGTGAAAGGAGGCACGTTATACCGACTCGGGCCGGGGAGATGTCGATTAGGATCGACGAAATACGCGCACTGGTTCGACGGCGACGGGTGCATGCACGAAATTAGGTTTGGGAAAGAGAACGGAGAAGTGACGATGCGTTCGGCGATGGTGGAAACGGAACGGTATAAAGCGCAAGAGACGCGAGCGGCGAAAGGCGACGCCGATATCGTCGGGGCGAGAGGCGCGTGGACGCAAGCGACGGACATCATGGACAATTTAGGAAAGTTTCCAACGAATCCAGGAAATACGAGTCCAGTTGTTTTCAACGGGAGTTTATTAGCCTTGTGCGAAGGCGGACCACCGATTGAGATTGATAAGAAGACGTTAAAGACGAAAGGCGAGTATTCAGGGAAATTTACGGGCGATTTGAGTGGCTTTCCGATGGGTTTTGCCGCACATTCGAAAATAGACGCGAACGATGGGTACATGTACGCGTGGGGTCTAGCAAAGCCACCGGCGTTGGGGCACAGGTTTGCGAAAATCTCGCCGAGTGGGGAGGTTTTGAAAACCACCAACGTGCCTTTACCGGACCCGCTCGGTTTTTTCCTCTTACACGATGCGTGCGATACGGAAAATTATGTCGTTTTTGTCGTCGTTCCGTGGAAAGCGACGGTTGGGGAAATCATGCCAGCGTTAATTGGCGTGGAGAGTTTTGGTCATTCGTTTTCTTACGATTCAAACGCCAAGACACGAATCGTTGTCATGCGCAAATCGGATTTAACCGTCGCGATGGAGGTGGACGTTGAAAACTTCAGTTCCTACCACAATGCCGGGGCTTATGAAGACGAGCAAGGGAACATTCACGCGTTGGTGTGCAAGTTAGAAGGCGATCGAGAGGATCTGGAGAAGAATTTTGCGGACATGTACAATTCCGTGTGGACGTCGAAACAGTATAATCACTTGTACGACGTGTGTTTATCGGTCAAAGAGAAGAAAGTTTTATCGCAAACGAAAATTGGCGGCGACGGTGCTAAACCGATGGAATTTCCGATTTTATCTACGAAGTGGACGCAAACTGCCGCGAAAACGAAATCGATGCCTGCGTTTATCTACACCTTATGTTTCGGTGAAAGCGGCGGCGGTTATTTCGATACCGTCCAAAAAGTAGCGACGACTTTAGGGGCGAACGAAAACCACCTCGAATACCGATCCAAACCTGGATACTTCCCAGCCGAAGTTGCGTTCGTCCCTAAGAACAACGCTAAAAAAGAAGACGACGGGTATTTAGTCTTCATCGAATACGCCGCCAATCGTCACGCCAGCGACGTGGTCGTTCTCGACGCCGAAACCATGGACGAAGTCTACCGAGCGGAATCGAGCTATCACGTTCCGTATACTTTCCACGGTTGCTGGGAGTCGTCTGCAAACTAAGAAATCGGCGATAAAAAAGACCACAAAGTGTTCCAACACGTTTAGAGATTTAGAGAAACAACCATTTTAGAGGACAGATGAAAATACTTTAAAGAGTAGTTCTTCTTTGCGCAGTTGTTTCAAAGCGCTTTCGTCCCCGAGCGTGGCAAGTTATTTCCTCTTTTTTCTCTTTTCGAGGCTAAAAATTCCCCTTAAAACGACAGTTACCCCATTGAAAGGACACGCACCATCATGCGTGCATCCTTCTCTCTCTTCGCTTCCTCCTCCAGCAGCGGCAGCACGGAGAGTCGCGCGAGTCCTTCCTTCAAGTTCACCCCCGCGCCGCATTCTGGCTACCATCGTCGTCGCCTTAATAACACCAACACCAACAAGAACGATTCGTTCTTCGAAGGGTGGTATTTCCGCCTGTCGATTTCGCGAGAGCAATCCGCCTCTTTGATTTACCACGTGTACGACCCGGACGATAGGAGTTCGAAGAGACACTCCGCCGGGGCACAAATTATTGCACCAGATGGAGAGTACGTGTATAAGGAGACACGCGAGGTGGGGAAGAGTTTCCAGGCGGAAGGACACGAATTGGCGTTACGGTTAGACTTTTTAGACGACGACCACTCCGAGATTACGCCAAAAATAGACGAAAAGAGAAGACGAGCGGATTTTTACCGAGTGAGCGAGAGAGGCACGAAACACGCGGGGTATTTGTCCACGAACGAAAGCAACAGAAACGATATGGAAAGTGAAGATTCGCCGTGGAAAAATTCCGCGGTTTTAAAGTACATCGAATGGGACATCGACGTGACGCCGTTGAAAACGTACGGGTCCGGGAACGGAGGAGGCTCGGCGGGGAAAGAGAAGGAAAGCGATGGTGGTGTTTCGCCCGCGGGATGGTTGACATCGTTACCGCTACTCGAACCGCACTATCAGGTTTTGTTTGCGCACGCGATAGCTACTGGGTACGTGGAGTGCGATGGTAAGAGGACGGAGTTTACCGATGTTCCGTTCTACGCGGAGAAAAATTGGGGCGGCGGAGGGTTCCCTCGTAAATGGTTTTGGATGCAATGCAATTCGTTTCCTCAGTATCCAGACTTATCCGTAGTATGCACCGGTGCAAATAGAGGAGTGGTCATCTCTCCAGGCACGTACGAAGACATCGGAATGGTTGCGATTCACTATGGAGATTTGTTCGTACAGTTTTCTCCGGTCGGCGCGAACAAGTCGACGAAAACGAATAGTTCATACGTCGGTGAGAACGTTCTCGTGAAATCGACGACGTTTGAATGGAAAGTACATCCGTGGGGACGTTGGGAAGTTGTCGCGAAAGGCGACGGCTACGAGTGCATCGTCACGGGCGCGTGCGAGCAAGATTTGACCAAATGTAAAACCACCGTGCTTCGCGCTCCGGCGCCTGATACCGAATCCGGCATGTTACCTTTGTGCCGCGAAACGTTTTCGGGCGACATGACGGTCAGTCTGTATAAAATCAACGCCAAGAAGGAACGAAAACCGATATTCGAAAACGCGTCGAGTGGCTCCACCGCCTGTCTGGAAGTCGGCGGCGGCCCCTGGGAAGCGCCGTGGGAAATCCAAGCCGACGTGAAGGATCCTCTCGCCGGCGCTTTAGCGATGACGGACGTAAACGTGGAATTAGTGCAAAGCGTCGGTAAGTTTTTCGGGTTGGACGTCATTCCGGGTTTGTGATAGATAACGATGATGATGTTTCGCCGCCTTTTTTTGTCCTTTTTATGCGCAGCGGCAATAGCGACAATAGCGCTTAGAGTATTTAGATAATGAAAGTTAGTTGGTTATTTCATTTTGCACCTCATTCCAAACACAACACATCACACGCGCAGAATACACCCACCTCTTCGTTTTCGTCACCACACGCGTCCTCGTCATGCGCAGCGTCGTAACCACCGACCCTTTCTTCTCCTTTCGACGCGCTCTTCTCTTTTCGAACGTTGGTGTTCATCCTCGTAAAGTGTCGGCGGCGGCGGCGGCGGCGGCGAATTCCTCTTCCAAATCATCAACGGCAAAGACGACGACAAACTCTTCTTACGACGTCGATTCTATCCTCGAGTTACAGTGTCACGCCATTGCCAGCGATGGGTCCGGAGTGTGCAAACTTCCGGACGAACGGATCTGTCTCGTCGCAGGGGCGACGCCGGACAGAGAAGGGGTGAAAGTTTTAGTGAGAATCACACAAGTGAAGAAAACGGTTGCTTTTGGGGTGAAAGTTTTCGCGAAAACAAAAGGGGAGGAGGAAGTCTCACCCGCGGGGGTGTCGTCGACGCATTATCAGCAACCATTTTGCGCGCATTTTTACACGTGCGGAGGTTGCTCGTGGCAAGACGTGAAATACGAGAGACAGTTGGATTTGAAACGAACGATGGTGGTGGAAGCGTTCGCGAAGAACGGAAAGTTAGGCGTGGACGCCGCGGACGCGTTGATTGAAAAGACGGTTGGATTGTGGGCAAATGATGATAAAAATGGTGATGATAATACTAAAACGGATACAACGCCGACAAAGTTTCGGAATAAGATGACGTTTGCGTTTGGGGTCGATAACGGTGTGGAGAAAGGCGGCGCGAAGATTGGTTTGCGTCCTCCGAAATCGCACGATGTGGTGGTAGACGTGACGTCGCCGAGCGGGTGTTTGTTGCAGTCGGATAGCGCGAACGAAGCTTTAAAAGCTATTAGTAAGTCGTTGCGAAAAGCGGGGAAATCGTTACCATCGTTCGATAGGAAAACTGGGAATGGGACGTTGCGTTCCGCGACTTTTCGCGAAAACTCGAACGGGAAAATTGACGTGGAGATTGAATCCACGTCGAGAGAGTCCGCGGTGAAGACTGGTCCTTTGAAGGAATTGATGACGGAAACGTTGGCGGTGGCGAACGTAAAATCAGTCACGCACGTCCAAATCGATCGAGTCGCGAACTTGAAACAAGCTGGACGTGGGAGAAAGCAAAGCAACGTGAAGAGTGGGAAACGTCCAGAGAGTAACAGAAAAGCTAAAACGACCATGATTGACGACGAGGAGGAAGATGTCGGAGCAGGGTCAATCGTCGACGACGCGTGGGAGGTATCTTTGGGCGGTTTGAACTTTCGAGCGAGGCCAGAGTCGTTCTTTCAAACTAACACGACGCAGGCGGAAGTTTTGGTGAACGCCGCGGTCGAAGCGTTGCGACCTCTTTTTGAAGAAAAACCGACAAAGCAAAAGAAAATTGTTCTCGATCTCTTCTCCGGCGTCGGCGTGTTCGGCTTAACAGTAGCACATAAAATACCAAACATCTCCAAAGTCATCGGCTACGAGATTGTCAAAGAAGCCGTACTCGACGCGAATGAAAACGCCATCATGAACAATCTATCGAACACGTGCGAGTTTTACGTTCGAGATTTGACCAAACCCGGTCCATTGGAAGGTATCGACGTCGACGACACGAACAATTCAAACGACGAAGGCGACGCAGACTGTATCGTCGAAGCCGTTATCCTCGACCCGGCTCGACCGGGGTGTTCCAAAGACATCCTCTCCGAAATACGAAAGTTACGACCAAAACGAATCGTATACGTTTCGTGTAACCCGGACACGCAAGCGAGAGACGCGAGCATTTTGTTCGGGAACGAAGACGAAACCGGCGGACCATCGTCTCTCCCCACGTATTCCCTCGCCTCCGTGAAGCCTTGCGACATGTTTCCTCACGCCTTGCACGTCGAAACCGTCGCCGTGTTTGACCGCGTTGACTAATAATTTTTAGAATAGTAGCTTTGAACTGTTGCAATAGTAATACCGATAGGACTCGCCGACGCAACTCCACAGCATGTGAGCACTTTTCCTTTCCTTTTTAAAATTGCCACGCTGTCACAACTGTGAGCCACGCATTTTGAGAGCATTAATTGACGACTGCTCTCTAATCATCTCGAAACCATCTTTCATCCACCAATGACGTGCGCGCGCACTCGTTTTCTCAAAATCTGTTCCATTCCATCGCTCGAGTAGACTTTATGCGATGTTTTGGTGTGGTTTTCTCGTGCGATTGAATTCGATGCGTTGCGTTCTTCGCAAAGTAAAGCGTGGAAATGTGCGTGGATTTGGCGACTGCGATGACGTCTCAAAAAAGGCAGTTACGAGGCGAAATCCGTCACTTTCGCACACGAATACACCTACACACACAACATAATAAACATGCAATCAATCACCCAATTCTCTCAATCTGCCACTCTCAGAGTGAACGCCAACAAGGCTTCCTTGAACAAATCGTCCAAGAAAGTGTCCGTGCAAGTCCGCGCGGCGGTGAGCATGCCGTCGATGGACTCGCAAGACGAAGGCGACGACGTCGTCGCTTCCAATCCGGAAGCGTTCGTTCCGCAAGCGCCGGCGGCGCAAAAGGGCAACGCGGTTTTCTCGTAAGTAATCGTTCTCTCTGATGTTGTGACCTTTGTGTTTTTGTTCCTTTTGAGATCTGGTTCTGCGCGAGAATGATCATCATCATCATCATCCGTTTATGAAACTGACCAACGTTTTTCTCTTCTCTGACGACGTCACCATCTCACGATGTGAACACATTTGAAACAACAGGGAAACCGCGCAGCTCATCAACGGTCGCGCGGCTATGGTCGGCTTCGTCTCCGCCATCGCGGGTGAAGTCATCACCAAGAAGGAAGCCTTCGAGTTGATCTTCCCGGCCAAGATGGTTTCTGGCGTCCCGACGCACGTCATCGACGCGCAAAACTTCTCTTTGTTTGCGTTCACCATCGCCATCGCGACGTTGGGCACCATCACGCCGAAGTTTACGCAAGACAACTTTGACGAGAGCAGAGAGTTTGCCATCTTCAAGACGAACAGTGAAATGTTGAACGGGAGAGCGGCAATGATTGGTATCGTTTCTTTGCTTGTTGCGGAGAACGTCATGGGCCACGCTTTGTTCTAAGATGATGCGTCGCATTGTACCGTGCTTCTCCGCAGCGTACAAAGTGGAACACGTGTTTAGAAATTAGCTCCTTGATAAACATTTAAATATACCAGCAACACCCTAGTTATTTTTTGTAAGATATAAACATACGGCATACAATATTAATATAAACACGCACACGGAGAATGTAACGTTTCGCTACCGCTAATCTACCTATCTATTGCTATCAGTCGTCGTCATCTTCGTTTTGGTCGCTGGTCAACTTGACTTTACGTCCGCCCACCGAGTATACCCTATTCGAATCCCTATCCTTTCTCGTCCACGCCTCAAGATTTTTCCTTTCAAAACTTTGAATCTGTCTCTTATACCCCCACTCGCTGCACACGATCGGTCTGGCGGTAAAACAGTGCGCCCAGTCGTCTCCGCCGCTCGAGATCCATTCTCGTAAACTCAACTCCCACTTTCGAAAAGGCACGTCGAGCAACGTCAACCTCAAACAGTGCGCGAACGCGGACGGACACTTCTTACACAACGTTTCACACGACACTAAATTCACGTTCACTTTCACCCCTCCGTCTTTCGAAGAAATACTGTACGGGACGATGTTTCGAATCGCTTTTCCAATCGCGCGTTCATCGTATCGCAAAAGTATCGGCGCCTCCACCACGAGAACGCTCAAGTTGTCCTTCGCGAACGGTATCGCACTTTGCAAAACTTTCAGCTGCGTTAACAAAACTTTCGAGTCCGTGGACGAGAGAATCTCCCGGCCTTCTGAAGTGGACAACATCGTGTCCAAGCCTTGGTTGTCCACGCTTAAGAGGATTTTTAAGCGCTCGCGCGTTTGCGGCGAAAGCGTGTGATGCTCCTTCCGTTGTTGTTGTTGCGTTCGGTTCGTTTTGTCTGCGATTTCCCCATCCTCTTCGTCGTTGTTTTTCTTTTCCAAAGAAGAAGAAGAAGAAGAAGAGGCGAACGCGTTCGATTTGAGGCGAGACTTTTCGCTCTTAAAACCGTTCTCCTTCTTTCGACGAAGCGATGAGACGAGACTTTCGCGCAAAAGAAGGCGCGATGATGATACTAAGCGTGCCTTCATTTGATTTAAGTGAAGATTGGTCTATTTAGTACGTTTACAAAAATTTACAGACACACACGCGCTAATACAATGTAGCTGTTGTTTAAGAAGTTTAGTTACCGCTCTCGCACAACCGGACGAAACTCGTGCGCATTTTCCTCACGAACTTGCTCAAATCGTCCGTTCGATTGCACTCTCTCATGTACTCTCCAGCTTCTCTCACCGCGGGTTCGCACTCGATTAACTGGTACCGAGTCGACCCTTCCTCAACGCGAATCGTGAACGAAAACTCTCTGTCCATCTCGAACCGATCGATCAACGTGAACGCGAACTTCATGTCGTCGTCCTCGGTTTTCATGAATTCCAACCCCAGTCGATCTTTGTACATGTCGTTCGCGACTCGCAAACTGTCCACTTGCTTCAGTTGCTTCCCTTCTGACTTTTCCACCGCGCCGGCTTCCTCCTCCGTTTTCCTTCGCTCTTCGCTCACCGTCGCTCTCAAATCCTCCAGCTGTTCCGGTAAATCCGCGGCTAACTCTCTCGCTTGCATCGCTTCCTCTTCCATTTGCTTCAGTTTATGTTCTTGCTCTTCCTTCTCTTCCTCTAACTCTTTCGCTTGATTCGAGAGCTCGTGCTCGCGTTCGACCAATTTTTTGTAAAACTGTTCGCTTTGTTTCATCGCCCCGTCGTGTTGTGATTTCAGCGCTCGTTTCGCGGAGAGACGTTCGGTCGTCCATTCTTGGACGATATCTGAGGCTTCTTTGAGTTCTTTTTCTAAACTGTCCAGTTGGAGGAGTTGGTCCACGTCTACGATCGTATTCCCCGTTTGTTGATTATTGTTCGCCGTGTTACTGCTCATGGTGTTGCTCTTCTTCGTCTACCTAAACGTATATGCAAGAAGCGCGTTGGGGGAGATTTTTGAATTCCAATTTGGATGATTTCCTCAATTCGTTCTTCTTCTTCCTCTTCCTCCGCGTCGTATTTTGGAAGAAGGCGGCGGCGTAAATCTCTCTCTCTCTCTTTATCGCTCGGTTTTATGCGTGGGGCGTTTGTGCTTTGAGACAAAAGAGTGCGTGTCCTCGTGTTCTTCCGTTGCGTCTCTTCTTTAACGTGTTCTTTTTTTTGAGGGGAAATTTTGTGCACATGGGGGAGAAAACATCGCGCGTGCTGTGTATTATGGCGTTCTTTCAATCTACGCGTGCTAGTATCCTAATTTTTCGTTCAAGCGCGTCTTACCGTCACCTCTTTGATCGATAGGGGCGACCCAGTTGTCATCTTCTTCTTTTTCTTTTGCGTTTACTTCTTTGTCTTCGTCGCGTTCATCTTGACCGAAACCGCCGCTCAAGATTTTACGCATCTCTAATTCGACTTTGCGTTCAGCTTCAGAACGGATTTGTTCGTCGGTTTTGACGTTACCGAGGTGAGATGTGGTTGTCGTCGTCGTTCGCGGATTTGACGAGGGATTTTTGGCGACGGTTGGTTTTTTGCGGATTTGGAGACCAAAGCCGCCTTGTTTATCCGCCAAGGCTTTGACTTGAGCCGGCGACAAGAAACCATCTCCCGGATCGTCGAGTTTGATTGCGTCTCTTTTCGGTTCTGATACGATTGTCGCTGGTGGTGGTGGTGGTGGCGATAACGATTTCACGCTTGTTTCCTTTTTGCGCGTCTTTTCCTCTTCGTCAACCACCACGGGCGCCTCGTCTTCCACGCGCTCGATAATTTTTCTCTTCTTTTCCGCCTTTGCATTGTCTTGCCCCGAGCCGCCATTTGCACCGCCGATACCATCAGCACCTCCCGTGAACGTCTTCTTTTCCAACAGTTGGCCTTCTTTTTCCCACTTTTGTACTTTCAGTCGCTCTTCGTGCTCTTTCATTTGTTTCTCTTTTTCTGCTTTCATTTTCTCAATCAACTCTTGCTTGCGCTTCCTTTCCGCTTCCTCTTTCTCTTTCTTCTCCTTCTCGATGACGGCTTTGAGCGCATCGCCTTTACTCGTGCCAGGCTTGAACTCCTCGTGCGGGTCCGCAATCTCCAACAAAGACGCGTGACGTTCCAACTCTTCTTCCTTCTCGTCGATGGATTTTAGCAAGCGTTGGATGGTATCTGCGCACGCCTCTTTTCGAGCGTCCGAGGTGAAAATATCCATCGCATCTGCATCTTCTGTGGCATCTAAGCGTTCTCTTTCGATTCTGGCACTCTCTTGATCTTTTCTCGCTTTTTCCAAAGACGTTTGCAACGATTTTAGCGTCGACTCGGCGTTTAGTTTCTTCTCCCACAGCGACGCCGCGGTTTCCGTTTCGACAAAGATTTTTGCTTTTGCATTCTTCTTTTTCTTCTTGTTGTTCTTCTCTTCTTCCTTCTTACTCGCGCGCTTTTCCGTGCGATCGTAAAACCCGTCTTCCTCCTCGTCCTCGGAATCTATCGCTTTCCTCTTCTTTCTCTTCTCCTTCGTCTTATTTCTACTCGCTAATCCTAAAACTTCCCTCAACGACTCGTTCAACCGCTCGTCCGCTTCATCTATGTGCTCTTGAAGCAACTCAAGCGCGGTTTCGTTTTTGTGCATTTGTTGCACTTGCCCGTGCGTGAGACCACCTTCTTGGGAACTTTCCTTTCGTTTGATGCGTTCAATCTCCGAACGCATGTTCTCCGCTTTCATCTCCTTCTGCCTCACTTTCTCAATCGCCTTGCGCATGTTTTGCGTAAACTTCGCGACGTCGTGCGTTCTCCAATCGATGTCGTCTTCGTCCATATTTTTCTTTTCAAACTCTTCCGAGGCCATCCCCCACGCCACCGCGGCTTCTTCCATCTTCTTTTCCTCCTCGTCTTTCCTCTGTTCCATCTCTCGCCTCTTTTGAATCTCCTTCACCTTCTCTAGCTCTCGGTTCGTCAACCCGCACTCGGGCATTAAAGCCTCGTCTCCTTGCACGATGTAATCTCTCGTGCTCTCCCCAAACTTAATCTGATCGCCGACAAATATTGGCGCGTGTATTCCTTTCTTCAATTTCCGTTTATTCACAAACACCCCGTGCGTCGACCCCGGATCGAACAGGTACATTTCCTTCGTGTTTTTCTTAAATTGCAACACGCAATGCAATCTCGAACTCGACGGGTGCTCGATGACAACGTCGCACAGCGGATGTCGCCCAAACGTGACGTACGAGCGACTCTTAGGAACCACATCATCATCATCCACCTTCGACGTTGTTGTTGTTGTTGTTGTTAAAACGATTAAATCCACAACTTGGCCGCTCTTTAACACTTCCAAACTGAACGACGTTTGTCCTTCTGGCGGCCCGGACCATTCCGGTGCGACGTACACCGGTAACGGCGGCATCATCTCCTCTTCCTCCGGGCCACTTTCACGAACTTCTCGATTTTGTTGTTCTTGTTGTTGTCCTCCTCCTCCTCCTCCTCCTCTCGGTGGTGGTGGTTTTTCTTCGAAGAACGTCGGCACCGGTGGTTTCTCTTTCATCGTAATTTCGCTTTTTCTCGCAATTCGTGTCGTCCTTCCCAACTGACGTGTGTTTTCTTTGTGTTGTGTGAGGTGTCATTTTTTGTCCATTTTTTAGGGTTTCAAAAAGGGGAAAAATGCCACGAGAGACGAGAGATATATCCATTGCCAGAAAAACTTAATCTCGATTTCTCTCTCGTCTCTCCAACAACACACGCGACGACAGAAGAAAAAGAGAGAGAGAGAGAGCACCACCGGTGGTCGCGCTTTCGTGGTCTCTTTTTGCACCTCATCATAGAGTGTGTTTTCTTTGTTGGCGTGTTCTTTTTGGTCCATTTTTGGTCGTTAAAAAAAGACCGCGCGTTTGTGGTCAATATTTTTCCATTCCAACGGTAACTTATATAGAAAACTGCGACGATGATGATGATGGAAGAACGCTCTTCTTCCTCGGAAGACGCGATGACGACTCAGACGACGCGTATCAAACCGCCGAGAAATTACGTCGGCGAACTGTTTAAGAAATCGCAACAACTTGGTGGGACCAAACGCACGCACGAGGTGACGTATAACACGAACGCTCTGAACGTTATTCGCGCGTTTTTGCAAAGGACGTCGTGCGTGTCCCCGGACGACCAGACGGTGTATAAAATCGAAATAGTCCCGACGGTGGCGCCTTCGAAAGATACGAAAAATGGCTGGCACTTTAGGAAAAGGAAATTTTGGTCCAGAAACGACGCGCCGAAGTGGTTTTCGAAGCTCCCGTTTAATGCGGTCGCGAACAGACAAGCGCCGCTGGAAGGGTTGGAGATGTGCGAGTGGCGCGAGGAGGAGAAGCGATTGTACACGTACACGAGGAATATTAGTTTACGGAAGATGATCGTGTGCGAGGAACTCGCGGTGATTAAAGAGTGCCCGGAGGATGCGAGTAAATGCGTGAAAGTGTGCGAAGTGCGTTTTCGAGTGGCGTTTCGAGGACCGTGGTTGTTTGGTCTGCATAAGATTGCCGAGCGGTGGGTGGCGAAGCGATACGAGAGGTTGGTCAAAGAGACGAGTCAAATGGAAGTGAATAGAATCGAGAGTTTGAAGAAGATGGAAGAATACGTGCGGGAAATGCTCGCCGGGACGAAGTGCTCGCCAAGTTTGGAAAAGATTGAAAAGTTTGTCAGCGCGTGCGAGAGAACGAACTATTCCATGGCGAGTTCGTTGGATTCGAGCGTAAATCTTTCTTTGAGTCCAGACAAAACTTTTTCGCACGCGAATAGCGCGATGAAGAAGAAGAGAGATAAAGAGGAAGAAAAAGGAGAAGAAGAAAAAAGAGAGAAGCAAGAACACCTGCCGCAATCTGAAACGCCGCGCAGTAGCCATGGGACGGAGCACATGGAACCCGATTTCTTCGGCAATGAGGAGGAGGAGGAGGAAGATGACTTGGAATATCAACCGGGCACGGCGTCTTCGTTGCGCTCCTCCTCGGTATCCGAATCCAACAAAGAAGAAGACGAGATAGAAGAAGGAAAAGAGCACAAAAACCAATCGATTTCAGAGAAAGCAGAACGCAATGGCGGCGGCAAAGAAAACCTGACGCCATCCTCGTCGAAAAATTATAACAAAACTCCGGGAAACAAACAACCTCTCCGGTTACTCTTCCAAAACCAAACCTTCAAAATCGAAATCGAGAATAATAACGGGGCCGACGACGATACTAATACTACTAACGTCAATAAATAGTAATACAATAGCGTTGTAAACTATACTAAAAATCTAACACACTACTGCTAAATCATCTATGCTTCTTGCTATTATCATAAGTTTTCCAGCCAATCTACTTTTAAGCGTTCCTGTTGCCTCTCCAGCTTTCGAAACTTCTTCTCGATTTCCTCCTCGGTTTCGTACGGTAAATACGAAGCACGCCCAGTCCTTTTACCATCACACTCATCGTCCAAAACCTTCTCCAAAGCTTCCGCAAACTCTCTCTGCGCTTCAATTTTCCTCACCAACTCTTTCAAACCGTCTTTCACCACCACCCTATCTCTCGCAATCTGTCGTAACTGCGTCTCGTCGTTCCGTTTCATCGCCAGTTTCGCGCCAATTTCGAGATTTTTTAAGCGGTCCATCAATCGACTTCCCCGCTGAATCATTTTCCTCGCCTTTTCGTGCGTTTCGGAGAGTTCTCGTTTACGAAGTTTTCGCCACTCATCGTTGTCCCCGTTCGACGATGACGACGCGTTGCAAAATTGTCGTACTCGCGTTTGTCGTCGAAGAGTAGGAGCAGTAGTCGCCGTTTTTCGGGCGACTACTTGAATACCCGCACACGAAGAGTGCATTATTTATTCATAATGGCGGATGTTTCTTGCCAGTTTGCTGCATGCAGAGAATTTTTTTGGAAGAGAGATGAGTCTGCGTACGACGCGGATGCTAAAATTCATCGCGCGTTCGCTTTTTTGCGTTCGTTCCCACCTGATCGTGCCAATGCCATCTCGTCGGCGCGGTGGCGGCGCGAAATATCGCGTCGCCCCATAGTTTCGGTGCCTCGGGGTTGGCGACGAGCTTTTCGTGGTACGCGGTCTTGATGCGTTCGCGAGCTCGCAGCTTCGTTTCGCCGTCGGCGTTGGCGAACTTTGTCGCCACGGAAACGTATTCATCCGCCGTGTCGACGACGTAATCGAGGATGCCCATGACTTTGTAGTATGCTTGCGTCCATCGTTGTCCGATCGTCTTACCGGGAAGCGTGACGACCGGTGATCCGACCTCAAAGGCCTCGCGCGTCGTGGTGTCTCCTCCGAAATACACGCTGTCGAGGACGACGTCCGATAACTTGTACATCGCCATCAGCTGATAGTGCTGCATACGTGGAACGAACACGACGCGGCTGAGATCGACTCCGCCGTGCGTCGAAAGTCTCTTGATTACCTTGAAGTGTAAATCTTCGAAGGTGTCAGACGTGAGCTGCATCAGGATGATGACGGCGCTCGAATCGCGCTTCTGTATTTCGCCCAGTATCCTATCAAACGTGACGTGATACTTGAACGCTGCTTGCGGGCAGAAGTACCACGTCGCGCTTTCGACTGAGAGCTTTCTCATTCCTTCATCGGGGATGAAGTCGATGTTTTCTCGAGTGAAATGCGAGAACGGAGCGTGACCCTTGATTAAGGAAACCTCATCCTTCGTCCTCGGCACAAAGTACTCCCACGCTTGCTTGTTACTGTTTATCAACAGCAATTTCTCGGTGTAGAAAGTCTGCGCCCGCAACTTGTCGGGAAGTTCGGCGAGATCCCAAGATAGGAAGTAATCCATGATGAGCTCAGGAATGCCCGATGTCACCGGATGTCCGTGCGTGGTGATCTGCACGGGCGCGAGCTTTGCCATGGCGTAATCGTGCATCTCACCCGTCATGTGCAGGTCAAGATAGAGCAGAACATCAAACTTTCGCGCCTCAATCTTTTTTCGGTTCGCATCCAACACCGATTGACCCATTTGATGTGCCTCCAGGTAAATGTTAGACTCGGGATGCAGAGACAACAGCTTGTCCTCCTTTGTGATTGGGTTTCGCGGGAAGTAAACAAAATCAACTTCAAAGCGCTTGTCTTGTTGCAGGCCGCGGACGACGTATCCGAAGTTCCCCCAGATGCTCGAGTCGGGCGTGAAGAAAGAAGAGACGACCCCCAATTTAATCTTGCGGCTTTTGAGACGTTTCAAACTCGCTTTGCTTTCCCGGCTCGTTAAGTACCTGTCGTCGCGCTCGTACGCGAGTCGCGGAGAAAAGTACTCCAAGTTCTTGTTCAACGTTGCCTTCAACCGAACCCATTTGGAGTATTCTTCCTTGTAATCGCACTCGGTGTAGTAATACGCGACGGAGAATGCGTTGGCCAGTGCGTTTTCGCGTTGACAAAAGAGGTCATCCCGGGCCAGAAGCGCATCGACCATAGCGTTGAACCCTCGAATCGTCTCTCTCTCTTCCTCTGGGCTCAGCGGGAAGTGTGGCACCATGGTGGCGCGATACACGTCCCAGCAGTCGCTATCTCCAGCTTGCGACGTGTTCAGTCCCAAATCGAAACTCTTGACAGCGCGAGCGTGCTGATAACGGATTTCCCGATAATACCCGCTACGCACGGCGGCTCCGTAATACGCCGCAGAATCCGGCTTGAGAGGCGGACTCAGACGCTCGGCGTTATCAATGGCGAACTCGAGATACTCGACCCCGCGGTTTGCCATCTCGCGATTGCCCGTATTATCGCCCGATGTCATTTCCAAGACACCTAGGCTAACGAGCGCGTAAGAGTTGAGCTCGTTGAGCTCGAGAGCCCGACGATACTTCGCCATCGCTCCATGGACATCTCCACGATTTTCTTTCACTCGACCTGCGACGAAGAGTGCGTCGGCAAATTCCGAGTCCGAGTTGAAATCCCGTCGTTCGAGCGTTCTCTTGCCGTTGAACAGCTCGTGCGCCGAGCCGAGGACTCTGACCCAATCGTCCGCGCGCCCGGCGAATCCAGCATTTCCCCAACCGAAAACTTGAGACGCGTACACCTGTTGCGTGCGCCGCATGGAGACCTTCTCTCGCGACCAGTAACTATCGATCGCCTCGCTCAGTGCTCGCTCAAAAGCGGCGAGATGTTCTTCCGCGTCCTCGACGTATTGGTACATCGTGGCGAAAGTACCGAGCGTCTCTGGAAGCGCGCCAAGATTCGAGGTAACGACGTGCACGCCCGCACTCAGCGCCTCGATGGCGGCAATACACGACGTCTCCTGCCAGATTGACGGATACGCGAAGATGTGCGCCTTCGTGAGCGCTTCTCGCACCTCTGCGTTCGACACGGCGCCGTGATACTCGCACCCGGGATGCTCGCGACAGACGTCGAACAGTTCTTCAAACGGCTCGTCTCGATGACCCCATCCGTAAATTGAAAAGCTCGAGTAAACGTCCAAACGTAGTTTACCTTTTCGCGCCTCGTACGCCCGCACAAACGCCCGCACGAGCAACCCGAGTCCTCGATGCGGCGTCGTGTGATAGATCAACCGGATCGTCGTTCCGTCGCTCTCCGTTCTCCTCGATCGAGCGAAGGGTTCGATCGCATTCCGCAGCACCACCGCCTTCTCCTTGAATACGTCCCCGAACACCGACTCGTACGCCTTTCTTTGCCACTCGCTCACGAATACGAACAAATCAAACCTCTCCCTCGACCACTGCTGTTTCAGGTGCGCGCTTTCCACGTCGTTCGGCAAATCGTGAAACCATAAAGCGTTCGGCTTTCTCTTGTCCTCGCTTAAATCTCGCACGCGCGACTTCACCACGTGCCATCGGTCGAGTAAGACTTTCGGGACGCGATCTTGTAGTTCTTTTGACATGAGTTCCGTCCCTCCTCGTGCGTTTGCCGTCGTGCCATCGTCTAGAAGAACTCCTTTCTTTGATGATGTTTGCTCGCCGGTCATCTCGTTTAACTGCTTTTCGAGTAAATCGATCGTATTCTCAATCCCATCGAGCGCATCCTCGTTCGCGCTGATTTCGACGGTGAAAACGCGCGTTAAAAACGTCAGAGCGAAGAAAATTGCACTCGTCGTCGTTCTTTTGCGGGGTTTCCATTTTCGCGGTTTCGGCATCTCTCGCGACGGGTTCGTTCTGTTTTGATATCTTTACTGAAGAAATTCCAATTAATTTCCCTCACAACAGTTGAAAGACACATGTCGTCTGACGACGACGAGAGGTCACCGTCCTCCGACTCCGACTCAGAGGAAGAGGAAGGAGAGGAGCTCTCAACCTCGCGCTTGCTCGCGAGAAGAAGAAGAAGAAGCACAAAAGCGAGAGAGAAAGTACTCAAACGTGCTTCGTTTGCAAAACTTCTCCAATTGGCGAAACCGGATTCCCGATGGATTCTGTTCGGCATCCTGTCCTTGCTCGTCCGCTTACCGTTCAGCGTTTCCATGCCACACTTCGTGGCGATGACTGTAGGAGCCGTCGTCGACGGAAACCAGCAAAAATTTATGAAAAACGTCCGGTACTTTTTATGCGCCGGCGTCATCAACGGATTGTTAGACTTTTGGAACGTGTTTCTGTTTTCCTTTGCGCAAACGAGAATAGTGCGACGGTTAAGACGAGACGTGTTTCGTTCAATCTTGAGGAAAAAAATCGAATGGTTCGATTCGAGGACGACGGGGAGAGTGGCGTCGATGCTCTCGTCGGATTGCGGGGAAATTGCGAGCGATTTGTCTTGGGTGTTTCGAAACTGCGTGGAGTGCGTGGTGCGAGTTTTAGGGGTGTCGGCGTATTTAGTGTGGTTGGATTACCGACTGGGCGCGTTGGCGACGGCGGCGGTGCCGGCGTCGGCGATAGCGAATCACTTTTACGGGAAGTGGATGGCGAGGAATAGCGCTCGAGTGCAAGAAACGTTGGCGAGCGCGAACGATGTCGCGCACGAGGCGATCGGGAACGTGAGAACGGTGCGAGCGTTTGCGAACGAGGCGTACGAGAACGACCGATATGGATTCGCGGTGAGTCGATGGTATAAAGAAAGCGTCGAGCAAGCGATATTTTCGGGAGGGTACTTTACCATATTTTATAGCTTGATATCGTCGTGTTTCGTTCCGGTGATGATATTATACGTGGGTGGGAGATTAGCTTTAGACGAGGACATGGGCGCGGAAAAGTTGGTCGCCGCGATGTTGTACCAATCTCAGTTGCAAGAGTATTTTGGGCAGCTTTTGAACGCGTTTACGAGTTTATTCAAAGCGAGCGGAAGCGCGACGGAGGTTTTTAATTGTTTAGAAGAAGAAGGAGAAGAAGAAGAAGAAGAAGAAGAAGAAGAAGAAATAGGAAAGGAGAAGAACAAAAAGTTGATGAAAATGGACTCGTTCAAAGGTCACGTTCAGTTTCAAAACGTGACGTTTTCGTATCCTTCCACTTCTTCTTCTGCAACAACAACGAACGTATTGAATTCGGTATCGTTTGAAGTCAAACCGAACGAAGTGGTCAAATTACAGGGCGTTTCGGGACGAGGCAAGACGACGTGTTTGCACCTGTTGCAAAAATTTTACAAAGTAAATCGAGGCGCGATAACGTTAGACGGTGTAAACATCGACTCCTTATCCTCGGAATGGTTGCGTAAACGCGTCATATCGATCGTTTCGCAAGAACCGGTGTTGTTTTCCGGGACTATCTTCGACAACATCGTCTATGGCTCGGATGAATTTGATGTGGTATTTGATGGAAACGGACGAAACGAGAGCAACATTCCGAGAGAGGTATACGAACGCGTCGTCAAAGCGGCCAAAGCGGCGTTGATTTACGACGACATCGCGTTGGATTTATTTTCCAAGAAGATTGGTGAGCGAGGATGCACTTTATCGGGCGGGCAAAAGCAACGCGTAGCCATCGCTCGAGCGTTGTTCGCGGATCCGAAGATTCTCTTGTTGGACGAACCGACGTCGGCGTTGGACGCGGAGAGCGAAAAGATAGTCATCGAGGCGTTGAAAAGAGCGAGTAAAGGAAGAACGGTGTTAGTCGTTAGCCATAGTAATAATCATTTGATGTTGGAGGATAGAGTGGTGCGTTTGTAGTATAAGGTACTGCTGTACTGGTATGTGTATGTAAACTTGGACTTTAAAAGAGTTAATGTTGAGTACGCATGTGGTACTTTAAACTACTAGTATGACGATACCTCTTCTCGCACACATGGCATTCAAACGGTTTCTCGTTCGTGTGAATACGCATGTGGTTTTTCAAATTACCAAGTTGACGAAAAGCTTGAAGGAATAATAATAATACAACTGCTGCAAAAAAAAAACGGTGATCTTTTCCAATCAAATTCATGTGTCATCCTTGCGCAGGGGCCATGCTATAGGAGTAATCGAATTAATATCGACTGCGCGATGCAATGAACTTAGGAATGTCGTACCTAATCTTCTCTGTATTTTTATCCGTTTAACAAATGCCATCGCCGAAGCGATGGCAATTAATTAGGGTTTAGGATATTATATAAAATTCAATTTTTTGTTTAGGGCTTCAGAAAAATAGACAACTGTCTTTTGTTTTTGGTGTCGTCCCTCACTTTTGTCCGTACGACAAAATGTCAACGACGAAGACGACGACGAAATCTCTCCAGCACTTCATCAACCGCGCGAACGTTTTAACCTTGTACCGAAAAGCTTTACGAATAGCCTCCCAAACGAAATCTGGGAAAGAACATAAACAGGAATTGTTCGGGGAAATTCGAGAGCAATTCGAGACGCACAAACACTTGAAAACGGACGACATTGGACACTTGTTATCGGACGCGCGATTACGATTACGAGCGCTTCGCGAATTAGTCGACATGACTTTATGATGTCTTGTTCGTTTCGAAACTCGTTAGTAGGTTCAGGTCGGAGAGGCGAAGCGTTGCGTGCGCTTTTGTCCGACGCGAAGAGTTCGTTCGTGGCTTCTTCAAACGTCGTCGTCCGCAGAGAAGAAGAAGAAGAAGAACAAACGGAAGAAGAATCTCTGGGAGTGTTTGTTACGAGTGGTAGTGAAGGAATTAAAATCAATGCAAAGATATTCACGTTGGAGAAGGATTTATATTACCCGTTATCGTCCGCATTCGCCATAAACTCGGCGCGGACGAAAGCGCCGCGGTTCGTCGAGGCGGCGAAAAGAGTGGCGTCTGGATTTGAAGTGCACGCGTCGATGGCGTTGAATTTATTGCTCGATTCGAGTTCGTATCGCGCATCGTGTCCTCCTTTGACGGGTCAACTGGACCCGTCCGTGCCTTTGTTATGGGACGCTTCACAAATCGCGCTGTTGCGAGGCACGCCGACGTTTGAAAGCGTCGTGACGAGGAAGACGTTTGTGAAGAACGCCCACGCGGGGATATTCGGGGAAGAGAATAAGGCGGTCTCTTACGAGATGTTTGCGTGGGCGATATCGACGGTTCTCTCGAGAGCTTTGTCCGTGTCTTCGGAAAACAAGAACATTGATTCTTTGTTCTATTCGTTCATTCCCGGCGTAGATTTACTCAATCACGACGCCAACGCAAACTGCGAGATTCGATTAGTATCGAATAAGAATAACGCATCAACAAGTATTGAAGTGTACGCGATACGCGATATAGAGAACGGCGAAGAGTGCACCATATCCTACGGTAATCATCGCTCGAACGACGAATTGTTGCGAAAATACGGTTTTTGCGTGCCAAACAACCGGAACGATTCCATCGACGTTCGTTTACGCGCATCGAATACGTTTTTGAAAGTAGATCGAAACACTGTCGACGAACTCTTTCTGGAAGAGAACAGAAGCGGGCAAAAACAGGACGACTTCGTCTCTAAATACAACCGCAATGAAGTGTTAGACTCCATAGCAGAGCAGAAAGCCACGTTGGATGAAGTCGCGGTAAGAGAACCCGCGTTGTTAAAAGGTGGAGAAGAACGGAGCGTTGGAAAAAAATGGCTCCGGGCGATTCGGTTGCTGAGAAAAGGCCAATACGAACTCTTAGACGCGACCGAAAGGGCGTTTCACTGATTGAACAATGAGTGCTAGAGTAGATAGAACGTATATCCTCGTGCTCTCTCTTCGATTTTTCACGTTTTCTTTCGCACAAATACGTACTACTAAAACATCCTCACATGTTTCACTTCTCGTTCGCACGGAAAGTGTCCTCACATAATATCCAACATGTCAACCGAGAAGAATAAAACGACGAAGGATAAACCTCCGTCTGAAATTCTTCTCACTCGCTGTGGACATATCAAAGACGTCCACAAAGTCGTCTCGATTTTGTTTCCAGACGATGCGGACGACCCGGTCTTGACGCGTTCGCAAACGTGGCTGCGTCCTACACGTGCAACACCGTTGGGGAAATCTGCATCGTCTGCATCATCAACAACATCGAGTAGTCACGAGGAGAACGACCGAGTGAGGATTGCACTCAACACGAACGCAACTGTGATAGCTTTAAGTCGTTTAAACGTTTTGGTCGTGTGCTCGGTTTGCAACGACGACGCCGACGAGAAAGGTGGTGATGATAACGACACGAGACAACACCAAGGTGTGATTGAAATACAAGCAACCAAGAAGAACAAAACGAAGAATAAAGATATTCGCACACACGGCGGCATTTGCGCGCGGTCGTTGGCGTTTGTCGATTTCGCGCACGATGAAAAGCCGTTCTTACTGGTCGGGTTGTCTACTGGTCGTTTGGAAGGGTACGATTGTGCGGATGTTTGCTCGCCGCGATTGCTCTTCTCGAGGAAGGTTTCGAGAGCGCCTTTGGTTTCTATTCGAGCGCGGCCGTACGGGCAACGCCTCGGGCCGAAGAAGGAAAGCGACGACGACGACGAAAGTGCGGTCTTAGAAGAAGAAGAGGACGTGACGATTTTCGCGGAAAATGGGGACGTGCTGCGAATAGATGCATTGGAGATGAAATCACATTTACACCGGTTACGAATGGCTCGAAAGCAATACGCGCAAGATTTTCAACCGGAAAAGGACGATTACAACACGTTAACCGGGATGGTCAAATTTGACGGATTTAAAAGAATCGCGCCTATTCGCGACGGCGTGTGCGTAGGTAACGTGCCTTTGACGTGCTCAGAAGTTGGTTTGCGCGAGAGAAGTAAAAGTCGTTTGAATACATTGTTGTTTAATACCAGCGACGACTCGGACAGCGACGACGACGAGAAGGATGAAAACAAGTTTGGCTTCGTCGCTTGCGGCAAGTTCGGGACGATTGCGTTCGTGCAAGCGTCTGGTGGGTCAAAGTTTGGCGCCGTGGAAGCTGTATCCATGGCGGCAAAGAAAGTATTTTCGTTTTTCGCGAAGAAGACGAAAGATATTCAAAAAAAGCGATTCGATATTGTCGCCGATGGTGATGATGGCGACGATGATGAAAACGAATCCGAAGAAGAATCTGAAAACAAGACGGCGTTGAAACCGTCGAAATGGAAATCCGCCATCGTCGACGGACCGAGAAAAATCAATACTATTCTCAACTCTCCCGACGGATCTTTCCTCGCAACGACTGATTTACTCGGACGAGTGAGCACGTACGATTGCAAATACGGCAATTTGAGTATGCGGAGTATGCTGAAAGGATGTCGCGACTCGGACGTAGGATTCATCAACCAAAGAGATTTGGTCGTGTTGTCGCCACACCGAGGTGGCGGTGTGATTGAATACTTTCCCGCGCGGTTAGCGTTCACGAAAGCCGTGCAAATGGAGAAGGAACTGGTCGTTGGAAGAGATTCGAGGATACTTTCTTCGGCGCGTGCGTTTGGAACTTTGTTTAATAATAATACAACAAAAGCGGAACCAGAAGAATTGTACAACACGAACTCGTACTTGTTAGGACCGGATGGTAATATAGATAGAATTAGCACATTAGTTAGTTAGTTAGTTATAGTTGCTAAAGTATTTGTCTTCAATTGCATATTTACTACTGCGTTGTACTACCAGGTACCTGCTACGCTCTAGATAGCTATTCGTAATCGTCTGGATCGAACGTGACTCCGTCGTCATCGTCCTCCTCTTCCTCTTCTTCTTCCTCGACGTTGTTACTTTTGAACGATTTTCTGTTTCTCTCTTCCTCGTCTTTCTTCTCTTTCTCCGCATCTTCCATCGCTTTCTTCCCTTGGTCGTCGGCGTAGAATGCCGACGTGTCTGGATACTCTTCTCCTTCTTTCACCTGCGCGATCATCTTCTGTTCCAAGGCGTCCTTAGCAGACATTTCTCTCTGCTTCTTTTCAATCCCACGAATAATCGCATCCGCGACTAACGTCTCGCGTTCTCTCTTCACCCTCACAATTGCCACGGGATTAGGATCGTCGTTCGCCCATCTCACGGATAACGGCAACTCGTGAATCTTTGAGTTGCCAATCCTCTGGCCTTCCATCGCTTCTTTCGCAAACTCCGCGCTCGCGCGAAACTTATACCTCACGAAGCAAAAAGTTCGATCGTGTTTCACGTCCACGGCTTCAATCGCTCCCCACTCGCCGAAATCTTTCCTAATCTCTCGTTCCATTCGATCCGAACCCCAATGTTCCGGCACCGACCCGGCGTAGTAAATGAACAACGTCCTCACGTCTCTCAAATAACTCCCCGCGCCGCTGTTGTCCGCTTTTTCTAACGCATGCTTCGACCTCCCGAACAAATCGTACATCAAATCCTTTCTCTTCGCATCGTCCAAGCCGGTTGGCAACCTGTGTATGTACTCGCAACAGTTCCCGTACGTGCACCTCCCTCTCGCAAAGTGCAAACACCAATAAATACTCGTATTCTCCGTCGTATCCGCCAACGCGTCCGCTTTCGTCGTCCCGCAATCAAACGCCGCCACGCACCTCGTCGGTGCCGGTTTCCGATCGTGATACGACATCGCCCCTGGTGTCGTCGCAGATTTCCCGTACCAAACGTTAAACTCCCCGGTTTGCGCTTTCATTTGCCTCTCTCGCGCGTCCTCGCACGGTAAATCCACCTCTGGATTCCATTGCACTTTCGCCTCCCTCGATAAAGCCACCGATCGCGCCTCGAGCGTCCACCAGTGCGAATTTTCGTTCACCTCTGCAAAGTCATCGTCGTTTTCGTTTGGATCGTCGCCTCCGCTTCGTTTCAAAGTCGCGTCGTTCTTGTTGTGCGACCAAAGCGACGCGTGTACCGCTGCGGCGGCTTTGACGATTTGTTGTTGTTGTTGTTGTTGTTTTCCATTTCGGAGCGATGGTTTTGGTGGTGGTGGTGGTAAACTCGGTCCTTTGTATACCTCCTCGTCGTCCTCTTTTTCGAGCATCGTCGCTTCAAACGCGTCTTCTCTTCTCGCGCTTGCTTCTTTCGAACAACAGCAAGAGATGTGATGTGGAGAAGAATGGAGAATTCACCACACATTTGGAAAACGTCAATTTTGAGAAAAAGAAAAAAAAATATATAATACTACTAAAACATATACATGGGGAAGAAGCAAGCATCCGGCGCGCAGAAGAGGAAGAAGAAAAAGGAGAAGGAAAAAGCTGTCGAACGAATGAGAGCGGATGTGGAGCGGTTGAAGCTCGGGCCGACGAAGTTATGGACGGGGTTGGTGTTGCATCACAAGGATGTGTTCGTCTCGCATGTCTTGTCGAAATTGAATGAGACAGATCGGTGGTTCTTTGCAAAGGTGAATAGAGAGAGTCGGGGTGTGCTTGAGTACGCCGGGGTAGACGTATCGAAATTACGTTGGGGTGTTCACGAATGTTCATCCATCTCGACGCTGGAATGGGCGTGGAATAACACGAATTGGGGAGAGAAAAGTCAAAGTGGAAGAGTGATAGATCAAGCCTGGTTTTGCAAGGAAGTTGCTGGAACGAACAAACTCGAGTTGCTCAAGTGGGCGAGAGAAGTGAAACATTGCGAGTGGGATGAAAAGACGATTACTGTGGCAGCATGTGAAGGTAATCTTGAGATGCTGAAGTATTGCTTTGACAATGATGGTCCGTATGATGAAAAAGAGGCGTGTAAACTAGCTGCTGCAGGAGGAAACTTCGACTGTCTTCGATTTCTTTTCGACAAAGTGAAACCTTCGCGAGATACGGAAAAAGATGCGGCACATCATGCAGCAGCAACGGGTCGCATAGACATCATGAAATATTTCGTCGAAGAAAGAAAGAGATCGGATGATTTGAAGTTCAATTATCTCGTGGCATCCGCTGCAATGCATGGCAAACTCGATTGCCTCAAATACTTAGTCGAAGAGGCGAAAGTGCCTCTTAACCAGGGGGATTTCATCGCTTTCGCTCGGTATTACGAGCGCCACGAGTGCTTAAACTACTTGCTCGAAAAAGGGTGCCCAGAACCAACGGACGAAGAATACGTTGCTTTTATTTTACGACGAGGATGAGAGAATGAGAATGAGAGAGAGAGAGAGAGAATGAGAGAGAGAGACAAAAATTTCCCCGCGCGTGCTCTTGCGTATTTTTAACACTGAACGCAGCCTTCGCGCAAGAAGAGAGATACATCACACAAACCCACACGTCTTTTTTATCCGTCCAAAAATTTTCCCGCCTAAATTACGTACGTCTTGAAAAGTCTCGAAAAGTCAACAACAACTTCGGGAGGAATTCAAAACATTTTCCTTCATAACTTAAAGAAACGTACTACTAATACACACAATAATGGAGTACGTGGTGACTCCGAACACGCGCAGGAGGAACACGAACGCGTCCACGCCTGGGGTTTCTTTTTCTTCCTCTGAGAACACGAATATTAAAAAGAACAACAACAAAAATGTCACCCAACATTCTCGCGCATTCATCGTCGAAGGGAAAACGAACGAACACTGGGACCCGATGACCGATTTAGACGTCTCGAAAGTCTTGTTCCACGAACACGTCCCGGTGGCGATTCGAGGAAAAGAGGAAGAGGAGCATTATTCGGAGACTGCGAATGAAGAGGAGGTCGAAGAAGAGCGGGTGGAAATATGCTCGGTGAGAGTCATGCTCGGCCCAACGGGGAACACGCAAACGAGTTCAAAGAGCAGAGTGCTGAGAGTGCACGTGCAATCGGAGAAAAATCCATTCTTCAGTCACTCGATGGAAGTGAACGAGGAGGAGTTTAACTTTCGCTTGAAAAGAGAACAGAACATACGAGTGGATTTTAACCAGTTTCCGACGCATTTTATCGATTTGTTGAGAGAGTGTTTAGACGGGATGGCGGAGGACGATATCGCCGATAAGGACGGGAACGGAGAGGAAGAAGAAGAGGAGGAAGATACCGCGGCCGACGAAAATGTGTTGTTGTTTCGAAGGACGACGAGGAACAGTTCGAGGAAGTCGCAAAAGGTGAACAGAAGTACGGACGGGAAGAAGAACGCGTTTTTTGCGGTGTTGACGGTGCCGGAGGAGAAGAAGATGAAAAGAACGACGGACCCGTCGGAGGCCGGGCGAGAGGACGGAGGGAGTAGCGTTACTAATAATTTCTCGTTATTTACGATATACGAAACCAACAAATTCAACACGGTTGGACGGTTGTCGTTGCGATTCGCGCGCGCCTCGGACGAGCAGCTGAAGAAGTTATTAGCCGGACGCTTGTTTGATGCGAACGAGGACCGAAACATGTACCAAAAAATAGCCGAAGAGCTTCGCGAGAGTATAGCCGACGCCGAGAAAGAAGTCAAGATCGCGAGAGAACAAGAGCGATTGGCGAAAATGCAATACGCCTCCGAAACGGCAGCAAACAGAACGGAGTTGGAAAACGAACGAGCGCAATTGCACACCAAAAACGAAGCGTTAGATAAACAAGTGAGAGATTTACGCGACGAATTATTTCTGCGCACGCAAACGCAAACCGAAATCGAAATGCGCAATCGCGTTTTAGAAGAGGAGTTGCAATCCTTGCGCGACGAGGTTGCTGAATCGCGCGTGCAACTTCGAAACGCGGACGTTAAGCTTCGCGATAAAGACCAAGAACACATGGCTAGACTCCACCGCGTCGAATGGCTCGAATCGCAACTCAACGACAAAGACGAAGTCAACGCGCTCGTTAAACGACGATTAGAACAAGCTGAAGCGCACATTCAATCCCTGGATAAATCTTGGAACCAGTCTCGAGAACAAACTGAGAAAGCAGAGTCCATCGCCATTGAGTACGCGAACGAAATCAAAAAAGGGAACTCCGTCATCGAACGCTTAGCGAACGAACTGAAAGCGGTCAAATCCAAATCCAAACTCCGATCCACCGTCGTCTTACAACAAGAACAACTCTTAGAGGAACAAAAGCTCAGACTGGACAAAGCCTTGGACGCGAAACGGCAAACCGAGGAGGAAAAGGACATTTTACTAGAAGAAACCGAACGCGTGAAGCTCAAACTCAGCGAAAAAGACCGACGCATCTCCGAACTCGAAGACGAAAAAGCGAGCGACGGCAAGATGATATCCTGGTTGAACGCGCAAATCAACGACGCGCAGTTAAGACGGAGCGCACAAAGCGACCTCGAAAAGTTTGCGTTCTGAGTATTCGTTGTTTTCTCGAGTTCGTTTATAGCCAGTGTAAATTCAAAGTGTTTATTATTCTGTTTTATGTACTACCGCGTCAAAGCGCTTCGCGTCTTGCCTTTCCGCCCAGATCTCTTCCTTCTGCTCTTTTTCTCAAAATGCAAGACAAAAAATTCTTCATAATTCGTATACGATACACAACATTAACAACACAAACGCAAACGTTTAAAAACAAAACTTCGTCTCATTTTGACAACAGGTACGCTCTGACGATCCACCTTTGCACGGCGTGTATTTTCTCTCTCTGTCTCTCCTTTCTCGGACGAGGATTACGATGATGTTTCAATTGGAATTTGAAAAGGCGCGAACGATCGACATTTTAAATTAGGGGTGTTCCCTATTCCTTCTCTCTCTCTCTTTCGCAAACGAAAAGCGTTAAAATAAGCATCCGATCAACAACAACCGCGCGAAAGAGGTGTTTTTGAATGCGTGCAAAAGGCGTCTTTGAGCACGTACCGATTTTGATGGAGAGCACTGTGAGAACTTGAAAAACGTGCATTCAAAATTAATCCAAATTCTGACCCTCACTCGTCCTCTCTCTCTCTCCAAAAACAACACGAAACGCACTTTGGCGAACGCAGAGTAAAGATAAAAACATTCAATTAAAAAATGGCCATTAAAGCGTCCTCAATCTCGAAGAACCCACTGACGTTGATCGGCGATTTCAGCAATCCACTGGGAATTGCCGCCACGGTAGTCGTCATCGCTTTAGTTTTAGGCTGCGCGGGACAACTCGTTCAGTTGATCAAACCGTTGTTGGTATCGTCGACGAAGGCGAAGAAGGGCGGATCGAAGAGAGCGGCTTCGACTCGCTCTGCGAAGAAGCCGACGCCGAAAGCGAAAGCGGCGGCCCCGGCTTCTGCGTCGAAGAGAACTTCGTCGTCCGCGAGAAAAGCGACGCCGAAGAGCTCTTCGGCGGCGAAGAAATCGACGGCGGCGGCGAGTTTGGTGAGCCCGACGAGAACGAGCACGAGAACTAGAACGCCGGCGAAGAAATACGCGGCGTAAACGAAAACTTTACTGAGATTTACAACTATTACAACAAGAACAACAAGAACAAAGAGAAAATCATCAAACAGAACGCGCGGCACGTTCGCGTGAGAAAAATATTCTGAAAAGTAGATAGCATTTTGTATTAATCATGCAGATATGGACATAAGCCATCTTGCGGGAGGAATCATCTCGGTAACGTTGTGTTTTTTGTTTAAAAAATCGTGTCTAGCTTAGGATATAACTTAATCAATCGTGCGCTTTTCATAGTATTATCTCGCCACTGGCGCCTCCCCGCGAGCCAAGTGGTTGAAATCTTCCGATTTTAAGCCAAGCTGCGTTAACAAGCTCGTCCATCTCGGTGGTTCTTCGTCAAACACGTACGTCATAGGAAAGACCAAGACCCCGCTGCCGCCCATTCTGCGTAAACTCTTCACCGTTTCGTATATCCTCGTTTTCGGGACGCCGATAGAGACCGCGTAAAATTGACCTTCTTTGACAGCTCCGTCACTTTGTGGCGTGTAAATCGGCGACACCGTTGGCCCTTGTAATCCTCTCAACAAACTCCCCCCGCCGCAAATCTTCTCCGCCACGCTCTCGGCGCTCGAGCCTCGGACATTCGCCGTGACCATAAACACCCCGTCCGCTCTCAAATGCGCCTCCAATCTTTCCAACATTTCGTGAACAATCTCTAACACTCCCGGTCGTTTCAACAACGCCTCTCTCGAGGCTACTAAGCACCCTTGCGAATCCAACACTCTCCCGCCTTCAATTTCTTTCAAGTTATTTTCTCTCAACGTGGTCCCGCTCGAGACCAAATCTAAGATGCAATCCGCCGCACCCATCGCCGGTGCAGCTTCCAACGCCCCATCCGCGGTGGAAATAACCACGTTCTCCATGCCTTGATCCTTAAAAAACTGCGTCGCGACGTTCACGTACGCCGTGACCACTCGCAACGGTCTCTCCTTGGAAAATCTCGGGTCTGATTTCAATTGGCTCAACGAGTTCACGTTCTCCCACGCCTGCGGCACCGCCACGGCTAAATGACACCCGCCAAACCCGAGCGCGTCGTGCACAATCACCAAATCCTCGTCCTCGTTACCAATTTCCCTCAACATGTCGTACCCAACAATCCCAATATCCACGTCTCCAGTCAACAACTTTCTCACGACGTCCGTCGCTCTTTGGAACCACACCTCCATGCCGGGGACGTTTGGAATCTCCGCCGCGTATTGCCTCGGGTTTAGTTTCCGCACGGAAAGTTGACACGATTTCAATAACCCTTGCGTGTCTTCCGCCATGCGGCCTTTGGATGGAATGCCCATGCGGATCGCCTCGCGCGCTTCGATCGGTTGTCTTTTCACTGCGACGTCGTCGTCGTCGTAAAAATTTTTGTGTGAGAGTTTGTGTGTCAGTTTTATCCAAACCTTTTCCCACCAGAAGTGGATAGAGATGAGAGAGAGAATGTACTCGCGGCGGCGTCGAGAAAACGTCTTCTCGATACTATCGCGCGAACACTAAGAATACTAAGAATACACGAGAAAGAGAAAAAGAGAGAAAACAATATATAAGACTCACGTGGTTGCGCGTTTCCTCCTTGCTGCGGGATGGACATCGCAACGAGAGGCACGCGACATCGGCGTTGCCTCCGGATCCCCTTACACGCAGGAAGCCTTTTCGGGTGAAAATTGTGTGTCTTGTTCTGGTTGTGCGTCGTCCTGTGGGTCGGCGCAGCATTCGAGCGCATCATCATTCGCGCGGGGGCAAACATGATTTTAATGAAGGAGAAAGTGTTCTTTCTCGCGAGAAGAGTAAGCTTTCCAGGCAGGAGTTCTCTCTGTCTCGGGGCTCGAGAAAGCAGACGAGAAAGCACGAATGTGAGGAAAGGAAGCAAATTTTTTGTTTTTTGGCTGCCACGTTTCAACACATTCTCGCCGAAATTTTTGGATAAAAAAAAGCTTTTGACACAGAAAGAGAGAAGGAGACCAACGACATGGAGAGAGAGAGAGAGAGAGAGAGATTTTGTTGATTTTGTGAGTTGGTGTTTTCTTTCGTGGGAAGAATGTTTCTCTCTTTTCTTTTTCGTGAAAGTTGTTTGTTTTTTGATGTCGTGTGTTCTCGAGCGGCTTTGCGCGTTCAAAAGAGAGTAGTGTAGTAGTAGTAGTAGTATTGCACTATTAATCATCATCTGCGATTGGAACGGCGCCAAATCCGAGTAAACACTGCTTAACCTCCGCGTGTTTTCTGTGGTGCGCGATATCCATGGCGTCGCATTCGAGCATGACGGAAAGTTGGGCGACGTCTGCGCCTTTTCGGCACAACGTTTCGCAACATTTTAAAGAAGCAAACTCTGAACAGAGCATCAAGGCGGTGTATCCAGTTTTCGTGCTCTCTCGATTCGGTTGCACGTGCAAGTCGGTGAGAAGGATGTCGGCACCGACAAAGTCGTCGTTTTCGACGACGACGTCGAGGGAGGTTTTACCGAATGCGTTTTCGTGAGACGCGTCGGCCGAGAAGCGGAGAAGCACTTTAGCTTTCTTTCGCAGTTCGTTGATTGCGTGATCGTCGCCTGGTTGAGGTTGGTTGTCCACGAATAGAGTGGTCAACGCGGTTTGCCCGTTGAACGCTTCGCAGTTTGGGTCGAACGCGAATATTTTCTCGTTACGTTTCAAGACGTCCAAGACGCCTTCAAAGGCGTTTTTGGAAGTTTTGCTCGCGCCCATAGAGGCGGCGATGATCGGGTGCACGCCGTAGGAGTTGTTGAGTAAGATTTTGCCTCGATCGTCGACGGAAAAGATATCGTCGCTTGACTTTTGCGCGGCATGTTCCAACAACACTTTCAATGCTCCGACGGATCCGTTTCGGCAGGCGGCGAGAATCGCCGTGTCGCCTCGCGAGTTTTCGAGATGGAGAGACGCGTTCAAGTGTTCCAAAATAATTCGTACGGCGTCTTCGCAGTTGTTTTCCGCCGCTGCAATCAACGGGGTAAAGGCTAACAACGTCGATTCACGGTTGGCGTTGATTTTAGAAACCACGGCGAGTTCGCATATGACCTCCGGTCTGTTCAATCTCGCCAAGAGCGTGCACGCGGTTTCGCCGGATTCCGGCGCTTCAAAATCGGCAGCGGCGCCTCTGTTCACGAGACATTCCAACGCGTGTCTACGACTGGCCGCACCTTTATCGCGCGTGGCGACATACATCAACGGTGATAATTGTAATCGGTCTGCAGAAGTTTGAAACGTGCGCGTGTCGAAACTACTCTCGCAGTTCGCAGCGTTCAAAGTTGCTTTGAAGTCTTGGCACAAGAGACGCAAAATGTCGTCTCGATCGATTAAGGCAGCCATGGAGCACGCGTTCGCGCCTTCGTGCGTTTTTGAGCACAAATCCACGTTCGCACCAACTGATGCCAACGTTTTGACGACGTCGAGTTTACCTAGAAACGTCGCTTCGACGATCGGAATCGTCGCACCGTCTCCGTCGAGATTGCACTTGTGCTTGGCCAAAACTTTGATGGACTTATTCGCTCCAGATCGAACGGCGTGTAAAATAGCCTTCACTCGTTCACTCGATCCGTCGTCGTCGTCGAGAACTAAAGAAACGCTCGCGTCGCGAACGGTCCCTACCGCCAATAAACCATCGACGGTTTCGGAATCGTCCTTCGCGATGGCGTTGAAAAAATTACGCAAAGCGGTGATATCCGAGACGTTATTTTTCGCCCCGACGGAGGTCTTCTCTTTCCTTTCGGTACCGCCGCCTTCGCGATAGTATTTGGATAACGCATCTCTAACGACGAGATTCTTTCGAAGTTGACTCCAAGAAAACGCGTGGTACCCGCTGGGTGCGCCATTATCGTCAAACACTTTCGTCGGATCGCACTGGCCTTGGTCAACCAAGTAATCAATGATGGCGCTCGCGACGTTCTCGTCCACGCCTTCAAAATCGTTTGGACGATCCGCCAAGAGCATCAACGGAGTCCATCCGGCTTCAGTTTTGGACAACGATCCGTTTACTTTACCAATCTCAATCAAAACTTTAATCGTCGCGAGTAACTTGTCAATTGGGCACGCCGCGCACGCGTCGCAGAGCGGATCGACTTTGCCGTTTTCACTCGGAGCGTACGAAGCGTCCGCGCCTGCGTCGAGAATCAAGGCTCGCGCAACCTCGCTGTGGCCTAAAGCCGCGGCGAGGCAAAGCGCCGTGTTCCCAGACGTAGCATCAGTTAAGTTTAGGTCAATGTTCGTAAATTCTGTGTCTTTGAATTTAGAAATCGTCGAGATGGCTTGAGCGCAGTTTCGTCTGGCGCACATGCCGAACATGGTCTCTCCCGCAGTCGTGAACGGATACTTGTTCACGTCAACTTTCCCGTCGCGCAGGACTTTTAAAATTTTATCTTCGTCGTCGGAGTCGAACGCGACGGAAACCGCGGAATCCCCAACGGATGTTTCCAAAGTCGCGCTCGCGTTGAGGTTATTCATCAACGCGTCCGTTACTTTTCGCCATTTTTCAGATTTCAACGCAACCGTCAACGCCGTCTCGTGCGCGGAAGTTTCGTTATCGACCGAGGCGCCGCATTTTTTAACCAAATGTATCATGGCAGTCGCGTTGTCCGTGTCCGCGCAATACGTCAGCGCCGTGTGCTCGTTGATTCGAGATTCGGCGTCGACTTTTGTATGGGCCGCGATGAGATGCGACATGGCATCGTTTCTATTCAAAGACGCGGCGAGTTGTAAAGGCGTCAAGCCGTCTTGATCGGAAGATTCAACGTTGAGGACGTTTTGGCCGAGAGAAGCGAGCGCGATGAAAATCTTCGCGTTAGATTTCGATCGAACCGCGGAGTGCACCGCGGTGTCACCGATTTTCTCGACTTGAGTAGTCTTCCCTTCTTCGAGCGTCACGTCTAATGTCGCGTCCGCGCCCAACTGTAAAAGCTTTTCAACAGCCGGCGCGGCGACGTCACCACACCCGCACGCTCTGATCAATGCCGTGCGACCGGTGCGCTCGTCGTTCACGTCGACTTTCGCGTGTTTGATGAGACATTCGACGCCAAGTGCGTCGCCATGTTTGGCCGCAACCATCAACGGTGTTTCGAGCGTCACTTTATCGATGGCACTTGGATCAACAATTTCAGTCGCGAGAAGCATGTTTACGATATTCTTCATGTCGTCAGCTTTCTCCGTCGAAGAGCTCGAAGTGCACAGCGCTTCCAGAGGTGAAAGACGAGTCACGGAGCTTTTTTGGCTCGCATCGGCACCTGAGTTGAGTAACAGTTCCACCATGGATACGTCGACATTTCTACACGCAACGAGTAATGCGATTTCGCCGCTGACTTCCGTTTCTACGTTCGGATCAGCCTTGGTTTTCACCAAGATGTAGTTCGCCGCGTCGACGTCGCCAATACGAACGGCTCGTATTAACGGCGTATCGTGACTGATCTTATCACCGGCATGCGCGTCGGCGCCGAGTTCAACGAGTAAAGCGCCGGCGGCATCTGCAGAAGCTTCAATTGACGCCGAAAACGCAGAAATACCAAACTTGTTTTCTCGATTCACGTTTGCGCCAACGTCGACGAGTTTGCGGATGATGTTGTCGTTGTTATTCATCGCGGCAACGATGAGCGCTGTTTTACCGGTTTCGGTTTCAAAGTCGACGTCCGCTCGCGCGTCGTTGACGAGAACATCGATTATTTGCAAGGCATTTTCGATGTCACCACCGACGACGTTCGCGAGAGACGACTTCTCAACTCTATCGCACGCCGCTATTAACGCCGTTCTGTGTGAAGTTTTCGCCGCGGAGTAGTCCACATCAATACCGGGAAGTTTGATTAAAGCTTTCGCACCATCTACTAGGCCGCGACGGCAGCAGTACATCAACCCCGTCTCATTTGACATCGTTGAAACGTAATTGACGTCACCGCTCGGGTCGCTTGCACTCGCCGTGTAGACTAGAATATTTGGCGCGCACCAATCGCAGTTGTTCGCAAACGCAACATCCAAAGCCGTTTCGCCACTTCCGCAAACGCTCGTCGCGACGCCACCCAAAGCGACTAAGGCGTCAAAAGCTCGCGATCGTTTCGTAATAGTCCCAGCCATAGCGAGTGCCGTCCGTTTCGTACTCTTTGGCTCGTACGAAATGGTCGCTCCACACGCGATGGCAACTTTTGCGACATCTTTTCCTTTTTGCGCGGCACAGAATAACGGCGTCTCGCCGTTACCGAGAGGATCTGAGTCCCAAAACCCCGCGCCGGACGGTAAAGCTTTCATAGCTTCAATCGAACCCATCAAACAGGCTTGTAAAACGGGAACCTTGTTCGACCTGGACGATTTCAACGGCTTAGCGCCAAGACTCAACAACATTTCGACGCATTTCGGTTTATTCGCCGTCGCCGCGCCGGCGAGTGGCGTAACGCCCAAGGAGGAATCAAACTCGACGTCTGCGCCGGCAACTTTCACAAGCGCTTCGACCGTCTTCGCGTCATCTCTCGCTATGGCGTACAAAATAGCAGTGCGTCCATCTTGTGTTTCTCTGTCGACGAGCGCACCGTTGGAAACCAACGCAGAAAATGCAGATGTTTTACCTCTGAAGGCGCAATGCGTAAATACCGTGTGTTTCGATGCGACTGTTTCTCGATTGACATCTGCAGAGCACTTCTTGATTAACGTTTCCACAACGGTAACTTGGCCGTATTCTGCAGCCGTCATCAACGGTGTTGTCGCGTCTCGAGCACTCTCTCTGTTCGAATTGGCACCGTATTTCAAGCACATGGCGAGTACAGCTTCTTCGTTACCGACTTTACACGCCTCGTGTAGAGCTGAAAAGCCTCGACTCGTTTCAAAATCGACGATGGACGCGTCGAAGTCACACAAAGCCTCCAAGCAGCGCATCCGAGACGGCTTCTTCGCAGCTTCAACGAGAGGTGTGTAACCTTCGGCGCTTTCGACGTTGATAGGGACACCGGCAAGAAGCATGTGCTTCACCGCGTCGGCATCCTCATCAACCACCGCGCGGATAAGCGGCGTCGTCTTATCGCTCAAGCCTCGCGACGGATCGACGTTGTGAGAAGAAATCAAACGCTGAATGACATCCTTGTGACCTAAACGACCAGCTAGAACAATAGCGGTATCACCTTTCGTCTTTCCGTGTTTAACTTCGTAATTCGCATCTGCATTACCGATGGACATCAACGCGGACACGTGGTCGGCTCGTGATGCTGAAACCGCCGCCATGAGCGCAGTTTCTCCAGCCTTTGTCTCGTAATTAATGTCAGCTCCAGCCGCTAAGAGTTGCTCGATTTGAAACACGGAACCACGCTTGGCGGCTAAAATTAATGGCGTCAACACTTCCGCGGTATTTTTGCGAGTTTCGTAATTTACATCAACACCTTCGACAATCAACAAATCCACCGCATCGTCGCAGCCAAACTGAAGCGCATCCAGCAAAAGCGTCGACCCTTTCGAACTTTCGACGTTTTTGTCCGCTCCGTGATCGAGGAGTAACGCGAGAACTCGAGGATTATTCGAAAATGCGCGCGCGGCAAACATAGACAGAGTTACACCGTTCTTGTTCTCGTGATTCACGTTCGCTTTATCGATGGCGTTGGTAAGTAGAAATTTCAAGACATTCTCGCCGTTGATATCGTCTTGGTAGGACTCCTCTGTAGCCATTTGAATAGGCATACCAAGCTTTTTAATCACCGCAGACATAGCAGTTGCGCCTGTACGCGTTTCTTGATTCGCTTTTGCACCGTTTCGTAAGCATAAAGCGACGCGATCAGTGACACCGGATAAGGCAGCAGCGATGAGAGCCGTGCGGCTGTCTCGTGTCTCGTGCTCAATGTTTTCGCCGAGACGTAAGAGTGTCGGAACCGCTTCCATGCAGTACGGAGAATTCAACGCGTGAATCAAAGGTGTAGCACCGGTAATGATGGACTCTTCATCTCGCACGGAACCGAGCGAGTGGTAAATGAGTTCTAACATTTCGCTGTTGTCGGGCGCGAATGACGCCACGAGTGCGTTTTTACCTAAGCGGGTCTCAAAACGAGGATTCGCTCCTTTTTTTAGCAAAGCAAAGTATACGCCTTCATTACGATTTTCACACGCTAACATCAACGGCGATAAACCCGCGGCATTTTCGTGATTGATGCTGGCGCCCAGTTTGGTGAGCTGATATATTGCCAAGACATTGTCTGTTAACACAGCGCACATCAACGGCGTGTAGTTGCCATATTTAGCAGAGAAGTCGCTCGATAGTTCACCGTCCACGTTGGCACCAACAGCTACGAGCGCTTCAATGCACGCGTTACGACGATGCATCAAAGAGGCATAATGCAATGCTTTGACGAATTCCGGTGCGTTTCGCGTCGTTTCGTAATCTACGCAATCGAGAGAAGCTTCATTCGCACTGCCTTGTTTCTTTTGCTTCGAGGAAAGTGATGCGAGTAATCGAATCATTTCGGGGCGATCCGCAGACACCGCCGCGATCAACGCAGTCTTCCCCGAATTCGATTCGTACTCGATTCGCGCCTTGCCATCCAAGCACAAACTCGAAACGACCTTCTCGTGACCATTTTCAATTGCAAGCGTCAACGCCGTGTCCCCATTCTTCGTTTCGTGCAAGACCTCGTTGGCCTCTTCGAGCTTCTCAATCAGAGCGTTCACGCAATCTAAACGACCATGAGTAGCAGCGAGTGTCAACGCAGTATCACCGTTTACGTTCACGAGCTTAGTTTTTGCAGAATGTGGCTGACGCAATAAGAGCCCTAAACATCCGAGCTGACCAGATTTTGCCGCGTGCATCAAAGCCGTCTCGTGCGTGATCGGATTTATCGCGTTCACGTCGGCGCCCAAGGAAAGTAACAACTTCGTCGCATCTCTCGCGCCAAAGTTCACGGCCACGTCCAACGGTCGATCGCCTGTCATCTTTGACGGCACATCTACGTCAAGCTTGAAATCCTTTTGTAAGCACAAGATTGACGATCTCGAGTCGCATTTCGCCGCGACAGACATGGCGTGATGTCCGAGGCGGTTTTCCTTCAATGGATCTGCGCCAAGCTTTAACAGTTTCGCGCATGATTCGTATAAATCGTATTCTAAGCACGACATTAACGGAGTCAACGTGAACTTGTTCTCAAGGTCGACGTCGGCACCCAAAGCCTTGACGAGTATGTCTAGGTTTTCGAAATTCTTCTCGAGGCTAGCAAAGAGTACGGCAGTGCCGCCTTCCACGGTTTCAAAGTTGAGCTTTGCGCCAAGAAATACGAGTCTACGCATAGTTAATTCCCTCGTTCTGTACTTTGCGCTTCCAGCTGCGCTCATGAGCGCAGTTTGCGGTCTTTTGGACATCTCCGGCGACATCGCGAAGTTCGCCTCAAGATCGATTTGTGCATTTTCTTGGACAAGCAACTCGCACGTCGCAGCACATAACTCATCGTCTTCGATGCCAATAGCGGCAGAAATCAATGCCGTGCGCCCGTACTTAGCGTCTTCGTTATTTACCGATGCACCCAAGGCAATCAAACGTTTAATGGCGTCATGCGAAGCGGAGGCTGCCGCAATCGTAAGCGCAGTGAAACCACGAGCCTTCGTCTCGTAGTTCGGATCGGCGCCGAGTGCGACGAGTGTTTTACAGCACCGCGGCAAGTTCAACTCCGCGGCAGTGAGAAGTGCCGTGAATCCAGTGGAAGACGCTTCGAAGTTTGGATCAGCGCCACACTCAATCAAGGCGACAATGCTATCAATCGCACTCGCTTTCACGCAAGCTTGAAGCGCCGTTTGCTTCGAAACTATCTCATCTTCAAGTTCTGGATCCGCCCCGAGATCAATTAAGGTTCTAATAACATCAGGTTCGTTGATGGAGCAGGCTACCATGAGTGCGGAAAGACCGTCTGATTTAGTCACAAAATCTACTTCCGCGCCTGCAGATTCGACGAGTCGCCTACACATCTCCGAGTTGCCGCTTTTGGTGGCACAAATCAACGCCGTTTCTTTGAAGATCTTCGACTCAAAGTTTACATCAGCTTCGTATGCTTTGGCGAGAACGTCTACGCATTCGAATCTTCCCGTCGATGCGGCTAAATGCAAGGGCACTATGCCGGTGGACGTTTCTTTGTTCACGTCGCACTTTCTCTTTGCGCTTACTAAGATTTCTAAAATGGTCGCGCGTCCAAAACGAACGGCTAGTGTCAAAGCAGTTTCCCCTGAGCGTAACTCAAAACCTACGTTCACGTTTGCATCTACTAAAGTTTGGACTACGGAAATGCGGTCGTTTTGAATCGCAACAGCGAGCGCATTCAAACCAGTCTTTGAGTCGACGTGCTCGATATCCGCCCCTCGTTGAATCAATAAGGAAACAAAATCATTTCTCCCACTTTCCGCGGCGCTGAACAAAGGCGACGCTTCAGTACCGTTGCGTCGAACGTCAGCACTGCAACCGTTCGATAAGAGAGACTCAAGAACCTCGACTGTGGTATCTTGCGATTCGCAGCAAGTGAAAAGCGCGGTGCATCCGCGGTGGTTGAAGCGGTCGAAAACGGCACCTTCGCGACGAAGAAATTTGATACAATCTATGTGATTATTCAAAGTAGCCGCAATCAACGCAGTCTCGCCGTTCCTAACAGACTCGTAATCGACGGCACTCACTCTTCGACAGACGTCCGTTTTAGTGGCCTCGTTAGATAAACTTTCGTCATCAGAAGGTACCAGAAGCTCTTCAACCATCGCCACGTTCCCAAGTCGAGAGGCAACGATCAAAGCTGTATCTCCAGTGGAGGTTTCATAGTTCATGTCTTCACCACACTTTCTCAACACTTTGATTGCCTCTATATTTTCATTCATTGCGGCTTTAACTAAAGCGGTGTATCGCGCGGAGGTTTCGTAATCTTTCTCTTTCAGAGCTGTCGCCAAGAACGCAACCGCTTCTAGTTGATTATTGTCGACAGCCTCAATGAGCGCAGTTCGACCAATCGTTGGTTCCACGGATGAATTCGCACTGTTGTTGAGAAGGAATTGAAGCGATTTCAAGGCGCCAACTTTTGCCGCAGCAGTCAGCGCGCAGTGACGGTTACTGGCACCAAATCCAGAGACAAAATCAATCGCGCAGTTCACTTCTAATAACACGGAGATGGCTTCCGGGTCGTCATATTCCGCTGCGTGTATGAGCGCAGTTTTCCCGTTCGATTCTCCGACATAGTTCACGCTCACGTTAACTTGGTTCAAAGCGTGTACGGAAGAAAATGCGCCAGATATAGCGGCTGCGCCGAGCGCAGTCATTCCTAATTTGAACGATTCCAAGTCGACACTCGCGCCGCGCTCGACGAGTGTCCTAATAGCTGCCGGACGACCGTTCTTCGCAGCCATGATGAGCGCAGTCACGCCCGACACTTCACATTCGTAGTCAAGAGCAGCACCACGATCGCAAAGTAAGTGAATAGCATCCACACGCCCCTTTTCACTCGCGGCGCATAGCGGTGTCACGCCGGCTGAAGATTCCTTATTGACGATTGCGCCAAGGTCTAACAGACACGCCATTGCGCGTAAATCACCCATGGCAGATGCCACGCAGAGCGGCGTGAGTCTCTGCGAGTTTTCCGCTTCGATTTCGTGGCCAGCGCGCGCGAGAAGTTTTAAAATTTCAACTTCGCCCTTTTCCAGCGCCACAGAAAGCGCGTTTCTCCCTTTCGTCGCTTCGGCGTAGAGCTTCGCCCCTTTGTCGATTAAAAATCTTGCGGCATCGACCGATCCAAATTCAGCTGCGCGCATGAGCGCGGTGAATCCGTGCTTATTAGACACTTTATCAATCAATGCGCCCTTGCTGACCAATCGTTCGCATTTTTTCACGTCGTTCTCCTTAGCCGCCATCATTAAAAAGGTCTCGCCTTTTGTGTTCTCAAAATTGATGTTGGCTCCTCGCTCGAGCAAAATTTTGCACGTTTCCTCGCGCTCAGCGTGAATACCGAGCACTAAAGCGGTTTCACCAAATCTATTTTCATAATCTACGGTCGCTCCGGAATCTAAAGCAGTTGTGATGGCATCGACGTTTCCTTCTCGCGAAGCGACGTTCAAGGGCGTTCGCCCATCTCTGGTTTCAAAGTTCATCGTCGCACCGAGCTGATTCAGCTTCCGCAGAAGTTCAGAATCGTTCACCGTCGCCGCGACTATTTGGACTACATCATCGTTAGACGTCTCCGCGTCTAATCTTGCTCCAAAAGATTTCAGCACTTCGATAGATTCAATTTGTTTTGCAAGCGAGGCGACGATGAGCGCCGAGCCAAGAGGCGTTTCCTTATTCACCGCCGCGCCGCGAGCGATGAGCGTTTTTAGCGCAAAAATATTACCTAATCGACCCGCCTCTTGAAGCAACGATAAACCAGCCGCATCAATCTCTTCAATATCTGCACCTGCGTTTAAACAAGCGTTTATAGACACGCTATCGTCCCCTTTTACGGCAGCTCTCAAAGGCGATTCAAACGCAGTAGGTATCATGTTAATCTCGCATTTTTTCGAAATGAGATAGTTCACGAGCGAATGTCGCTTTCGGCGAATAGCCGCGACGATTGGCACAATGCCGTTCGACCCAAAACTATCTAATCTCGCTCCAGATTCTACTAAAGCCTGCACGATCTCTTCGTGACCGTTAAAACACGCAGAAACAATCGCAGTTTGCTTTTGAATTGGGCACTCAACTTCACTATCGACGGTGTTAGGGAACGAGAGCATTGTACGACACGGCTCCGCCGCCGATGCATCTCCAGACGCGATTCGACAAAGAATCGTAGCGTGTAAGCTTTTCTTGGCCATGGTTTGAGTGGCGAGTAGCGCACAAATGGCACTTAAATTCCCACCATTCGCGGCAAAGTAAATGGCGATATCACCATCGAGTGTTTCGCGTTCGTAATCGCACCCGAGATCGAGCAATTTCTTGACGACGTTGTTCGGATCGTCCACCGTAGCCGCTAAAGTTAAAGCGGAGTGCGATGCGGCGCACTCCATTCCTTGTGACGTTCTTCTCGCATCTTTTCTAGGTAAAACTTTATCTTTCTCCGTCTTCGGATGTTCGCACAACCCCTCACACGCGGCGAGATTCCCGAATTCTACCGCCCTCATGAGCGGCGTGAACCCGAGGCTATCGATCGCGTTCGGATCGGCGCCTAATTCGATCAGAATACTAATCGTATTTTTGTCTTTGCAATACTTTGCCGCTTCATGAATCACGCTATACGCGTGCGGTAACGGTGTTTCTTGATCAAGCTTAGCGCCTGCTGAAAGGAGAGCTTCAAACGTCGTTTTCGGGTCAACTCGAAGGGTTTTATCGCCGTTGCGCCAGACGCACGGAAACGGTCCAGCTCTAGCCTCGTTCGCATATCGAGCCGCTAAGGTCAAAGCCGTTCGACCATTTCTATCTACAAGATTCGGATTAGCACTGAAAGGCATCGCGCATATCGCTCTGATACTATCGTTCTTCCCGGCTAAAGTGAGAATGGACAGAACTGTCAAGCCGTCACGATTTTGCGAGTCGATGTTCAATTTTCCTCGCGTTTTCGATTGTTGCTTCAACAAAAACTTTGCAATGTCATACTTTCCACTCATAAAAGCCACGGATAACGGCGTGCGACCATCGCTGGTTTCAAACGCCGGGTCTTCACCGAGTGTTACGAGTAACTTGACCATCTTTTCATCTACTGCGTTTTCAACGGCGGTAATGAGCGCAGTTGTGCTGTTTACTTCAACGTCGCGCTCGGCGACCGAACGGTTCAGAGATTCAACGATATCGTAACTTTTGCTCAAAACAGCAGCGATTAAAGCTGAGTTTCGTGAAACATTTGGCAAAACTGAGCGCTGCTCACTCGTCGATGGTTCTTCTATTTTGATCGCTTTTACTTCTTCTACACTCGATGATCGAGTTTCTTCGCTCATCGACTTTAGCGTCGCTTGATTCACATCGCCGCCGTAGCCGGCGAGGGAAACGATGATTTGCGTCCGGCCTAAACTCGCTGCGTGCATGACAGCGGTAACCCCATCTCGGTTCGTATAATTGATATCGCATCCTTTCTCGAACAAACCGGATACAATCGGACGCGCGTTTTTACCTTCAATTGCGGCAAGAAGTGGCGTCAACGTGATGCTCGCCTCGCCAGCTGGTACTCGAGATTCTCGGTTCACATCGCACAAGTTTGCGTCGAGTAGAACTCGCGCACAATCCTGGTGGCCGAGCAAACACGCTTTAATTAACGCCGTATGTCCAACTTTATTTTCGTAGTCGACGATATCTTTTGCAATTTTCTTCAACGTGGCGTCGCCCTCGTCACCCGCAGTGAGCAGACGAGAGAAGAAAAACTCCAACGTCGTAACTGCGTCTCCGTCCACGGCGGCTACTAACGCCGTTTGCGAAGTCGCGGTCGTTTCTTGTGTCAACAAAGTCGCATCGACGTCGAGTAAAACTTCTACAACATCCACGTAATTCAATTTGGCCGCTATAGTTAACGCTGTTTCACCAGTCGTAGATTCAATGGATAAATACTTGTGCAAATCGGATTCGGTGTCTACAATTTCGATGATCCTTCGCAACGCGTCGCAATTCTGCGCTCTCGCGGCTTTCATCGCAGCCGTTTCGTTCGTCGCGTCTACTTGTAGAGCGCTCGCTCCAGCTTCTAGCAAAACCTCCACGCATTCGATATTTTTGTTTTCAATAGCAATCATCAAAGGCGTGTAAGCAGACTCATGTGTTGTCAAGCCATCCGCGGCGCCGTGCGACAACAATGCCAGCGTAGCGTTTACTTTATTCCCTCGAGCGGCAAAATATAACGCCGTTTCTCCGAGTTCGTTTTGATGATCAACCACAGCACCGCACTGGCCGAGCAAACACGCAATCGTATCTTCGTCGTCGCTCAGTGCCGCGCAGTGTAACGGTGTTTCGTGAATAGCGTTTTCTAAAAACACATCCGCGCCTTTCTTGTACAACTCGGCGCAAACGCGCCAAAACGCGTTTTTCGCCGCCACGCCGAGCGCAAAATCATTTGTTTTCTTGGCAATTTTATTCACGTCGGCACCTAACTCGCACAACTTCCAAACGGCGTCGATTGCACCTCCTCTCGCTGCAGAAACTAACGGTAACTCGCCCGTGCCTTCGTTATCGTCGTTTACGTTCATATCGAAAACTTCCACGCACGCTTTAATTCCCTTCACGTTGTTTTCTCTCGAACAGACCGTCAAACAACTTTCACCAAATCTGTTGCGTTTCTTCGGATCTGCTTTCAACTCCGTGACTAAGAACTTCAACGCCTTCGTCGTGTGCTCGCTCAAACTCGCGTTTAAAATCGGCATCACGCCCGTGCTCGTTTCAAAATCTACCGACCCGCCTTTGGCTTTCAAAAACCGCATGGCGTCTGCGGCGCCGTGCAACGCCGCTTCGGACATGGCCGTTTCGCCGAGCGCGTTTTCCCTATCTACTCTCGCACCGCGTTCGCACAACCACGCGCATGCTTCTGCGTTGTTAAAAACCGCAGCGTCGTGTAACGGCGTCCTCCCGGTGTGCGTTTCCAACGTCAATCGTCCTCCGAGTTTTCTACATAACTTCATCGCGTCCACGTCGCCTCGCGCGGCGGATTCGCAAAAGATGGTCCGTCCTAACGGACCGCACACGTTCACATCCACCTTTCCTTGTTCGACTAAAACTTTCGCCGTCTTTTCATCTTTCGCCATAACCGCAACCAATAGCGGCGACACGCCCGTCGTCATCCCCCACGCGTTGGCATCCGCGCCGAGCGCGACCAACGCCTCTACCGCTTCCGTCGCTCCGCTTTGACTGGCTACTAAAATAGGAAACAGCTCTTTCTCGTTTTCAAAATCCAAATTGGCACCGCAATGATGCAAAGCGTGTATAGATGCCACGGAGTTATTCGCGCACGCGTGTAACGTCGCGTTCGAGTAAAAAAGTTCTTCTTCTTCTTCGTCGTCGTCGTCGTCTCGAACGCGCGAACTCTTCCGCACCTCCAAATTCACATCCGCCCCGAACTTCTCCTTCAATAAAACCACAATCTCTGGTTTATCGTTTTCGCACGCTGCCATCATCGCCGTTCTCCCTCCGATTTTCGTGATTCTATTCGCGTCCGCTTTGTATTCTTCGCACAATTTTTTCACCGCTTTTTCGTACCCCATCGCGCTCGCAGCGATCAGTGCCGTCTGGTCGTTCGCGATGGATTCGTACTCCACGAAACCTTCGCCACCTTCGCCGTGATGTTCGGCAAATTGACACAAAACATCGATCAGTTTTAAATTATTCGCAAAAGTTGCGGCGAGTAACGGCGTCACGCCGTGCATCTCCATCGAAACCAGCGACGGTTTCTTCTCGAGCAAAGAGGAAATCATCCTTTCCGACGAATTTGACGCATCATCCAACGCTTCATCACCACCACCTTCTCCACACAGGCGAATCAACGCGCATAAATCTCGCCGCTCCTGAATCTCCTCGGGGACGACCGCGTAAAAGAACGAGGACATTAGTAACAATACCAATGACGAAAGATACACTCGACGCGAGTTCTTTCGTTCGAGTTTTTTTATCCGGAGAGAGAGAGACTTTTTATATTTAGGGTTTGAAAAAAGTAGGTGAATTTTCTTTCTTTTTTCTCTCTCGTCGGTCTGTCTGGGGAGAAAACATCTCTCTGCAAGACATATAA